>ERZ724524.1029-NODE-1029-length-18488-cov-4.703955_pt1 | contig 18488 bp, 16 predicted proteins | sample MGYA00376057_ERZ724524 | MGnify/ENA primary metagenome ERZ724524 (study PRJEB28724, sample SAMN07190888) | wastewater metagenome | isolation source: influent of sewage treatment plant in Hong Hong | place: USA: Christiansburg, Virginia | collected 2016-03-01 ...
GCTCCCTTCCGGAGGACTGTCAGGATGTACCGGCTGCGGAGCGTGTTCGGTGGTCTGTCCGGCCGGTCTGCTGCCTGCGTCCCTCCTCATCAACCCAGCCGTGCCCAGGCCCGTCTCAGCCCAGCACCACGCCGATGAGCCTCCGCCGCTGCCTGAAGGCCGCTTGCGCATTCCGACGGAGCTGCTGCTTTCGCGCCTAGGACTCCTCGATTACTTACCGCGCTGATTGGATTGACAGCGCTCGCTCGGCTGACGATGCTCCAGCCCGTGTCGGAGACCACGTCGGCGCTCAAGTCGCTTCAAGCCATTCTATATGCCGTCGCGCAGACCCTGCCCTGCAACAGCGCCAGTCTTGCGCTGCTCGATGAGGATCGGCAGACCCTGCGGATGGCGGTCGCGGTCAACCCGCGCTCGGCGGGCGATCTGATTCAGGTCGAGCACGCGCTTGGTTTTCAGATTGGTGGCCTGCACATTCCGCTCAACCTCGAGCGGAGCTTGCTCGTCCGAGCCCTGCGCGAAGAACGGGTGCTACTGTCGACGGATGTGGCCGACCTAGCGGGCGGCGCGCTGCCCCCGGAGATCATCGAAGCCATCCACTCCATCGCCGGACCTCGCTCGTTCGCGGTGGTGCCAGTGCTCGGCAGGATTCGTCCGCTCGGGGTGATGCTCGTCGATCGTCCTGGTAGCGCCGCCTTCACTGGCAACGAGCGCGACCTGCTCATCTCTTATGCCGAGCGCGTCGGTGCCGAGCTGGAATCAGACGCCCTACAAAACACGGCGCTGCGCCTGGAACAGCTCGGAGCCCTGGCCGTACCGCCACCGCTTTTGTGGACCTGCGAGCTTTCCAGCGACGGTAGCCAGCTCATCTGCCAAGACATGCCGATTCAGGGGCAGCCGCTCCATCAAGTCCTGCGCCTCCCGTCCGCAGACCTTTTGTGTAGTCCAGACCTCGGCGAACGGCTACTCGCGGGCGAGTCGGTGGTGCTGTCGGTGTCATCGAATCGGCCAAGTGTGGTCGCCGAGATCACGATGCCGTGGCCGCTGCGGGTGACCCTGCGCAAAATCTCGCTGCCACGCTGTGTGGTAGAGACCAGCGGAGCCGGGCTACTGGTGGCCGCTGCCGTCGAGGATCTCAGTTGGAGCCAGCAAGTTCGTCGGGAAAGCCTACTGGCCAAAGAGCGACTCGCCAAGGTAATGCGCTCCGTTGGTGATGCCATCCTGACGCTCGATGCGCGGGCCGTGATTCAGCAGGTCAACGACGCCAGCCAGCAGGTGCTCGGCTTGCCGCCCGACCAGCTCTGTGGCCGTCCGGTGCTGGAATTGGCGGCGACGCCTCACGCTCGGCAGCAGCTTCAGGATCTGCTGGCACGGCTGCCACATACCGGTTTTGCCGAAGCAGAGCTTCGCATCCATCGCCACTCCGAGCAGAAACGTCAGGGTCGATTTTTGGGTCACGTCTCGGCGCTGCTGCTCGGCGATGACAGTGGTCTGGCAGCAGGCGCGGTGTTCCGCATCCACGATCAGACCGAGCGCAAGCGCGATGATGCCGAACGGCAGCGGCTGCGGCTGCGCCTGCTTCAGACGGAACGACTGTCGGCACTCGGTGAAATGGCGGCACGAATTGCTCACGAGGTCCGCAATCCGCTGGTGTCGATCGGTGCCGCCGCGCAAGTCATCGCAGAGGAGCTACCCACGGACAGCGCCGTCCGGACCGAGGCGGTGGCGATTGGCAACGAGGTCCAGCGACTCGATCGGATCTTGCAAAACGTGCTCCGCTTTGCCAAACCGACCCGCGCCACCGTCCAGCGCACTGACGTCGTGGCCGTGCTGCGGGAAGTGCTCGATCTGCTGCGCGGCAAAGCCCACGGGCTGACCCTGAGACTGGATGTGCCAGAGTCCCTGCCCGCCGATGGAATCTCCGCGCTCATCGATGGAGATCAGCTTCGCCAAGTGCTGTGGAACGTGCTGATCAATGCCTGTGAAGCAGCCTCGCCGGGTAGTGGCGACTCGCGCTCGATCATCGAATGCACCGTCCGTCGTCAGCGCAGCGCCAAGCATCACGAGCGACCCGTGCTCATCACCATCGCCGACAGCGGTTCAGGCATCAACCCTGCCGTCAGACGACGCGTCTTCGATCCGTTCTTTTCGACCAAGACCCGAGGCACCGGCCTTGGACTCGCCATCAGCAAGCAGATCATTGACGAAGCCGGGGGTCGCATCCGCCTGCTCAACCGCAAGAGCGGCGGCACCCGTGTGGTCCTCGAACTCCGGGTCATCCCCGCGCCGTACTCCGATGGCTCGGGAACTAGTGGCCGGGGCCGTCCGTTGGCACCGTGACCTTGCGGGCCACCATGAAGATCACCGCCATCGCAAAGTACGCGCCGACGAACGGCCAGGCAGGCGCGAGCTTGATCACGGTATCGGCAGGGCCAAAGCTGTACGAGTGAATCAGGCCGGTGGCACTCACCGCCGAGCCAGCCAGGCACCACATGCTGGCGCGCTCGAAGCGACGCTCGATGACTTCGACCGTGGCGGCAGCAAGCAGCATCGACGTAAAGATGAAGCCCTGCTCCAGCGCGAAGGCACCCTCGATGAAGGTGTCGGTGGCGTGAAACGCGCCGTAGAGCTTGTCCGAAAACTGCGGACCTCCGGGGCTGCCATAGCCACCGATCCGCAGACCGGTCTTGGCAAGCAGCGATCCCCACGCGGCCACCCCTGGCAGAATTCCAAGCACCACCGCCGGAGCATGTTCCTTTGGCGTCGCCTGGAACGACTGCGCGGTGATGACGATGCCAATCCACAACACGATCGCCATACCCGCGTCGATCGGCACCGCCCAAGCGATGTAGCCAAGCGTGCCGGTCAGGCAAACCAGCGTCACAAACGCGCCATTTAGAATCGAGTACCCGGCCCGCGCCCCCAGCGCCTTCCAGCCCGGATGACCAATGTAAATCGTCGTCGGGAAGCACGAGCCAAACAGCGCAGCGGCAATCGCGCCCATCCCGTTCGCTGCCAGCGAGGGCCGCGTCGGATACGAATCGCCCGCAGCCTCGGCAGACTCGATATTTTGCAGTGAGCCGATCAGATCAAACAACGCAATCGGCACCACGACCGGCAAGAAGCGCCAGAGCAGACCCTGGCCGAGCGCCGGAAACAAGTCGCCAAACACCGGGATTGGCAGGTGCAAGCCCAGCTTGGCCATCGGCTGTCCGACCGGTGCCAGCTTCGTGGCCCACGCGAGCGCCGTGCCAATCCCGACCGCCACCAAGCCTCCCGGCAGCCCGCCCTTGAACTTGACCCGTCCAAAGTAGGTCAAAAGCACAATCGCGAGCGTCGCCAGACCCACAATCGGATGCGCGAACGTCCGAAACAAAAAGCCAAGCGAGATAAAGCCGAGCGCAATCCCCGACAGCGTGGACAGCAGCGCCGCCCGAGGAGTCGCCCGCCGGACCTTTTCAGCAAACAGCGACCCGAGCAGCGTGATCACTCCCGAGCCCAGACAAGCCGCAAGCCCCGCATGCCAAGCCAGCAGCGATGGGTCTGGATGGCCCGCCGCCTGTGCGCTGATCTTGGTCGGCAGCATCACCAAAAACACATACGAAAGCAGCGAAACCGTGTTGATTCCGTAAGGGAGCGCACAGACATCGTCGCGCCCCGTCTCTTTTGCCAGCTTCAGCGCTTGTCGCGAATAGAAGATGTTTCCGAGCAGAAGCGACACCGCAGCCCCCGGCAGGATCCGCCCGTAGAGCAGCGCATCAGGCAGCTCCAGGACGTACTTGCAGAGAGTGTTGATGAGCAGAAGCTGAACCAGGTTATCGAGCGCGAGGCCGAAAAACCCGTCTATATCCCCGCGCACTAACCAGCGCATGTGTCCCCCACACTTAGGAAAACCAGACCAGCATAAACCAAAGCAGCGGCAAAGGATACCGCCGCGCTAGTCGCGAATTGTTACGGCACCGAGCGCTTCGCCGTACCGCAACCAGGACAGCGTGCGCTCTAGGTTGCTGCGCGAATCGATGAGCGGCGCAATCAGGTGGCGGGGCATGCCTTGGACCGCAGCGGTCAGCTCGGGCTGGCTATCGAAGCCAAGCGAAGCGGTCAGGTCGCTCATCCGAATCGACAAGCGCGGTAGATCGGCGGGTGGCGGAGCCGGGTTTTTGGCCAGCTTTGGATCAATCGCCGCCGAAATGTCCAACGCCGCAGCCATCCGCTTCGAGGTGTTCTCGATGCCAAAGCGAGTCCGCAGCGTCGCTCCCACCGAGGAGTGGTCGTACACCGTCGAGTCCACAAAGCCCTGGCGCACCGTCGGGCCAATCAGCAGCGTCGGCACCCGAAACCCAACCTGCGCAAAGTCCGCCAGATCATCGGCCATCTTCGGCGGCGCAACATGGTCGTAAAACCCACCGTGCTCGTCGTAGGTGATCACAAACAACGTCCGCGACCACTGCGGACTTTGCATCACCGCCGAAATCAGCGTCGCCATCAGTGCCTGCCCAAGCTGGACACTGTGGCTCGGATGGTCGTCGTTGGTAAGAAAGTCAGGGTCGATGATCGAAAACGGCGGCAGCGTCCCGTCTTTGCAGTCTTTGAAAAACTCCGCAATCTTGGCCGTCGGATTGCTGCTCAGGAGCTTGCCGGGATAGGCCCCCCAGTACCAAGCAGCCGGGCCCACCATGTAGTTTTTTCCGACAAAGCCGCGCTGCTTCATGCGCTCCCACAGTGTCGTCGGGCCCCCGCTGGTGAAGCCAGTATTGTCCTTCTTGCCACCCGACGATCCGGCGTGCAGATAGAAGCGGTTCGGCCAGGTTGGACCCATCACCGACGCAAACCAGCGGTCGCAGAGCGTGAAGTGGTCAGCCAGTGCGTAGTAATAAGGAAGCTGGCTGCGGTCGTAGTAACCCATCACGTCGGGACCGTACTTGTCGCCGTGACGAGCGATGTATTCCTTCACAAAGCCGTCGTTTTTGCCGCCGCCAAACTGGGTGTGGCAAGAATCCCAGCCGTGCGGCGGATCTTTGGGTTCGTAGTTTAAGAGCTTGGCGACCTTGACCAGGTTGCCTTTGCCGTCCGGGTTGGACTCGCTGAAGGTGAGCCCGTCAGGCCGTCGCTTGCCCGGATAGCGCGTGTCTTGGGTCAGCGTCCCCAAGTAATGGTCAAACGAGCGATTTTCCATCATCAACACCACCACCGCATCGATGCCCGCGAGCAGTTCCTTGGGGGTGGACGGCAGGATCTCGGACAGGTCAGGCGGCGTGGTCAGGTCGGGCACGTCTCCCCCGAGGTCGGGAACGTCTTCGCTCGGCAACGGCAGGATGTCGCTCGCGCTGCTGACACAACCGACGGTCAATGCCGATAGTGACACGCCCAAATGCCGAAGGGCCCGTCGCCTGGAAATTCCAATGCTACCGCGCTTGCTGCTCATGGCTGTTCCTCTCTCGGTTGCCGGTGGGTGGACCGCAGAAAGCCGGACCATAGGTCAAGGTCGGGCAGTCAAACAAGAGCGGAGGTACTTCCTGCTAGGTCTGGGGCCGGTAGCGCGATAAAATCGCTTCTCTTGGCCTCTGCCAGCAAGGTCAGCCGGGGCCATACAAGGGGGAGTCGTGCAGATTGTTTGCGTAAGTCAGGTCTGCCAAGTGACCGTCCACGCCCGTGGAGCCATCGTCACTCGGCGCGTCGAGCTACCCGCTTCGTCGCCACTACCCGATGGTGATGTCGACTTGGTGATTACCGATGTAACGGCGCGCTCCGAGCCAGGTAGCTTCCGGGCTCAGCTTGAGCCGGGTCGACGCAGCGTGCTGCTGGTTGATGCGGTGCTGGTGCCCCCATCAAGCCCAGTGCAACAGGGACCGAGTCAAAGCAAGCTCGACGACCTGAAGCTACGCATGGATCGGGTCCAGTCGGAGATCGAACGACTCTCATCGCAAAGGCAACGGCTCGCCAAGCAGTTTCCCGACCCAGCGCTGCGAACGACGTCGCTGGTGGACAAGGTCGATGAGCGCATTGCCGACGCCATTGCCACCGCAGGACTATTGTCCGAAGTGCAGCGACAGCTCGGTGAAAAGCAACAGCAGCTTGAACAGAAGCTGGCTGACTTGGCCCACGAAAAAGCCGCCGCCGAGCTACGGCACAGCCAAGCTCCATCGAGCGAACGGCAGGGTCGCAGCCAGCCCACTCGCCGGGTCACCGTGCGGGTCAGCGGCAGCGGGGCCATCGCGAACCTCTACGTATCGTATGTGGTACCGGCGGCCCGCTTCTTTCCGTCTTATACGCTGCGTCTGCTCGACGGTGGCAAGCGCGCCACCTGGGCCGTGGAAGCCCACGTCGCCCAGATCAGTGGCGAAGACTGGAATGGGGTTCGCTTGTCGCTATCGACCGCCGACCTGATCTTCGATGCCCGGTTGCCGGAGCTGCCCTCGCTGCGTTTTGGCCGAGCCCAGCCCGTCCCAAGAAGCGGCTACCGTCCGGCCCCAGAAGGGCTGGATCGTCTGTTTGTTGGCTACGATCGCGGCTTCGTCGGTGGACAAACCCCGCCGGACGGCTTGCTAACCGAGCCAAGCAACCTGTCGGCGTCCATGCCAGAGCGAACTCCACCGACCGATGCGCTCAACTTTGACGACAGCCTGAGTGATGAGCCAACCTGGGCAACCCGCGCCGAAAGCGCCGAAGCGGAGCTGAGCAAAAAAGGCGGGCTCCCTTCTCCCATGGAGCTACTCGGCTTTTCGCCACCACCACCGCCCGCGATGATGTCGATGGCGGATCCATCGATGCCAGCGCCAGGGTCCGGACCGCCGCCAGCCCCGATGCGTGCGCAGTCGGCCGCAATGTATCGCAGCGGCGCGCCCGGTGGCCCACCGCAGGCCAAGGCCAAGGAGTCCAAGCGACAGCGCAGCTTGAGCGAGTCAGCCGGTGGTGGTGGTCAGGGCAGCTATGACGGCGAAGGCGGTCCATTTGCGGACAACCTCGGCGGATTGCCTCCGCTGGAAGCGAAGCCTGTACCCGAAGGGATCGAACCGCAAGATGACTGGCTCGACTTCGACCAACTGCAACTTGGCGGTCCTGAAGACCAGGTCTTCCGAGGCCGACTCAAGCGCCGGAGCGATGACCAAACGCACAACAAGATTCAGCAGGCGGTGCGAACCCTCGAAAAGCTGTCCCCGCCGAGTGGGCTGGTCGACCCGCTTTCGTCTCGTGGGCAGTTCGACCACCGCTACGATGCCGAGGGTCTGCTCAAGATTCCGTCAGATGGCAAGCTCCACCGAGTCGCCGTCCTGTGCGCCGATGGAACACCTCAGCTCCGGCTGATCACTGTCCCGCGTGAGCGAGCCGATGTCTACCGCGAGGCTGAGCTAACCAATCCCTGTCAGGCTCCGTTGCTGAGTGGTCCCGTCGATGTCTATGTCGATGGTGGACTGCTCACCACCGATGCCATCAGCCACGTCGACCGTGGGGGCAGCCTGCGCATTGGGATGGGCGTCGAGGAGCGTGTCCGAGTCGCCCGCAACGTCCGCGCCGAAGAAGAGAGCGCCGGACTACTCGGTGGCACAACCGCCATGACCCATACCGTCACCATCGAGATCTCGTCCTCGCTGGGACAGCCGATTCAGATCGATGTGCTCGATCGCATGCCGGTCAGCGAAGACAAGTCGCTCACCGTCGAGCTGATTGCAGAAAAGCCCGCCCATACGCCGTACGATCAGGCAGAGCGCGGAGCCCCGATTCGACGTGGCATGAAGTGGCGAGTTCAGCTCCCCGCCGCTGGCAAGACCAAGATCGAATACCAGTATCGGCTCAGCTTCTCGGCCAAAAACGAGATCATCGGAGGCAACCGTCGTGACTAACCATAACCAACCGATGGAAGGACAGCGACTCGAACTCGACACCAAGCCGCTGCGAGTCACCTTCTTCGAGGACCGTGCCGAGGTGGTCCGAGCGACGCAAGCGACAGTCCCAGCAGGGACGGTGCTGCTAAGCCTCCGTGGAGTGACGCCTCTCGTCGATGATCAAAGCGTACTGCCGATGCTCCAGGGCGCGGCCAAACTGTTGTCGGCTCAGGTGACCCGCCGCACCCATGAAACGTCGACCGGTTCGGAAAGCGAGCTACGCGACAGCGAAAGCGACCAAAAGAAGGCGCTTTCACGACGAGTCCTTGCCGAACGAACACTGGAGGTCGCGCAGGTGCACGAAGGTCGCTGCGCGGCACTGGTGCTGGCGTGGATTGTCGCCCTGGGCAGAGTGCCACGCGGAGCTGCGACAGAGCTTACTGGCTGGCGTAGCGCACTCGGACAGCTCCTCGATGCCCAAGAGCAAGCGCTCGACCAACAAAGCGCAGCCCAGCGAGAGCTAGCGGATTCAAGACTCGACGAAAAACGGGCACAGCTTCGCTATCAAGCGGCACGGAGGCTTCGGCCCCGTCGAGAATCTACGATCGATGTGCAGATCGAGGTACCCAATCCGACCGAGATATCGCTCGAAGTCACCTACATCACGCCGTGCGCCTTGTGGCGGCCCGAGCACCTGGCGCGGCTTCACAGCAATCCCGACGGCACCCACAGCCTGACGATGGTGACCTCAGCGGTGGTATGGCAGCGCAGCGGTGAAGAATGGGCAAACGTCCCATGTCGCTTTTCGACGGCACGCCCCGCTCAACATGCCTCGCCCCCCTTGCTCAGCGAAGACCAGCTCCGCCTGCGTCGCAAGACCGATGCCGAGCGTCGCACCGTCGTCGTCGAAGCCCGCGAGCAGAGCATCGCCTTGGCTGGGCTAGGTCGCGGCGGCCAGAAGATCGAAGAAATGCCCGGCGTCGATGACGGCGGTGAGCCGCTCACGTTCGAGTCGAGCCGCCCGGTCACCATCTTGTCGACAGGACAACCGACTCGAATCGAGATTGCGCAAGTCACGATGCCTGCGCAGGTCGAGCGAGTGGTCTTCCCAGAGCGCAGCATGGCGGCGCACCTCCGCACCACCGCCACGCTCGTTGGGGCACGACCGCTGCTTGCTGGTCCCGTGGTGCTATCCCGAGGCAGCGAGTTGTGTGGTCGCGGCAGGATCAGCTTCATTGGTCGCGGCGAGCCATTCGAGCTGGGTTTCGGTCCTGATGATGGGCTCCGCGTGCGCCGTCAAGTCAGCGAGGAACGTGAGCAAGCCGCCCTCACCGGCACGCAGCGCATCGCCCGCACCGTCAAGCTGTTCGTCAGCAACTTAAGTGGTGCTTCGCGCAAGCTGCTCGTCACCGAGCGCGTCCCGGTCAGCGAGATTCGTGAGGTCGAGGTCAGCGTCGAACGGACCAGCGGCATGCGCTGGGATGGCAAAGACGGCTTCGCCCACTTTGATCTGGAGCTGCCAGGTCGAGCCACCCGCGAGCTACTGCTCACCTACCACATCGAAGCCCCGAGCCGAGTCCAGCTCCCCGCGATCTAATCCCAGGCTGCGCTCCTCCGACATCCGCCGCGCCTGGCCCAGCAGCCGGTCCAACACCTTCCGCTGCATCGACTACTTGGTGATAGGCTTTTTGCGGGCCGTGCTTTTGCGCTTGAAGCCTTCGAGCGACTTGAGCACGTCCGGCTGATTGCGGTGGGCGGCGCGCAGGATCGTCAGTGCCTGCATATACATCGCGTAGCGTGCGCTCTGCCCCGAAGTAAACCGCCGATGGAATGCCTGATAATCCTGGCGCAGCTTGGAATCTTTCTGCTTATCACTGCGCTGCGTCTTCAGTGCGAGATCAAGTTGCTTGAGATCGAGGCTGAACTTCTTGTCCCAGCCCTCGGATCTGATGCGGTTTGTGAGTGAATCGAGCTGAGCGTCGAAGTTGCTAGGCACAGAGGTAACGGACTTGGGCATGGCATGGTTCCTCTTATCAAATAGCGAGCCATCCTCACACCATCGCAAGGCTGGCTCTCCACCACGTTTCCGGAATCCGTGTAGTGATAAGATGTACTTACGCCCTGGCAAGCCCAAACAAGCGAATTTATAGGCGATTTAGACAGCGAAGCGTATCAATCAACTATTCGATAGCATCGACTATGTATTCGATAAGCTGCGCTCTATCTTTCATAAGCAGCTCTTCGGCTTTCATAAGATCCACTTAGCCATTTATGAGCTGAATGTAGTCTTTCATAGGCTGCGCTTAGCCTTCCATAGCCTGCGCTCGGCCCGGGTGGAGTTCGATTGGATTGCGGGGTGAAAGGGCTAGTTGGCGCGCTGACTGAAGCAGCTTGGACAGCTACAGCGGTCGCGCATCGACTCGACTTCGGACGGGGGAAGCTCGGCAAGCTGAGCCATTTCGACCGCACAGATGCCGCGCTGATTGACGGCCTCCACCACCAGCGACATCAGCTTCTTCCATAGCTCGTTCCGACAGCGCTCCCCGAGGTCGCGGGAACCGGAAAGCGTCAAGGAGTCAAGCCCAGGCAGTCGCATGTGGAGTTTTCCTTCCCACCGCTTCAATCGGTAGGCGCGGCGCATAATATCCACAAGCGATCTCTGCACCAGCTTTTCTTACCAAGCGCCCGCAGCCCAGCGGGGCCCGGTCATAAGCCGCCCGCACGTCACCGCCGGGAAAGACTACTGCCGACGGACCACTTCGTCCTTCACGCCATGGGAGAGCGCTTCGATCACCAGCTCAGCAGCCACCCGACCGGAGTTCTGCTGCTGGCCGGTCACCAGATGCCCATCGCGAATCGCGAACCGCGCAAACATCGGAGCGACTTCGAAGTGCGTTCCTTCGATGAGACGCGCCTCGTCTTCGATCCAGAACGGCTGGATGCGCTGACCGACAAAGTTGTCGGCGAACTGTTCCTCGCTGTTGGCAAAGCCGGTCCAGGTTTTGCCCTTCACGAGCAGCTCACCGCTCGACAGCTTGGTTTCAAGGAGCAGACAAGTGCCATGACAGACCAGCGCCGTCAGCTTGCCCGCTTCGTAGAACTTGGCGATGAGCGCTTGCAGCTTGGTGTTGCCGCGAAACGTGTACATCGGCGACTGGCCACCGGTGACGAATACCGCGACGTAGGCATTGACATCCACGTCATCAATGCTCTGCGTGTGCTGCAGCAGGGCGGCATGCGATGGGGACTTCTTAAACCCAAGCGAAAGGATGTCGTGCGCGGAATATCCGCTCGCATCCTCGGGGTCCGAGTAGCCATCTGCTTGCAGCGGACCGCCGTCCGGACTGCGAATCTCGACTTCATAGCCGGCCTCTGTAAAGGCCCAGAACGGATGGGTCAGTTCGGCCCACCAAAAGCCGATCGGCCAGCCGGTGGTCTTTGACACCGAGGGGTTGGCCGAGATCACCAGCACCCGCTGCTTGCTACCACTTTGCCCATGTGCGCTCATCTGCTCGCTCCTTGCCGGATTGTTGTGGATCGCCCGTACCGTTCACTATCGCCAGTGCGAGGGGTCGTCACAATCCAACTCCATCGAACTAGTAGTTGCAGCGGATGAAACAGCGGACTGCTCGCCCTCGGCCGATAGAGCCAACGACTCATCTTAGCGAACGGAGCGATTGGCACGACACTTCTGGCCTTTACAGCGTCGGACAAAGCGTTGTAAAGCCAGGGTACCGATGTCTAGTCACGATCCGCAGATGGAACAGCTTGTCGCCGAAATTGCCCGTCGGGTCTCTGCTCGACTGGGCGGTGGCGCAGCACTGGTCACGATTTCTAGCCCGCAGTCGTTACGCGACACGCCATGCCCGGATGGTCCGTCGGAAAATTGCACGGCTTGCGGACTTTGTACGATACGTCGCCCCGAAGCCGTCCAGAACATCGTCGCGGAAGGTGCGAGCCGCGTCGGCTCTGCCATGGGCACCGGCCAGACTCCCGATGGCATCGCTGGGATGATTGACCACACCCTGCTCAAGGCCGACGCCACCGCTGCCGACGTCGAAAAGCTCTGCGCCGAAGCCCGCCAGTATCGTTTCGCGTCCGTGTGCGTCAACACGAGCTTTGTACCGCTCGCCAAGCGGCTGTTGCGGGGCTCGGGCGTCATGGTGTGCGCGGTGGTCGGCTTCCCGCTCGGCGCGATGGCCCCGAACGCCAAGGCCTTTGAGGCCCGCGAGGCCGTGCGCGCTGGGGCCGAAGAGATCGATATGGTGATTAACCAAGGCGCGCTCAAGAGCCGCGACTTCGCCGCCGTCCACGAGGACATCCAAAAAGTCGTCGAAGCCTCGCGCCCCGCCAAGGTCAAAGTCATCCTCGAAACCGGCGCACTCACGCAAGAGGAGAAGATCATCGCCATCTCACTGTCGAAGGTCGCCGGCGCGCACTTTGTGAAGACCTCGACCGGCTTTGGTCCTGGCGGAGCAACCGTCGAAGACATCGCGCTCATGCGCAAGCTGGTCGGTCCCGAGATGGGCGTCAAAGCCTCTGGCGGCGTCCGGACCTGCGAAGACGCGCAAAAGATGAAGGCCGCTGGGGCCAGCCGCATCGGTGCCAGTGCCTCGGTCGCGATCACCAAAGGCTGCGCCGCACCGAAGGTCGAAGAAGCGCCAAAGCACGCCGATCGTCCATGGCTGCGCCGCAGCCAAGCGCCTGCTGCCACCCCTCGCTCCGAAGGCAAACCGTCGGCGTATTAGCACCCGGCGGGCGATGCGACGCACAATCAGAGCCAAGGCGACTGCGATCCGCAGATGACAAGGACGCTAGACATGACCACTTCTCAGAGCGCGCCGTTTGAGCGCGTAGTCTTGATCGTGCTCGACTCGTGCGGCTGCGGCTCGGCACCGGATGCCAGCCGCTACGGCGATGCCGGAGCAAACACCCTGGGACACATCGGCGAACGACTCGGTGGGCTGCACCTACCCAACTTGGAAGCACTGGGACTTGGCAACCTGACCCAGATCCCGGGGCTACAGAAGACAGCAAACCCGCTCGGTGGCTTTGGCCGGATGCGCGAGCGTTCGATCGGCAAAGACACCACCACAGGACACTGGGAATTGGCAGGTCTCGACGTACAGAGCGAGTTTCCGGTCTATCCGCAGGGCTTTCCCGCCGAGATGATCAACCGCTTCATCGCCCAGACCGGACGCGGTGTGCTAGGCAACAAGCCAGCCTCGGGAACGGCCATCCTGGACGAGCTGGGCCCGGAGCACCTTCGCACCGGCTCGCTCATCGTTTACACCTCGGGCGACAGCGTGTTTCAGATCGCCGCCCATGAGGAAGTGGTGCCGCTTGCCGAGCTGTATCGCGCCTGTGAAGTGGCCCGCAAGCTCTGCGACGAGCGCAACATCAGCCGCGTCATCGCCCGTCCCTTCGTGGGCGAGCCCGGCAAGTTCCGTCGGACCTACAACCGCCGGGACTACGCCATGCCGCCGCCAGCAGCGACCGCGCTATCGCGGATTGCTGACAGTGGTCGCCCGGTGGTGGGCATCGGCAAGATCTGGGACATCTACGCGGGTCACGGCATCACCGAAAGCATCCACAGCGAAGGCAACACCGATGGGTTGCGCCTGACCTTGGAAGCCATGAAGCAGACCGAGCGCGGGCTCATCTTCATAAACCTCGTCGACTTCGACATGCTGTATGGGCACCGTCGCGATCCACAGGGCTACGGCCAAGCGCTCGCCGAGTTTGATGCGTTCTTACCAAGCCTGCACCAGCAGCTTGGACCGCGTGATCTGGTGCTGCTAACGGCTGACCACGGCAACGATCCCACCTGGCCCGGCACCGATCACACCCGAGAAGACGTGCCGCTACTCGCTTTTACCAAGACCCCACCGGACCCGCGTCGCGCCGACCTGGGCCTGCGTGAAGGCTTCTTCGACGTCGCGCAGACGCTGTGCGATGCCTTTTCCCTGCCTGCTTGGCCACGCGGCAAGAGCGTGCTGCCCCACCTTCTACCGTCCTGAGCGAAGTCCTTTCGGCGCTCAGCCTTTGCCCCAAAGAACCCCCGATGAGCCAATCTGCGACGTTTAACCCGGTTGAGATCATCCGCAAAAAGCGAGATGGCAACGTCCTCACCAGCGAGGAAATCGGATTTTTTGTCTCCGACTACGCGCAAGGCAAGCTGCCGGACTACCAAGCTGCTGCGCTGCTGATGGCAATCTACTTTTCCGGCATGTCCGAGGGCGAGCTGCTCGCGCTGACCGATGCCATGCTGCGGTCCGGCGAGGTCATCAACCTATCCGATGTGCCGGGACTAAAGATCGACAAGCACTCGACGGGCGGTATCGGCGACAAGGTCTCGCTGCATCTCGCCCCAGCGGTGGCGGCCTGTGGGGTCCGGGTGCCGATGATCTCGGGACGAGGACTTGGCCACACTGGCGGGACTCTCGACAAGCTGGAATCGATTCCCGGCTTCTCGACGAGACTGTCGGTGCCAGAGTTTCGCACGGTGCTGCGTCGCGCCGGTCTGGCGCTGATAGGCCAAACCGATACGCTGGTTCCCGCCGACAAAGCGCTCTATGCGCTGCGTGATGTGACCGCCACCGTCGAATCCATCCCCCTCATCGCGGCGTCGATCATGTCGAAAAAGCTCGCCGAAGGAATCGACGGGCTGGTGCTGGATGTAAAGGTCGGCTCGGGCGCGTTTATGAAAACCCGCGACGAAGCGTATCAACTGGCATCGACGCTGGTTGCCATTGGTAGACGAGCCGGCAAGCAAGTGACGGCGTTTCTGACCAACATGGACCAACCGCTCGGCCGTTACGTCGGCAACGCTGCGGAGGTGCTGGAAACGCTGCAAGTTCTCGGCGGCAGTGGTCCGGCGGATCTCATCGAGCTGACCCGTGTCCTCGGTGGTGAGATGCTGCGGCTCGGCGGCGTGGTGGCGTCGGAAGAAGACGGTCAAGCGCGGATTCTGGAATCGCTGCGCAACGGCGAAGCACTCCAGCGGCTCCAGCGCTGTGCGGCCATGCAGGGCGCGATGATCGACCTGCGCGATCCAAACGAGCCGTGGCTAACAAGCTGCCTGCATCCGTGTCCGGTCTACATCGTCGCGCCCGAAGCGGGCTATGTCTCGTCGATCGATGCCGAGGCCATTGGCTGGGCGGGCGTTGCGATCGGAGCCGGTCGCGAGCGCAAGGAAGACCGCATTGATCCGGCAGCGTTCATCTACCTCGATCGCAAGGTCGGAGAGCTGGTCGAAGCGGGCGAGCCGCTGTGTCACTTTGCGTGTGCGCCCGACTGGCCAGAAGGTCGCCGCGAGCGCGCCCGCGCTCTCATCACCGGCGCGTACCAAATTTCGATGACCCCGCCGTCTGAAAAGCCCCTTATCCTGGATGTGCTGCGATGAGCCGATCCGCGATACACGACGACCACCACGCCACCTTCGAGGCTGTGCAGCAATCAGCAGCCCGGATTCGGGCCTTTCTACCGGCAGGAGCCGCGCCGTCGATTGCACTCGTGCTCGGTTCGGGCTTGGGCAGCTACGCCGACGCGCTCAGCGATGCCAAGGGCATCGACTATGCCGAGATTGGTTTTCCGCAATCCGGAGTGGTCGGTCACGCAGGACGGCTCGTCTACGGTCGGGCAGGCCAGACCAGCACACAAACAGGCGTCGAAGTCCTCTTGATGCAAGGTCGCGTCCACACCTATGAAGGTCACAGCTTGCAGACGGTGGTGCTGCCGATACGAGCGCTGGTCGCGGCGGGCTGTAAGACGGTGGTGCTCACCAATGCGGCGGGCGGTGTCGGCGAAGGGCTGGCAGCGGGCGACCTGGTGCTGATTCACGACCACTTGAACCTCATGGGCGACTCACCGCTGCGCGGACCGAACGACGAGCGATTGGGTACGCGATTCCCGGATATGACCGAGGTGTACGACGCCAAGCTGCGGGCCACCGCTCAACAAGTGGCCAAGCGGCTTGGGATTGGACTCAAGACGGGCGTGTATGCCGGACTGCTCGGGCCGCAGTATGAAACGCCCTCGGAAGTGCGAATGCTGCGTGGGCTCGGGGCGGACTTGGTCGGAATGTCGACGGTGCCCGAGGCAATTGTGGCTCGGCACATGGGCGCTCGGGTGCTCGGGATGAGCTGCGTCTCAAACCTGGCCGCCGGAATGTCGGGGCAGCCGCTGTCGCATGAAGAAGTGACCGAGACGGCGAACCGCGTCCGCTCCACGTTTATCAAGCTACTCGACGGAATCATGGCAGCGCTGGCCAGCTCGGACTGATCAGCAAGGAGCACCTTTCGCGATGACGAACCGCACGAGCGCCGTGCCCACCGACCCAGGCCCAATCGTCGACGTTGCTACGGGTGAACCGCTCCCGCCACTGCTGCAGGATCTGGCCGCACGAGCCCGCTCTGCACAAGCACTGGCCTATGCTCCCTATTCTAAGTTTCCCGTTGGTGCAGCACTCCTCGCCAGCGATGGTCGGGTGTTTGTCGGCGCAAACATCGAAAACGCCTCGTACGGCTTGACCGTCTGCGCAGAGCGGACCGCGATGTACCAAGCGGTGCTCGCCGGAGCCCGTCAAGTGACAGCGATCGCGATCTGTACCAACCTCTCGCCGCCAGCCGCGCCATGTGGCATGTGTAGGCAGACCTTGGCGGAGTTTGCCGAGGAAGCGCAAATCGTACTGCTATCACCGATCGGCCCAGCGCAGCTCACCAAGCTCAGCACGCTGCTACCGCAGGCCTTTCGTCCGAGCGCTCTCATCAGCACCGCAACGAGTGCCCACACCGAGGACGATCATCGTGGACGCCAATAGCTGGCTACTGCGCGGCGGCACCCTGGTCACCGTCGATAAACCGCTGCCGGTGGTGCGCGGCGATCTGCTGATCATCGATGGCATCATCGCGGCCATTGGGGCAGCAGCGAGCAGCGATCCGCGCAGCGTCGGGGTTCCGGTGCTGGATGTGAGCGGGTGCGTGGTGCTGCCGGGGCTTGTGCAAGCGCACATTCACTTGTGTCAGACACTGGGCCGAGGGCTGGCCGATGACCTCCCCCTGTTGCGCTGGCTGAGTGAACGCGTCCTACCGTACGAAGCGGCGCTTAACGAGCAAGACATCGCGCTGGCGGCTCAGGTCGGGGTCGCTGAGCTCCTTCTATCTGGTACGACTGCGCTGCTCGATATGGGGACAGTCCGCCATCACGATGCGCTGTGTGCAGCGGTGGCCGCGACTGGCATCCGCGCCACACTCGGCAAAGCGATGATGGATCATCCCGAGACGGTGCCAAAGAACCTCCGCGAAGACCCCAAGGCGTCGCTACGCGAAGCCGATGCGCTGTGTGCACGCTGGCATGGCCAGGGCAGACTGCGCTACGGATATGCTCCACGCTTTCTTATCTCGTGTTCCGATGAGCTGATGCGTGGAGTCGCCGAGCGAGTCAACCAGCGGAGCCTAAGCGGGCCGGGCATTCATACCCACGCCAGCGAGCAGCTCGATGAGATCGCGCTGGTCAAACAGCGGACTGGGCAAGACAACGTCGAAGCGCTGCGCTCACTCGGGATCGCTGGGCCACGGACGGTGCTCGCTCACTGCGTCCATGTTTCTCGATCTGAAATGGCGGCGATGGCGCAGGACGGAACCCATGTCACCCACTGCCCGTCGTCAAACCTCAAGCTTGGCTCGGGGATCGCGCCGATCGTGCAGTTACTGACCGCGCAGGTGAACGTCGCGCTCGGTGCCGATGGAGCACCGTGCAACAACCGACTCGACGGATTCACTGAGCTGCGGCTCCTTTCGCTGCTGCAAAAGGGACTGTGTGGACCTGAAGCGCTACCAGCGGCACAAGCGCTAGAGATTGCGACCTTGGGCGGCGCAAAAGCGCTGGGTCTGGCAGACCAGATCGGGACTCTGTGTGTCGGCAAACAAGCGGATGTGGTCGTGGTCGGACAGCACGCACCGGGGCAGCTTCCGGTACACGATCCGGTGTCGCTGCTGGTCTACGCCACGCAAGGCAGTGACGTGCGCCATGTCCTGGTCGGTGGGGAACTACTCGTACGGCAGGGAAGGCTTACGGAGCGGACCGGACTCGATGTGGAAAGACTGCGTGCCCACTGCGCAGAGCAGATGCCCGCTTTGCTCCGCCGCGCTGAGCTGAGCTGAACTACTTCGCCTCTTTGCTGCCGATGATGGTGAGGTTTGCACCGACCTGAACCTGGACGGGCTTGCCATCGACCACAATCGTGGCTTTGCCGGACAGGTACCAACCGAACGAGCCGGTCGAAAACTCCTTCGGCTCAGCGGTCAAAGGGACTCCTTCGACCGACACGCTGACAGATTTGGCTTTGGCTTTGAACTCTTCACGAGTCACTGGGCATGCAGACTTGGCCACGGGTCACTCCTATCCCAAAAGGACTTTTGCAAACCGTATCACAACCCTAGCCGGTCGAACTGCATTTGCGAGTGATTTTCAGTGGGTCACGGTGTCGCCCCTACAGTGGGAGACTCGACGGTGGCTAAGGCTTTTTGATCACGCCCAGATAGGTAAGCGCCTCCCCCTCATCCATGAAGGTGCCCATCGTCACACCCAGCTCTCGCCACATCCGACTGACTTGCAGCTTACCGGTGGCTGTCGAAACCAGCGAAGCGATCAAACGAAACTTCTTGA
>ERZ724524.1042-NODE-1042-length-18358-cov-4.174070_pt1 | contig 18358 bp, 17 predicted proteins | sample MGYA00376057_ERZ724524 | MGnify/ENA primary metagenome ERZ724524 (study PRJEB28724, sample SAMN07190888) | wastewater metagenome | isolation source: influent of sewage treatment plant in Hong Hong | place: USA: Christiansburg, Virginia | collected 2016-03-01 ...
CTGGCGCGCCGCGTGGAGACAACCGTTTTGAAGGAGCAGGGCGCGGCCAGCGCGCAGCACCGCAACGCGGTAGCGGTAACACGCCAGCCCCGGCCAACACCGCGATGGCATCGGCCTTTGCCAAGCTCAAACGCTGAATCGGCGCTGAAGTTTGTCATGAGCCACCATCGCAACCCCCGCGCTTTACTCACGCCGATGATGCGCGGCGTGCTGGATCGCATCGCTCGTGCGGGTCGGCCACCGCTGCACTCGCTCACACCGGCGCAAGCGCGCGCCGCATGGGAAGCCAGCGCAGGCGTGCTGGAGCTGTCGCCCCACAAACTGCCGCGCATCGACAACTTGCAAGTTCCGGTGCGCGACGGCAGCACCATTCCAGCGCGGCTGTACGCGCCGGTTGCGGCTGATGCAACTGACGCAGAACAGGGCACTTTGCCGGTGCTGCTCTACCTGCACGGCGGCGGCTTCACCATTGGCAGCATCGCCACGCATGATGTGCTGTGCCGCCAATTGAGCCATCTAGGCCATTGCGCGGTGGTGTCGCTGGATTACCGGCTCGCGCCCGAGCACCCGTTTCCGACCGCTGTTGACGATGCCTGGGACGCGCTGCAATGGCTGCATCAGCAGGCCGAGACGCTGGGTTTGGATGCCAACCGCATCGCCATTGGCGGCGACAGTGCAGGCGGCACTTTGTCCGCCGTGGTCGCGCTGATGGCGCGTGATGCCGGTTTGCCGCTGGCCCTGCAATTGCTGTTTTACCCCGGCACCAGCGGCCATCAAAACACGCACTCACACCACACCTTTGCCGAAGGTTTTTTGCTGGAAAAGTCAGATATCGACTATTTTTTTGGCCTGTACCTGCGCGGCCCACAAGACCGTAACGACTGGCGATTTGCCCCGCTGGATGGACGCAACGAACAGGGCAACGAGATTGATCTGGAGGGTGTCGCTCCGGTGTGGATCGGTTTGGCCGAATGTGACCCGCTGGTCGATGAAGGCCTGGCGTACGCAGACAAGCTGCGTGCTGCTGGCGTGGCGGTTGATTTGGAGATCTACCACGGTGTGGTGCATGGCTTTATCAACCTAGGACGGGCTATTCCCGAAGCCCTCACGGCCCACAACGACGCCGCCCGCGCACTGCGGCACGCCTTCGGCGTTTAACTGTCTCACGAACCATCATGCCAAGCACTGAATTTCACCTGCAACTGGGCGACTGGGCCACGCTGGGCGCGCTGGCTGCCCAAGTGCGCACGCAAGTCTTCGTGCAAGAACAAGCCATTCCCGCCGACATGGAATGGGACGATGCTGATGCCAGCGCGCTCCACGCCGTGATTTGTGACTCGCAAGGGCAAGCTGTGGCGACGGGCCGACTGCTTCAACCCGAACCTGGCATCGCCAAAATAGGCCGCATGGCCGTGCTGCGCAGCGTGCGCAAGCATGGCTTAGGCCGCCAAGTGCTGCTGGCGCTGATCGAAGCTGCCCGCCAACGTGGCGACCGCAGCGTGGTGCTATCGGCGCAGCACAGCGCCATCGGCTTCTACACCCGATTGGGCTTTACGGCGCACGGCGCTGAATACGACGACGTTGGCATCGCCCACCGCGACATGAGTTTGACCCTTTGAACTGAATCTATGGCCACCAAGAAAAAACGACCTGCCGCAGCAGCCCACGCTGCTGCGACACAGCCCCCTGCTGCCTCATCGCCCCTATCGACGCCATCTGCTGCAACGGCCAGCCCCCACCTTGAACGCCCCATGCCCGCAGAAGTCTCTGGCAGTGGTACGGCTGCGCTGCTGGCGCTCACCTTATTTTTGACCGCAGCTCTTGGCGTGCCGCATGAGGAAATGCTGCAAGACACGCTCAAGTCCATCATTGTTTCGTTTGGTGCCTTGAGTGCAGGGCTGCTCTTTTTTTGGAGCCAGCGTTCGCGCACTGCACCGCTGCGTTGGCACAGCGTGATGGTGCTGCCCTTGCTGTTGATGGCCTACGCGCTGGGCAGCATGGCTTGGTCGCACGCTTACCTTGGCGGGGTTGAAGCAATACGTTGGTTCATTTTCAGCGTGCTGCTGTGGCTGGGTTTAAATAGCCTCAGCCGTGAGCGTCTGCCTACGCTGGCGTGGGGTATCCACATGGGCGCTTGCGTGGCGTCGCTGTGGACGGCGTTGCAATTTTGGATTGATTTCAAATACTTCCCGCAAGGGCCGAATCCGGCATCCACCTTCGTCAACCGCAACTTTTTTGCCGAGTTTGTGGTCTGTACGCTGCCGTTTTCGATCTTCTTGATCCTGCGAGCACGCATGTCGTCGATGGTGGCGCTGCTGGCGTTCACCACCGGCTTCAATTTGGTGGCATTGATGATGACTGGCACGCGCTCAGCGCAATTGGCATTTGCGGCGATGGCAGTGGCCTTGCCTGTGGTGCTGTGGCGCTATCGCTCGCAATGGTCTTGGGCGAAATGGAATCCACAAACCCGCCTCACGCTGATAGGCACCTTGCTGGGCACCGTGTTGGTGTTGGGCTTGATTCCAACCGGCAACCCCAAGCTGATCGGCGAAAGCCCTGAAGCAACCACGCCGTTTCAGCGCACGCTGGCCCGCACCAAGTCCATGACCGAGACGGCGGAATACACGCAGCGCTCATTTTCTATGCGCGTGACCATGTGGATGGCCACCGCCCGCATGATTGCCGCCAAGCCCTTAACGGGCGTAGGCGCGGGCGCTTGGGAAGTCGATATTCCGCTGTACCAAACCGAAGGCTCGCAGCTTGAAACCGACTACTACGCGCACAACGAAATCCTGCAACTGCTGGCCGAATACGGCTTGGCCGGCGCATTGTTTTTGCTGGGACTGCTCACTTACTTGATCACCAGCGCGTGGCGCACCGTGCGCGGCACCCATCCTGATGCAGAGGCGGAAGGCCCCTTGCGAGCGCTGACCTTGATCAGCTTGATGATGTTTTTGATCGTCAGCAATGCTGGGTTTCCGTGGCGCATGGCGACCACAGGGGCTTTGTTTGCACTGAATTTGGCGATTTTGGCGGCCTCTGATGCGCGCCTGAATGTGCGTGGACTGTTGGGCGCGTGGGTCATGCCCTGGCAACCCGTGCGCTCCAAAATCGCGGCCGTCGCGATGGCGGCATGCATGCTGCTGGCAGGCTACATCAGCCAACAAGCCGCTGAATGCGAAGCCAAAATTGTGCGCGCCGTCAAAATTGCGTTGACCATCTCCAACAGCGGCGACTATCACAGCACGCGCTGGATACCTTACAAACGCGAAATGCTCACCGCGCTGAAGGAGGGCATCGCCATCAATGCGCATTACCGCAAAATCACACCGATGGCCGCAGATGAGCTGGCCAAATGGGGCGACTGGAAAAACGCCATCTGGGTTTGGGAGTCGGTGCTGAGTTCACGGCCTTACATCGTGGCGATCATGAGCAACATCGCACGCGGCTACATCGTGCTGGGTGATCCGGTGCGGGCGCGTGAGTATTTGGAACGCGCGCGCAAACTGCAACCGTCGGCGCTCAGCGTCAATTCGCTGGATGTGGTTTTGCTAGATCGCGAGGGCCATGAAGCTGCCGCCGTCGCGTTGGCGCGCAAATCTTTGCAATCCAACCACTACGACTTTGACTTGCTCAACTCCTCGTATTTGCTGGGTGGGCGCACCAAAGACCCATCGCTGATGCTGCAAGCGATGGAGCTGTTGCGCAAGGACTTCCCGACTCAAGTTGCCGAAGCGAGTTTGCGCATCGGGCACATCTATGCATCGGCTCCTGAGTTCAAAGACGAGGCCAAGGCGTTAGAGGCTTATCGCCGCGCCGTTGCCGCAAGCTCACAAGAGCGCAAGGCCGATATGCGTGCGCAAGTCCCGGCACCTTATCAAGGCAAGCTGTAAAAAACGGCGCTTAAATCTCGGCCAGCAGCGGGTAGGGCAGGGATTGATGAGTCAGCACCGGGCCATCGGCTGCACCCAAGCGCAGTTCGCTGGCAGCGGCGCTGACTTGCAATACCGCGATAGCAACGTGGCCGCCGCTGGGCGTGATGGCCGCTTGCACCACGGTGCCGCAGGGCTGCTCAGCGTCTTGCGGGGTGTAGATTTCTTGCCCTGCGTTCAAAGCCACATCAGCGCTCAAGATGCTGGCGCGGCGCTTGAGCGTGCCGCGATACTGGCTGCGTGCCACCACTTCTTGGCCGGGGTAGCAGCCCTTTTTGAAGTTCACGCCGCCCACTGATTCGTAATTGAGCATTTGCGGGATGAAGGCATCAGCCACCGCCGCTTGCACGGTAGCCACGCCGCTTTCCACTTCGCCCCATTGCCACAGCGCCGTGTCCAGCGCCGGGCCAGCGGGGACGGGCACTTCCAGCGGAGCCAGCCACAACGCACGCGCCGCGCCCATTGCCGGGTGCAAGCCAACCAGCGCGCCGCCTTGGAATTCGGTCAGCGACAGGGGCTGGATGTCGGCAGGCACCGCATCACCCGCCAACCCCAGCAACTGAAAATCAGCGCTGGCATCGCTCAGCTTGACCTTGGCGCGCAGCACAAACATGCTCAGGCGCTTGAGGGTGGCTGCCAGCACATCGCGGCTGCACACCAGCACGATCTCGTTAGCGCTGCGTTTGAAGCCCACAAAACTGGCCAGCACGCGCCCTTTGGCCGAGCAATAAGCCGCCAAGCGCGCCTCATGTAAACCCAGCAGGGAGAAATCCTGAGTCAGCTGGCCGTGCAGGAAGCGGGCGGCATCGTCGCCCTCAGCACGGATCAGGCCCAGATGGGGAAGGGCGGCAACGCCGCTCAGGCAAGAGGTGGCTAATTGAGTCATGCAGTCAATTATCATCCTTGATCGTTTCCAGACTAAAAGGGTTGCTCGTGCGCCGATTCATGCGTCGATTGATGTTGTTGCTGATCTTGTCGGGCGCGCTGGCCGCCGGGGCTGCGTGGTGGCTGTGGCAGCCGCTCACCTTCAGCACCGAGACGCTGGACTTGGAGATCGAGCCCGGCACCACGCCCCGCGCCGTAGCGCAAGCCGTGACCGATGCGGGCGTGCAAATCGACCCGGCGCTGCTGTATTGGGTGTTTCGCTTGTCTGGCGATGCACGCAAGATCAAAGCTGGCAATTACGAACTAGAGCAGGGCGTGACCAGCCCCTGGCGCTTGCTGCAAATGCTGGTGCGCGGCGAAGAATCCTTGCGTAGCGTGACGCTGGTTGAAGGCTGGAATTGGCGACAAGTGCGCGCTGCTTTGGCCAAGGCTGAAAACCTCAAGCCCTTGAGCGTCAACATGTCTGATGAGCTGATCATGGCCGAGCTGGAACACCCCGGCATTGCGCCCGAAGGCCGCTTCTTCCCTGACACCTACACCTACGCCAAAGGGGCCAGCGATGTGTCGGTGCTGCGCCGCGCCTTGCGCGCCATGGAAAAACGAGTCCAAACCGCTTGGGCGCAACGTGCCCCCGATCTGCCTTTGAAAACCCCGCTGGAAGCGCTCACGCTGGCCAGCATCATCGAAAAAGAAACCGGCAAGCGCAGTGACCGCGAGCTGATCGCGGGTGTTTTTGTGAATCGGCTGCGCCTCGGCATGCCGCTGCAAACCGACCCCACCGTGATCTACGGCATGGGCGAAGCGTTTGACGGCAATTTGCGCAAGCGCGATTTGCAAACCGACACGGCTTGGAACACCTACACCCGCGCCGGTTTGCCGCCCACGCCCATCGCCATGCCGGGAGCAGCCTCGCTGCTGGCGGCGGTGCAACCCGCACCCACCAAGGCGCTGTACTTTGTGGCGCGCGGCGACGGCAGCAGCTACTTCAGCGCCTCGCTGGACGAGCACAACCGCGCCGTGAACAAATTTCAGCGCAAATTGGCGGCCCCGACGGCGGCCAGCGCTCCCACCGCTGCGGCGGCCACATCCACAGCAACCACCACACCCGCGCGCTAACGTCGCGCTTGTCATGAATCACGGAATGTTCATCAGTTTTGAAGGTATCGACGGGGCAGGCAAGTCCACCCACATCGCCGGTTTGGCGCAACTGTTTGAGGCGCGCCAGCACCGCGTCACCCTGACCCGCGAACCCGGCGGCACGCCCTTGGCCGAGAAGCTGCGCGCCTTGGTGCTGAACGATGCAATGGATCCGCTGACCGAGGCGCTGTTGATCTTCGCCGCCCGGCGCGACCATTTGCAGCAAGTCATCGAACCCGCGCTGGCCCGTGGCGACGTGGTGCTGTGCGACCGTTTCACCGATGCCACCTTTGCCTATCAAGGCGGCGGGCGCGGCTTTGACCTCGGAGTTTTGAGCACCTTGGAGCAATGGGTACAGCACCTGCCCAGCAGCGCCGCCAACCCCACCGATGCGCTGCGCCAGCCTGATCTGACGATTTGGTTTGACCTGCCGCCCGCCACCGCAGCAATTCGCTTGGCCGGTGCCCGCGTGCCTGATCGCTTTGAGGCCCAGCCCGTGGCATTTTTTGAGCAAGTTCGCGCCGGTTATGAGCGCCGCTGCACGCAAATGCCAGCGCGCTTTGCCCGCATCAATGCTGATCAACCCCGCGAAGCCGTGTGGGCTGATGTCGAAGCCGCCGTGCAAGCCTTTGTCCAGCGTCGGGAGCTGGCCGCGTGAGCACGCCCAACATCACCGCCGCGCCTTGGATTGCCGCGCAAACCCGCGCCTTGCTGGCTCAACGCGGCCACGCTTGGCTCTTGCAAGGGCCGTCTGGGCTGGGACAGTATGAATTGGCGATGTCGCTGGCGCGCGCTTGGTTGTGCGACCGGCCCACGCCCGATGGCGCTTGCGGTCAGTGCGCCAGTTGCCACGCCATCGACGTTCATGCCCACGCCGACTTGGCCGTGCTGATGCCCGAAACCGTGATGCTGGAGCTGGGCTGGCCGCTCAGCGAAAAAGCCCAAGACGCCATCGACAAGAAAGAGCGCAAACCCAGCCGTGAAATTCGTGTCGATGCCATGCGCGACACGGTCGAATTTGCCCAGCGCACCAGCGGGCGAGGGCGCGGCAAAGCGGTGTTGATTTACCCCGCCGAACGCATGAACGCCATCACAGCCAATGCGCTGCTCAAAACCCTGGAAGAACCGCCCGGCGACGTGCGCTTTGTGCTGGCCAGCGAGGCCGCGCATTTGCTGCTGCCCACCATCCGCAGCCGCTGCTTGGGCCACACCTTGCACTGGCCGCTGCCTGCTGATGCGCTGGCGTGGTTGTCAGCCCAAGGCTGCCCGCCGCGTGAAGCCGCCGTGCTGCTGCGTGCGGCTGGCGGTCGCCCCAGCGATGCCTTGCGCCGCGCCGCTGATCAGCCCGCCCAAGCCGCGCAGCGCTGGAGCCAATTGCCCCGCGCCTTGGCGCGTGGCGAGACAGCTGCATTGGCCGAATTCAGCCCCGCACAGGCCATCGACGCGCTGCAAAAACTTTGTCATGATTTATTGGCGAGCGCCACCGGTGCATCGCCGCGCTTTTTTGATGCCGCCGAGCTGCCCGCCACCACGGGATTGCGGCTCAGCGCTCTGACCGATTGGGCGCGTGCGCTCACCCAAGCCGCCCGCACCGCCGAGCACCCGTTCAACGCAGGCTTGATGCTGGAAGCCCTCAGCACCCAAGCTGCGCAAATGATGCGCGGCACTTCATCCACCTCAACCGGGCAACGTCCATGAGCGCTACACCACCCACAGCCGCATCGAACACCCCGCGCCCCAGCGTGATTCAGCTGGCGATCAAGGAAAAAGCCGCCTTGTACGCCGCCTACATTCCGTTTTTCACGGAAGGCGGGCTGTTCATCCCCACCACCCGCGACTACAAATTGCGCGACGACTTGTACGTGCTGCTCACGCTGCCCGACGATGTGCAGCGCTACCCCATCGCTGGCAAAGTCGCCTGGGTCACGCCCGCACGCGCCAGTGGCAACCGCACCCAAGGCGTGGGCATTTGCTTCCCGAAAGACGAAAAATCGCAGCAGCTCAGAGTCAAAATTGAGCAAATTTTGGGTTCATCCCTAGGTTCAGACCGCCCCACGCAAACCATTTGATCGCATGTTCACCGACTCCCATTGCCACCTGAATTTCCCTGAGCTGATGGCTCAATTGCCCAGCATCCGCGCTGCGATGGAGGCCGCCCGCGTCACCCGTGCGTTGTGCATCAGCACCACCTTGGAAAGCTTTCCTGAAGTCCACGCCTTGGCCACGGGCTATGACAACTTCTGGGCCACTGTCGGCGTTCACCCCGACAACGAAGGCGTGCAAGAACCCACCTTGGCCGACTTGGTGCAGCGCGCCGCCTTGCCCAAAGTGGTGGCGATAGGCGAAACCGGCCTGGACTACTACCAAATGGACGAACGCAAAGGCGGTCGCACCGTGGCCGACATGGAATGGCAGCGCGAGCGTTTTCGCACTCACATTCGCGCCGCACGCCAAACCCAGTTGCCGATGGTGATTCACACTCGCCAAGCCTCAGACGACACGCTGGCAATTTTGCGCGAGGAGGGTGAAGATGGCGGCAGCGGCTCAGCAGGCGGTGTGTTTCACTGCTTCACGGAAAGCCGCGAAGTCGCGCGGGCGGCGCTGGACTTGGGCTTTTACATCTCGTTTTCAGGCATCTTGACCTTCAAAACCGCCGCTGATTTGCGTGAAGTTGCCGCCTTGGTGCCCGCTGATCGGCTGCTGATTGAAACCGACAGCCCGTATCTGGCCCCGGTGCCGTACCGTGGCAAAACCAACAATCCATCATATGTGCCGCATGTGGCGCAACAACTGGCGGTGCTGCGCCATTGCCCGGTCGAAGACATCGCCGCCCAAACCAGCGCCAACTTTGACCGCTTGTTCCCGCAGATTTTTGCGGCGTGATGTCCGTGAGGTAAGCCCATGACACAGATCACCCCAACCGGCCTCACGCGGCGCAGCAGCTTGGCGGGCGTGCTGCTGGCACTGTGCGCCAGCAGCTGTGCTTGGGCGGGCTCGTATGAAGACTTTTTCACCGCCATCAAGCGCGACGATTACCGCACCGTGAATGTGCTGCTGCGCCGGGGTTTCGATCCCAACACGCTCGACAGCCAAGGCCGGCACGGTTTGTTTTTGGCGCTGAAGGAACCATCGCCGAACGTGGCCGCCGTGCTGATTGACTGGCCCAAAACCGAGGTCGAAACCCGCACCGCCCAAGACGAAAGCCCGTTGATGATTGCGGCGCTCACTGGTCAATACGACTTGGCCGTGCGCCTGATTGACCACGGGGCCGATGTCAACAAACCCGGCTGGGCTCCGCTGCACTACGCCGCCACCAAAAGCCAACTGAACCTGATTCAGTTGCTGCTGGAACGTCACGCCTACATAGATGCCGAATCACCCAACGGCACCACACCGCTGATGATGGCCGCGCACTACGGCAGCGATGAAACTGTGCATTTGCTGCTGGACGAAGGCGCAGACCCCACGCTGCGCAACAAGCTCAAACTCAGCGCCATTGACTTTGCCCAGCAAGCCCAGCGACCGGCCACCGCAGAAATCATTGCGGCGGCCATCCGTGCCCGCAATGGCGCACGTTGGTAGTCAGCGCTTGATCAATCGCCGCATTCGGCTGCTGGGTGTGACGGCGATTCGGCCACGTTGAAGCGCTGTGGTGGTCGCGGCACCTGATTTTTCTGCCGGTTGTTGCGCCAAACGCTGCGCCCATTGCGCGAGCCATGCGGCCTGTTGCTCGCGTTCTTGGGTGAGGGCGGCTTCCAGTTGTGCGCAACGTGCTTGCCAATGATCGGTTTGCTGCTCGGTGGTGTGCAGCGACAGTTTCAATTCTTGAGCTTGAGTCTGGCTGGCGCTGAGCTGCTGCGCCAAAGCGTCGCGCTCGCGCTGGCTCAATGCAAGGTTGGCGCGCTGCTGTTTGGCATCTTGGCGGGCGTTGTCCAGCTCTTGCAGCCAATGGCGTTCGTTGCGGCTGTAGCGTTCTTGCAATTGCTGGCGCTCATCGGCCCAGGCGCTGACATCTTGGGCGTGCTGCGTTTGCGCAGCATCTAGGCGCAGACGCAGGTCGCTCAGTTGCTGCTCACGCTCACGCAAGGCGGCTTCGGCTTGATCGAGCCGGGTTTGCAGCGCCGCCGCATGTTCGCGCGCCAGTGCAGCAAGTTGTTCGCTGGCGGCTTGCTGCTGGCGCAAACGCCATTGCTCTTGCGCCCACGCGGCGCGTTCATCAGCCAAGGCATCGCGCTCTTGTTGCAACTGCGCGTGGGCTTGCTGCAACTCATCTTGAGCCGCTAGGCGTGCGGCCTCCAAGCTGGCATCCCAAAGTTGTTGGGCCAAGTCTTGCACCGAGCTGGGCGCGTTCGTGCTGACAGCCGCAGTTGATCCGTTCGCCGCCACGCTTGCGCCTTGCAAACGCTGACCCAGTTGCGCAAACCAATCTTCTAGCATCGGAGCCACGGTGTTGGGTGAACCGCGACCTAGCTTTTGGCGCACGCGTTCGATGGTCGGGCGTTGGCCCTCCATCAACAGCGCATCAGCCACCGCCCAAACTTCATGTGGTTGCACACCACGCGCAGCAGCTGCACGCGGTGCAGCCAAGCCTGAGAGCACACCTTGAACCTGTGGCACATTCATTTCCGTCATCGCCCTACTCCTTCTATAATTTACCCTCGATAAGTGATGGTTATCGGGGGTTATTGATGCGATCCAAGTGTAATAATTAAATTTCACACATAGCACATATGAAATATAACATTGATAATCTCGGGCTAGCGCTGCCCGCCTCTAAGCCGCCTCTGCTGCAAACTTTGCAGGTGCTGCCGCTGCTCAAGCCCAACGAGCTGAACCACGTCACGCAAAGCGCGGTTGATGATTTGCTGCGTGAAGGCGAATCGCAAAACACGCTGCTCAGTTACCGCAGCGCCTTGCGTTACTGGGCGGCGTGGTACGGCTTGCGCTATGGCGGGCCGATTCAGTTGCCGGTGCCCATGCCATGCGTGCTGCAATTCATCGTGGATCACGCACAGCGCAGCACCACCAAAGGCTTGGTGTCAGAGCTGCCGGTTGAAATTGACCAAGCCCTGGTCGATGCGGGCTACAAAGGCAAGTTGGGCGCAATGGCGCACAACACGCTGGTACACAGAATTGCGGTGCTGTCGAAAGCACACCAGTTGCGCCAGCTTAAAAATCCTTGCCAAGAACCTGAGGTGCGCGAGTTGCTGTCACGCACCCGCAAGGCTTACGCGAAGCGTGGGCCTTTGCAGCAGAAAAAAGACGCTCTCACCAAAGACCCGTTGAATGCCGTGCTCGCTACCTGTGACGACACACTGCGCGGCAAACGCGACCGCGCCCTGCTGCTGTTTGCCTGGTCTAGCGGCGGGCGGCGGCGTTCAGAAGTCGCGGGTGCTGACATGCAGTTTTTGCGGCGCGTCGGGCCCACGGAGTTCGTCTACTTGCTGATGCATTCCAAAACCAACCAGTCCGGTGTCGAGCAACCCGAAAATAGCAAGCCGGTGCTGGGTGCCGCCGGTGCGGCGCTGCAAGATTGGCTCACAGCCAGCAGCATTGAGTCTGGGCCGATTTTTCGGCGCATCCGCAAAGGTGGTCATTTGGGTGAAGGACTGCTGCCCGCTGCAATACGCGCCATCGTCAAAGAACGCTGTGCGCTGGCGGGCGTGGACGGCGATTTTTCAGCGCATTCGCTGCGTTCGGGCTTTGTGACCGAGGCGGGTCGGCAAAATGTGCCTTTGGCCGACACGATGGCGCTGACCGGACACCAAAGTGTGCCCACAGTGCTGGGCTATTTCCGGGCCGAATCTGTGCTGACCAACAGCGCCGCCCGGCTGTTAGATGAATGAACTCCATGCGCTTGTCTGAACGTTTTCACTACCTTGGTTTGTCGGTTCACCTGCTCAAGTGGCTGGCGCTGGCCAGCGGCGTGGCAGTGCTGGCCGGGTCTGCGTCTGCTCTGTTCTTGTGGGCGTTGAGTTGGGCTACGGCGACCCGCACCGCTCATCCTGAACTGCTGGCATTGCTGCCGGTGGCGGGGTTTGTGGTCGGCTGGCTGTACCTGCGTTTTGGGCAGCAAGTCGAGGCTGGCAACAACTTGCTGATCGACGAAATCCACGATCCCAAAAAAGTCATCCCGCTGCGCATGGTTCCGTTGGTGCTGGGCAGCACCGTGGTGTCGCACTTGTTTGGCGCGTCGGTGGGCCGTGAAGGCACGGCGGTGCAGATGGGCGGCGCGCTGGCCGACCAGCTCACACAAGTCTTCAAGCTGGGGCGTGAAGATCGCCGCATCATCTTGATGGCCGGGATCAGCGCTGGATTTGCCTCGGTGTTTGGCACGCCGCTGGCCGGGGCTGTTTTTGGGCTGGAGGTGCTGGCCATTGGCCGCTTGCGCTATGACGCATTGCTGCCCTGCGTGGTGGCCGCCATCGTGGCCGATCAAGTCGGCTTGCTGTGGGGCGTGCAGCACACGCACTACGCGCTGGGCGCAGTGCCGCCGGTTGCCGTCTGGGTGCTGAGCGCCACGGTGATGGCGGGCGCGCTGTTTGGCATCACCGGCAAACTGTTTGCCCACAGCGCGCACGCTTTAAGTGCTTGGATGAAGCAGCGCGTGCCTTACGCGCCGCTGCGGCCTTTGGTTGGCGGCTGTGTGATTGCCGCCGCAGCTTGGGGGCTGGGCGCTGATCGCTACATTGGTTTGGGACTGCCGACGCTGGTGGCGGCTTTTCAGGGGCCGCTCGCGCCTTACGATTTCTTGGGCAAGATGGTGTTCACCGTGGCGTCGTTGGGCAGCGGCTTCAAAGGCGGCGAAGTCACACCGCTGTTTTACATCGGCGCGACGCTGGGCAATGCGCTGGCCCCGTTGCTGCATTTGCCCGTGCCATTCTTGGCCGGCTTGGGCTTTGTCGCCGTGTTTGCCGGTGCCGCCAACACGCCCATCGCCTCAACCTTGATGGCGATGGAGCTGTTTGGCGCAGAAGTCGGCATTTACGCCGCCGTGGCTTGCGTGGTGAGTTATTTGTTTTCCGGGCACAGCGGCATTTACCGCTCGCAGCGCATCGGCCTGGGCAAACACCAGGCCGCACCAGAAGACATGAAACTGGCCGACTGGCCCGCCTACCGCAAAACGCTGCGGAAATGAAAAAGCCGCCCGGCGTTGCCACCGGGCGGCTTGCTGATCAGCTCAACTGTGAGTTGATTAACGGATCACAGCCAGCTCAACTTGCTTTCCAGCTTTGTAGGTCTTCAAGGTCAAAGCGCCGTTCTTGATGTCGCCTTTTTCGTCAAAGGAGATCGGGCCGGTCACGCCAGCGTAACCGCTGGTCTTGGCCATCACCGGCAGGTACTTGGCGGGGTCAGACGAGCCAGCCTTGACCATCGCGGCCACCATCACGTTCACAGCGTCGTACACGTAGGGCGAGTACAACTGCACGTCAGTGTTGAACTTGGCTTTGAACTTGGCCTTGAACGCATCCATGCCCGCTTTGTCTTTGCCGTCCACACCGCCAGCTTCGGCGCAATAGACTTGGTCGTCACCCAGCGCGTCGCCAGCCAGCTTGATCAGCTCGCCGGTGCAAATGCCGTCGCCGCCCATGAACTTGGCGGTGATGCCCAGCGATTTCATTTGGCGCAGCATCGGGCCAGCCACAGAGTCCATGCCGCCGAAAAACACCACATCAGGCTTTTTGCCCTTCAAGGTGGTCAAGATGGCGGTGAAGTCCGAAGCCTTGTCGTTGGTGAACTCGTGGGCCAGCACGTCGCCCTTGGCAGCCTTCACAGCCTTCTCGAATTCAGCAGCCACGCCTTGACCGTAAGCGGTACGGTCATCAATCACGGCGAAGGTCTTGCCCTTCAGGTTGTTGATGGCGTACTTGCCCAGAGTGCCGCCCAGATGCACATCGTCAGCCACCACGCGGAACGTGGTTTTGTAGCCTTGGCGCGTCAGCTTGGGGTTGGTGGACGACGGGGAAATTTGCGGAATGCCTGCGTCGCTGTAGATCTTGGAAGCAGGAATCGAAGTGCCCGAGTTCAAGTGACCGACCACGCCGTTGACCTTTTGGTCAACCAGCTTTTGAGCGGCAGCAGTGCCTTGCTTGGGATCGCCAGCGTCGTCTTCGGCAACCAGTTCAAATTTGACGGCCTTGCCGCCGATCTTCACGCCCTTGGCATTGAGTTCATCAATGGCCATCTTGGCACCGTATTCGTTGTCCTTACCCAAGTGGGCAATACCACCCGATGTCGGGCCCACGTGGCCAATCTTGACCACTTCTTGGGCCGAGGCTGCACCAGCAAACGCGATCATGGTGGCCACTACGGACAGTTTCAACTTCAGTTGCATGAGGATCTCCAGGTAGTAAAAAGGTTGAGTGGGAATTCAAAGTCTCAACGCGGTGGACGATAACGCAATTTTCAGGCCCGAACCAGAGGGCTGACGCCCATCTAGCTCAGTTATCTCCGCCCAAGTCAAGTAATTTGCTCGGCTGCGGGGGTTGGCGCACCACCCAAGTTCCACCGATAGGAACGCCCGCTGCCGTCTCCGGCGAGGTGATTTTGAGCTGCGGGAAGTTACGTGCCAGCGAGGCTTGCACCGTTTGCAGCACATTGGCTTCCAACTCTTTGCTCAGGCGCTCGCTCAGACTGGGCAGCTGCGCTTGCAGCACTTCGGCCAAGATCTCGGGCAGTTTGCGCATCAAGGCTTCGCTGGCGCGGCGGGTGGCTTGCTCGACCATGCGCTCCAGCATGTCTTGCGTCAACTCCGGGGCCACGGTGGGCGGCGTCACGGCGCTGGGAGGCACCACTTCGGTGAGCGTGGGCACAAAACGGGGCGGATTGCGGGGCGGCGGGCGGTAAGCGTCGGTCATAAAGATGCCTTGGGGGAAATCAAGCGGCTTGCGCCAAGTCGTGATGCACCATCGTGTGGCCTAGCGCTTGGTAGGCACGCCAACGCAGCCGCGCCTGTTGCACCTGATGAGCGCCCTGCCCGACCACTTCGATGATTTTGTCGAATGGCGCGTCCGGCTGATTGAGCACCGGCGGCAACGCGCCGCCCAGATGCAGCACGGCTGATGCGGGTGGCAATTGCGCCAAGTCCGATGCCAGCACCACGGGCGAGGCTTTGCGCATAGCTTCGGGCGCAGAGTCCCAGCAATGCGGCACAAACTCCAGCGGGGAAAACGTCCACAACACGCTATCGAGTCGGCGCAGCGTCTCCAGCTCGCCCGTCACGGTGATGCGCGAGCCCAAGCTGGTGGCCTTGCGCAGCAGTCGGCACGCATAGGCCAGCGGATCGGGCACGTTCACATGAAAAGTCACCACACTCATGGCGGGCGTGGCGCTCAAGCGGCGCGGGCCAACAAGTAGCTCAGCAGCAGCGCCACCGGGCGGCCTGTGGCACCTTTGGCTGCGCCGCTTTTCCAAGCCGTACCAGCGATGTCCAAGTGCGCCCAGTCAAAGTCAGCGGCAAAGCGTTGCAAGAACTTGGCGGCGGTGATGGCACCGCCTGCACGTCCGGCCACGTTGGCCACATCGGCGAAATTAGTCTTCAGACCTTCGGCGTAGTCGTCGTCCAAGGGCAAGCGCCAGCAAGGGTCGAGCGCGGCTTCACCGGCGGCTTGCAAGGCGGTGGCCAGCGCATCGTTGCTGCTGAACAGGCCGTGGCGCACGCCACCCAAGGCGACCATGCACGCGCCGGTCAACGTGGCGATGTCGATGACGGCGGCTGGCTTGAAGCTGGCGGCATAAGTCAGCGCATCGCACAGCACCAAACGGCCTTCAGCGTCGGTGTTCAAAATTTCGATGGTTTGGCCGCTCATGCTAGTCACGACATCGCCGGGTTTCACGGCGCGGCTGCTGGGCAGGTTTTCGCAGGCCGGGATCAGGCCCACCACGTTCAGCTTGGGCTTGAGTTCGGCCAAGGCACGGAACACGCCCAGCACGCTGGCCGCGCCGCACATGTCGAACTTCATTTCGTCCATTTCCGCCGAGGGCTTGATCGAGATACCGCCCGAGTCAAACGTGATGCCCTTGCCCACCAGCACCACAGGCGCGCTGCTTTTGGCCGCGCCGTTGTAGCGCAGCTCAATGAAGCGCAGCGGCTCGTCCGAGCCTTGGGCCACGGCCATGAATGCGCCCATGTGCAGCTCGGCGACTTCTTTGGGGCCGAGCACTTCGCATTGCAGCTTGCTGGTTTTGGCGCTCTTGACCAACGAACGCGCCGCATCGGCCAGCAGCTTGGGCGTGGCGTGGTTGGCGGGGCGGTTGGCCCATTCTTTGGCGGTTTCAATGCCAGCCACCGTGGCGGCGGCAATCGCCAAACTGGTTTGCAGCTCGGCGGTGAGCGCATCAGGCACAGCCAGCGTGATGTGCTTGAGGCTGCGCGGCTCAGGCTTGGATTTGGTGGTGGTGTAGACGTAACTGGCTTCAGCCACAGCCTGCGTTGCCGCTTGCACCACGGCAGCGTTAGCGGCGGGCGGCAAGCACAGCGTCAGGCGTTGCACGGGTGTGGACTTGATGGCACCCACGCCAGTCAACACTGCCTTGCGCACCGCAGCAGCGCCCTCGCCCACGCTGACCAGCACCAAACGCGGCGCGGTGATGCCCGCCGCGCGCCATGTGCTGAGCAGCTTGCCGGGCTTGTTGTCCAGCGCGCCGCTGGCACGGGCTTCGGTGATGAGTTGCGACAGCGCATCCGCGCCGCTGATCTCCGCGTCAGGCACCAGCACCAGCAAGGCCTCGGTGTCAGTGGTGGCGGCGGTGGCCCAATTCAGGGTGATAAGTTCAAAGTTCATAATCTGCGTTTTCCTTGAAACTGATGTTATTCCATTCTTCCCTACGCAAAGAGCTGGCCCGCAGCTTTGGCGGCACCTTGGTGGTGCTGGCCACCATTGTGATGACCATCGTGCTGGTGCGCGCTTTGGGTCAGGCCTCACGCGGCATGATCAATCCGTCTGAAGTGGTGATCGTGGTGGGCTTCACGGTGCTGGGGCAAATGCCCTCGCTGCTGGAGCTGAGCCTGTTTATTTCCATTGTTGCCACGCTGTCGCGCATGTACACCGACAGCGAAATGGTGATTTGGTTCTCCAGCGGGCGCGGTTTGGCGGGGTTTTTAGCGCCGCTGTACCGTTTTTCATGGCCAATTCTGCTAGCCGTGGCTGCCGTGGCGATGCTGATTTGGCCTTGGACGAATCAGCAAATCCAAAGCATGAAGGTGCGCTACGAACAGCGTGGCGACATCGACCGCGTCGCGCCCGGCCAATTTCAAGAGTCGGCCAACGGCGGCCGCGTGTTCTTCATGGACAACGGCGTGAATGACAAAAAGTCGGGCAGCAACATCTTTATTTCCCTGCGCAATGAAGATGGCGACTCGCTGATCACCGCCCGCACGGGACGCATTGACTTCATCCAAGACAGCCGCTATTTGCTACTGGAGCACGGGCAACGGCTGGAAAACTCCAAAACCGGCGGTCTGGACGTGAAGATCAGTGATTTCGAGAGTTACGGCATTCGTCTGCCTGACGATGCACTGAAGACCAAGGACGAAGGCCCCAGCAAAGCGCTGTCCACGCTGACCTTGATTCAAGATCCCACCCGCCCGCATTTGGGCGAACTGGCTTGGCGCTTGGGGCTGTCGCTGAGCGCCATCAATTTGGTGCTGATTGCGCTGGCGGTGTCCAGCGTCAACCCCCGCGTCGGGCGCAGCGGCAATTTGGTGTTCGCGCTGCTGGCCTTCGTGGTCTACAACAACCTGACCAGTTTGGGACAAAGCTGGATCGCCACGGGCCGTATGTCGCTGGGCGGTTATTTGCTCACGGTGCATGGCGGGGCCACGCTGCTGGGGCTGGCTTGGCTGACATGGCGACACCACAACGGTTCGCTGCGCAGCGTGTTCCAGTGGCGCGGCGTGCGCAGGGGGTCTGTATGAAAACCATGCGCCGTTTGATTTATACGGAGATCGCCTCGTCCGTGTTGTTTGTACTGATCGGGTTTTTGTCCCTGTTCTTTTTCTTTGACTTGCTCGACGAGTTGCCAGCCGTGGCGCAACTGGGGCAGCAAGGCTATCAACTGACGCACGCCGTGCTGTATTCGGCGCTGCTGATTCCCAATCACATGTACGAGTTGCTGCCGATTTGCGTGCTGATTGGCTGTGTGTATGTGATGGCGCGCTTGGCGCAAAGCTCAGAGTTCACGATTTTGCGCACCAGCGGACTCGGGCCGGGGCTGGCGCTCAAGCTGCTGTTGAAGCTGGGTTTGGTGTTCGTCATCACCACCTTCGTGGTCGGCGACTATGTGGCCCCGATGGCCGACCGCGCCGCCCAACTGCTCAAAGCCCGCTACCAAGGCCGCATCACCGTGGGCCAAACCGGCGCATGGCTGAAAGAAAAGCAACCCAATGCCACCTTCTCGGCCAA
>ERZ724524.1050-NODE-1050-length-18278-cov-4.302420_pt1 | contig 18278 bp, 10 predicted proteins | sample MGYA00376057_ERZ724524 | MGnify/ENA primary metagenome ERZ724524 (study PRJEB28724, sample SAMN07190888) | wastewater metagenome | isolation source: influent of sewage treatment plant in Hong Hong | place: USA: Christiansburg, Virginia | collected 2016-03-01 ...
CGCGTGCATACTGAATCCCCCAACCAGCGGGGCCATCCTCACCCAGGAGCACGCTATTCTCGTAGATCTTGCTCAGCACTTCGAGATCGCGCATGGAGCGGATTTCGAGAACTGAGAGACTTTTGGGACTGAACTTCGCGAGCGTTGCTACCGGGACACGGAGAGGAGTTCGGGCCCCCTGGAAGTCGGATTGGACCTCATCTGCTTCTGGCGAATCGCCCACGCCAAGGCGAAAGATCAGAGGCAACACCCGCGATGATCGCGGGGCCTCATCATCGATACGCCTGGCAATCAGAATCATCTGCTTGGATGCGTGATGGACATCCTTGAAAACTTTGCGTTCGTTCTGGAAGACGTAGACGAGCTGAGTGTCGCTCCTGTAGACGAGCAGTTCCCGAAGATCGCGCGAGCCATGGTCACTGAGGAGCGCGGCAGGAACAATAAGCCCAACAATGCCGTTTGGTCGAACGAGCCGATAAGCTGCCTCGGAAAAGAGCTTGTACGTGTTGAGGTCGGCAGAGCCTTGATGGCGAAATGGATGCTCAACGTCCGCATACCCACTTCTGCGCACGCGCTGCGCATTCCATCTTTGGTGCAGACGTAATGACTCAGTGGTGTTGCGCGTTACCAGTGCGATCTGATTCCTGCCCTTGTCATCGATCGCGTCCCCAAACGGGGTAGCTGCATTGCGCACAAAGTTGCCGGCATCTTTGAAGCGCCCTACATAGTCGAGCCACGTCTGTTCGATTGCAGGGTCAGCGAGAAATAGCTCGCGCTGGCGAGTCAGAGCCTCTTGTTTGCTGTAGCCACGAAAGAGCGGGTCATAGTTGGCGAAGAACTCCTGGCTCTTCGGCTTCTTGGTTTCCCAGGGGGGATTTCCAACGACCGCGTCGAAGCCTGATCCGCTCTCTGTGAACACATCAGGAAACTCCAGCTCCCAATGGAAGAAACGCTGCTGCTCACAAATTGTCTTCACAATCTGTTGCGCTGAACCAGAAGGTGTCGAGAACTCAGCGGGTCTCGGTGCTTCCTCAAGCTTGTCGAGCGGCCAGAACCAGAGCGAGCACCATGTGTCGAATGCTTGGCGTACGCGCAGCAGGGCAGGATCTGTGGCGACCTGCTTCCGCCAGATTTCGGCACGCTTATCCGGTTGCGTGGCTGGAACGGCGCGCAAGCGTCGATACAGCTCACGAACGCGAACTAGCGCAGCCCGTAGCTCGTCATCGGATGCTCCAGCGAAATCCAAGTTCGTCTGGCCCACAATAAGCTGGCGCTGTTCCTCAACGACCGCTGTTCGCAGGTCCTTGAGCTTGCGCGCCCAGATATCGCCTTCGTGGGTAACGCCGCGCCACTTCTCATCCGGACTCTGCCGCCACCAGGCCAGAAGTGGATAGTCGCGGAATCGATCGAGCCAGGTCCCGACCAGCGCGTCTCCGCAGCGGAGCTTGTGGTCTAAGAAGGTAAAGGGAAGGTCACGATCCAGCGTTTCTACCCATAGGGATACGCGAGCCAGCTCGACCGCCAGCTTGTCGAGATCCACACCGTACAGGCAATGCTCGACGACCGCACGCCGCACGATGGCAGGGATCCGCTCCTCAGTCTGGTCGCGGTCATCGTTCGGCAGAGGCTCACATTCCAACTGGACGCGGCCGTTGTTCTTCTTGATTCGACCGTGAACGTGCAGCGAGGTCACGACGGCTTCGGTCAGCACGCGCAACGCGGCAACCAGGAACGACCCTGAACCCATCGCGGGATCGCAGACCTTGAGCGCCAAGATCTCTTCCGGGGTCCGCACCTTGCCGTCTGCATCGTGGATGAGAGGTTCCAACGTGCGCCGTACCGTAGGGATAGTGAGCTGCGGGCGCGTATAGAATGTTCCTGCACCTTTTCGGGTTCCGCCCCAACGCACCAGATACAGCTCGCCTGGCAGCTTCAGATCGACAATCAGGGACTTGGCGACTTTGCTGGCTTCAGCCTGCCACGCGAGATCGTCCTTGCCCTTCTTTCCGCGGGGTGCCCGGATCAGCTTCCCGGCGATGGCGGCCCTTACTGCCCAGCGCTCCGCCCGTTCCCGTGCTTGGCGCAGCGTGTCATCGACGAATGACTCATCGGGCTCAGCCTCCGCTTCGACCGAGCCCGGAGTCGCCTCTTCATCGACGTCGGCCTCATCGCTGAGGTTGCTTTCTTCGTCATCCCCCTCTTCTTCATCAGTCTCTGTCTTACGGCCGACCTTGGCTTTCTCAACCAGCGCGCCAAGCTGCTTGTCTCCCATCTCTTCCAAGCGGTTCAAGGGGAGTGCAGGTTGATCACCCAGGCCCAGAAATAGGATGGGCTCCTTGTCGACTCGCTTGAGTTCGTAGTCGAGGAGTCCTTCGTACAGGATGCCAATGTACTCGCTGGTCAGCTCTGTGAAGTCGACCGGAACCGCAACCGTACGAACCGTCGCGCCATCCCGAACTCGTTCGGTGGTGCGGGTCAGCAGCCGCAGCAGTTGGTAGATGATCTCATCCGCCGGAGGCTCGGAAGGTGATTCCAAGAGCGCCAGCGCTCGTGCGATGGGGTCGCCATCGACACTGCCTGCACGGAATAGGTCGCCGCCATAGGCAGGTACCGCAACCTGCGGATGATGCGAGCCAGCATGCAGCAAGCGGAATAACCCGAGGAGTCTAGGCCAAGCGGACGTGCGCGCTCGGCGACGCACTGCGCCAGCGCGTTCTAGCGAATCCTGAAGACTGCGTAGACCGTACGCTTGGTGATAGATGGAATTGTCCACGGGCAGCAGCTCGCGCGATTCCGCGAACAACACGACGACCAGCCGCATAACGAAGTGGCATGCTGCTTGATAAGTATCCTTCGAATCTCGTTCGCCCCAGCTCGGACTTAGGAGTGGCAAACGTGCCCGCAGCAGGTGCTCGACGGCCTTGCGGACGTTTTCTCCCAGTTCCTTGGAGAGAGCAGCCTGGCCCCTCCGCGTCTCGCGAATGGCGTTAAGTAGTGGGGATGGATCTCCGGCCTTCGGGGGCCTCAGCGAAGCGGGAGACAGCACAAGACGCAGAAGGTGCAGCGTGGGGCTCAGCGTCTCGGCATCCAGAAAGCGGTCCGCAGACCACTCAACCCAAGCCGTGTTATCCGGGTCCCCAAAGAGGAGCCGCCATTCCCGCCCATTGGTAACCAGGCCCAGCGAGATCTTGCGACGGCGCAGGTACTCAAGCGCCTGCGCGACACTGCGGCGCCCCTTGTGCACGCCAAGGCGCTCGACCGGGAAAGCAAAAACAGCCAGAACCACTTCGCCCGCTAGCGTCAAGACACGCCGCGGCTTCAGCTCGGTTCCATCTAGCAGCAGCTCTGTATCTGCCTTGCCAACCGCAGGCCCTTTGCGCCAACCATCTTCATGACCACAGACCGCTTCGAGCACCACATCAAGCAGCGCGCTGAGGTCGGCGGTCGCTTTGTCGCGAACAGGAATTGTAGCCGTCAGCGCATCGCGTAGCTGATCCGCCAGGTCGACGCGGACCGCTGCAGGCTGCGGCAGCTTCTCCAGAGCAGCACGATTCAGGAGTCGTCCGCCCTGGTTCAGCTCTGCCCAGGCATCGAGCCACGCAATGCGCTCTTGGCTCACGCGGCACCTCGCTGTCGAATCGCACTGGGAAGCAGAATCTCAACCGCGATAGGATAGACTCTGGCTTCGCCCCGCTGTCGATAACGCAGTGGCAGCACACGCTCCAGCGTGCGGGTTTCTTCATCGGCAAGGCGATGGAGCACGGTCTCATAATGGCCCTTCCGTAGCTCCAACTCAGCTTGCTTGTCCGAGAGCTTTCGTCGCTCCTCTTCGTCCATCTCGGAAAAGAGGAACTGCTGCCGACGCTCTAGCATCGCGCTGACATCGCGCTCAATCTTTTCAAGCGTGTTGCTCTGCATTGCCTTCTTTAGCTCTTCACGTCGCCGCTTGAAGCGCTCCTTCTCTGCACTAGCTACTACGCGGCCTGCGGTCTCTAGACGCAGGGTCAGTTCCTGACTGCGCTGCTTCTGCAAACTCTGAACGAACTGCTTGAGCTCACCTTCCACTTCATCCCAAAGAGCACGTGCCTGTTCCACATCTCCAACCAACGACTCTGGCAGCCAGTGCTCTGGTGGTTGATGCGGCAAGGGTTCACCCAGCTTCCCACTCCGAATTGGGAGGGCAACTGTGCGCACCCAATGGTGGCAGGGCTCACGCAGCTCGTTTACCGCAAGCTCCTCGACAGTCAGTAGGATCACCGCATCGGCACCGGAGGGAACTGTGCCTTGCCGTGCAGTCCACCGAGTTGCCGCCTTGGGACCGCCAGGGAAGCGATAGCGAGCAAAAGTGGACATGACGCGGTGATACAGCGCGTGTCCCAGATGAAGGAGCCGTGAGTCGTTCTCTGGAAGGAAGACCGGACGGCCGCTGCGCATCTGAACGTAGTGAGCAGGGTCAAAGACCAACGCCATCATCTGTCCCCGCGGCCCACCATCGCGAAGCGTGTGATCGACAAGTTCGCGCCAGAGCTCTGGAACGGGATGAACGAATCGGTCACGCCCGTGTTCGTCCTGCTTCAGCCGTGGGTGCCCGTCATCGATTCCTAAAGTGGTCTCGAGCGTCTCACGCAGACTCTCTGGTGACAGATCGAGTTCCTTGCGCAGCGCATCCAGGCGCTCGCGATCCTGTTGCCCAGGAAGCGGCGCTCCATCGGGTACATCCGCTAGCACCTCACGCTGCGCGCTGCGGGAGTTCTTGATATTGCGCTCCAACCGCTCTTCCGCAGCGTCTGCGTCCTCGTCTTGCTCAAAGTGTGCAAGCAAGGCATGCGCGAAGATCTCATCGGTGACGACCCGGTCTTCGCGGGTCTGGCTCCGCTTCTTGAGGACTTTTCCAAGGAAGCGCATCGACGCATCATCGGTGCTATCGAAGTGGAAGATGAGTACGTCGCGCTCTTGGCCGTGACGGTCCAAACGCCCGTTCCGCTGCTCCATCTTCCCCGGATTCCAAGGGATATCCCAATGCAGCAGCAGACGACATGAGCGCTGTAGGTTCAGACCCTCGCCTGCGGCATCGGTAGCCACCAAGATGCGCGCGGCGCTCGCGCGGTCATTGAAGGCCCGCTTCACCCCATCCCGTTCCTCATCGGACATGCCGCCGTAGAGGGAGAGAAGCCAATCGCCCTCGCCAAAACGAGTGCGGAGGCGCGCCACGAGATAATCGAGTGTCGCTAGATATTCCGTGAAAACAACGAGGCGCTCGTCAGTGCGCCAGGCATGGCCATCCCGAAGGCGCTCTTCAATCAGGGCTTCGAGTGCCCGAAATCGTGCATCGGCCCGGACCTTCACGGCGGCCTGGCCCACAACTTTCTGATGCTCGTTTGGACCTAAGCCAGGGGTAATGCGAATCAGACCCAGCGCATCGAGCGCATGCGTGACCGCGGCTATTTCTGCGGCCAGCATGTCTCTGCGATCACGAAGCCAGGCCCCAACCGTCCGATCCGCTTGACGCTGTCTGCTCTCGCGTTCGGGGTCGTTATCTGTGTCGTCGCTCTGAAGTGCGCGAACGCGAGCCAGGCTCTCAGTCCCCATCGCTGCGACTTCCAATCCCTCGCGCAGCGCGAGCCAGCTTTGGCCGAAGGCCCAGGGTCCCGACAGCAATCGCTTCTGAAGGACTTCGATGGCAAAACGGGCAGCGGCACGCTCGCTGTGCCCTGCAATCGCGGTCAGCTTGAAGAGCGCTTTGCGGAAGTCGTGGAACGCATCCGATAGTGCGCGCTCCTGTGAACCAAACCGCAGCACAGGCAGGGCATCCACGTCCCGATCAGAGAAGCGGGCGGACTCGCCCATCGCAACGTACGACTTGTTGATTTCGCTTTTCAGCCGACGAATAACACTCTCCGCAACACGCTTTCGGTCCTCCTCTTCCAACTCTGACTTGCGGGTGAAGCGGACCGGGTCCAAGGCTTCCAGCAGTCCGGAGAAAGATCGGGTATGTCCGTTATGTGGGGTTGCGCTCAAAAAGACCCGGTGCTCAAACCACGGTGAGATCTGCTGCAACATGCGCGAAAGATCCGAGTCGTCTCCGAAGCTGGAGGGGGCCAAGTTGTGCGCTTCGTCCACGATCAGCAGATCCCAGCGGAGCAGTCCGTCAGTGCCTGGCTCGGCCGTGCTGCGAAACTGCTCTAAAACGTCTGGTTGCTTCAGGTAGTGGTAGCTGGCGATGACATGCTCATGGACACGCCATGGATTGGCATCCAGGCCCAGCTCACGTTGAAGGCGGAGCGTATGGGGCCGGTCCACGATGTCGAAAGGCAGCGAGAATTTTTCGTTCAGTTCATCGCGCCACTGCGTCCGCAGCGACGCAGGACACAGGATCAGCACCCGCCGGATACGCCGTCGCAGCATCAGCTCGCGCAGGATCATGCCTGCCTGAATCGTTTTACCCAGGCCCACCGCATCCGCGAGCATCAGCGCAACGCGGGGCATCTCCAAGGCCCTGAGGACGGGCACCAGCTGATAGGCCTCGGGGTGAATCGCCCCGAAGAGGGGGGCAGCTAGGGATGGACGATCTTCGGTCAGACCCGAGAACGGCAAAGATGGGGTCAGCGCCGACCAGCGGGCAGCCCGAATCATCGCATCGAACTCGTGGGGCTCCATCGGCGCAGCACTGTCGACACGTGGCAGCGCAGACGGTTCAAGCAGCTCCGTGCCAGCCTCTACTTCCCAGAGAATCTGGTCGGCTTCCGCGCCAAGACCGTCGGTGTACTCCACCTCAACCAGGTGCAGTCGCGAACTCTGGTCGGTGGGTTCACAGGGCAAAACGCCCGTGATGAGCGCCCGCCGGTTGCGCACCACTGCCATCATTCCCTCGCGGGGAAAGGTCTCGACGCTCACCGTTCCCCCCCGGCTGTGGCTTCATTTCCCGCGGCTTCGCTTGCCGAAGGATCGACCTCAGACAACTTGACCCCCGAGCGGTGGCCAATTCGAAGCGCCAGCCGATGCCAACCATCGCGCTTCCGATAGGCTGCTAGCTTCATCGCACCGAGCATAACTGTGGATTCCACGATGGAATCCCGTGGACAAATCATTGCTGCTGCCCCAAGAGCGTCGCTAGATAGGCTGGGATGCTGGTTGTTTGCACGGCGGAAGAATACGCAGGTCAAGCCCTCCCGCCAAGACCCAAGCATTAATGGCTCTTGTCGGCACGAGGTCTGGGGAGATCCCTTTTTCTATGTATGATAAATTAGTGTTCTAGGATTCAAATAAAACCTGAATTTTGAGAGTTGTCAGGTTCGGAGCCTTCAATGCTGTCGGATACGGCACTGACGTCAACGGAGCGAGGAAACCAGCGCGCCACCATTGCAGTCAGATTCCGTCGTCGTGTAGTTTCTGCAGCCATGCGAGGGAACCGTAGTTCCAGACTTCGAGCCGCCCCGATCAGAACCAAACTCATGTTGCTGCTCGGGCTTGTCGGGATTCCTTGGTCTTCGCGATCTAGCGCAGGTCAGGCAATAACAGCGATGACGGAGAAGTTGGGGCCAGGTTAGCGACCCGCTGTGTCACTGAGACAGCGGCTCGTCAAAGTCAAGCGGCCTAGGGCCGTCGCTTAAGCGAACCTTGACGAGCCGCCCTCGAAGTGAGGTCGGGCCAATAGGACAGATGGCCATGCATCCGACCTACGCTGGATCGCGAAGAGCCTGAAACCAGCGCACCAGACCGGATTCTTGATCGCATCCCGAGAGTATTCGATACTATAGGGGTCTTGCCGATGAATATTCTAGACTTAATCGCTCACTTTCGGGCACCGCAAGCCCGCCAAAAATATACAGATCCCGCTACAGTCACAATACACTACCGTTATTGGCGAGTACGCGTAATGTACAGTCTCTTTATTGGGTATGCGCTTTTCTATTTTTGCCGGAAGAATCTCTCTGTGGCCCTCCCTGTGCTCGCCAAAGAGCTGCACTATAACAATACACAACTTGGGATATTAGGGGCTTCCCTATACGTCACATACGGTATCGGGAAATTTGCCAGCGGCGTACTTGGCGACCACAGCAATGCCCGCCTAATGATGGTTACTGGTGTCGTCTTGTCTGCAGTCATGAACGTGCTTTTTGGAATGAGCTCCTCGTTGGGGGCCTTGACTGCGTTTTGGGCGCTTAACGGTTTGTTCCAGTCGCTCGGTGTGCCGCCCTGCGCTCGGTTACTGGCAAATTGGTATAGCGTCTCAGAGCGGGGAGTAATGTGGGGGATCTGGAATGTTTCGCATCAAGTTGGAGCAGCTGCGGTAGCCGCGTTCACTGGCGTCCTTATTAGTCACGCAGGCTGGCGTGCCGCATTTTTTGTTCCGGCGGCTCTATGCATGGCCACAGGCATATTCCTGTGGGAACGCCTGCGCGACACCCCTACTTCTATGGGGCTACCCAGCGTCGACGAGTATCGTAATGAGCATGAGTTCGATCTCAAAGGCCATAAGACTTCCGATGACCCCGAGAGCATAAGTAATGTCGTATGGGGTCGCGTGTTGAATAACCCTTACATATGGCTGCTCGGTTTTGTGAATCTTCTTGTCTACGTGGTACGGACCAGCGTATTTGATTGGGCCGCCAAGTATATGGTTGAGGTTAAGGGCAGCACCTTGGCGAGAGCAGGCATCACTACCGCCGTCCTTGAACTCGTTGGTATCGTCGGTGCATTGCTGGCGGGCGTACTTTCTGATCGACTTGATGGAGGACGCCGCGGTCCGACATGCCTGGCCTTTTTTGCGCTCACACCTGTCGGCCTCATTACATTCTACTTGAACCCGCCGGGCAATTTCACGCTAGATGCCGTCGCACTCGGGGCTGTCGGTCTGTGCATCTATGCGCCGCAGTTCCTCGTCAGCGTCTTTGCAGCTGACCTCGCGACACGGAAAGGCGCCGCTACCGCGATTGGCTTCGTCGGTGCCTTCGGCTACGCTGGCGCAGCGCTATCTGGGGTGGGTACCGGCCTCTTAGTCGACCGCTTTGGTTGGCGCGGCGGCTTTATGTATTGGCTCGGAGCTACTCTACTGGGAACGCTATTGACCGCTGCGCTTTTTAATGTTCACCCTCGGCGACGTTCGCTGCCGAGGGCATAGTCTGGGCTTACGATAGAGCATTCGGCTTCTTGATCTGGGTTCCGTACGCAAGCTGCGAGAACAAGAGTAGCGGCGTATCGTAGTTCTCGTCGCCCAGCGCCCTTTCGTCTGTCTCTGCAGGAACGCTGCCAATCACAACCATCTGGTTCCGGCTCACCGCCGGTCGTTCTATCAAAAATAGCATCTCCCGCTCGGCTTTGACGAGTGGTGAGCTAAGAGGCGGCTCGTACCGAGACACCTGATGGCGTTGCTCTCGCAGCAATTCCTCGTACAAACTGCGACGGCATCGCTCCACGCTGTCCGGTTCGGACTGAGCACCGCGTTGAAAGTCCGCGATCAAGCGCCGCGTGCGAACGCCTACCTCATGGCGGCGCAGTCCAATTATGTCCTGCCAATCAAGATGCTTTATGAGAAGCTCGCTGAGCCTTAGTACGTCGGCAAGCTTGTCCGGACGCACGATTCCAGCATTGAAGGCCAAAGACCCAAATCGTTGTTCCCTGGAGAGTATTCCGTAGCGCTCGGCGACCGTGGATGCCTCGTAGGGAAGCGCTCCAACTTTTATCTTCGGATAAATCCACAGTCGCGTCGTAGGCTCAAGAAGTTGCGGTAGATAAGGGTTTGCTCGCACACGCGCTGCTCCCAAACCAAAGTAAACAAGCTGCACAAGGAGGACGGCACGGCTAGGCACTGTATAGAAGTGCTGCACACGCTCGATGAACTCACGGCGATCGACTGGTCGGTGAGAGTTCAGGAGTTCGAATAGCTGACCGAGATCAGCCCAACTTACTTCGCCCTTGAGGTATGGCTCCGACAGTAGATCGGCGAGCGCTTTCTGGCGAAAGAGGTGATCGATCAGTACCTGGCTCCTACTCTGCGATAGATTAGTCCCCGCGACCTCGATGCTCGGCTCACGTTTGCTGTCGAGTAGCTCGGCTAGGTCAAAAACTGCGCAAGCGCTGCGGCTATCTCGGTTGAATGCCTGCGGTTGCTCCCGGAGGAGCTTGCTGATGGACGTCTCGTCTGAACGAAACTCAGGGACCAAAATGCCATGCTCCACGAGTTCGCGTGCTTCCCGGAGTATCTGAGCGCTAAGATCCGACTTGAGCACCGCCGAGGCGCGGAAAATGACTTGCTCCTGAACTAGCGCCGCCGCCTTTAATCCGTAGCGTACCTCCTCCCTTACCATGCCGAAGATCTCTGCGCTGGGGTATCCGCGCATGCGGTAGTCACGCTCGATCTGCTGCTGGCAGAAGGGATCAAACAACGCGAAGTAGCACCGGGAGGAAGCTGCGGAAGGATCCTGCACACCTAACTGGCCGATGTCACTCGTGGAACCTACCTCGCTTTGATCGATCTCGACTACTCCCTCACGCTTGAGGCGAGCCTTCTCGTTCTGCTCCTTAATTTGCTGTTGCTCTGTGACGATGAGACTACGTACCAGCGGCGGAGCAATATCGAGCAGAGAGTCATCGATTCGGCAGTGGTTGGTGATCTCACGGGTCAGAGCTCGGAAGTCCAGGAAGCGAAGCCCGTTGTTGCGAAAGACGGCGAGGATGGCGTTACGCTGCTCCTGCTCTCCGCGTGGCAGTGGTGCGGAGCCAAGTGCCTTGAGAACTGCGACGACCGCGCTCTTGGAAGACTTCTTTGGCTGTTTGTACCAGCTCCCCTTTTTACTTTGGTGAGCGTCTTCGGAGCCCGCGTCTTCGGCATTCACCTTTGTCACCGATGGCAAGCCGGTCGCGCGGGGCCGCATCTGAACGGCATCCTGCTCCTCGGGCTTTAGGTGCTCCGGAAGTAACAGCTTGCCAGAGACGCGCAGCTTGGCATTGGCGATGATGTTCGCGAGCACTCGTACGTTGCCGGGGTATTCGTAGGAAAGTAATTTTGCGAGGGCCGCTGGAGATATGTTCGTGACGGTTTGCCTCTGTTTCCCCAGGTTCAAATTCACACGCGTGAAATAGCGTGCGAGAAGTGGGATGTCCTCGCGTCTTTCCGAGAGCGATGGTACCTGGATCTTATAGCTTTTCAGCCGGTCATATAGATCGGAGCGGAACTTCTTTGAGTCATCAAACTTACTATTTGTTGCCACAATTACGAAAATGTCGGCCTTGCGCTCGGTGCCGCTGAGGGGCCGATATCGAAACTCTTGCAGGAAACGTAAAAGTTTGCCCTGATTATCTAAGTTAAGCTGGCCAATCTCATCAAGAAATAGCACGCCCCCATCGGCCGCCTTGACTAGCCCTGAGTGGTTGGCGATTGCGTTGGTGAAGCTGCCCTTGAGGTGCCCAAAGAGCTGCCCTTCAAAGAGCTGATCCGGAATGGCAAGACTGTTCTCCGCGATCCAAGGGATATCGCGGCCGGCTGACTCACGCTTGTATCCGTGGATGGCCTTAGCAACCAGCTCTTTACCACTGCCCCGTTCTCCGATAATTAGGCAGACATTCGGGCTACCTACTCGGGCAACCTCAGACACTCGCTCGTGCAACGCGCGCATTTTCGCCGATGATCCGACTAGTGGCCACGGCGGAGTCAGGTTCAAATGCCAGCGTAGAATGGTCAAAATACGTTCTGGGTCCACATCAGGACCGAAGTCAGAGGCATCGTCCGTGCCCCCATCGGCCAGGATATAGTCGGTTGCGCCAGCATCTAGAACTTTTGCCAGCGCCTCATCGCTGACCGGGGACTCCGCAACCGCCAGGATCGGTTGGCGCTCCCCTACCTCTTGCCGAGATCTCCTTACCAAGGCGGCATCGCAAGGAACGAATAATAAGTCCATCCCCGATGGGATTGGCCCTCGGGCCGCTCCCTCGTATGTATCGATGACAAAGACCACCCCCGGTTGCTGACAAAGGTTCAACGTGGCGTCCAGCCACTCGATTGTTCGACGCTGCAACTTGGCAGCCGCTGTATGGATCTTCCGCAAGATCATGGTTCCAGCTAGTTGGCTCTGTAAGTAAAACTTAGTGGTAATTTCAGCAATCATACACTCGGGAGCCGCGATAGCACTCCCCGAAGATTATCGGCCAAGATCTCCTGTCGCGCCCTTGCCGAACAAAGCGAGTTTATGTCCTGGGTCACCAACGCCGCCCATTGGTTGTGCCGGCCCTTGCCACTCAAGACAGGCACCAACAAGGCGGCTAGACAATACGGCTATGGCGGTGCCGCAGTGTCAGCCAACCATCCGCCGGAGGGTCCACACCGAGAGGACTTGAGACTGTATTGGGGGCATGGCCATCGGAACCGCCGCGAATCGCCGCGAATCGCCGCGAACCCATGCAAATCGCCTTGCCCACGGCAACCACGGCCACACATGCCACCCGGCACCTTGGCTTGTCGGCGAAAATCTCGTCGAAGTTGCTGCCACTTTGCGAGATCCCAATAGGGCACCGCCGGACGTCAGCGCGCTGGCCCGTTGCTTGCTCGGTCCAAGTTCAAGATGAGCTTGCAACACCGGGTTCGTCGGGTGGGGAACTGACGGAAGGACATAACCCCCGTGCCCCCAATCAACAGGCGCCCCATATCGGAAGCGCCCTTACAAAGGAACTGAATCATGATGAAGACAGGAAGCAACATCAAGGCTCTGGGTATGGCGACGGCGCTCCTCTCGGGCATCGGCTGCGGCCCTAGCGACGACCTGCCGCCGGGCGTCTCGATTCTGCAGAGCCAACTCAGCGCGCCGTCTCTGGAGAACGATACGTGGATACGGACGGGCTTCGTCGGCACACAGGTGGGTCAGCAGTCCGCTGGCTTCTCGGATACTCACCTCTCCGAGCCAATGATGAAGGGCATGTCCGGTGACGCCCGGCTCTTGGTCAGAGACCGCGGGACCAAGGCGGTGACCACCTTCACGATCTCGGACTCGAAGGCGACTTGCTCGATCTCCGGTGTTGGTGGGGCGGCGCAGATTGTGATGCCGGCCGACGGCAGCTTCGTCGTCAACGGCAAGACCTACTGGACGCAGGAGGACGCTGCCCGGGCACTGTTCCAGCACTCGGCCTTCCAGGGGATGACGGTGACCGACCTCACCGCTGCGTACGGGACATTGGCCCTCGCCGATCAAGCACCAGCGCCCGCCAGCAAGAAGGCAGTGGGGCGGGTGATCAAGAATGCCGTGAACTGGATTCTGGGTAAGGGTGTCCATGTGAAGGTGGGCGGGAGGTTCTAGCCCGTCGCGGGGCGGGTGCCTAACTCCGAAGGGTGCCCGCCCTCTTCTTTCGCCACTGCCTCGTCGGGAGGACCGCATGTCTAAGATTCGCTGCCTCGGTCTGGCTGTTACGCTCCTGCTCGCTGCTGGAGCAGCATGCAGCCGGCCTCCGGCGTCTACCTCGGTTCATATCTTATCGCTTCAGAACCGCGCCGACCCCGAACAGGTCAGGCGGTTCGCCTGCCCATCGATAGAGTGTGTGAGCATCGCCCTGGATCAGCCAGGGGAAGATCTGCACTGCCCCCCGTTCCCGATCGACACCCTTGTCATCACAGGTCACAGTGACTGCCCGCGTAGCTTCCTGGGCCAGCCGCCAGAAACCATCGGACAGGCGCTTCGCTGCGGGCCGGTCGGTCTCATCGTGCTCGATACCTGCCGTGGCTTTTGCGCCCCGCTCATCGAGGCGTTACTTGACGCATGGGTGCCACAGACGGGGCCTCCTCCCGTGATTGTAGGCAGTCTTGAAGATCTGCCCCCTCGGGGACTCAGCTACGAACCGGCATTCTATGCGCCGGGGCCAGCGCAGGAACGTGCCAAGCACGTCACCAGCTATGGCGGCTCTCCCCTTGTACGCTGGCAACTCAACGGAAAGGAAATGGCCGACGCGCTCCTCTCCCTTGCAAACATGGCACCGAGTGAGCTCGAAGCCAACGTCGTAGCCTTGCATCCCAATCTCGTACGTGTGCCCCTAGATCAGGGGGGCGCAGCGATCCTCGGGGCGGTGCCCGCCTACCGGTTCCGCCGATGATCCGGTTCATCCTAGCTGGCATCGCACTCGGTGCGGCACACCTCGACCCACGCTTGTCGCTGTTGGCTTGGATCGGAGCCGGAGCGCTACCTTGGGCGCTCCAAGGTGCTCGGGGCTTCTGTCCCGCACTTGGGCTGCTGCTTGGCGGCATGGTTGCCCATTCCCTTGCCCTTCATTGGTTCCTGCTCACGGCGTTAAGCTACCAAGATACTCGGCCTCCGCTGCCAGCAGTTCTAGCCGTCGCCCTCGCTGGCTGGAGCACATGCGCACTGATGGTCTGGGGACCGGCAGCGCTGGCAGCTATCATTTGCCGGCGAGTCTCACCGTCCCTATGGCTGCCGGCAGCGATGGCCATAGGCGAGGCTCTGCGTGCAGCCCTCACCGGCTTCTCGCAAGATGATTACTTGTGCTCTCAATGGCGGATCGAACAGATCCTCCGTTGCCTAGCTCATATCGGCTGGACACCCACGCTTCTCCTCTTGCTATGCGCATGTACAAGTCTTGGAGAGGCGATTACGCGTCGGTCGGGCTGGAGGGCACTACCTGCATCCGTAGTGCTCATTATGTTGGGGGCATTGCCTGGGAGGGTACCGTCCAAGCCTAGTCCGGACATCGGGGCGGTTGTTGCCGCAGCGTCCGCCGAATCTGGCATGGTCCCGCCCCCAAGTGCCTCTTCACACATCCGCCTTCTGATCTGGCCGGAGGGAGCCTTCTCCGATCGCATCCCAGGTATTGAGGAAGGTCCCCTGCTGCCGCTGTGTTGGCCAGGGCTGCCGTTCGGCAGAGAGCACTTGCTGGGGGCGCTCACCCGCTCGCAGGCGGGCTTGCAGAACAGCGTGCTCCACGTTGGCCCTGATGGCTGCATTGACGCTGCACGCGCCAAGAGCACCCTGGCGCCAGTTGGAGAGCGTCGATTTGCTGGTCTGGGACCTCTCGGTGAGAAGTTCGTGCCTGGACGAAGAGTCCCTCTCATTCAGGCCGCCGGGCGGAAGATTATCCCGCTCCTCTGCATCGAAGTGTTCGATCGAGCGCTGGTGGCGCTAGGCCGGCGCCATGGTGGTGACATGATCGCTGTCTTGGCCAGTGACCTGGCTTATGCGGACAGCGAGATTGCCATCCGACAGAGCCTTGCAGCGCTGGCGCTCCGTAGCGCGGAGGCGGGTCTGCCATCGGTGCGTGCATCGCTCGGTGGGGTCGCAGCCTTTATCGATGCTGGGGGGCATGTGCTCTGCAGCAGTATGTCTGCGATGGGAGATGTACTAACCTGTGACGGGGGAATATGAAATGAATCAAGTCATTTTTAAGGCAAGTCTTGTGACCTGTATCAAACTCGCGCGCTACTTGGTGCTCCTAGCGGCCCTGATACTATCAGGGCTACCCCTGTCTGGTTGTGGTCAGAGCCAGGAAAGATTTGTGATCGTAACGGTAATCGCTTTCTGGGATGATATTCGGCTCCTACGTATCACGGAGTGGATCAACGGTATGGACGCAGGCATCAAGGAGCGCCCTGCGGACTCTTCGACCTTCCCGCTCCCACTGCCAATTGGTGCACGCGGTGTATTTGGACTCCAGATAGAGGGCCTCAACCCTGCTGATTGTGTGGCATCGAAGGGGTACGCCGAAATCAATGTGAACGGGGAGTCGCCCTATATGCTGACGGTGACGCTCGTACCGCAAAGCTTGGGCCCCGGCTGCGACCTCATGCAGGCGGTCATGTGTCCGTCCCAGCAGACTTCATGCAATGGACTCTGCCGTACGCTATCAAATGATTCCATCAACTGCGGTGCCTGCGGGAGGGCGTGTCTTGCCAACGTCGCCTGCGTGGCTGGAGAATGTTGCACGCCCCCTTACCGTGCACGCACCACCGGGGGGCAATGCGTGTGGAATTGTGGAGACGGGACTCAGCCGGATCAGACAACTAATGAATGTCGCTGCAAGCCTGGCTGGAAGATGTCAGGCACCGACAGTTTGGGGAGGCGCGTATGCGTCGTGCCTCCCAGCCTGGTCCTGGAGTCTCCTTGGGACGGACAGACAGTTACGCTGACGGTGGCTTTCAAATGGAGAATCGAGAATCCAGAGCTTAGGAATACATATCGTTTTCGTCTACTTTTGGACAAAGGCGTAGGCGCTTGCGATGCTAACATTGAGGAATCCCTTGATGCAGGCGCGGGGACATCTTTGACCCGGACACTCGATCCCGTAAGGTACAGGGGTCAGAAGGTCGAATGGGGCGTTGAGACAACCGACGGCACCGGGAAGCGGCTCTGTATGGCTGGGCCGGTCTTCCGCGTTAGCCCCTGAGAGCATGTAAAGGAAGTTCAAGCCATAGGAAAACCTCGACAGCGGGGAACCACCCCGCCCAAAACCGAACTCTGTTCTCGACGGTGGGGAACGTCTTACGCCTAAGAAGGTGTCTATAAATTAAGTCCTGGCCGGATGCGATAACCTTCGCAGCAAGAGGCGTGTCACGGCAAGCCAGATCTACGCGGTGGACACGTCGAGGCGGCGATCATTAGGCGTGAAGACGGTCCCCCAATTTCCGTCGACAAATCGCACACTTGCGCTCCGTGGGGAACACAGGGGGAAAGGATTTAGGCGGGGTTGAGCTGGCGGCTTAGTTCTTCGATTTCTGGTGCGGTCGGCAACGATAGCAGCGCGGCGATTTGCGTGGGTGTGTCGGTTCCTAACGGTTGCGAGACTCTCTGCTGGCGGCTTGAAAGGACAGTGTCCGCGCTGGCGTAGTGTTTGGCGGTCATGGAAAAGGAGCCGTGTCCCAGCGAGCGCGCGACGCTTTCGGAGGTGGCTCCGGCTTCGATGGCCAACGTTGTATGCAGACCGCGAAGGCTGTGCGGGCAGACTTGCAGAATGCTGGCCTCTTTGCACAGCCGACGAAGGTACGACCAGAAGGACACGCGATGTACGGGCTTTGCGGCGTGCGTTACATACCCGGCGTGATCTTTTTGGGGACAAAGTGCTGGCCGCGGCGGCTTGGCGATCAAGGCGGCAGGTGCGGCGAAGGGCATCAGGTCTTGAGTTGGATGACGCAGGGTTTCATGCGCTCAAAGCGTACCCGTCAAACAAAAAATACGCCCCGTCGCTGGCGTGAATTTGCTCCGCGTTCCAGATCCGGCGATCTGAGCCCCCTCAACCACACAAACGGCGGCTCTGCCACATAGGCCGACCTTTCTTAGCACGATGTTCCGGCCACATGGGAGGGGGATGCTTACAGCGTCGAGGAATTGCGGGATAGCGAGCATATCGCGGTCAACGTCCGGCACTTGCGTGTGGTTTCGTCCGCTATTGCGTAATGATTCACTCCCAAGCGCCAGCGGGAACGGAGCACACCGCTCAGTCAGACTCGGTCCGTCGAGAACTCACAAACACCAGGGCCGCGCCCGCTGCTGGCAGTGCCGTGAGTAGAAGCAGAACATGGACCGAAGACCACCGGGTCCACAGCGCGCCGATTTCTCCGCCGATGAGGTAGCCGAGTGCTCCCGCTCCGAACCAGAGGCCGGTGACGACTCCGATGAATCGGGCGGGGGCATTCCGAAGGAGTAGGGAGAGGCCGAGTGGCGTGATGAGGAGTTCCGCGACGACGAAGAATGTCAGAGATGCGGCGATCCAAGTCATGCTGACGCGGGTGCTCCAGAGTGTGGTGGGAAGGAGGACGGCGAAAGAGAGTGCAGAGGCGAGGAGTCCGATGGCGATGAGGCTGCCCAGGCTGATGCTCTGTTTTATTTTGGGAAGGAGTGCGAGTTGGACTGGTGCGAGCAGAATCACGAGCACCGCTGGGAAGGCGATGAACCAAGAAATCGGAACCTCCAAACCGAGGACGACACGATCGATTCTGTCCTTGGCCCAGAGTAGGAGTGCTCCTTCTGCTTGCGTGGTGCAGAGTGTGAACAGGAACATGGCGAGCGTAAGTCCGGCGATGATTTGGACTCGATTGGGAATTGGTAGTGCAGCCGTGGCGACCTGTGTGTTCGAGTCCGCTACCGACGCAGTCTTGATGCCGCTTGGGTCAACTTGCCGTTGCCAGAATAGGACTCCGCCCAGACTCATCATGAGTGCGGCGGATGCGTAGGTGATGCTCCAGCCAGCGTAGCGAAGAAGTAGACCGGCAGACAGAGAGCCCGCAGCGGCTCCTACGTTGACTGCGATGTGGAGTAAGATTTGGGCTCCTACAAGTCGGCTGTCTCCCGACG
>ERZ724524.1058-NODE-1058-length-18239-cov-5.834525_pt1 | contig 18239 bp, 20 predicted proteins | sample MGYA00376057_ERZ724524 | MGnify/ENA primary metagenome ERZ724524 (study PRJEB28724, sample SAMN07190888) | wastewater metagenome | isolation source: influent of sewage treatment plant in Hong Hong | place: USA: Christiansburg, Virginia | collected 2016-03-01 ...
GGATAGTCCACCAGTTGCTCGCGCCATGCTTGCACGGTGCCGATGTCCAAGCCCAGCTCTTCGTGCAACTCGCGCGCCAAGGCGGCGGCCACCGACTCGCCCGCCTCCAGCTTGCCGCCAGGAAACTCCCAATAGCCTGCGTAAACCTTGCCCTCGGGCCGCGAGGTCAACAAAAAGTCGCCATCAGGCCGAATCAGCACGCCCACCGCCACTTCAACGATGGGCCGATCCGCTCCGCCCTCGCGCGCCCGGTGCGCGTCGGCCATCAGCAACGGGCCGCTCATGCTGCGCGCTGGCCGATGTAGTCGCGGGCAAACTGGTAGGCCACCCGGCCACTGCGCGAGCCGCGCTCCAGCGCCCAGACCAGTGCTGCCGGGCGGGCCGCCTCGATGGCAGCGGCATCGGCCCCCAGCGCGCTCAGCCACTGGCCGACGATGGTCAGGTACTCGTTCTGGCTGAAGGGGTAGAAGCTCACCCACAGGCCAAAGCGCTCGGACAGCGAGATTTTTTCTTCGATAGCCTCGCCGGGATGCAGCTCGCCGTCTTCGCTGTGGGTAGCGGCCAAGTTGTCCTTCATGGTCTCGGGCAACAAGTGGCGGCGGTTGCTGGTGGCGTAGATCAGGACGTTGGGCGTGGCGGCGGCCACCGAGCCGTCCAAGATGGACTTGAGCGCCTTGTAGCCCGCCTCGCCTTCTTCAAAACTCAGGTCATCGCAGAAGATGATGAATTTTTCGGGCCGATCCGCGACTATTTCCACAATATCGGGTAAATCGGTCAAGTCGGCCTTATCGACCTCGATCAGGCGCAGCCCCTGGGCGGCGTAGCTGTTCAGGCAGGCTTTGATGAGCGAGGACTTGCCCGTGCCGCGTGCGCCCGTGAGCAGCACGTTGTTGGCCGGGCGGCCTTGTACGAACTGCTGGGTGTTGCGCTGGATTTTTTCTTTTTGCGGCTCGATTTCTTTCAAGTCGTCCAGCGTCAGCGCAGCGATGTGGCGCACGCGCTCCAGCACGCCGTGGCCGGAGCTGCGCTTGCGGTAGCGCCACGCCACGGCCTCGGCCCAATCGGGCGCGGCCAGCGGCTGGGGCAGCACGGCTTCGATGCGGTCGATCAACTGCTCGGCCCGGGCCAGCAGGCGTTCAAATTGCGCGTTCATGGCGAATCAGGAGCGGTAGTCGGCGTTGATGGTGACGTACTCGTGGCTGAAGTCACACGTCCAGACCGTGTCGGCAGCCTCGCCTCGGCCCAGCACCACGCGCACGGTGATTTCGCTTTGCTGCATCACGCGCTGGCCTTGGGCTTCTTCGTAAGCCGGGTTGCGGCCACCTTGCACGGCGACATGCACGTCGTCCAGGTAGAGGTCGATCAGGGTCTGATCCAGATCGGCGATGCCAGCATAGCCCACAGCGGCCAGAATGCGGCCCAAGTTGGGGTCGCTGGCGTAGAAGGCCGTTTTGACCAGCGGCGAGTGGGCGATGGCGTAGGCCACTTGGCGGCATTCCTCGCCAGTCTTACCGCCTTCGACGCGCACGGTGATGAACTTGGTCGCCCCTTCGCCGTCGCGCACGATGGCTTGGGCCAACTGGCGCGCCACGCCCAGCAAGGCGGTTTTGAGGATGGCACCGTCGCCGCTGTCCAAGGTGGTGATGGGTGCGTGGGCAGCTTGCTGGGTGGCGATCAAGACAAAGGAGTCGTTGGTCGAGGTGTCGCCGTCGATGGTGACGCGGTTGAAGGAGCCGTCAGCCAGCTCCTTGACCAGACCGGCCATCAGCTCCGGGGCAATGCGCGCGTCGGTGGCCAAAAAGCCCAGCATGGTGGCCATGTTGGGGCGGATCATGCCCGCGCCCTTGCTGATGCCGGTCACGGTGACGGTGGTGCCACTCAAGTTGACTTGGGTGCTGAAGGCCTTGGGCAGGGTGTCGGTGGTCATGATGCCTTCGGCCGCACGCGCCCAGTTAGCCGGGCTGGCATCGGCCAAGGCAGCGGGCAGACCGGCTTGAATGCGGTCGATAGGCAGCGGCTCCATGATGACGCCGGTGGAGAACGGCAGCACTTGGGTAACACGCAGGCCGGTGGCCTGGGCCAAGCTGTCCGACATGGCGCGGGCGCGGGCCAAACCATCGGCCCCAGTGCCCGCGTTGGCGTTGCCGGTGTTGATGATGAGGGCGCGGATGGCGTCGCCACCGGCCAGATGTTCGCGGCAAACCTGCACGGGCGCGGCGCAGAAGCGGTTGCTGGTGAACACACCGGCAACGCTGGAACCTTCGTCCAGCAGGAAGACGGTCAGGTCTTTGCGACCGACTTTGCGCACGCCCGCTTCGGCAACGCCGATGCGAACGCCGGGCACAGCATGAAGGTCAGCAGCTTGAGGAGCAATCAAGTTTACGGGCATAGCAAGCTTTCAAAAGAGGGCGATATCGTCAGGCCAATTGACCGTGGCACTGCTTGTATTTTTTGCCGCTGCCGCAAGGGCATGGATCGTTGCGGCCTACGCGCGGCATACCGGACAGCGCCATAACGCTCGCGCCACCCGCCGTCACGGTTGCCGCATCGACCACGGTCTCAGCCTCGCCGGTTTCGGTGGGCGCGGTGTAGGTCACGTTGGCGATGTGTTCAGCGCGCTCTTCCATCGCTTCAGCGGCTTCGCCCAGTTGTTGGCCGGACTGGATGTTCACCGTCATCAGCGTTTTGGTGACTTCGTTTTTCACCGCGTCCAGCAACTGGCCAAACAGCTCAAACGCCTCGCGCTTGTACTCTTGCTTGGGCTGCTTTTGTGCGTAGCCGCGCAAGTGGATGCCTTGACGCAGATAGTCCAGAGCGCTCAAATGCTCGCGCCAGTGAGTGTCTATGCTTTGCAGCAGCACCATGCGCTGGAACTGGACGAAGTTCTCCGCGCCCACTTGCTCCACCTTGGCGGCAAATTCAGCGTTGGCCGCAGCCAGCACTTGGGTCAGCACATCTTCGCCGGTGATGGCGTCGGCGGCTTGCACGGTTTGGCGCAACGGCAGCTCAATCGCCCAGTCATCGGCCAGCGTTTTTTCCAGCGCGGCGATGTCCCATTGTTCTTCCACGGTTTCGGGCGGCACGAATTGGTGTACCAGATCGGTGAAGCTGCCTTCGCGCAGCGCGTCGATCTGGCCGGCCAAATCGGTGGCATCCAAAATGTCATTGCGCTGCTGGTAAATCACCTTGCGTTGGTCGTTGGAGACATCGTCGTACTCCAGCAACTGCTTGCGAATGTCAAAGTTGCGCGCTTCGACTTTGCGCTGTGCGCTTTCAATGCTGCGGGTGACGATGCCGGCTTCAATCGCCTCGCCATCGGGCATCTTCAAGCGATCCATGATGGAGCGCACGCGGTCGCCCGCAAAAATGCGCATCAGCGGATCGTCCAGCGACAGGTAAAAGCGCGAGGAACCGGGGTCGCCTTGGCGGCCCGAACGGCCACGCAACTGGTTGTCGATGCGGCGCGATTCGTGACGCTCGGTGGCGATGATGCGCAAACCGCCCAGCGCCTTGACCTGCTCGTGCTCAGTCTTCCATTCGGCGCGCACGGCTTCGATTTTGGCGGCGCGGGCGGCTTCGTCCAAGCTCTCGTCCGCTTCGACGGCGGCGATCAGCTTTTCTATGCTGCCGCCCAACACGATGTCAGTACCGCGACCCGCCATGTTGGTGGCGATGGTGATCATGTTCAAGCGACCGGCTTGGGCCACGATGTCAGCCTCGCGGGCGTGCTGCTTGGCGTTGAGCACTTGATGCGGCAGCTTCGCTTGCGTCAGCATCTGCGAGATCAGCTCGGAGTTCTCGATCGAGGTCGTGCCCACCAGCACCGGCTGGCCGCGTTCGTGGCACTCGCGGATGTCGGCAATCGCGGCTTCGTAGCGCTCGCGGGCTGAGCGGTACACGCGGTCAAGCTGGTCGTTACGGAGGCTGGGGCGATTGGGCGGAATCACCACGGTTTCAAGGCCGTAGATTTCTTGGAATTCGTAGGCTTCGGTGTCGGCCGTGCCGGTCATGCCCGACAGCTTGTTGTACAGACGGAAGTAGTTTTGGAAGGTGATCGAAGCCAGCGTTTGGTTTTCAGCTTGAATCGGCACGCCTTCTTTGGCTTCCACGGCTTGATGCAAACCGTCGCCCCAGCGGCGACCACTCATCAAGCGGCCCGTGAATTCATCGACGATGACGATTTCGCCGTCTTGAATCACGTAATGCTGGTCACGGTGGTACAGGTGTGTGGCACGCAGCGCGGCGTACAGGTGATGCACCAAGCTGATGTTGGCCGGGTCGTACAGACTGGCACCGGGCGGGATCAGGTTCAGCTCGGCCAAGATGCGCTCGGCGTTTTCATGGCCTTGCTCAGTCAAGAACACTTGGCGCGATTTTTCGTCTAACGAGAAGTCGCCGGGCTGGGTCACGCCTTCGCCGGTGAGCGGGTCTTCTTCGCCTTCTTGGCGCACCAACTGCGGCGCGACGGCGTTCATGGCCACGTACATGGCGGTGTGATCTTCGGCTTGGCCGCTGATGATGAGCGGCGTGCGCGCTTCGTCGATCAAGATCGAGTCCACCTCATCGACGATGGCGTAGTTCAGCGGGCGCTGCACACGGTCTTCGGCTTCGTAGACCATGTTGTCGCGCAGGTAGTCAAAACCGTACTCGTTGTTGGTGCCGTAGGTGATGTCAGCGCGGTAAGCGGCTTGCTTGTCTTCGCGCGAGAGGTTGGGCAAGTTGATGCCGACCGTCAAGCCGAGGTAGTTGTACAAGCGGCCCATCCACTGCGCATCGCGGTTGGCCAAGTAGTCGTTCACCGTGACGACGTGCACGCCTTTGCCGCTCAATGCATTCAAGTACACCGGCAACGTGGCGGTCAAGGTTTTACCTTCACCGGTACGCATTTCGGCGATTTTGCCGCTGTGCAAAGCCAAGCCGCCCAGCATTTGCGCATCGAAGTGACGCATCTTCATGATGCGCTTGGAGCCTTCGCGCACCACGGCAAACGCCTCGGGCAAGATGGCATCAAGCGTTTCGCCAGCGGCCACGCGTTGCTTGAACTCTTGGGTTTTGGCACGCAACTGCTCTTCGCTCAAACTTCCCAGAGTGGACTCCAGGGCATTCACGCGCTCGACGGTCTTGCGGTACTGTTTCAAAAGGCGGTCATTGCGACTGCCGAAAATTTTGGTAAGGAAATTGGTGGCCATGATGCGGGGCCGCCAAACGAGCCATCGACAGCCCGCCCGACGACCGAAATCCCGTGAGGTGTTGGATTCAGGTGAAGGCGCCATTGCCGATTGCAACCCCAAGGGTTGCACCCGATGGCATCGGGGCGCATTTTACCTGCCCGTTCGTGACCGAGATTCGCGATGCGGCGCAGCGTGCGCCACTTGCCGATTCAGCACTTCATGGCCTGCTGTGAGGAATTTTTGCGGGTCTTGCTGCACGCCTTGCACCAGCACTTCAAAGTGCAAATGCGGCCCTGTAGAGCGCCCGGTGGTGCCGATTTCTGCGATTTTTTGACCACGCCGAATCAAGTCCCCTTTTTTCACCAGCACTTTGGAGGCGTGGGCGTAGCGGCTGACCAAATCGTTGCCGTGATCGATTTCAATCATGTTGCCGTAAGACGGGTGAAACTCCTGCGTCACCACCACGCCACCAGCGGCAGCCACGATGGCCGTGCCGGTGTCGGCAGCAAAATCAAGTCCCGTGTGCAAGGCCGTACGCCCCGTGAACGGGTCAATGCGCCAGCCAAAGGGCGAGCCTATGCTGGCATCGTGTACCGGCGCTTCGGTAGGAATCATGGACTTGCGGATTTTTTGGTCAAACAGGCGCGATTCCAGCACCGTCATCCAGTCCGCATCTTGGGTGCCTTGGGACTCCAGCGCCGACAAGGTTGTGCTGAGCTGATCCATCGTCAGTGATGGGCCGGGCACCAAAATGCCACCGCGTCCCGGCGTGGCTTTGATATCACCCGGATTCACGCCCGCCAAGCCCGACACACGCTCACCCAAGGCTTCGAGTTGCATCAGTTTGGCTTGCAATTCGCCCACGCGGCGCGCCATCGCATCAAGGTTGTCGCGCATGTAGCGGTCACGTTGCTCGACCTCATCTTTGACCACCAGTTTGACCAAAGAACCGATGACGGGCCAGCCTTCGCGTGCGCCTTTCAAAAACACCCAGTGATAAAGCCCCATCGACACCATCATCAGAACCAATGCGGCAAGCAATGAAGCAAGTGTGAGACGGGTACCGGTGAGGTGAATGGTGCGGGTTTTGGCCAACCAAGCATCCGTGATAATCAATTGCACTGAAAGTACCCTTTATGCAACGTCCCCCACCCTATCGGCCCGTGGCCGTGTCATTGCTGCAAGCCGTTGAAGCTTCACCGACACTGGCGCGCTTGGCTGAGCTGACACGAGACTCGAGTGCGCGGCTGCGCGCTGTGGAGTCATTGATTCCGGTCACGATGCGGGCGGGCATCAAAGCTGGCCCGGTGGATGCCAGCGGTTGGTGCCTGATGGTCAGTAGCACCGCTGCTGCCGCTAAACTGCGACAACTGGTGCCTGCACTTCAAACAGCCCTGAAAAATCAGGGCTGGGAAATGACGACCATACGGATCAAGGTTCTGACGCAGTCACCACCCCGCTGAATAGGGGAAAGATACAAGGACTGCGCAGATCGGAAATGGTGCCGGTTATCGGATTCGAACTGATGACCTACCGCTTACAAGGCGGGTGCTCTACCAACTGAGCTAAACCGGCGACAGCTGCGTATTCTAGCGGGCAAATCTCGCGTTTTTCGGCAAATCAGCGCTTACTTGATGCGTTTCAGTGCTGGGCGTGCGCCCGCAGGCGGCTTGCTGGGCGGCTCGTCATCCGTCACATCATCAGCGACACCCGTTTCAGAGGGCACCAATTGCAATCCTTTGAGATCCTGATCTGGCGCGGGGGCAGAAGCAGGCGACTTCACAGGAGAAACCCGTGGCTCATCGGCATCCGCGACTTGCGGAAAAGCCATACCTTGACCGTTTTCACGGGCATAAATGGCCATCACACGACTCACGGGCACCATGATGTCGCGTGCCGTGCCTGCAAAGCGTGCTTTGAACTGAACAAACTCATTGCCCAACTGCAAAGAGCTGGTGGCAGAGAAGCTGATATTCAGCACAATCTCGCCGTTTTGCACATATTCGCGCGGCACCTGCACCGTTTCATCCACCCGCACGGCCAAATGAGGGGTAAAGCCGTTATCGGTACACCACTCATAGAGGGCGCGGATCAGGTACGGACGGGTTGAAGTGGAGTCAGGTGCGTTCATCATGTGCAATAGGGCCGAGATGTGCGATGGCAATTACTTGCGCATGACCTTTTCAGAGGGAGTCAACGCCTCGATATAGGCCGGACGCGAGAAGATGCGTTCAGCATACTTCAGCAGCGGAGCAGCGTTCTTGCTCAGGTCGATGCCGTAGTAGTCCAAGCGCCACAGCAGGGGAGCAATGGCAACATCCAACATCGAGAAGCCGTCACCCAGCATGTACTTGTTCTTCAAGAACACGGGGGCCAGTTGAGTCAGGCGATCACGGATGTGCGCGCGCGCCTTGTCCATTGCCTTGTCGTTACCCTTGATGGTGCGGTTTTCCAGCGTCGAGACGTGGACAAACAGCTCTTTTTCAAAGTTCAGCAAGAACAAACGCACGCGTGCACGGTCAACAGGGTCGCCGGGCATCAGTTGGGGATGCGGAAATCGCTCGTCAATGTACTCATTGATGATGTTCGACTCGTACAAGATCAAATCGCGCTCGACCAAGATTGGGACTTGGCCGTACGGATTCATCACATTGATGTCTTCGGGCTTGTTGTAGAGATCCACATCACGAATCTCAAAATCCATGCCTTTTTCAAACAGCACAAAGCGGCAACGGTGGGAAAACGGGCAGGTCGTTCCTGAATACAGCACCATCATGGTGGAAGCTCCTCAAAATCAAAAAGAGTGGCGAGCAACCAGAGCTTAATCTCTGGCGCACTCCACTCTAAAACCCCTGGGCTCATACAGCCCGGGACACATTGCAATTACTTGATGTCTTTCCAGAAAGCCGCATTCAATCGCCAAGTCAGGAATGTGAACAGACCCAAGAAAATCAACACCCACACACCCAGACGCACACGGGTGTTTTGAGCAGGCTCGCCCATCCATTGCAGATAGTTCACCAAGTCACCCACCGCCTTGTCGTACTCAGCAGTCGTCATGGTTCCAGGCTTGAGTTGCTCCCACTCCTTGAACACATGGGTTTGGTGACCCGCTTCGCCGTGGGCTTCAAAGACAGGCTTACGGTCGCCTTGCAGCTCCCACAGCACGTGCGGCATGCCCACATTGGGGAACACGATGTTGTTCCAGCCTGTCGGGCGGGCCTCGTCACGGTAGAAGCCGCGCATGTAGGTGTACAGGTAGTCGGCACCGGTGCCGTTGTGACCCGCACGCGAGCGTGCAATCACGGTCAGGTCAGGCGGGTTGGCACCAAACCAATCCTTGGCTTGCTTGGGATCAATCGCAGCCTTCATGGTCTCACCGACTTTGTCGGTGGCAAACAGCAGGTTGTCTTTGATTTGCTGCTCGGTCAAACCGATGTCTTTCAGGCGGTTGTAGCGCATGAAAGCAGCAGAGTGACAGCTCAGGCAGTAGTTGACGAACAGCTTGGCACCGTTTTGCAACGAAGCCAGATCTGTGGTGTTGACCGGCGCTTTATCCCACGCCACCGTGTCACCCGAGGCCTGCGCCCCAGTGGCCAGACCCAGTGCCATGAGCAGACCGATAGCCAGATGTTTGATAGTTTTCATGGTTGATGAGTCTCCAGCTTAGTGAGCAACGAAGGTCACTCGGCTCGGCACCTGCTTGGGCGTACCCAGCTTGCTCCACCACGGCATCAGCAAGAAGAAGCCGAAGTAGAACAGAGTACCCAGTTGGGAAACACGGCCACCGATTTCAGACGGCGGCAAGATGCCCAAATAACCCAACACCAAGAAGTCGATGACAAACACGGCGTAGACATACTTGTGCCAGTCAGGACGGTAGCGAATCGACTTGACCGGGCTGTGATCCAGCCAAGGCAACAAGAACAAAATCACCACGCCGCCGCCCATGGCGACCACACCCCAGAACTTGGCATCAATCGCCAGCATCAGGGCCGCAGCCACCACAGCAGCGCCCAAGATCACACCCTTGAAAATCGCGGGCATTTTGATCTTGGTGACACCCAAGTAAGCACCTGCCAAGACGCAAGCGATCAGCACATACATCATTTCAGTGGTGATGGCACGCAGCATCGAGTAGAAGGGCGTGAAGTACCAGACTGGTGCAATGTGCAGCGGTGTCTTGAGCGAGTCAGCCGGGATGAAGTTGTTGTACTCCAAGAAGTAGCCGCCAAACTCCGGTGCGAAGAAGATGATGGCGGTGAACACCATCAAGAACACGCTGACACCGAAGATGTCATGCACAGAGTAGTAAGGGTGGAAAGGAATGCCATCCAGCGGGTGACCAGCAGCATCTTTGGGAGCGTCCGGGCCCTTGATTTCCACACCGTCAGGGTTGTTGGAACCCACTTCGTGCAACGCAATGATGTGTGCAACCACCAAGCCCAACAGCACCAGCGGCACGGCAATGACGTGGAAGCTGAAGAAGCGGTTCAAAGTGGCATCGCCCACCACGTAGTCACCGCGAATCAGCAGCGACAGATCCGGGCCGATGAAGGGAATGGCCGAGAACAAGTTCACGATCACCTGTGCGCCCCAGTAGGACATTTGGCCCCAAGGCAGCAAGTAGCCCATGAAGGCTTCAGCCATCAGCGCCAAGAAGATCGCGCAACCAAAAATCCAGACCAACTCACGTGGCTTGCGGTAGCTACCGTACATCAGGCCACGGAACATGTGCAGGTACACCACCACGAAGAAAGCCGAAGCGCCTGTGGAGTGCATGTAGCGAATCAGCCAGCCCCAAGGCACATCGCGCATGATGTACTCGACAGAGCCGAACGCCAAGTTGGCATCTGGCTTGTAGTGCATCACCAAGAAGATACCGGTGACGATCTGAATCACCAGCACCAAGAGCGACAGGGAGCCGAAGATGTACCAGAAATTGAAGTTCTTCGGCGCGTAGTACTCGCTCATGTGCTCTTTGTAGAGCTTGGACGCTGGGAAGCGGTTATCCACCCAGTTCATGAGCTTTTCGCCAGCGTTGGCGTTGGGGGAGATTTCCTTGAATTGAGCCATGGTCGTCTTCCTCAAGCCTTCTTGTCTTCACCGATCAGCAGCTTGCTGTCGGAGAGGTACATGTGAGCGGGCACTTCCAAGTTATCGGGAGCGGGCTTGTTCTTGAACACGCGGCCAGCCATGTCGAAAGTCGAACCGTGGCAGGGGCACAGGAAGCCACCCGGCCAGTCGTTGGGCAGCGAGGGCTGAGCGCCAGTTTGGAACTTGTCCGAAGGCGAGCAACCCAAGTGGGTGCAAATGCCCACAGCCACGAACACTTCCGGCTTGATAGAGCGGAATTCATTCTTGGCGTATGCAGGGATGGGGTACGCAGTGCGCTCAGACTTGGGATCAGCCAACTGACCCTCATTCTTCTTGAGCGCTTCGAGCTGCTCAGGCGTGCGGCGGATGATCCACACCGGTTTGCCGCGCCATTCGACCGTGAGCTTCTCCCCCGGCTTGATCGCCGAGATGTCCACTTCGATGGCCGCACCGGCTGCTTTGGCTTTTTCCGATGGCTGGAAGGTGCTAACGAAGGGGATGGCTACTGCCGCTCCGCCCACGGCACCGGCGCATCCGGACGCGATCAACCACGTCCGTTTGCTGCTGTCGACTGGGGTGTCACTCATGGGAATCCTCAAGAATGCTGTCTGTATCAGGGTCAACCCGTGATTGTACTGGACGCACCCCTACAAACTCAACGCAATCTGCCGACGCCAATTTGAAGATCAACTTTCAGCAAGGTCGCTTGATCCAGTTGCCGAACTCCCCACAAACGTGTGGAATTCCCGATTTACACCAACCGCCATACGCGCACTCCCTGCTCGGCGCTACAGATCATGGAAAAATGCGCCTCCGCAATTTCGTCAAACTGACTAAATGCTGACAATTAATGGAGTAATTGGCTGTGAGTTTTATTCGAGAATTTCGTGAGTTCGCACTCAAAGGCAATGTGTTTGATTTAGCCGTGGGTGTCATCATTGGTGGCGCATTCGGGAAAATCGTGGACTCGATGGTCAACGACATGATCATGCCGGTGGTGGGCCTTGTGTTTGGCAAGCTCGACTTTTCAAGCCTGTATTTGGCGCTGGGTCACGTACCGCCGGGTACGGCCATCACTTTGGATGCCCTGAAAAAAGCGGGGGTTCCGGTGTTGGCCTACGGCAACTTCATGACTGTGGCCGTCAACTTTGCCTTGTTGGCATTCGTGGTCTTCATGCTGGTCAAGCAAATCAATCGCCTCAAGCGTACAGCGCAGCCTGCTGAAGCTGACGCAGCGCCGCCACCCCCACCGGCTGAAGACGTGCTGCTGCTGCGCGAAATTCGTGACAGCCTGAAGAAATAAGCTGAATCGGGTCAGCGCCTCACCAAATTGCGCGCCATGTGAATGGCCTCCAGCAAACTGGCCGGATCGGCGCGGCCCGTGCCCGCAATATCAAAAGCAGTGCCGTGATCTGGGCTGGTGCGCACCAAAGGCAAACCCAGCGTGACATTCACCCCCTTGTCCACGCCCAGGTATTTGACGGGAATCAAGCCTTGGTCGTGGTACATCGCCACCACCACATCGAATTCGCCGGGGCGCTCGGGCGTAGCGCGGGCGCGCATGAACACCGTATCGGGCGCAAACGGGCCATGCACGTCCAGCCCCAGCGCTTGCGCAGCGGCAAGGGCGGGAATGATGGTGTCGATTTCTTCTCGGCCAAACAAACCGCCCTCCCCTGCGTGCGGATTCAGTCCCGCCACACCGATACGCGGCGCACGACCTAGCGCCCGCCCCACCGCCTCGTGGGTGATGCGCAAGGTTTGCAGCACGTTGTCATACGTCACCGCCTCAATCGCATCGCGCAAAGAGACGTGAATGCTGACCAGCACGGTGCGCAACTCATCATTGGCCAGCATCATGCGCACCGGCATATCCGCCACCGTGACACCAGTAAAGGCAGCCGCTTCGGCTTGCAGCAACTCGGTGTGACCCGGAAACGCCACGCCAGCCGCTGCCAGCGCCTCTTTGTGCAATGGTGCGGTCACCAAAGCGGCCACATCGCCGCGCAAAGCCGCCTGCGCCGCCCAGACCACGCTGTCCGCTGCCATGCGCCCCGCCTCAGCGTTGATCTGGCCGAACGGCACCAAGGAGCCCGCTTGGGCCAGCGGCAGCACAGGAATACAGCGAGGCGGCACCCTCAGCGCATCAAAAGGCGACTCGATCACGCACACTGGCACGCTAGGCAAGCCGGGGCCACTGATGCACCCGGCCGCACGCCGCAGCGTAGCCACATCACCAACCACAAAACAGCCTGCCGTCAGCGCCGGGGCATCTCGAAATGCCAGCGCGATGATTTCTGGGCCGATACCGGCTGGGTCGCCCATCGTGATCGCCAACAAGGGCGGCTTGGAAGTTTGCACAGTCGTCATGGTCAGGCAGGGTTGGGAATGTCGATGAATTCGTGCGCCAGCCCAAACTGGGCCGCCAGATGCGCCGCCACAGCGGGCGCACCCAAGCGTTCGCTGGCGTGATGCCCGCAGGCCAAGAAGGTTACGCCGCATTCACGCGCCAAATGCGCCTGCGGCTCAGAAATCTCACCCGTGATGAAGGCTTGCGCGCCCGCCGCGATGGCCGCTTCAAAGTAACTCTGCGCTCCGCCGGTACACCAAGCCACGCGGGTGATTGGCGCTGCGTCCGCGCCGCTGACGCACACCACCGCTCGCCCCAGCCGCTGCGTCACACGCTCGGCCAGGTCAGCGGGCGTGAGCGCCACTCCATCAGTCCAGCCGCCCATCCAGCCCAAATCCTGCTCACCGAAACGCGCATCGGCCTGGAAACCCAGCAGCGCACCCAACTGGGCGTTGTTGCCCAACGTGGGGTGCGCGTCCAGCGGCAAGTGGTAAGCCAACAAGTTGATGTCATGCGCCAGCAGCAGCGCCAAACGCTGCTTCATCCAGCCGGTGACTCGGCCGTCTTGGCCGCGCCAAAACAGGCCGTGGTGTACAAAAATGGCATCGGCTTGCGCGGCGATGGCGGCTTCGATCAAAGCGCGGCTGGCCGTCACGCCCGATACGATTTTTCGAATGCTGGCTTTGCCCTCAACCTGCAAGCCATTGGGGCCGTAGTCTTTGAAGCGCTCAGGTTGCAACAAGGTGTCGGCGGCTTGCAGCAGCGCGCGGCGGTCAACAGCGGGAAGTTCGGGGGGCACAGCAACACCTTAAGAAAGCGGGAATGACGGCGATTGTCCAACAGGCCTACAATTTTCAAGCATGAAACGACTCTGGCTGCTGTTCTCTCAAACTGTGACGGTGCTGCTCGCCGCCTACTTCGTGGTCGGCACACTTCAGCCGGGCTGGGTCAGGTCGCGCGCCAGCGGCCATGCGGTGACGGTGATCGAAGCGCCATCCAACCCCGACACCCGCGTCAACGTGGGCAGCTTGAGCGGCGCAGCGCAAAAAGCCGCACCAGCCGTGGTCAGCATCAACACCAGCAAAAACGCCGCCCGGCGGCCGCGTCGCAATGATCCGTTCTTCCAACTCTTTCCTGATCAGTCTGAGCAGGCGCAAGTCGGTTTGGGCAGTGGAGTCATCGTCAGCCCCGACGGCTACATCCTGACCAACAACCACGTGGTGGATGGCGCGGATGAAATCGAAGTCACGCTGAACGACGGTCGCCACGCCGCCGCCAAAGTCATCGGCACCGACCCCGACACCGACTTGGCGCTCCTGAAAATCAGCCTCGACAAGCTGCCCGTGATCGTGCTGGGCGACTCCAACGCCCTGAGCGTGGGCGACACGCTGCTGGCCATCGGCAACCCGTTTGGCGTGGGGCAAACCGTGACCAGCGGCATCGTCAGCGCGCTGGGGCGCAATCACTTGGGCATCAATGCGTTTGAGAACTTCATCCAGACTGATGCGGCCATCAACCCCGGCAATTCGGGTGGTGCGCTGGTCGATGTGAACGGCAATTTGATGGGCATCAACACCGCGATTTACTCGCAATCGGGCGGCAGCATGGGCATTGGCTTTGCGATTCCAATGTCCATCGCCAAGCAAGTGATGAGCGAGTTGATTCAAGCGGGTCAAGTCACACGCGGCTGGATAGGCGTGGAACCCAACAACTTGTCACCCGAGCTGGCCGAAACTTTTGGGGTCAAAGCCACGTCTGGCGTGCTGATCACGGGCGTGTTGCAAAGCAGCCCCGCCGCCCAAGCGGGGTTGCAGCCGGGCGATGTCATCACCAGCGTGGCCGGTCACGATGTGCGTCAAGTGGCGGAGCTGCTGACGCAAGTGGCCGCGCTACAACCCGGCCAAGCCGCACCGTTTGGCTTGTTGCGCCACGAGCAAGCGTTGACGCTGCGCATCACGCCAGGCACACGTCCGCGCCCTCACCCTCGCGCAGTACAACGCTGATTCAGCTGATCAACTGCCTGTGTCGGGCGCTTGGGTGTGTCGAATGAAGACTTGCGCGGCCCAAATGCCGACTTCGTACAGCAAGCACATCGGCAAGGCCAGCGCCAGTTGCGACACCACATCCGGCGGGGTGACGATGGCGGCAATCACGAACGCCAACACCACGAAGTAGCCCCGGAATTCCTTGAGCTTTTCGATGCTGACCAGCCCCATGCGGGCCAGCACCACCACCACAATCGGCACTTCAAATGCGAGGCCAAAGGCCAAGAACATGGTCAGCACGAAGTCCAAATAGGCTTCGATGTCAGGCGCAGCGGTGATGGACTTGGGCGCAAAGCTCTGGATGAACTTGAACACCTGCCCGAACACGAAAAAGTAGCAAAACGCCACGCCGATGAAAAACAAGACCGTGCTGGAGACCACCAATGGCAGCACCAGCTTTTTTTCGTGCGTGTACAAGCCCGGCGCCACAAACGCCCACAACTGGTACAGCACCACGGGCAAGGCCAGCAAGAACGCCGTCATCATCAAAATTTTGATCGGCACCATGAACGGGGAAATCACCGAGGTGGCAATCAGTGTGGCGCCTTTGGGCAAATTCGAGACCAGCGGTGCGGCCAGCAAGTCGTATAACTCACCCGGCCCCGGAAATGCTGCCAGCAACAAGCCCGCAACCCCAATGGCCACGATGATCTTGACCAGTCGGTCGCGCAGCTCCACCAAATGCTGCACAAAGGGCTGCTCAGTGCCCGCGAGTTCATCGTCTTGGGAGGGGTCGGACATGGATCAGATCAAAAAAATCCCGGCTGGATTCATGCGCCGGGAGGATCGCCTGCAAGGGCGGACTAGTTGAATTTCTGGGGACGGTAACGCGCCACGCGCGCCGCCCCTGACAGGGCTTTGGTACGTACACCGTTGCGGGCTTTGTACCACTGTGGCATGGCACCTTGTTTAACGCGCCACTTCTTTTTCGGGTGTCGGTACTCGGGCGGCGGAGGCTCCCATGCCGTGGGTGCGTGGTCAGGGTCGATGCCGCTGGTGTGCTCGTCCCACTGCTTTTCAAAATCAACAGCGGCGGTTTGCACCGACTGATGCACATCACGCGCCGCAGTCTCGACCGTTTCCTTCACCTTTTTGAGCTCTTCCAGCTCCATCGACCGGCTGACCTCGGCCTTCACGTCCGCCACATAGCGCTGAGCCTTGCCCAGCAGCGTGCCAACGGTGCGTGCCACACGCGGCAACTTCTCCGGCCCGATGACGATCAACGCCACCGCGCCGATCAGCGCCATTTTGGAAATGCCCAGGTCAATCACAGAAGGCGATCAGGATTTGGTCTTGGCTTCGACATCAATCGTGTTCTTGGCCGAGGCCGAGCCACCCGTCACTTGTCCAGGGGCAGCAGGCTCATCCGCCGAGCCGCCTTCTTTCATGCCGTCTTTGAAGCCTTTGACCGCACCGCCCAAATCAGAGCCAATGTTCTTGAGCTTCTTGGTGCCGAACACCATCACGACGATCAGCAGCACGATCAGCCAGTGCCAAATTGAAAACGAACCCATGTGTATCTCCTAAGGAATCGGTGGGATTCTAGACGGGGTCTTTAATTCCCAATGACATTAACAAATCAGCCTTTGCGCCAAGGGCGTGGCCCACCCATGACATGAATGTGCATGTGATGCACTTCTTGCCCACCATCAGCGCCGGTGTTGGTCATCACCCGGAAGCCGCCTTCCGGGTAAGGACGGCAGCCTTGCTCGAATGCCAACTTGGGTGCCAGCGTCAACATGCGGCCCAGCAGCGCGGCGTGCTCTTCGCCCACATGACCCAGCGAGATGATGTGCGCCTTGGGCACCATCAAAAAGTGAACCGGAGCCCAAGGGCTGATGTCGTTGAAGACAAAAATTTCCTCGTCTTCGTAGACTTTTTTCGAGGGAATCACGCCCGCCACAATTTTGCAAAAAATGCAGTTCGGATCATGCGCAATGGGGTTTTCAGGGTTGGCCACAGCTCAGCTCTCCATAGGAAGGTCTTGGTTCATGCTCAGGATTGAGGTGCGGCGGCCACTGCGCCTGCATCAGCTTCGCGGGCTAAGACTTTGCGCAGGGCTTTTTCTTCGATACCGCTGGTGCCTTCACGGCGCTCCAACTCGGCCACCACATCAGCGGGGGTGTAGCCGTAGTGGGCCAGCGCCACCATCAAGTGGAACCACAAATCAGCCACCTCGTAGAGGAATTTGCTGCGGTCACCACCGTGGTCGGCGTCTTTGGCGGCCATCACCACTTCGGTGGCTTCTTCGCCGATTTTTTTCAGGAAAGAATCCGGGCCTTTGTGCAGCAAGCGGGCCACATAGCTGCTGGCCGGGTCGCCGCCATTGGCCGCTTTGCGGCTTTCAATCACAGCGGCCAAGCGGGCCAACGCGCCTTCAGCGCTGACGGGGAAATCGTTCAAAGACATGGGCTTTACTTGTAGATGGATTCAGGGTCTTTCAAGACCGGCTCGGCCACTTGCCAACTGCCGGACTCGTAACGCTGGAAAAAGCAGCTGTGCCGCCCGGTGTGGCAGGCAATGCCCGGCTCGTGGCCTTGCTGCGTGATTTTGAGCAGCACCACGTCGTTGTCGCAATCGAGGCGAATGTCATGCACGGTTTGCACGTGGCCCGACTCTTCGCCTTTGAACCACAGCTTGCCGCGCGAACGGCTGAAATACACGGCGCGCCCGAGTTCAGCGGTTTTTTGCAGCGCCTCGCGGTTCATCCAGGCGAACATCAACACATCGCCGGTGGCGGCTTCTTGGGCAATGGCGGGCACGAGTCCTTGGGCATCCCATTTCACGGCATCCAGCCAAACGGTGGCGAGAGGGGTGGCGGTCACGGCATCGGTCATGTCTGTCCCAACATTCAAAATCTAAAAACGGGCGCGGCGCTCACAGGCGCACCGGAATGCCGCGCTCGGCCATGCGCGCTTTGGCTTGGCCCACGGTGTATTCGCCGTAATGGAAGATGCTGGCAGCCAGCACCGCATCAGCTCCGCCTTGTTGCACACCGTCAGCCAAGTGGTCGAGGTTGCCCACGCCGCCCGAGGCAATCACCGGCACGCTGACCGCATCGCTCACCGCGCGGGTCAGGGCCAGGTCAAAGCCGGACTTGGTGCCGTCGCGATCCATGCTGGTCAACAAAATCTCGCCTGCGCCGTATGCGGCCATTTGCGTGGCCCACGCCACCGCATCGAGGCCGGTATTTTTGCGGCCACCGTGGCTGTACACATCCCAGCCTTCGCCGCGATGGAGCAAGTCTTCGCCGTGGCGGCGCTTGGCATCAATCGCCACCACGATGCACTGCGCGCCGTACTTGGCTGATGCATCGCGGATCACCTGCGGATTGGCAATGGCAGCGGAATTGAAGCTGGTTTTGTCAGCTCCGGCATTGAGCAAGCGGCGCACGTCTTCCACGGTGCGCACACCGCCGCCCACGGTGAGCGGAATGAAGACTTGGCTGGCCACGGCTTCGATGATGTGCAAGATCAAATCGCGGCCATCGCTGGTGGCGGTGATGTCGAGGAAGGTGAGTTCGTCTGCGCCTTGGTCGTTGTAGCGAGCGGCGATTTCCACCGGGTCGCCCGCATC
>ERZ724524.1059-NODE-1059-length-18237-cov-5.195468_pt1 | contig 18237 bp, 21 predicted proteins | sample MGYA00376057_ERZ724524 | MGnify/ENA primary metagenome ERZ724524 (study PRJEB28724, sample SAMN07190888) | wastewater metagenome | isolation source: influent of sewage treatment plant in Hong Hong | place: USA: Christiansburg, Virginia | collected 2016-03-01 ...
CTGCGCCTAACTTGCCAAGTGCGCTGCAACGCTTAGCCCTGCTTTTTGCATGGGGGATTTGGATAGCCGGAGGTGCTGATGCCATCGAGAACTATCATCTTTTTCAGATGCTTCTTGGCCAACCCGTTGCTGCTCATCAGTGGGGTGCGGCAGCGGCGGCTACGATCAAATTTGCCATTGTTGTTCCAGCGCTTGTCGTTTGGCTATTGGCCACTTTATGGCCGCGACTGTCTTCTGGCCAAAGCCGCAAGACGACCACCTAGATTTCACATGGAAATCCGACGGCCCTGAGAGTTTCCGGCACTACAGAAACCTTACGATTGGTGGTTGCGAGGTGATGATCTGTGCCCTACCGTACGGTGTGCTCTCATGCCTTATGCTTAAATCTCCTTACGTTTATGTCCCGTTAATTTTTTGTATCGTGAGTACTTCTGTCGATCCACCTATCGATCCTTCTTGGCTATATCGAAGCAAAACATGATTCCCAATTCAGTCTGGTTTTTATTAGTTGGTGGCTTACTGCTCTTCATGGGGCTGGCCACCTCTAAAATTAAACATTTACCCATTACTTCAGCCATTATCTATCTTGCAGTCGGCGTATTGGTTGGACCTACTGTGTTGAATGTTTTCCATTTCAATCCATTGAAGCAATCTGGGTTGCTGGAAGTCCTGACCGAAGCGGCCGTATTGATTTCCTTGTTTTCTGCCGGGGTAAAGATGCCGGCACTGATCACGCTGAAACGTTGGCGCACACCCATCATGTTAGCCACTGTTGCGATGGCAACAACCGTGGCGTTAGCTGCAGGGTTTGGCTACTTTGCACTCGGCTTACCGTTAGGTGCCTGCATATTACTCGGCGCCATCGTTGCCCCCACCGATCCGGTGCTCGCAACCGACGTACAAATTCGCCATCCCGGCGACCACGATCAATTACGGTTTAACTTAACGTGCGAAGCAGGCATGAACGACGGCAGTGCGTTTCCGTTTGTGATGCTGGGCTTAGGCTTGCTGGGGCTACATGAGATTGGCGAAGATGGCATGCGCTGGGTGTTCGTCGATGTTTTGTGGGCTACCGCCGCTGGTATAGCCCTTGGCGTGGCCGCCGGGGTGCTACTCGCCCGCTTGATCTGGAAAATACGTGGCCAGCAAATTGAACGAGACCTGATGGACGATTTCTTAGGCCTAGGCTTAATAGGCGTGGTCTATGGCCTTAGCGTGCTAATTGATGCCTGGGGCTTTCTTGCTGTATTTTTCGCCGCAATTGCGCTGCACCAAACCGAATTAAAGTTGATAAGAACCGAAAGAAACAAGCAAAAGCTGACAGAGTCAAATCCAGCATCCGATATCGAGCCGCTCGATACAGTCAATGCCCCCTCTTTAGATACCATCGATTATGGCGATCTAAAATCATCAGCAACTGTTAGTGAGGGATCGCTCATTTTTAAGGAGCACCTAGAGCGTCTTTCGGAGATCGTTTTAGTCCTGCTCGTTGGCGGGATGCTGTTCATCGACTCATGGAGCTGGAGGGCGGTCGGCTTTGCACTTTTTCTATTTTTAGTTGCGCGCCCTATCAGTGTATTTTTTAGCACTATGGGCAGTGGCGCCACTTGGCGCATGCGCGGCCTGACGGCATGGTTTGGTGTGCGTGGCATAGGTTCATTGTATTATTTGATGTTTGCAATACAGCATGGATTGCCGGAGCCACTGGCGGTACAGTTAATTCAGTTAACACTCATTGTAATTACGCTATCAATAGTAATGCATGGCATTAGCGTAAAACCGTTGTTGCAAATTTTTTGGCCGCCTAAGCGCCATTAAACAGAATGGCATGAGCAAATCGCCAACAGGCTTATAGATTATGAATAGCATAAACCCCAAAAAATTGCTTAACAGTAAGTGGACGGCTGTCATGCCAACTAATAAAGAAAAGCACTTCATCGTGACTGAAATAGAATTTGATGAATCAGGAGCTGTCACTTCATGTCTAATTGAAGCAGTCATGTCGAAAAGGACTATTCCCATTAACTGGAACGACCTTAAAGATCAAGAAAATTGGATTCATGGATGGCAATAGAATGTAGTAATCTCAATTTTTCACGGGTTTTTTAAAAATTTCTTTGGCTTATAGTATCTTGTCTTACATTCCCGCTCCTAACTGGCAAGGCTTTTCAATGAAAAACCACACGTTATTCTTGCTCATACTCACTCTATTTATGGCTGGCTGCTCCAAAAATAAAGACCCAAACTCAGAGCCTTCTATATCCTCTCAGTCAGTTTCCACACCACAGGATTCAGAGGCCGAGGATACCCCTGCTTCAGAAGACGTACCTGCCCCAGAGGACGAGCCCTCAAATACAGTGGTCCGTGATCTTATTTATGAGCAATATGATGAGATTGATAAAATTGGCGGCCTGCCAGTTACCGCAACAGCCTCAGGGAAAAGCTTTCAACTTCGTGCAAAACTTTTCGATGCTAAAAAGGAAGCGTGCACTCGCACCCCCCAAACCCCGCCAGGATGGTATACATGCGTGCTTACGATAAGAACGAGCCTAACGTCTAACGGAACTGAGCCCACCGAGGAAGATTCCTCTGAACAGGGTGCGCGCATTGGCGTTAAGTGGGATAAAAGCGGAAAGTGGGTAAGGCAATAAAGCACAGGCCCCCCGATTACTCCGCCTGCTTACGCATAAGATCGTGAGGGCTGGCGTACTCAGATGCCAGGTTGAACAGGGACGTTGCAGATGCCTTCAAAGGGCCCATGATGATCGCCTCAGTCCAGACAAATATTATAAAGTGGGTCGTTGCTGTCCTACTTGCTTTGATGCTTGTAGGTATTGTGGTAGTCGCATACTGCCTACCAGTAAAGAACTACGCTGTAACATGCACAAAGTCTGAAATCATCATCTGTGTAATTGAACGCGAAACCTTCAGCCGCCGCGAGAGCTGGCAGGTTGCACTTGGCGCAAAAGCTATTGCAACCGTCAAAATCCAGCCAAGGCGCCGTGGGTCCTCTAGAGTGCTTCTTTATCTTAATTCAAGTTCGAAAAATGTTTTTGCTGCCGAATTCGAAGGCAGTGACGCTTTCGTTCAAGCCGAAGCAGCGGCTAAAACACTAAATCGCGCCTTCTCATCCTTATCCCCTGTATCTGCCCATGTTGTGGCTAGCCCACCTGTATATTTTAACTGGCGACTATGGGGAGGGATAATATTTTTTGGATTATTTGTGCTCATCATTTATCGAGAGATATTTTTCTCGAAGAGCCGCACCGGCAGCCTGTCTTAGCCGTTACTCACTCCCGATAAGAAATAAATAAAAGCCCTTAGTACCCTCACTAAATATAAGGGTTAACGCCTGCTAACTAACCTACAACTGCATTAGCACCAGTATTGCGAGATAATAATTTTTGCATTGTTTTTCATGGAATTTTGGCTTAATACTTTATGCCCTTGGAACTCCACTAATAACCACTGAGGATTGCCATATGACTATTCGTCTTAATGATATCGCTCCGGACTTCACAGTAGATTCCACTGCCGGAAAGCTGAACCTTCACGACTGGATTGGCGACAGTTATGCCATTCTGTTTTCACATCCAAAAGACTTCACGCCTGTTTGTACTACTGAATTCGGTGCCGTCGCACAGCTTGCCCCTGAATTCTCCAAGCGCAACACCAAGGTGATGGGTGTATCTGTTGACAGCGTAGAAGAGCATATCAAGTGGAAGCGCGATATCTCTGCTTTCGCTGGTGCACCTGCCGACTTCCCGATCATCGATGACACCTCGCTGCATGTTTCTAAGCTCTATGACATGCTGCCTGCAGACGCCTATCTCCCTGACGGCCGGACGCCTGCCAACAGTGCAACAGTGCGCACCGTCTTCATTATCGGCCCAGACAAAAAAGTTCGCCTTACCATGTCTTATCCTATGTCTGTAGGCCGTAACTTCGCAGAGATTTTGCGTGCGCTGGATGCCATCCAGATCACTGACGGAGTTCCGCTTGCAACACCCGCTAATTGGGTACCAGGGCAGGATGTGATTGTTGGAATGAGCCTGAACGATGAGCAAGCGAAAGAGAAGTTTGGCACGCTCAAGATTGAATTACCTTATCTACGCTTTGCCAAGGCACCTGCCAAATAAGTAGCTGCTTGCAAGCTTTCATTGTACTGAGCGCCGGCAACAGGGGTATTAAAGCTTACATCGCGATAAGCGATTATCCCTGCTGCCCTGCTATTTCTGACAAAAAGGCATACCATGGAATACCTTTTCTCGTATGGGACACTCCAGCTTAAAAGTGTTCAGCTGGCTAATTTTGGTCGCGAGCTAACAGGCAAGCCTGATACGCTTCTTGAATATGCCATTGAGCAAGTTGAAATAACCGATGAGCGTGTGCTACGTGAAAGCGGCCAAAAATATCACCCCATTCTTAAATTCACGGGAGCTATTGAGTCCGAAGTTGACGGGACAGTTTTCGAACTTACTCCGCATGACTTAATGATGGCTGATTCATATGAGGTCAGTGATTACAAACGAGTGTCAGCGAGCCTGAAATCAGGCTTAAAATGCTGGGTATACGTTTCAGCACATTAATATTTTCCAGAGTCAGGGCCCGTTAATTGCGCACACTATTGGTTCTTCTGACATTGGCTACCGCTATTTGGTACGGGTGGCAGCAGTACAACAGGCCAGCCGATGCCGCATCGCAAAGTCTACCTGTACCAACTCAGCCCTTAACTAATCAACCGATATCACGTACCGACGAGCCTAATGCTTATAAGAAATGCACTACAGCAGATGGCCACACGCTTTTTGGTGACGTGCCTACCGGCGTGATTTGCCTCAAAGAGGAAAATATTACCATCGCCACCTCGCTTGCTCCTGCCGACTTGGCCCAGCAGACCAACCCTAGCGGCATGAATGTGTCTGACCCTACAGGGCTCCATCGCAATGGGTCCCCGACTACCCAGAGTTTTGTTTGCGACGGCAGATCTTACTGTTCTCAAATGCGCTCTTGCGATGAAGCCAAATACTTTTTAAGTCATTGCCCTAATATGGAAATGGATGGCAATAACGATGGCATTCCTTGCCAGCAACAATGGTGCCAATAACGGCACTTGTTGCAATGATTAAACGGTAAAGTCCGAAGAAATCCCGTTGCGCCCCTCTCGCTTGGCGACATAAAGGAGTCGATCGACTTCCGCCATAAATTCATTCTGCTCATCACTTTCTTGCGGCACTATTGTTGTCACTCCAAGACTAACCGTCAGGTACTCTCCTACGTGCGATCCAGAGTGCGGAATCATTTCACTCTGTAGGGCAGCGGAACAGCGCTCTGCCATAGCATATGCGGCTTCGGCACTTGTTTCTGGCAGCACCAGCACAAACTCCTCACCGCCATAGCGCGCTACAAGATCACGCGGTCGTGCAGCGACTGCATCAAGTAGGCCGGCAACACGCCGCAAACAGTCATCCCCCGCTTGATGCCCATAGTGATCGTTGTATTCCTTAAAATAATCGATATCCAACATGATGACTGATAGCGGTTGCTGGTTGCGGTAAGCACTCCCCCACTCCCGCACCAATACCTGATCAAACATGCGCCGGTTGGATACCCCGGTCAGTCCATCACGATAAGAAAATTCCTCCAGCTCACGCTGCAAGCGCAATAATTCCTCTTCATTTTTCTTGCGCTCGCTGATATCAAACATAAAGCCGACCAGCGCTTCTACTTCATTGCCGTTGCGTATGACATGCACCACATCGCGAATCCATACATAGCCACCGTCGCACGTGAGTGCCCTGTAGTCTGCTTCGTGATCAACTCCGCTTTCTGATTGCGACACGCAAAAGTTCACTACGGCATCGCGGTCGTCGGGGTGCATGCGCTCTACCCAATCATCAACGCTAAGCCAGCTAGCCGGCGTCCACCCAAGCAATGATTCAATCTGTGGACCGATGTAGGTGAACTGTTTGCTTTTCCAGTCGATACGCCATGGAATGGCCTTGGTTGACTCGAGCAAAGCCTTGTAAACGGTGCTATCTGATTCCATACCACTCTCATTTGTGCGCATGATGAAGTCCTGTTAGCCACCATTCTCAATCGGGCTGGTGGTGCCTACGGCAGATGGCACACGCACAGGAGGCCGATGTAACACTACCACCCACGGGTATCCTCTGTTAAATGTATACCGACCCCATTTGATTCGCCTCCGTAAATTATTGAAGTGCAACCGCCACGCCTAAATGGCATGTCGGCACCCATCATTATTGTCCTACAAAATCCGATGAGTGGCCCCAAATGATTGGTAATTGGCCGCCGCACCCCTGACAAATGGCCTTCACCCCCTCTAGGATGAAGTGGTTATGGCAAGTTCAACCTTTTCTGGATATGGCTTATGGCAATTCAACACTTTGATGTACTGATTGTAGGTGCGGGCCTTTCGGGTATCGGCGCCGCTACTCATTTACAAAAGCAGTGCCCGGGTAAGACGTACGCCATTTTGGAAGGCCGCGATGCCATTGGTGGCACATGGGATTTGTTTCGCTATCCCGGCATCCGCTCCGACTCAGACATGTTCACCCTGGGCTATAGCTTTAAGCCGTGGACTAACCCAAAGGCGATTGCCGATGGCCCATCGATTCGCTCATACATCCACGAAGCGGCTCGCGAAGGCGGCATTGAAAAGAACATCCGCTTTGGCCACAAAATCGTAAAATCATCATGGTCATCCGACGATGCCCAGTGGACCGTGGAAGCCCTGCTGCAGGACACCGGCAAGACCGTGAAGTACACCTGCAACTTCCTCTTTATGTGCTCCGGATACTACAACTATGATGCCGGCTACACGCCTCATTTCGAGGGCCGTGAGCGCTTTAAGGGTCAGATTATTCATCCGCAGCACTGGCCAGAAAATCTCGATTACACCGGCAAAAAAGTGGTCATTATTGGCAGTGGTGCAACCGCTGTTACCTTGCTTCCCGCCATGACGGATAAAGCCGCTCATGTGACCATGCTGCAGCGTTCGCCCACCTATGTTGTGTCGCTTCCCGAACAGGATTTGTTTGCCAATAGTCTGCGTCGCTTCCTTCCAGAGAAGATGGTGTACCGTGCCACTCGCGCCAAGAACATCGCGCTGACGCTGGGCTTTTTCAATCTCTCTCGGCAGCGGCCAAAGCCTGTCCGCCGCATGCTGCTGGCTCAAGTGCGCGCTCAGGTTGGCAAAGACTTCGACATGAAGCACTTCACGCCCAACTACAATCCGTGGGACGAGCGCCTGTGTGCCGTGCCCAATGGCGACTTGTTCAAAACACTGCGCAAGGGCCAAGGCGAAATCGTTACCGACCACATCGACACCTTTACCGAAACCGGCATTCAGTTGAAGTCGGGGCAGCATCTGGATGCCGACATCATCATCACGGCCACAGGCCTAGACTTGCAGATCATGGGCGGCATGCAAGTGGTGGTGGATGGTAAGCCTGCCGATGTGACTCAGCGCATGAATTACAAGGGCATCATGTTTGAGGGCATCCCCAATATTGCCATGGTGTTTGGCTACACCAACGCCAGTTGGACGCTAAAGGCCGACATCAGCAGCGAATATGTCTGTCGCCTGCTGAAGACAATGGATAAGCGCGGTATGCGCCAGTGCACGCCTATCAACAACGATCCATCCGTCATACCTGAGTCGTTCATGGACATGCATTCAGGCTATGTGCAGCGCGCACTGTCCAAGCTACCCAAGCAGGGCAACAAGGCGCCGTGGAAGGTGTACATGAACTACTTCCTGGATTTACCAATGCTGCGCTACCGTCCGATTGAAGATGGCAGCATGGAGTTGTCTAACCCAAAATCGGCCGGTCGTGCCAAGGCGAAAGCCAAGGCTGCCTGAGCTAGACTCTGCAAAGTGATACAAAAGAAAACCCGGACTTGTTCCGGGTTTTCTTTTGGCAAGGCGAGTTCCCCGCCCCTACCGCACAGAAATCTCTGGGGTCTTCTGCCAAAACCCCTTACCCTTCTCTCTTTGCCATTACTGCCTTCCGAGCCCATGAACCGCCCCGAGCTTATTGATACTGCGCCCATCCCTAACGACGGGGGTGAACTCCGCCTGTTTCGTGAAGGCCCACACTTTGCCATCAAGATTGCCGGTGGTGGCGAACTGATGCATTCACGTACCCACGGCTCCGAAGACAAGCTGGCCGAGATCACTTGTACGCGTATCGCAGGCCGTCCCCAGCCCAGCGTGCTGATTGGTGGCCTGGGCATGGGCTTTACGCTGGCCGCAGCACTCAAACACCTAGGAAGTGATGCCTCTGTGGTGGTGGCAGAACTGGTGCCCGCGGTAGTGGAGTGGAACCGTGGCCCGCTTGGCGAACATGCCGGCAATCCCCTGCAAGACCCTCGCACCATCGTGCGGGTAGGCGATGTGGCGCAGGTACTGAAGACAGAAAAACAGGCCTTTGATGCCATTCTGCTAGACGTGGACAACGGCCCGCAGGGAATCACGCATAAGAGCAATGACTGGCTGTATTCACTGCCCGGACTGGACGCCGCCATGTCGGCACTGCGCCCAGGCGGCGTGCTCGCCATTTGGTCCGCTGGGCCCGATCCGATGTTTACCATCCGGCTAAAAAAAGCCCGGTTTCTGGTAGAGGAAGTACCGGTACGGGCGCATGGCAACAAGGGCGCTCGTCACCTGATTTGGCTGGCGTGGAAGCGCGAGTCCGACAGCAGGCGCACCAATGACTGATACACCGCCTACACTACCGCCCCGCAAGAGCAACAATCCTTTAGATGGCCTCACGCTGGAAATGCTATTGCACCGACTGGTGCGAATGTACGGCTGGGCAGAGCTGCACAGTTTTATTCGCATACGCTGCTTTAGTGATAATCCCAGCGTAAAATCGAGCCTAACCTTTTTACGACGCACGCCTTGGGCGCGTCAGGAAGTTGAGGCTTTCTATATCGCCTACGGACATGCAGACTGGCTGAACTCTGGCCTTTCTGACGAACCCGCGAACGGATAATCCCGACACCGGCTTAGTCCTGCCCTGCAAAGGGCCATCCCACATCATCACGGATACCCCCTATGAAACTACTGGTACGCAATCTTTCCCGCGAAACGACACAAGCCGAACTCTCCGCCCTCTTTGCTGAATTCGGCGTGGTCAGCGCCTGTACGCTGGTAATGGACAAGGCCACTGGCAAGTCCAAGGGCTTTGGCTTTGTGGAAATGCCTAAGCACTTGGAAGCAAAAACCGCCATCAAAGCACTCAATGCCAAGAAAATTGCCGGCAGCGTTATTCGCGTGAAAGAAGCTGAGGCTGAGTAATCGATTGAATCGCACTGATGTGCATGCGAATGCCCACAGGCTGCCCTTCAGTCGTTACAATACGCGCCTATCTCCCATTGAGAGGCCGTCATGACCCAGTTGCGCCGAGAACAGATTTCCGCGGCATCTGCCTTTGCTGAAGCTGCGCTGCAGCGGCTCAACACCGTATCTGGCATGACGATGGAAACAACCGTTCTGGCAAGCGCGCGCATGGCCGGTACTTTTCTGTTCCGCTCCTACGCGCATGCGCTTAGCGCCATCAGCCCCGGCACCGTACTCATGTCGCAAGTGGCCAACGAAAACGGCCCCAACCTGGTCGGCCTGCTCAGTAACGCACTGGGCCGGCTGGGGCTAAGTATCGATGCGGATCATATCGACCTGAAAACCAGCAATGCCGCCACACCGCTACTGGATTTTCTGGAGTCTCAACGCCTGCTAGAGCCTGTGCTGCAGCCCATTCGGGAGTCATTCGGCCTGAGCCAGCAAGAAGCGGCCTATGCCATGGCCGTGGCCACTGCCATCCTCATTAAACATGGTGAAAAAAAGCTGGCCGCGCAGGCCGCTTTTGGCCTTGCGGTATTCGGGTTTATTGAAGGCACTAAAACCGCGCCAGATCCCGTATTCAACTGAGCTGGCTTACGTAACGTAGCGTCGGATGCGCTATTCCGTACAACACGCTGTTTCTGCCAGAGATCAGCAAGTCCAATTTGTATAGGACAAACGAAAAACAAATGCTGCTACAGTTACTTGCATGAAGCCTAACACCTGTACCCGACAAGAGACTCTGCTACGTGACTGATCTGTTCCTGCGCACGCCCCAACTGGATGGCAGCAATGAAGCCTCCATGCGCCTCACGCTGGCGGCCTATTTCCACGACACCTTCTCCCGTTACGAATCACTGTTTCGCACCCTGACCTGCGACGAGGCGTACTACAAAAAGCCCATCAGCCTACGGCATCCGCTGATCTTTTATTTCGGCCACACCGCAACCTTCTTCATCAACAAGTTGCTGCTGGCCGGCCTGATCAGTGAGCGAATTAATCCTGCCTTCGAATCCATGTTTTCGGTGGGCGTGGATGAAATGAGTTGGGATGATCTGAATGAGTCCCACTACGACTGGCCCACTGTCGCCGAACTGGCCGCGTACCGCGATCAGGTGCGAGCTGTTATCGATCAGGTGATTCGTACGGCACCCCTGACGTTACCCGTTAATTGGAATAACCCGTGGTGGGCCATCATCATGGGCATCGAGCATGAGCGTATTCATCTCGAAACCTCATCGGTGCTCATGCGTCAGCATGCGCTGAATTTCGTGCAGCCGCTGCCTGAGTTCACTCCCTGCACTACCAGCGGTACTGCCCCAGAAAATACACTGGTGACCGTGCCTGCTGGCATCACACAACTGGGCAAGCCTCTAAGTACGCCTACGTATGGCTGGGATAACGAATATGCGGGTCGCACCGCCGATGTAACGGAATTTCAAGCATCACGTCATCTGGTTAGTAATGCCGAGTTTCGTGAGTTCGTTGACGCGGGTGGCTATCAAAACGATGCCGCATGGGAAGATGAAGGGCGCGGCTGGCGTGATTATGCCAAAGCGACGCATCCAACCTTTTGGGTGCGTGCGCAAGAAGGTTGGAAGCTGCGGTTAATGGCAGAGGAAGTCGCCATGCCCTGGGACTGGCCCGCAGAAGTGAATTACCACGAAGCCAAAGCATTTTGTCACTGGAAGGCCGCCGCGACGGGGCAGAAAGTGCGCCTGCCGACTGAAGATGATTGGTATCGCCTCTACGATATTGCCGGCGTAAGCGAAGTACCGGAAAGCAAGCGTGCAGCGGCTAACATTCATCTCGATCATTTTGCATCGCCGTGCCCTGTCAATATGTTTGCGCATGGCGATTTTTATGATGTTGTCGGCAATGTTTGGCAGTGGACCGAAACACCGATTTATCCCTTTGAGGGATTTGAAGTGCATCCGATTTACGATGACTTCACCACGCCCACTTTCGATGGCCGCCACAACTTAATCAAAGGCGGCTCGTGGATTTCCTGCGGCAATGAATCACTGCGCTCTTCTCGCTATGCTTTCCGCCGTCACTTCTTCCAACATGCTGGCTTTCGTTATGTGGTGAGCGATGCCGACGCCACTGCTCCGAATACCTATTACGAAAGTGATCGTCAGCTTTCGGAGTACGCCGAGTTTCATTACGGCGATACTTACTATGGCGTTGATAACTTTCCAAAAGCATTGGCAGCTATTGGCATTGCGGCCATGGCCGGCAAGCCTGTACGCACGGCGCTAGACCTTGGCTGCGCTACTGGCCGCGCCACCTTTGAACTGGCACGGCACTTTGACCACGTAATCGGCGTTGATTTTTCTGCTCGCTTTATCAACCTTGGCGTTCAGCTCGCCGAACAAGGCAGCATTCGATATACGCTGGCGGACGAAGGCGAATTAGTCTCGTACAAAACGCGCCGCCTTGCTGATATGGACTTGGAAAATACGCGTAATAAAGTAGCGTTTTTGCAAGGCGATGCCTGCAACCTAAAACCCGTACATACGGGCTTTGATTTTATTCTTTCTGCCAACCTAATCGACCGCCTCTATAATCCAGCGCCATTCCTGCAATCGATTCACGAGCGCTTGAACTTGGGCGGCGTACTGATGATTACATCGCCCTACACTTGGCTGGAAGAACACACTAAACGTGAAGACTGGCTGGGCGGCTTCAAGAAGGACGGAGAGAACTGGTCCACGCTGGATGCGCTAAAAGACATTCTTGGCAAACACTTCCGTCTGATGCAGGAGCCACAAGATGTGCCTTTTGTGATTCGTGAAACACGGCGTAAATTCCAGCACTCTCTATCTGAAGTGACGCTGTGGGAACGTATCGCCTGATACATTCCTAACTCTCAATTGTTACCACGTTAAAAGCGCCCCGCCCACCAAAGGCGGAGGCGCAACCCAATTTCCGTCGTGTAGCCAACTTCGACAAAGCGGATCATGCCCTGCTTATCTAACAGCACCAGCCCTGGCACACCAGGCAATCCGTACTGTCGAGTAATTGCACCGTCTGCATCCACCAGTGTTGGCCAGTCCAACTCGCGCTTTTGCAATACTTGCGCCACCTCCGCTACTGAGCCTGACTGCATGGCAATGGTGAGCACCGGATAATCTTTCATCACCCGCGTAACCACATGCGCTTCGGCACGACAGACCGGGCACCACTCCGCCCAAAAATACAGCGCCACCGGTCGCCCTGTATGCTGCGCGCGAAACTCATCCAACGTGATCTGCTGCCCACTGGCCAGTACACCCACTATCGGAGGAGCCATTCCTGCTGGTGCATCACGTGTTCGCCAGACATTAACGGCTACCACCACGCTGAGCACCAGCAACACCGTCAGCAGATGCAACCCTACTCGGCGCCAGCGCGATACAACCGGCTTATCCTCACTCACGCGTCGTTTTCTCCATCTTTGCTATTGCCCACCAGATTGCGCAGCCCGGCAAAGGGATTGTGTCGTGCCGGCTCCAGTTCTTTTTCTCGCGGCGTTTCGCTGCCGCCATACAGACGATGCTCATGATACTTTGCGTGCTCGTTGTCATGGCAGTACAAGCACAACAGCTCCCAGTTACTGCCATCGGCCGGGTTATTCTCGTGATTGTGGTCCTTGTGGTGCACCGTCAGCTCGCGCACGTTGCGTGAATTGAACTCACGGCTGCAGCGGCCACAGATCCATGGGTACATCTTAAGCGCCCGTTCGCGGTAGCCCTGTTCGCGCCGGGCATAACCAGCGGTACTGCCAGTAAGGTCATTTGCCATACGAATACTCTCCAATGCTGGCTCCACTGCCGGCTCTACTGCCAGGGTAATCACGCGCAGACGACCAGCAAGTCTGCAAAACCAGGAAAAACAACTGTTCACTATTTATAGCCAGCGCTATAATCAAATTAATATACAGTTGTTCATTAATTTAAAAGAGAGCCGCCATGTCCACGCTCAACCCTCAGGGCTACACCCTTGGCGAAGAAGTCGCTAACGCCGTCACCCACGGGCTGGGCGCGGCAGCCGCCATCGTCGCACTCACTCTGATGCTTGTGAAAGCCATGCCTGTACTCTCAGGTTGGCAGATGGCTGGCGTTGCTGTCTATGGCGGCAGCATGATCGCACTTTTTCTTAGCTCCACGCTCTACCACAGCTTTACGCACCTGCCGACCAAAGCGGTGCTCAAGCGTCTGGATCACTCGACGATCTACTTATTGATCGCCGGCACGTATACCCCTCTGCTGATGATCGCACTGCCTGACTCTGTCATGGCGCAGATGCTACTTATCGTGATCTGGGCACTGGCACTGAGCGGGGTACTTTTCAAAATTTTCTTCGTGCATAAATTCAAGCGTGCCTCCTTGATCACCTATCTGGCCATGGGCTGGCTATCATTGCTGGTGATCTTCGAGCTATACAAGGCGCTGCCGGGGCCTGCATTTAATCTGCTGATTGCTGGCGGCCTTAGTTATACGCTGGGTGCGGCGTTCTATGCCGCCAAACAATACCGTTACACCCATGCTATCTGGCATCTGTTTGTCCTAGGCGGCGCGGCCTGCCATTGCATCGCCATTGCCGTTTATGTGATTCCCTCGGCCTGAAATTGCGCTTTTCCGGATAATTGTGGCTAGCATCGCTACAATGCCTGCTTTTCCGGATGATGAAGACGTCATGACCGACACAGAACGCTTGTCCCGACGCCTTGCGGCACAGCAGCCCTGCTCCCGTCGCGAAGCCGAGCTGTATATCGAAGGTGGCTGGGTGACGGTGGATGGCCTTGTCGTCGAGGCCCCTCAGCACCCTGTCACACCGGCACAGGCCGTTGTGCTTCATCCTGATGCGCGGGCAGAGCCGGTACATCCTGTCACCATCCTGCTGCACAAACCGATCGGTTATGATGCCGACACGCATGCCGGTCCGCGGCCCGCGTTTACACTGCTTACGCCTGAAAGCCGGACCACTAATGACAATCCCGGCATTCAACCGCTGCATCGTCACTTCACGCGCTTGGCCGTTCCATTGCCGTTGGAAACAGAGGCCAGTGGCCTGCTGGTACTCTCGCAAGATGGTCGTATCATTCGAAAACTGAATGAAGACAGTGAGCTATTAGAGCAAGAGTATGTGGCCGATATCAGTGACGTCATCAGTGACGCCGCGCTAAAAAACCTGCAAACACCCGTCACTTTTAATGGTAGATCTTTACCCCCGGTAAAAGTCAGCCGACAGAGCGACAAGCGGCTACGCTTTGCCATGAAAGGTGGCGTGCAGGGCCAAGTAGCCTGGATGTGCCAGCGCGCTGGCCTCACGCCTGTTCATATTCAGCGCCTTCGTGTTGGCAGTATTGCACTGGCAGGGCTTCCTGAAGGGCAGTGGCGCTATATGGGCGAACGCGAACGCTTTTAATCAGCCATTCGCCTGCAATTGCCGGATGACCCTGACAGTTGGCTCGACTACCATCGGATAATCCTCACCCACAAGGAACGTACTCATGAAGCGTATTTCATCTTGGCTGATCGCCGGGCTCTTTGCTGCCACAACCCTTCCCTTCACAACACCGCTGCACGCGGCCGTGCAAACTCGCGTGCTCGATTACAAAGCCGCCGACGGCACCACACTGCGCGGCTATTACGCATGGGATGACGCCATTAGCGAAAAACGCCCTGGCGTGGTCGTGGTGCATGAGTGGTGGGGATTGAACGACTACGCTCAACGCCGTGCTCGCGAACTGGCCGCTCTTGGCTATCCCGCCTTGGCTATCGATATGTACGGTGATGGCCAGACCGCAGAGAATCCAAACGATGCTGGCCATTTAATGCACAGCGTTGTGGACAACACGGATGCACAATTCGCCCGCTCATTAGCTGGATTACAGCTATTAAAAGACCAGCCTGAAGTCGATGCCACCCGCGTGGCCGCTATAGGCTACTGCTTTGGTGGAAAAATGGTGTTGGACATGGCGCGTCGCAATATGGACCTAGCGGGTGTCGTGAGCTTTCATGGCGCACTGGCCACTGCCACTCCTGCTGAGCGAGGCAACATCAAAGCAAAAGTGCTTGTATTAAATGGCGAAGCGGACGGCTTCATTCCGCAAGCCGACATTGATGCATTAAAAACCGAAATGAAAGCTGCCGGTGCCGATTTCAGCTTTGTGAATTATCCCGGTGCCAAACATGCATTCACCAGTCCCGATGCCGACAAGCTTGCCAAAGAGCACGGCATGGACATTGCCTATGACCCCACGGCAGACTCTGACTCTTGGGATCGTATGCAGGCATTTTTCAACAAGATATTCAGCACAAAACAGAATTAATTGTCATGACTAAAAAAACGATGCACCCAAAAGCCAGCGCCCTGCTTGATGCTCATGTTGCCTACATCACGACGCAACTGAGTGGCAAAACCCTGCAGCCCCTGGTCGCGGATGAAATCCGTCAGATCATGGTTGATGCCAAAAATATCACGCTGAACGAAGCGGTTACACCGCAGATGATCAAGGACACCGCGCGCAACTATGCGGTTGACTTGGAACTTTCCGGCGCGATACCTGAGTTAGTTGGCGACATCGCTCGAACGCTCTACGCCAATCCGATACACGACCTCACCACCATTGGCGAGCTTCTGCCCGACGGCTTGTTTGAAGAGTTTCTCGACAAAGTGCTGGAAATGCGCGAAGCACGCGAATACATCATGCATGAGGCCATTGCTAATCCCGTGTACTCCGCACTGGCTTCAGACATTCTGCTAGAGGGCATTCGTGGTTATGTTCAGCAAGGCCGTGATCTGGCTCGCCACATTCCTGGCGCGGCCCGTGCCGCCCGCTTGGGTCAGTCACTACTGTCTAGCGCATTTCCGCTATTAGAAGAAACACTCGAAGAAAATTCCCGCAAATATGTGATCCGTATTCTCGATGCTGTTCTGCAACGCAGCGAACATTTTTTATTAAATAATTTTGATGAAGATCGCTTGCGTGAAATTGCACTAGAAGTATGGGATATCGTCAAAGAAAAACCCGTTAGCACTTTCAAGCGTGGCTTCAGCAGTCTCGACATGGAAGAATTCTTCGTCATCAGCTATGAAACGTGGCGCGAGCTACGCACGACCGTGTTCTATCAAGCCATGATCGACACAGGCATCGACTGCTTCTTTGAGAAATACGGTGAAACCAATCTGTGTGAAATAGTCGACGAGATGGGGATCACGCAAGAAATCATGGTCGGCGAGGCCATGCGTTATGTTCCGCCCATCATAAAAATGCTGAAGAGTAAAAAACTGCTGGAGCCGGTGCTGCGTCGAAACCTGGAAGCGTTTTACGGATCAAAAGCCGTACTGGCCATTCTCGATACGCCGTAAGACTTAGGCTGCTGGCAGGCTCGCCAACTTTGCACAAAGGTTGGCGAGCGCGGCTTCTGACTCAGCCTGTATCCGCCTCCACAGAAAGAGGTCGTTTGCCCAACGCAGCAGCATCGGACGCAACGTGTATTCCAGTGTGCGGGTAAAGCGGGTTCCGTTGCCATTGGCAACCATTTCGTAACTTAGACGCACGGTACTGCCATCGGCCATATAGGCCGACGCGCGCCAGCGCTCACCCGGACGGCTCTCCTCCACCAGCCAAGTGAGGTGACGTGGCCTACCCGCCGAAAGCACGTCTTCCTCGAAGCGCCGCCCCGCCACCAGCGACTCATCACCGACATCTACGCCTTGTGAGGCAGGGTGCCATTCTTTCCACCGTAAAGGCCGGGTCACATAGTCGTAGACCTGAGCCGGGCTAGCGGTAATATCTGCAGTAAGAGAAATAACAGTCATCTGAACCGGCTCGGTAATCGGGAATAAACAAAGCGTAATGCAGTGCATCGGCAACGAACAGCACTTCTGTTCAAGAGTTGGCCCGGATCGACAGTTTTACGACCTCGATGGCCATAGTCTCTCTGGGTCAGCATCGCTAGTGTCGCTCACAACGTTTACAGGAGTTACTGAATGCCCTCCCTGATTGCCCGTGCATTAAAGACTGGTTCACGCCTGATCGTTCGGCACCAGCCCTCATCCTCTAAAAGTCTGGTACGGCATCTGCGCCTGACCATGGGCAACCCTCCTTTGGTGACGTTGCTGCCACGGGGCGTCAAGCGGACAACTTTCCATGAGGGCAACATTAAGGGCGACTGGCTGCGCGTGGAACAACCCGGGCAAGTTATTCTGTACTTTCACGGCGGCGGCTATGTCTGTGGCTCGCCAAAAACATATCACAACCTGTGCAGCCGTCTGGCTAAGGCATTGCAGGCCGATGTTTTCTTGCCTGTGTATCGTCTGGCCCCTGAGCACCCTTTTCCTGCCGGAGTGAATGATGCGCTTGAGGCATATGAGTTTTTGCTGCGCCAGGGCTGGCGTGGAGATCAGATATCGGTGGCCGGTGATTCGGCGGGTGCTGGCCTGACGCTGGCCTTACTGCTGGCACTGCGTGATCGTGAGCGCCCCATGCCAAAGTGCGCCGTGGTCTACTCGCCCTATGCTGACGTAACACTGACCTCCCCCAGCCGACTTCACAATGACAGCACGGACGACATGCTGTCTTATCGTATGTTGGAGGTAGGCATGGGTACCTATGTGCAAAATGGGGATTACAAAAACCCCTACGCATCACCAGTTTACGGTGACTACACCGGGCTTCCTCCCTTGTTTATCACGGTGTGCGAACAGGAACTTCTCCGCGATGATGCCTATCGCGTTGCAGCCGCTGCCCGTGCCGTGGGCGTAGAGGTATCGTTATTGGCTCGCGACGATCTGCTTCACGTATGGCCCATCTTTGTTCCCTTTTTGTCTGAAGCTATAGAAGATCTAGAGAAAATGGGGCGGTTTATCGTCTC
>ERZ724524.1060-NODE-1060-length-18227-cov-8.759685_pt1 | contig 18227 bp, 17 predicted proteins | sample MGYA00376057_ERZ724524 | MGnify/ENA primary metagenome ERZ724524 (study PRJEB28724, sample SAMN07190888) | wastewater metagenome | isolation source: influent of sewage treatment plant in Hong Hong | place: USA: Christiansburg, Virginia | collected 2016-03-01 ...
AGGAGATCATCGTCCCCAACAAGGCCTTCATCACCGAGCAGTTCATCAACTGGTCGCTGTCTGACGCCATCACCCGGGTCAAGCTGCGCATTCGCATCGGTCTGACCCAGGAACCCAAGCGGGTACAACAGTTGCTGGAACAGTGCGTGCAGGAGTCCACTCTGGTGCTGGATACCCCCACCCCCGAGGTGTTCCTGATCGAATTCACCGACTCGGCCCTCATCTACGAGATCCGGCTCTACGTGAACAACATGGACCACAGAATGCCGATCACCCACGAGGTGCACTCGCTGATCCTGGAGAAACTCAACCAGCTTGGCATGCATCTGCCCCACCAGCAGATCGACATTCGGATGAGCCGAGGCTGATGGCTCCCTCCCCTGCATAAAGGGAGGGCCGGGGTGGGGTTCTAGCTCACTCATCCCCCACGACGACAACAGGAGCAGCGAATGCAGATCATTGCCCATCGCGGTGCCAGCAAACTGGCGCCGGAGAACACCCTCAAAGCGATGGAGATAGCCATCGCACTCGGAGTCGGCGCCATCGAGCTCGACGTACAGTGGGCAGACGGCGAGCTCTGGGTCTTCCACGACCGGCGACTGGAACGCTGCACCGACGGCCATGGGGTGCTGACCGAGCAGTCCCGGGACTATCTGGCGAGCCTGGATGCGGGGGACGGGGAGCGGATCCCGACCCTGTGGCAGGTGATGAGCCTGATTGCGGGGCGCTGCGAGCTGCACATCGAGCTCAAGGGGGCGCACACCGCCGAGCCGGTGGCGGCCCTGACCAGGCGGGCCGAGGCGGAGCTTGGCTTCACCCCGGCCCACTGGGTCGTCTCCTCGTTTCACCATCCCGAGCTGGCGCACTTCGCCCGGCTGCGGCCGGAGCTGCGCCTCGGCGCCCTGACCGCCAGCCTGCCGCTGCACGGCGCCCGCTTCGCCGAAGAGTTGGGGGCCTGGTCCCTGAACTGCGACGTGGATTTTGTCGACGCCGGACTGGTGGCGGATGCCCATCGCCGAGGGTTAAAGGTATTGGTCTATACGGTCGATGAGGTGAGTGATGGGGATGCCCTCGCAGCCATGGGGGTCGATGGCATCTTTACCAACCGGCCAGATCGATTCAGCTAAGTATTAGCGCGCCCTGGCAGGCCATCAGGAGGTGAAAAAAGATCGAAAATTTTCTGTGCACCGGGATACATAAAGTCCACTTTCAGCCGATACAGAGTTGGCTCATAACAATAACAAACACCACACAGATCTCAGACTGATGCTCACAAGGATGTAAACATGAACCTATCCATCAAGAACAAGCTGGTCCTCGCCATCGGGGCCATCATCCTGGTCATCACCGGCCTGCAGGTCTGGTACAACACCACCCAGCTGCGCAGCGAAACCCAGCGGCTGATCTGGAGCTTCATCGACGACAGCTCCATCGCCAACGTGAAGGGCATCTCCCGCTGGCTCGATGCCCGCATCAACCTGGTCACCGCCACCAAGGAGGCCTTCACCAAGGAGGACGAGCCCCTCAGTCACCTGGCCCAGTCCATGAACGCGGGCAACTTCGACCTGGTCTATGTGGGCACCAAGGATGGCCGGATGATCCAGAGCAAGCCCACCGATCTGCCGGCCGGCTATGATCCGCGCCAGCGCCCCTGGTACAAGGACGCCACGGCGGCCGGCAAACTCGCCATCACGGCCCCCTACGCCGACATCACCACGGGCCAGCTCATCATCACCATCGCCGAGCCTTTCAGCCGTGGCAACACCGACGGGGTCATCGCCGGTGACGTCTCCATCGACGGTCTGGTGCGGGACGTGCTGGCCATGAACTCGGAAGGCACCTACGCCATCCTGGTGGACAGCAACGGCACCATCATCGCCCACCCGGACAAGGCACTGGCCCTCAAACCCGCCACCGCCCTTTCTCCCGAGTTGACGGCGGCCAAGGTCAACGAGCTGGCCCATGACAACACCATCTCCGAGATGATGATCAGCGGCAAGGCCAGCGTGTTCGATCTCACCGAGATCCCCAACACCAACTGGTATTTCGGCATAGTGGTGGACGAAGCGGTCGCCTACCAGTCCGTCTCCCGCATGGTCACCTCCGCCCTGCTGCAGGGCCTGCTGACCATCCTCATCGTGGCCGGCTTCTCCTACGTGGCCATCAACAGTTCCCTGGCCCCGCTGAAAACCCTGGGTGAGGCGATTGCCGATCTCTCCCGCGGCAACGGCGACCTGACCCGTCGCATCAAGATCGAGCGGGAAGATGAAGTCGGTACCGTCGCCAAGCACGTCAACACCTTCATCGAGCGCATCCACGTGATGGTGCAGGACATCTCCAACTCCTCCGGACAGCTCAACCAGCAGGCCAGGTCCTCCCACGACATGGCGGAGAAATCCAACCAGGGGCTGGCCCGCCAGCAGAACGAGATCTCCCAGATTGCGACCGCGGTGCACGAGATGTCCGCCACCGCCGTCGAGGTCGCCAGCAATGCCGAACAGACCGCAGAGGCGGCCCGCAGCTCCTCCAGCAGTTGCGAGCACGGCAAGCAGGTGATCGCACGCAACCAGCGCTCCATCACGGATCTCGCCACCCAGGTCAAGCAGGCCTCCGGCATCATCCAGGAGCTGGAGAAGAACGCCCAGGAGATCAACACCATCCTCTCCACCATTCAGGGCATCGCCGAGCAGACCAACCTGCTGGCGCTCAACGCCGCCATCGAAGCCGCCCGGGCCGGTGAGCAGGGTCGCGGCTTCGCCGTGGTCGCCGACGAGGTGCGAGTGCTGTCACAACGTACCCACAGCTCCACCGTCGAGATCCGCAGCATGATCGAGACCCTGCAGCGCAACACTCAGGGCGCCGTCAGCACCATGCACGAGGGTCAACTGCTGGCCCAGAACAGTGTGGAAGATGCGAACGACGCCACCCAGGCCCTGGAGCAGATCACCACCTCCATCAACCAGATCTCCGACATGGCGACCCAGATCTCCAGTGCCGCCGAGGAGCAACGGGCGGTGACCGACGAGGTCAGCCGCAACATCCAGGCGGTCAAGGACGTCTCGGACGAGCTGGCGGTGGATGCGGACAGCTCACGCAACCTCTCGGCTCAACTTAAAAATATTTCAGGTGAGCTCAACAATCAGGTCGGCATGTTCCGCATCTGATCGAACCAATCAAAAGGGGCCGTCCAGGCCCCTTTTTTATATAAACCCTTTTTGTTTCAATGGTTATAATTCCCCTTCGACATAGAACACTCTGTGATCAGCCTCTCCATTCGAATATCCTTGTGACACAGATGATGCCTGCCACGGTTATATTCGCATTACTTTTTTGATGTCTTTTCATCAACCGCCAACATGATAATAGTTATCATTAAATATTTCTGATAAAAAACTTAAAAACTTTATGGGTAATACCTAAAAAGAGAGGCATTTCTCATTTTTTTGAAAGAAAACTACGTACAATCTTGGGGTTAAAATCACTCGAGTAGCGAGTACGGCTGATCCAGATCACTGATGGATGGCGATAATGACGGCATTTTCATCCAAGGAATGGGGTGGTTGTAATAAAAATCACCGTTGCCAAGCACTAAAACAAAGCAGTTTGACTTGCATCAAGCCTGAATTTTTTTCATAGAGCAAAATCGTGCCCAGCAAATCTATCCCTAAGGAGGCAGATGTGGATATTATCAAGACCGATGTTGCCATCATCGGTGCCGGTGGCGGTGGCCTGCGTGCCGCAATCGCCATTGCAGAAGCCCACCCGGAGCTGGAAATCGCCCTGATTTCCAAGGTCTATCCGATGCGCAGCCACACCGTGGCCGCCGAAGGTGGCGCCGCAGGCGTCGTGCGTGATGACGACTCCCTCGAAAACCACTTCAACGACACCGTCTCCGGTGGTGACTGGTTGTGTGAGCAGGACGTGGTCGAGTACTTCGTCAACAACGCCACCAACGAAATGATCCAGCTGGAGCACTGGGGTTGCCCCTGGAGCCGCAAGCCGGATGGCAAGGCCAACGTCCGCCGTTTCGGCGGGATGAAGATCCCGCGCACCTGGTTCGCCGCAGACAAGTCCGGTTTCCACATTCTGCACACCCTGTTCCAGACCTCCATCAAGTACCCGACCATCAAGCGCTACGATGAGCACTTCTGTCTGGACCTGATCGTCGAAGATGGCCGCGTGCAAGGCGTGCTGACCTTCGATATCCAGAACGGCATCACCCGCTTCATCCAGGCCAAGTCCGTGGTGCTGGCTACCGGCGGTGCCGGTCGCGTTTACCGCTACAACACCAACGGTGGCATCGTCACCGGTGACGGCATGGCGCTGGCCTACCGTCACGGCGTACCGCTGCGTGACATGGAGTTCGTCCAGTATCACCCGACCGGTCTGCCGGGCACCGGCATCCTGATGACCGAAGGTTGTCGTGGTGAGGGTGGCATCCTGCTCAACAAGGATGGCTATCGCTACCTGCAAGACTACGGCCTGGGCCCGGAAACCCCGGTCGGCCAGCCGAAGAACAAGCACATGGAGCTGGGCCCGCGCGACCGTCTCTCCCAGGCATTCTGGCAGGAGCAGCAGAAAGGCCGCGTGATCCAGGGCCCGATGGGCGACGTGGTTCACCTCGACCTGCGCCACCTCGGCGAGAAGTACCTCAAAGAGCGTCTGCCCTTCATCTGCGAGCTGGCCAAGGCCTACGTGGGTGTGGATCCGGTCAAGGAGCCGATCCCGGTCCGTCCGACTGCCCACTACACCATGGGTGGCATCGAAACTGACGGCAAGTGCGCCACCCGCATGCCCGGCCTCTACGCCGCTGGCGAGTGTGCCTCCGTTGGTCTGCACGGTGCCAACCGTCTGGGTTCCAACTCCCTGTCCGAGATCGTGGTCTTCGGCAAGGTGGCCGGTGAACAGGCAGCCGAATTCGCGGCGACCCAGCAGCACGGCAACACCGAAGCGCTGGCCGCCAAGGCAGAGGCGCTGATCAAGCAGCACCTCTCGCTGATGGACATCGACGGGACCGAAAACCCGGCCGACATCCGCAACGAGCTGGGCATGTCCATGGAAGCTGGCGTCGGTATCTACCGTACCGAAGAGCTGATGCAGGGCACCATCGACAAGATCAACGAGCTCAAAGCCCGTTACAAGAAGATCAAGATCAACGACAAGTCCTCGGTCTTCAACACCGATCTGCTGTACGCCATCGAACTGGGCTACATGCTGGACGTGGCAGAAGCCATGGCGCACTCCGCCATCAACCGTAAAGAGTCTCGTGGTTCCCACCAGCGTCTGGACGGTTATGAGGAGCGTGATGACGTGAATTTCCTCAAGCACACTCTCTCCTTCTATGCACCGGAAGGGGCCCCGACCATCGATTACTCCGATGTGAAGATCACTAAATCCCAACCGGCGAAGCGTGTGTACGGTTCCGAGGGTGAGAAACAAGACGAGGCTAAGAAGAATGGCTGAGATGATCGAAATTGAAATCCTGCGCTACCGTCCCGAGCAGGATAACGAGCCCTGGATGCAAACCTTCCAGGTGCCTTACCTGAAAGAGATGTCCCTGCTGGATGCGCTGCAGTACATCAAGGATCAGCTGGACTCCACCCTGAGCTTCCGCTGGTCCTGCCGGATGGCGATCTGCGGCTCCTGCGGCATGATGGTCAATGGTATTCCGAAGCTGGGTTGCAAGACCTTCCTGCGGGACTACCTGCCGGGCAAGATGAAAATCGAGCCGCTCAACAACTTCCCGATCGAGCGCGACCTGGTGGTCGACATGTCCGATTTCATCGAGAAGCTGGAGAGCATCAAGCCCTACATCATCCCGAGCGAACCGCGCAACCTGTGCGACGGCGAGTACACCCAGACTCCGGCCGACATGGCGAAATATCACCAGTTCTCCATGTGCATCAACTGTGGTCTGTGCTACGCCGCCTGCCCGCAGTATGGCATCAACAAGAAGTTCACCGGCCCGGCGGCCCTGGCACTGGCTTATCGCTACAACGCCGACAACCGCGACAGCGCGTCCAAAGAGCGGATGAAGATCATCAGCCAGGACGAGGGCGTCTGGGGTTGTACCTTCGTGGGTTATTGCTCCGATGTCTGCCCCAAGGGTGTGGATCCGGCCGCAGCCATCCAGCTTGGCAAGGTCGAGAGCGCCAAGGACTACATGATCGCCATGTTCAAGCCGGATTGAGGAGTGAGACCATGAACAACACAGAGAGCAAACGTAAGCCTTACGTGCGCGAAATGAAGAAAGACTGGTGGCTGAAGAATGCCTTCTACACCGGTTACATGATCCGCGAAGGCACCAGCATCTTCGTCTCCATCTATGCCGTGGTGCTGATGTGGGGTCTGTTGCGGCTGGTGCAGGGTCAGGAAGCGTTCAACGGCTGGCTGGAATCCCTGCAAAGCCCGGTCGCCATCCTGTTCCACGTCATCGCGCTGGCAGCCTGCCTGTTCCACGCCAAGACCTGGTTCGCCCTGGCCCCCAAGGCCATGCGTATCTTCCGTGGTGAAGACCTGGTGCCGGAGAAGCCTATCGTCATCGCCCAGTATGTGGCGCTGGCGGTGGTATCCCTGCTGATCCTGATCATCGTGGCTTGAGGAGATTAATGATGAGACGTTCTGACGAGCCCATTTACTGGGGACTGTTTGGTGCCGGTGGCATGGTTGTCGCCATGCTGCTGCCGGTGATTGTCCTCATTACCGGTCTGCTGGTGCCCATGGGCATCATGGACGTGGAGACCATGAGCTACGAACGCGCACTCGAGTTCGCCAGCTCCTGGTGGGGTGCCTGCATCCTGCTGGTGATCATCGCCCTGCCGATCTGGCACGGCATGCACCGCATCTACCACGGCCTGCATGATCTCGGGATCCACACCACCAAGCTGCACCACTACGTGTTCTATGGCTTCGCCTTCCTGGTGTCTGCCATCACCGTCGGTCTGCTGATGGTGCTGGTACTCCAGTAATCCATCCGTTGCCAGCAACAGATGATAAAACCGGGCCCAGTGCCCGGTTTTTGTTTGGCTGATGGTTGGCGCGCGGCGCGTTGTCTGGCTGCGCATTGTTCAAGGAAGCGGCGCTGACTCCGGCCACAGGGCCCGCAGGGGCGCCGGTATGGCGCCGAGGCGAAGCAGCGGAGTCTGGTGCCACTGCGCCAGTTTTTGCAGCGCCTTCTCCAGATCCTGCGCCAGGCTGGCGGTCACCCTGACCCCCTGCTCCAGATAGAGGCTCTTGACCTCGAACACCCCCTCCTTGCGATGGGCCTTGGCATCCAGGCGCCCCACCAGCTTGCCTCGGCGCAGCAAGGGCAGCACGAAGTAGCCGTACTGGCGTTTGGGGGCCGGGGTGTAGCACTCGATGCGGTAGTCAAAGCCAAACAGTTCGCTGGCCCGCTTGCGATCCCACACCAGGGGATCGAAGGGCGAGAGCGCCGTGGTGTGGGTCGCCTTGAGGCTGCCTGCCTGGGCCCGGGTCAGCTCATCGGAGAGCGATGCGTGCACGAAGGCACCGTGCTGCCAGCCCTCCACCCGCACCGGCAGCAGCTCCCCCTCGTCCGCCAGCTGATGGAGCAGGGCATCGTATTTGCCGCGCTTGAGCCGGTAGTAATCCGCCACCCAGCCGGTCTTGACCAGCCCCAGCGCCCGGCAGCTGGCACGCACCATGTCCCGCTGGGCGAGCTCAGGGCTCGGCAGATCCCGCCCGTCGTCCCACTCGGGCATGACCCGCTCGGCGAGATCGTAGACCCGCTGGAAGTTGCGCCGCTCGCGCACCATCAGCTGACCCGCGGTGAACAGCACCTCCAGGTGGCGCTTCTCGGGCTTCCAGTCCCACCAGCCGTTGCCGCCCCCCTTGCGTTCGCCTCTTTCGTTTCCAATATCGGCTGCCCGCACCGGGCCCTCCCGGCGGATGCGCTCGACTATCTGTGCTATCTCGCCGCCGTGGGTCTTGAGCCACTGAGCGGAGAACTTCCAGCCCATGGCGGCGGGATCCAGCATGCGATGGCGCAGCAGCCGGTAATCCTCCCGGGGGACGAAGCAGGCCTCGTGGGCCCAGTATTCGAAGAGCTCCCCCTCGGCCAGCAACTGCTCCAGCCAGCGCGGATCGTAGTGGCCGAGCCGGCTGAACAGCACCAGATAGGGGCTGCGGGCCACCACCGAGATGGTGTCTATCTGCAGCAGCGCCATGCGGCGGATGCAGTCAAGCAGATCGGAGGGGCCGGCCTTGGCGCGGCGCGGGGTCAGCAGCCCCTGGGCGGCGAGTTGCAGGTGGCGGGCGTCTTGCAATGACAAATGGGGGATCGACATGAAAATAGGGGCATCCGTTCCTGAGTGTCAGGTCACCAGCATGCCCAAGCCGCCGCCAAATGAAAATGCCCCGTTCAGGGTTTGGTGAACACGGCCACATCGGTGTGGGGGAAGCAGAGGTCCGCCTGCCAGCGGGCAGCCAGGGCGCGGAACGACGCCTCGGCAAAGAAGACGATGTGGGTCGGATCGTGGCGATAACGCCAGCTCTTGAAGCGCTCGTCACCCAGCACCCGCTGGGTCTGCAACACCAGCACGCCGCCGGGGTTGAGGCAGGCCCAGAGCCCGTCCAGCACGGCGCGGGGGGCGGCCAGGTGCTCTATCACCTCGGTGCTGGTGATGAAATCGTAGCGACGGGTCAGCAGCTCGGGCTGGTCGGCATAGAACTTGTCATAGCCCGCCATATCAAAGCCCGATTCCCGCCCCATGGCGATGAGGGCAGGCCCGGGACCGCAGCCAAAATCGAGGCCACAGGCAGGAGAGCTCACCCGGGAGAGCACCTCGCCGAAGGCCCGCATCAGAAAGCCGCGATAACGGGGATCGTCCACCCGGTTGTCATGCCCGTCATAGACCGCCTTCTCGGCCGCATCGTCCAGATGATCCGCCTCATCCAGCCAGACCAGCTCGCAGTCCAGACAACGGTGATAGCGCTTGCCCGCCACTGGCAGGGGGTAACTGTGGCGAGCCGAGCAGAGGGGGCAGCTGACGCTTGATGACATGACGGATCCTCCTGGGTAACAGCCGCGCAGATTGCCTGCCCGCCGCCTTGCTGACAACTTTTTTTGCGCCTTAAGGGTTTCTTAAGTTTGCCCTTTTACTCTCAAGCCATCGCAAGAGAAGGAGCCAACCATGACCATCGAGATCCAAGCCCCCTACAGGTTGATCCTGGCCGAATCCCCGCAGCAGGTCATGGCGCTGCAAGCTTATATCCAGGCCGCCTACACCCTCGAATTCAACGCCCGCATTCCCCATTTTCTGCCCTGCCTGCTCGGGCTCTACCGGGCCGATGGGGTGCTGGTCGGCGCCTGTGGCCTCAACCACGCCAGCACGGGTAAGCGCGAGCAGCCCCTCTATCTGGAGCAGTATCTGGAGCAGCCCATCGAGGCCGCCATCGAAACCCGCCTCGGGGTAAGACCGGCACGCAACCGCATCATCGAAGTGGGCAACCTCGCCTGCAGCAAGCCGGGCAATGCCCGCCTGATGTTTGCCGCCCTGTGCCGGCTCTTGTGTGACAACGCCCTCGACTACGTGGTGTTCACCGGCACCGCCAAACTGCGCAACAGCTTTGCCCGGCTGCGCCTCAACCCGGTGGAGCTGGCCCCCGCCCAGGCCCACCAGGTGGGGGAAGACGCCAGCGCCTGGGGAGAGTACTACCGCTGCCAACCCAAGGTGATGGCAGGGGACATCAACCAGGGGCGCGAGGTGCTCGCCCAGAGCAGCCTGCTGCTCAACCTGTTGGGGCCCATGCCCATGCTTTTTAGCCACGCCGACAATGACAAGAGGTGCGCTCAATGAGCCTGTTTGATGCCATCGCCCGCCACGCCAGCCTGACGCCGCGACAACCGGCACTGCAAGGCAGTCAGGGCGCGCTGGATTACCAGACCCTGTGGCAGCAGATCCAGCACCTGGCCGACCGCTTGCAGCAAGCCGGCATTCGCCGCCTGGCCCTGCAGCTCGACAACGGTCTGCCCTGGGCGCTGCTCGATCTGGCCTGCACCCGGGCCGGGATCGTGGTCATTCCGGTTCCCCACTTTTTCAGCCCGGCGCAGCAATCCTGGCTGCTGGAGAGCAGCGGGGCCGACGCCCTGGTGGGGCCCGAACATGAGGGCTGGCAGGCCGCAGCCCCCCTCATACTGATGACGGGCACCGCCGACGAACAGGATCTGCCCCTGTGGCGGCGCACCCCGCTCGCGCCTCCGGCCCTGCCGGACGGCACCGCCAAGATCACCTATACCTCGGGCACCACGGGCCAGCCCAAGGGGGTCTGCCTGTCCCTTGCCCAGATGATGGCGGTCTGCGAATCCCTGGCCCTAAGGGTCGCCCCGGCCCGGGTTGAACAGCACCTGACCCTGCTGCCCCTGGCCACCCTGCTGGAGAATCTGACCGGTCTGTACGTGCCGCTGCTCACCGGCGCCTGCAGCCGCATCCCCTCACTCGGCGAGCTGGGCTTCACCGGCTCCAGCACCCTCGACCCGGCCATGCTGGGCCAGGCCCTGGCACGCTGGCCCAGCCACAGCCTGGTGCTGGTACCCGAGCTGCTGCGCCTGCTGCTGGCACTGTGCGCCAACACCCCGCCCCTGGCCGAACGACTCAAGGGACTACGCTTCGTCGCCGTCGGTGGCGGCAAGGTCGCCCCCGCGCTCATTGCCCATGCCCGTGCGCTGGGGCTGCCAGTCTATGAGGGCTATGGCCTGTCGGAGTGCGGTTCGGTCGTGGCGCTCAACGGCCCGGACGATGACCGTCCGGGCAGCGTCGGCCGCCCCCTGCCCCACTGCCATGTCACCCTGGCCGCCGACGGTGAGGTCATGGTGAGCGGCAGCGCCATGCTCGGCTATCTGGGGGAAGAGGCGCCCGCCACCCCGACCATCGCCACCGGTGATCTGGGTCACCTGGACGCAGAGGGCTACCTGCACATCACGGGGCGCAAGAAGAACGTGCAGATCACCGCCTTTGGCCGCAACTTTTCGCCGGAGTGGGTGGAGGCCCAGGCCCAGCTCTGCCCGGCCATCGTCCGCATCGTGATCTTCGGTGACGGCCAGCCCGCCAACGTCGCCCTGATCCAGCCGCTGCCGGGCACCCAGTTCCAGTTGGCCGAGCAGATTGCCCGGCTCAACCAGCAGTTGCCCGATTACGCCCGCATCCATCACTGGCTGCCGGTGGCGCTGGATCAGCACCCCGGCCTGCTGACGGCCAACGGCCGCCCCCGTCGCAACGAGATTTATCACCACTTTTCCCGGCAGATCGACCAATGCCTGACTCAAGGCCTCACAGGAGAATCCTCATGAGTTTCTACCAGACCCTGCAACACGCCACCGCCGCCGAGCGCGAGCACCTGTTCAATGCCCCCATCATCGAGGCCTGCCGCCGCGGCGACATCAGCCGTGAGACCTACCTCGCCTTTCTGGCAGAGGCTTACTACCACGTGCGCCACACGGTGCCGCTCCTGATGGCCACCGGCGGCAAGCTGGGACAGGAGTATGAGTGGGTGCGCGGCGCCATCCGGGAGTACATCGACGAGGAGTACGGCCACCAGGAGTGGATCCTCAATGACATCCGCGCTTGCGGCGGTGACGCCGAGGCGGTGCGCCATGGCCGACCCGGTCAACCCATCGAGCTGATGGTGGCCTTCCTCTACGACCAGATCCAGCGCGGCAACCCCATGGGCTTCTTCGGCATGGTGCAGGTGCTGGAAGGCACCAGCGTCGCCATCGCCCTGACGGTGGCGGACCAGCTCAAGAGCGGTCTGGGCCTGCCACCCCAGGCGATGAGCTACCTCAGCTCTCACGGCGCCCTGGATCAGGAGCACCTCAAGTTCTTCGAATCCCTGATGAACCGGGTGGAAGACGCCGCCGATCAGGCCGCCATCATTCACTCCGCCAAGGTGGTCTACCGCCTCTATGGCGACATGCTCCATCAGCTCACGGGATCCTGCCAATGAAGCTCGAAGGCAAACGCATACTGCTCACCGGCGCCAGCGGCGGCATAGGGGAAGCCCTGGCCCTGGAGCTGGCGGCCCAGGGGGCGCATCTGCTGCTGCACGGACGCCGGGCCAGCGCACTGGAACGGCTGCGCAAGGAGCTGCCCCACCCGGAGCGCCATCAGACGGTGACCGCCGATCTGGGCTCGCCCCAGGAGCGGGCCCGGTTGCTGCAGCACCCGGCGCTGGATGATGGGCTGGACGTGCTGATCAACAGCGCGGGCTGCAACCAGTTCGCCTGGCTGGAGGATCAGAGCAGCGAGCAGGTGACGCGCCAACTGCTGCTCAACGTCGAGGCCCCCATCCAGCTCACCCGCGCCCTGCTGCCAAGGCTGCGCAAGCCCGCCGTCATCATGAACATAGGCTCCAGCCTCGGGGCCATCGGCTATGCCGGTTACAGCGTTTATTGCGCCAGCAAGTTTGCCCTGCGGGGCTTTAGCGAGGCGCTGGGCCGGGAACTGGAAGGCTCCGGCATCAAGGTGCTGCACTTTGCCCCCCGCGCCACCCGCACCCACCTCAACTCCGAGGCGGCCTACGCCATGAATGCCGAGCTCGGCACCCACACCGACAGCCCTCAGGACGTCGCCGAGGAGGCCGTCATCGCCCTGTGCAACGAGACACGCCGCAGCTGGCTCGGCTGGCCGGAGAAGCTGTTCGTGCGGCTCAACGGCCTGCTGCCCGCCCTGGTCGACAGAGCGCTCGCCAGACAACTGCCCGTCATCGAGCGCCATGCCCGCCGCCCAGCCCACCCGGCCACCGATCACGGGGACAACCCCACCTGTGCCACGCACGAGAAGGAACATTGAGATGAAACACGCCACTTTCCGCCCCCGATTTGGCCACAGCGTCCTGCTGCTCGCCCTCGCCAGCAGCCTGGTTCAGGCCGCAGATGCCCTGCCCACCATTCAACAGCAGTGGGCCCACTGCCAGTATCAAGAGACCGGCAAGGCCAAGGAGAGCTGCCTGGCGACCCTGAGTGCCCAAGCGGATCAGGCCAGTGCCAAGGAGGCCTTTCGCACCGATCTGCTGATCTGGTCTGCCATCGTCAAGAGCACCTGGGCCGGCGCCAAGGGCGGCCTCGGGGCCCTCAGCCTGGTGAAAGAGGCCAAGGCCAAGCTGGAGATTGCCATCAAGCAGGATCCCAAGGCGCTGGAGGGCTCCGCCTACACCAGCCTGGGCTCGCTCTACTACCAGGTGCCGGGCTGGCCGGTCGGATTCGGGGATGACGACAAGGCCGAGCAGCTGCTCAAGCAGGCGCTCGCCATCAATCCCACCGGCATCGATCCCAACTTCTTCTACGGCGATTTCCTGCTGGAACAGGGGGACAAGGCGCAGGCGAAGATCTATCTGGACAAGGCCCTGGCCGCCCCGGCCAGACCGGGCCGCGAGGTGGCGGACGAAGGGCGCAAGACGGAAATCCGCGAGCGTCTCGCCAAGCTATAAACACAAGCAGATCAGTGCGCTATTTAAACTCTGCCCACCAACTTGCATACTGGTGGGCAGCGTCATTTGAGGGGAAAAAACAATGCGGATCCTGTTGGTGGAAGATGACATGATGCTGGGGGATGGCATGGTGGATGCCCTGCGCAGCAGCGGCTACACGGTGGACTGGCTGCAGCAGGGGCTGCCCGCCCTGTCGGCGCTCAAGAGCGAGGAGTTTGCAGCCCTCATCCTGGACCTCAATCTGCCGGACATCGACGGCATCAGCCTGCTGCGCAAGCTGCGCCGGGAGGGACAGACGCTGCCGGTGCTCATCCTCACCGCCCGTGATGCCCTGGACGACCGGGTGCTGGGGCTGGACGCGGGCTCCGACGACTACATGGTGAAACCCTTCGCCCTGCAGGAGCTCAACGCCCGCCTGCGCGCCCTGGTGCGCCGCAGCAAGGGGCAGGCCCAGGCGGTGCTGGAGTATGGCGATATCCTCATCTACCCCGAATCCCAGCAGGTCACCTATCAGGGGGAGGCGGTCAGACTGACCCCCCACGAATACAAGCTGCTGCAGGAGCTCATCAGCCAGAGCGGCCGGGTGCTGAGCCGTGATCAGCTGCAGCAGAGCCTCTATGGCTGGGATGAGGGAGCCGAAAGCAATGCGGTGGAGGTACACATTCACCACCTGCGCAAGAAGTTCTTCCCCGAGCTCATCCGCAACATCCGCGGCGTCGGCTACATTGTGCCGCAGCCAGATACCCTGGGCACCAGAGGGATATCCAGCCAATGAGTCGCGTCCGCTCCATCCGTCGCTTCCTGCTCTCCGGCATCCTGGCCCTGGTCAGTCTCAGCCTGGCCGTCAGCGGCCTCATCGGCTATCTGGAAGCCAACCACGAGATGGAAGAGCTGTTCGATGCCCGTCTCGCCCAGTCCGCCCGCATCACCAACCAGCTGCTCAGCCGTTATCTGAAGCAGCGCGGCGAGCTACCCAACAACGGCGCCGTCTACCAGGAGTGGGAGCAGGCCGTGCCCGACACCTTTCATCAGGAGAAGCGCAGCTTCAGCCAGCTGGGGCGGGACAACGAGTTCACCCCCTACGGCCACGAGTTCGAACACAACCTCTACTTCCAGCTGCTGAGCGAGCAGGGCATCATACTGCTGCGCTCACCCAATGCGCCGGAGCAGCCCCTGACCACCCTGGAACGCGGCTTCAACAGCGAGACCAAGGATCACCACGAGTGGCGCACCTTCACCCTCTACAACGAGGATGAGCACACCTGGCTCATCGTCGCGGAGCGCGATGACGAGCGAGGGGAGCTGGCCAGCAAGATGGCCACCCTGACCATGCTGCCGCTCTTCATCACCCTGCCCTTCCTGCTCGTCCTGCTCTGGTGGCTGGTGCAACGTGGCCTGACTCCGTTGCACCAGCTGACCCAGGCCATCGGCGAGCGCCATCCTGCCAACCTGAGCCCGCTCAACCTGGCCATCAAGGCCGAGGAGCTGACGCCGCTGGTGGCGGAGATCAATCGGCTGATGCACACCCTGGCTGACACCATAGAGCGGGAGAAACAGTTCACCAACGAGGCGGCCCACGAGCTGCGCACCCCGCTGGCGGTGCTGCGCATCCACAGCGAGAATGCCCTGGCGGCCGAGGATGATCTCAGCCGCGAACAGGCGCTGCGCAAGATGTTGCTGGCGCTCGATCGCAGCGACCGGCTGATCCGCCAGCTGCTGACCCAGGCCCGCATCGACAATCAGCAGGTCCCGGCGCTCGGCAGGCTGGATCTGAGCCTGCTGTTGCAGGGCACCCTGGCCACCCTTGCCCCCATCGCCCTGAAGAAGGACCTGCAACTCTCCCTCGAGGGCGACGAGCATCTGCAGGTGATGGGACAGGCCATGTTGCTGGAGCTGATGTTTGGCAACCTCATCGACAATGCGCTGCGCTACACCCAGGTGGGCGGTGAGGTCGCCGTGGTGATCACTCAGGAGGGCAACAGGGTCAGGGTGGATGTGCGAGACAATGGCCCCGGCATTCCCACCGCCTCCCTCTCGCGCCTGTGCGAACGCTTCTTTCGGGTCAACCCCCAGCAGGGGGATGGGGTGGGGCTTGGCATGGCCATAGTCCAGCGCATCGTGCAACTGCACGGCGCGGACCTCGACATCCACAACCGGCCCGAGGGGGGCCTTGAGGTGAGCGTGCTGCTGCCCGCCGCCCCCCGCCCGGCATAGAAGGCACAGGCCTCAGGGGAGAAAAAACGCGGGACCTCGGGCCCCGCGTGCGATCCTCGTGCCTTTGGAATAAAGCCTAGCCACAGCTCGGCTGCACCGTGAAGGTGCGGGCGGAGTCCACCGGCCCCAGCTCCGCCAGCAGACGACGACCGAGCAGCACGGGATAGATCATGTCGCTGCGATCTCGCAGGGTGAACCACTCCTTGTAGACCTTGTCACCGACACAGATGGACATGGTCACCGTGGGACGCTCCTCCATGCCACCGGCACCGCGCACCGTCACGCTGCGCTCCACCGGCCGCTCCAGGGTCTGGCGCACCTCCTTGTCGGTGTTGGCATCGGTCAACGCCAGGGTGAAGCGCACCCAGGGCTTGCCGTCACGCTTGAAGTGGTGCAGCTCCCGCGCATCGAGGGACGAGGTGAGCGCCCCGGTATCCAGCTTCATCTTGACCGCGACGCCACTTGGCATGATCAGGCCCTTCTCGATCCAGCCATAGACGGTGGGGGCCGCCCAGGCGCTCGATGAGAAGCAGAGGCTGGCCAACAACAACCAGCCGGCTTTGTGTGATACGGACAATGTGTTCTCCTCGTCGAAGCGGGCCCACGCTGGCCCTCTGCGCCAGAGTGGGCAGCACGCAGGCCCCTGTCAACTGGCAAACGTGGCGCAGGCGCCCAGAACCCCGGCCTCTGGCACTCACGACATGGGGGATCCGACAGCAGTTGACTCTGGTGCAGGGGGAAAAAAGAGGGGAGAGAGAGGCCATGGCGAGGTGCTGGATGAAGCTGGTGGTCGACCTCAGGTTGTGACGCCAAAGGCTACCACAATGCTGAGCGAATTATCAGTCTTGTTCTGGCGGGATTTTTGCCTAGACTGTTGTAAACCGGAGGCCTTGAAAACCTGCGGTTTTTTTGTGCCTGCCGAAAATTTTGCCCACTGCAACAGTGACTTTCACAAGGCTCAATAAGGAATTTGCAATGCGTATCGAAGAAGACTTGAAGCTCGGTTTCAAGGATGTCCTGTTTCGTCCCAAGCGCTCTACCCTCAAGAGCCGTTCCCAAGTCAGCCTGACCCGTCAGTTCACCTTCAAGCACACCCGGACCCAGTGGCAGGGGGTGCCCGTCATCGCCGCCAACATGGACACCGTCGGCACCTTCGCCATGGCGCGCACTCTGGCGGGCTTCGAGATGATGACGGCGGTACACAAGCACTACAGCCTCGCCCAGTGGCAAACCTTCGTGAACGACACCGATCCTGCCCTGCTGGGCCATGTCATGGTCTCCACCGGCACCTCGGAAGAGGACTTCATCAAGACCCGCCAGATCCTCGCCATGTCCGAGGCGCTGCGCTTCATCTGCGTGGACGTGGCCAACGGCTACTCCCAGCACTTCGTCGAGTTCCTGCGCAAGATCCGTGAAGCCTGCCCGAACCACGTCATCCTGGCCGGCAACGTGGTCACCGGCGAGATGGTGGAGGAGCTGATCCTCTCCGGCGCCGACATCGTCAAGGTGGGCATAGGCCCGGGCTCGGTCTGCACCACCCGGGTCAAGACAGGGGTAGGCTACCCCCAGCTCTCCGCCATCATAGAGTGTGCCGATGCGGCCCACGGCCTCGGTGGCCAGATCGTCGGTGACGGCGGCTGCACCTGCCCGGGCGACGTGGCCAAGGCGTTTGGCGGCGGCGCCGACTTCGTGATGCTGGGGGGCATGCTGGCGGCCCACGAGGAGTGCGGCGGCGAAGTCGTCGACGTGGATGGCGAGCCCTTCATGAAGTTCTACGGCATGAGTTCTTCCAGTGCCATGGACAAGCACGCCGGCGGCGTCGCCGAGTACCGTGCCTCCGAGGGCAAGACGGTGCTGCTGCCCTACCGCGGCCCGGTCGAGAACGCCGTGCGCGATATCCTCGGCGGTGTGCGCTCCACCTGCACCTATGTCGGCGCCAGCCAGCTGAAAGAGCTCACCAAGCGCACCACCTTCATCCGGGTGCGCGAGCAGGAGAACAACGTCTACGGCAAGGAATAATCTGCCGCAGCCCCGTCACGCGCTGACGGTTAGAAGCCAGGCCACCGGTGTGCTACCCTGCGCACCGGTTTTTTTGCATCTGGACCCCTGACATGACCAGCCCCCTGCCCCCCTTCGACTGGGACATCTTCTGCACCGTGGTGGACAACTTCGGCGACATAGGCGTCACCTGGCGGCTAGCCCGCCAGCTGGAGCGGGAAGGGCATGGAGAGGTGCGGCTCTGGGTGGACGACCTGGCGAGCTTTGCCCGCATCTGTCCGGGGCTTAATCCCGCGCGGGATCGCCAGTGGGTTGAGGGAATTCACATCCAGCGCTGGCAGGGCCCCCTGCCAGCGGATGCCATCCCGGCCAGAGTGGTCATCGAGGCATTCGCCTGCGAGCTGCCCGCCCCCTTTATCAAACGCATGGCCGAGCAGAGCCCGCCCCCCTGCTGGATCAATCTGGAGTATCTCTCGGCGGAGAGCTGGGTCGAGGATTGCCACGGCCTCGCCTCGCCCCAGCGGGTCGGCCAGCTGACGCTCAATAAATACTTCTTCTTCACGGGCTTCCCG
>ERZ724524.1061-NODE-1061-length-18212-cov-9.117365_pt1 | contig 18212 bp, 16 predicted proteins | sample MGYA00376057_ERZ724524 | MGnify/ENA primary metagenome ERZ724524 (study PRJEB28724, sample SAMN07190888) | wastewater metagenome | isolation source: influent of sewage treatment plant in Hong Hong | place: USA: Christiansburg, Virginia | collected 2016-03-01 ...
GCGCAGCGTCGAGCGCCAGCTTGCTGCCCACGCGCTCCAGCATCTTGCCGCGCATTTCGGTGATGTTTTGCTCGTCCATCTGACCGTGGCGCCAGCCGTGGCCGCTGGAGCAGGCCGACAGGCTGCCCACCAGCAGCGATGCGCCGAGCATGCCGAACAGGGTTCTTCTGATCCAGGGTTTCATGGCGATGTCCTCTTCAATGCGGTAGTAAAACGAGACCCTATGGTGCGCGGCGGCCGCCCGCAGGTCATCTCGGGGCGGTTTCGGTTTATTTCGCTTTGTATCGAGGAACGATGGTGGTCGCCGCCTGCCGATAATCGGGGGCGCCGCTTTGCGCTGGCCCTGGGCGCTCACACCGCATTTTTTATGTCAAATCGGCCTCTAGCGCTTATCCCATAAGCATTTGAAGCTATCAATCAAAGAGCAAATCCTTTGTCTGCCGCGCATTCCGTCCTGAAAGAAGTCTTTGGCTACGAAGCCTTTCGTGGCCCGCAGGAAGCCATCGCCCTCCATGTGATCGGTGGTGGCGACGCGCTGGTGCTCATGCCCACGGGCGGCGGCAAAAGTCTGTGCTACCAGGTGCCGGCCATCGTGCGCCAGCAGCAGGGGCGCGGCGTGGCCATCGTCGTCTCGCCGCTGATTGCGCTGATGCACGACCAGGTCGGCGCGCTGCACGAGGCGGGGGTCGATGCCGCCTTTCTCAACTCCAGCCTGAGCTACGACGAGGCGCAAGACGTCGAGCTGCGCCTGCAGACCGGCGCCATCACCTTGCTCTACGCCGCACCCGAGCGGCTCAACACGCCGCGTTTTTTGGGCCTGCTCGACGACCTGTACGCGCAGGGCAAGCTAAGCCTGTTCGCCATCGACGAAGCCCACTGCGTCAGCCAGTGGGGCCACGACTTCCGGCCTGAATACCGCGCGCTCACCGTGCTGCACGAGCGCTATCCCGGCGTGCCACGCATTGCGCTCACCGCCACGGCCGACGCGCTGACGCGCGAAGACATCGTGGAACGGCTGCAGTTGCAAGAGGCGCGCCTTTTCATCAGCAGCTTTGATCGCCCCAACATCCGCTACCGCATCGAGGAAAAGAAGGATGTGACGACGCAGCTGCTGCGCTTTATCGAGCGCGAGCACGCAGGCGAAGCGGGTGTGGTGTATTGCCAGTCGCGCAAACGCGTGGACGAGCTGGCCGCCACGCTGGCAAGCGCGGGCATCAACGCCCTGCCCTACCACGCCGGGCTGGACGGCGCGGTGCGCAAAAAGCACCAGGACCGCTTTCTGCGCGAGGAAGGCATCGTCATGGTGGCCACCATTGCCTTTGGCATGGGCATCGACAAGCCCGATGTGCGCTTTGTGGCGCACGTGGACATGCCCAAGAACATCGAGGGCTATTACCAGGAAACCGGCCGCGCCGGCCGCGACGGCTTGCCCGCCGACGCCTGGATGGCCTACGGCCTGCAAGACGTGGTCAACCAGCGCCGCATGATCGACGAGAGCCCGGCCGGCGCCGAATTCAAGGCCGCGCTGCGCGGCAAGCTCGACGCCCTGCTGGCCCTGGCCGAAGCCACCGACTGTCGGCGCGTGCGGCTGCTGGCGTACTTTGATGAACCGTCCGAGCCTTGCGGCAATTGCGACAACTGCATCAGCCCACCGGCCGTGTGGGATGCCACCGACGCCGCCCGCAAGCTGCTGTCGACCATCTACCGCGTGCAGCAGGCCAGCGGCATTACCTTTGGCGCCGGCCATTTGATGGACGTGCTGCGCGGCAAAGCCACCGACAAAGTGGCCCAGTTCGGCCACGACAAGCTCAGCACCTTCGGGCTGGGCGCCGACCTCTCAGAGCACCAGTTGCGCGGCGTGCTGCGCCAGCTCGTCGCCACCGGCGCCGTGGGCCTGGAAAAAGTGCATCTCGACAACGGTCACAGCTTTGAAACCCTGGCCCTCACCGACGCCTCGCGCTCGGTGCTGCGCGGCGAAGTGCCGGTGCGCCTGCGCGAAACCGTGGCCGCCGCCCCTGGCGAGCGCAAACGCCGCCGCAGCCCTGCCGGCACCCTGCCCCCGGCCGCCGCCTCGCTGGACCAGGCGGCCCAGGTGCGCTTCATCAACCTCAAAGCCTGGCGCGCCGAAGTGGCGCGCGAGCACGGCCTGCCCGCCTATGTGATCTTCCACGACGCCACCCTGGCAGCCATTGCCGAGCGCTGCCCGGCGACGCTCGACGATTTGCAGGGGATCAGCGGCATGGGGGCGAAGAAGCTGGAGGCGTATGGGGGGGATGTGCTAAGGGTGTGTGGGGGCAGTTGAAATCTGGGTGTCTGCATCACATAAGCGATGCACTTTGGCCATGAAGCCTGCCACCATCCCGCCCGTGCGCATCGTGATCGGCGCGGTTCGGCATCGGTATGAGAGCCACTATCACTGAGGCACGCTTTCAACCGAAGTGGGAGACTCGCGTACGCGTGCCGTTGACCCTGAGCCGCCTTTCGGCCTTTTTTGCCCGGTACTTCCCCTTGGCAGCGATTGCTGTTGCACGCCGTGGAACCGAGGTCACGGTATCAGCCACATTGCGGTCACTGACCTGGGAATCGTTGGTATCGGCAACCACCGATACCTCGTCCGTGGTCCGTCGCGGATCGGTTCGGGCTGAGGCTGCCACAGCCCGTCACGCCAGCCAGATTTCCAGCGCCACGCAAAACATGGAACCTTTGTCCGCCCCGTTCGTTGACACTGGCAACACCATGAGATCGCTCCGCCATCTTGACGACGAAGAGTGCGCTGCCCGTGCGCAGCGGGGCGATGTGGCTGCGTTTTCAGCTTTGGTGGCGCGCTACCAGGACCGCATCTTCCGTTTCCTGGTGCGCCTCACGCGCTCGCAGGACGATGCAATGGAATTGACTCAAGAGACCTTCCTGAGCGCTTACCAGGCCCTGGCGCGTTGGCGGCCAGATGCGCGCTTTACTACCTGGCTGTTCCGCATCGCGCGCAACCAGGCCTTTGACTGGCTGCGCCGAAGAAAGCTCGTTGAGTTCGTCGCTTTGGAGGACGGCCAGGATCTCGGTATCGAAGACCCAGCACCCACGCCCGACGCCGCGCTGGAGACGGTGCAGCGTTTCCATGGACTCGAACGGGCGCTGGCACGACTGCCCACCGAACACCGAGAAATCCTGCTGCTGCGGGAAATCGAAGAGATGTCTTACGAGGATATCGCCGAAGTTCTGGACATCAGCCTGGGCACCGTGAAATCGCGCATCGCCCGTGCGCGCGCCGGATTGCTGGAAAAAATTCCGCGCTGAGAGGACGAAACACCATGCCTTGCCCCCGACACGAAGAGCTGTCTGCTTACGCAGACCAAATGATGAAACCAGGCGAGCGCGCCCGGTTCCAAAAGCACCTCAACGTCTGCCCCATTTGTCAGCAGCAACTTGAGGATTTACAGGCACTGCGGCAAACCCTGCACGCGCTGCCCTCTCCCACACTGGGGTTCGACCTGGCCTCCCGTCTGGAGAGTCAGCTGCAGCGCCAGCCCCAGCGCCGGCATCGGCCATGGCCTGCGCTGTGGGGCGGTTCCGGCTGGATGCCTACCGGGCTAACGGCTGGCGTAGCACTGATCTCAGGTGTCTGGCTCGGTGGCCTGCTGCTCGGTGGAGGCACCGCAACGGTCGCTACCCCCGTACCCATGGTGCGCGTGTTCGACCCTGTCCCACCGGGTGGCTTGTGCGCTGCCGCAGAACTCTGCCGCTTGTCGAAAGGAAGGCCATGAATCGCACCGCTTTGACCCGCTATTTGCTGGCCGCATCCTTGGCCTTGAATTTGGGAATTGTCGCGTCTCTCGTCCTGCGCACCGCACCTGCTCGACCGGTAAACATGGCGGCGCAGCCTCAACACTTGAATCTGCAGGACTACCTGAAACTGAGTACCGAGCAGCGAGCCCAATGGAAGCAACTGGAGCCAGCGTTTCTGCAGGCGTTGGCCGCCAATTGGCAGGACATCCGACGGCACCGCGAGGCCCTTGTGCGGCACATTTTTGCCGCGGCTCCGGACCGCACCGCCATCGATGCCGAACAGACCGCCATTGCGGCCCTGCAGGAAGCACAGCAGCAGCGCGTGATCGCGCAACTTCTGGCCGAGCGCGGCGTGCTGGACGAGCAGCAGCGCGAGCGGTTGATGGATCTGCTGCTAAGCCGCTACTCGCAAGAAAGTACGGAAGAAGAGCTGCTGCATCGCGATTGACCCGCTTGGCAGGAGCAGATCAAAAGAATGAGGGAACATTTTGCGACGAGGTTCGTTGAAGACAACAAGGCCACCGAAATGGCTGGCCCCAAAGTCCTTCAATCACTACCGGAGTCTCCTCATGAAATCACCCATCGTCCTCCTGCTTGCCGTCGCTCTTTCTTCTCCCTTCGCCGCGCTGGCCGCCACCGACGCCCATGACCATGGCAAATCAAGCCCCCACAAGCTTGAACTCAATGCGGGCAAGAAGTGGGGCACCGACGATGCGCTGCGCCAGGCGATGTCGACCATTCACACCTCTGTCTCGCAGATCCTTCCCAAAGCCCATTCTGGCAAGGCGAAGGCCGCCGACTACGAGGCTTTCAGCAAGGACGTCACAGCACAGGTCGCCTACATAGTGGAGAACTGCAAGCTTGACCCCCAGGCAGACGCGCAGCTTCACATCATCGTGGCCGACATCATGAGCGGCGTAGAAGCAGCCGAAGGCAAGGAAGGGGAGAAGCAGCGTGCTTCAGGCGTGGTCAAGATCGCTCAGGCTTCCAACGCCTATGGGAAGCACTTCGACCACGCCGGCTGGAAAGCCATCCAGCTGCCGCACTGAAGGGCAGTTCGCCATTGAAAGGTTGCCGGCATTTGCGTTCGCGGCAAGACGAAATTTCCAATCCAACACAACAAGGCAGGTGTCATGTTCATTGTCATCATCAGTTTTCCACCCATCCAGCCCGGCAAGGATGCCGATTTTCGTTCGTGGTTTGCTCAGACCAATGAGGAGTTTGGAAAACACGAAGGATTCATCAGCCGGCGACTTTTGAGCCCTGTCAAAGGGGGCAACTATGCTGCCATCGTGGAGCATGAGAGCCATGAAAGCTTCATGAAAATGCACAGTACTCCTGCCCATGCAAAGGCAAGCGAGCTTGTCGCGCCGCTGTTCAATGGCAGTCGAACGCCTCAGTTCTACGATGTGGTTATGGGCTGAGAATTCCCCCGCGCAATCTCCCGAAACCCCTCCGAAATCTGCCCCTCTCCCTCCACCGCCCGCCAGAACCTCAGCGCCAACCCCCGCGCCTCGTCCCACAGGTCGCGCGTCGCCTCGGTAGCCGCCATCCCGCGCGCGCCCAGCTCCTGTGCCACCACCTCGCCCGCTATCGGCATGTACAGCATGGGCAGCATGTCGTAGGTGGGCGAGAGGCGCCAGTCGTCGCCGTCGAGCACCAGCGAGATGTTGCCGTAGTGGCGGTCGGTGTTGCCGATCAGCCGCCCATAGGCTTCGAGCAGGCGCAGGGTGCGGGCGTCGGTTTCGGTGAGCAAGGGCGGCCGGTGGGCGCGCATGCGCAGCGCGGTGGCGGCCCAGTTGTCCATCTCGCCAATGTACTGGGCGTCGTAGACCAGCAGCGAAACCATGCCCAGGCGCCCGGGCGGCGTTGCAGGTGCGGTGGGCGCGGCCCCTTCTGCGCGCCATGGCGAATAGCGGTCAAAGCGCTCGGATTCGAGGAACACGCGGCCCTCTTGCACGAATACCTGGGTGCGTGCGGCGGGCAGGTCGGCGTCGGCCAGCACCTTCAGCGCCAGGTGCTCGCACAGCAGCAGATCGCGGGTGCGCTGGTCGGCCGGGCTGGCGCCGGCGCTGGAGAATTTGACGATGACGCTGCGGCCCTGGGTGATGCAGCAGAACTTGGGCTGCTCGCCACCGGCCGACGACCCGGGCAGCGTGCCCTGCAGTGCGCCCTGGGCCAGGGCGGGGTAGTCGGCGGCAGATTCTGCCCGCACCAGGCGCGCGGCCAGGGTGTCGAAGCGCTGGCGCGAGGTCTCGCCCACCAGCAGGTTGCCGGGCAGGTCTTCACCGGCCAGGGCCAGCGCGCGCAGCGCGTCGTCGTCGGACCAGTGGCGCGGGTCGGTGGGCAGTTGCAGTTCGGGGTGGACGTGGGCAAAGTTGCGGCCCATGAAGCCCTGGGGCCGCATGTCGGCCAGGAACCAGGGCAGGCCGTCGTGCCGCTCGCTGACGCCATCGGCTTCATCCACCCAGAAACCGCCGCCCGAGAGCGGCACCATGCGCGCAAACGGCGCAGGCACGCCCTGGGCGCTGACGCGCAGGATGGTGACCTCGGTGCCTACGCCGCGCACGGGGCGCGGCAGCAGGTAGCGCTGCGAGCGTGCGGCGCCCACTTTGCGCACCTGGCCGCTGGCGATCAGCGGCGCCAGTGCGCGCGAGACGGTGGGCTGGCTCAGGCCCAGGCCATCGCCCAGCTCGGCGCTGGTGGCCACGCCGCGCTGGCGGCGCAGGATGGCGAGCAATGCTTCGGACCGCGGGGTGGCTGGGGGCATGACGCATTGTATGAATAAATACTTTTGCGTCTTCTTCCTTTGCAACTGACTTTTTATGAATAGATACCTTGAATAGTGCGCTGGCCCACTGGGTGCGGGATGCGCTGGTCCGGTACGCAGGACGGAGGTATCAATTTAATAGCTGCTAACGCATACTGGATAAGCGCTAGAGGCCATTTTTTATCAAAATCCTGGTGGAGCCTGAGAGCCTGTTCAAGGTCTAAGATGCTCTTGCCATGATCAAGCTCCTCCACCTGCAAAACCTCAAAGCCTGGCGCGACAGTGGGCCCGTGCGGCTGGCCCCGGTGACCATGCTGCTGGGCACCAACTCTTCGGGCAAATCGACGCTGCTGCAAAGCCTGCTGCTGCTCAAGCAAACGGCGGCCGCCCCCGACCGCACCGTGCACCTGAACCTGGGGGGCGACGAGGCCAACGATTTCTTCCACTTCGGTGGTTTCGATGCCGTGCTCTCGCACGGCGTCACGGCGCCGCGCCAGTTCTCGATGGCGCTGGAATTCGAGCGCCCCGAAGGCGAGCGTGTGCGCCACGCGCGCTTTGCCTGCAGCTATGGGCAGACGGCCAGCGGCGCCGTGGTGGTGCAGGAGCTGAGCCTTTCCACCGTGGCGCGGCGCTTTCGCCTGGTGCGGCGCGAGCGCGGCGCGTACTCGGTGTGGGTGGACGGCGAAACCCAGCCGCGCGGCAAGGGGCCGCAGTACGCGCCCGAGCGCTCCATTGCCTTCTCTGCCGAGGCGCTGGCGCTGCTGGACGCCGACGGCGCGCACCTGCAAGACCTGAGCCTGGCGCTGCGCCGTGAGCTGGAAGCCATCGTGTACCTCGGCCCGCTGCGCCGCCAACCGGCGCGCGACCAGGTGTGGAGCAAGTCGGCCCCGGGCGAACTGGGCAGCGACGGCAACCAGGTGATCGAGGCGCTGCTGGCCAATGCGCTGCAGAAGTCCGACACCCAGGGCGCCACGCTGGCCAGCGTATCGCACTGGCTGCAGCGCATGGGCATGGCCGACCAGATTGGCGTGCGGCAGGTGGGGCGATCGAGCCGCTACGAAGTGGTGGTGCACAAAGACGGCGTCGTCGCCAACCTGCGCGACGTGGGCGTGGGCGTGGCCCAGGTGCTGCCGGTGCTGGCCATGGCCTTCTGGGCGCCGCCTGGCAGCACGGTACTGGTGGAGGAGCCCGAAATCCACCTGCACCCGCTCGCCCAGGCCGTGCTCGCTGAAATGTTCTCGCAGGTCAGCCAGCAGCGCCAGGTGCAGTTCATTGTCGAGACGCATTCCGAGCACCTCTTTCGCCGCATGCAGACGCTGATGGCGCAGCGCAAGACCAGCCCCGAGCAATGCCAGATGTTGTTTGTCGAGCGGCGCGGCGCCGACGCCGTGCTGGTGCCGCTGGAGGTGGACGCGTTCGGCACCGTGCGCAACTGGCCGCCGCGCTTTTTTGGCGATGCCATGGGCGAGGCCCGTGAACAGGCCCGCGCACGCGCGCAACGCCTTCGGGAAATGGCCGGTGGCTGAGGCGCAGGCGATGCAGGCGCGCCTGGTGGACACCAACGTGCTCATCGTCGCCAGCGCGGTGGACGATGGCTCGCGCTTTCGCGCCGACGCCACCCCGGTGGAAGAAGCCGCCCTGCGCCAACAGGTGTTCGACTGGCTGGCTGCCTTTGAGGCCGACCCCACGCGCCATGCCGTGCTCGATGTGGACTGGCATGTCTGCGGCGAATACCAGCACAAGCTCACCGACCAGGACTACGGCTGGCTGGCGATGGTGCACAAGATCGACCGCGGCGAGGTGGTGTGGGTTGATGTGCTGCTCGACAAGGATGGCAACGCCGTACTGCCGCCCGAACTGGCCGAGGCCGTGACCGACCTGGCCGACCGCAAGATGGTGGCCGCCGCACTCGCCGCCTTGGACGCAGGCCACGCCTGCAAAATCACCAACGCCAGCGACACCGACTGGATCGACTGCCAGCAGGCCCTGAACGCCGTGGGGCTGGAGGTGGAAAACCTGCTCCCCGACTGGCTGCAGGCGCGCTGGCACGTGAAACACCCGCGTATCCGGCGGGCAAAATAAGAGCACCTATGTCCGAAGATTTCTTCCGCTTCCCCCACACCCCCCACATCGCCTGGCTGGCCACGGGCGAACCGCGCGACGACAAGGTGCTCTCCCCCGCCGAGGCCGAGGACATCTTGAGCGGCCCCGTGGTGCTGGAGGAAAAGCTCGACGGCGCCAACCTCGGCTTCTCGGTCTCGCCCGACGGCGTGCTGCGCGCCCAAAACCGCGGCCAGTACCTGCCCCAGCCCTTCCACGGCCAGTTCGCCCGCCTGGGCCCCTGGCTGGCCGCGCACGAAGACAAGCTGTTCGACGCCCTGGGCACGCACCTGGTGGCCTTTGGCGAATGGTGCGCCGCGCGCCACTCGCTCGACTACGCCACCCTGCCCGACTGGTGGATGCTGTTTGACGTGTACGACCGCCAGGAGCAGCGCTTCTGGAGCACCCCGCGCCGCAACGCCTGGGCCGCCGAGATCGGCTTCACCTCCGTGCCGCGCCTGTACGCGGGCGAGGTCACGCTGGACCAGCTGCGCGACTGGGTGCACGCCCACGACAGCCAGTTCCGCCAGGGCCACCTGGAGGGCATCGTGGTGCGGCGCGAGAACGCCGACTGGCTGGAGAACCGCGCCAAGCTGGTACGGGCGGATTTCACGCAGACGATTGAGGCGCATTGGAAGAGCCGGGCGCTGGAGTGGAATCGGGTGGTGTGAGGGGGAGCTTGCGACCCTGAAGTGACGCATGGGTTGTGCAACCCAATGTCGGTTGTGCAGCGATTGCCGTCACCAGTTCGCGCACCGTGACGCCACGCTCAGTATCCGGAAACCGTCATCAGAAAAATATGGGGACTTGCTGGCACGAGACCATGGCCCCTCAACCGCAAATAGGAGCTGTTAACGCGAAGGCTCCGATGGACTTCGAGCAACTTCGACGTGGAAGTTGAAAATTGTGTAGAGAAGCGGGTGAAGTCCAAAATGGGTTGGTTTGGCAGATAGAGTGTTTCAACACCACAGTGTCAGACATGGTGACCGGAGCACAGAGCCGTGTTTCACTGCTTGACGGTCAATTCGTTGTGGATGGTATGAGCGCCCTCGGCAGACCGTGCGGCGCTGATGGCGGCGTCGATCTGCGCCTGGCTTGACACCACACCCGTGAGCCGAACGTCACCCTTGGTGGTGATAACTGTGATGTCCAGCCCCGCCAAACCAGTTTCGTTGTTCAGTGCAGATTTGACATGGGTCGTGACGTCGGCGTCTGAAACGTTGGCAATTGCGCTGGCCGTCGGAGCTTGAGTCGGGCTCGCGTTATCTGCATTGTTGCAGGCGGTCAGCAGCATCGTGCAGCAGGCGGCCAACAGGAAGACTTGGTTGATGGACTTCATGGGTTTGTTTCGTGGGATGTGGGAGAGAAAACCGTATTGCTCTGCGGCTTTTCTCGGCATGGAAGGCACTTGGGCAGAAGGCTTCACGTCATGTGGCGGACACCGGTCTGCTGCGACGGAACCAGGGGATCACCCGGATGCTGCTCAAGCACATAGGGCACTGTAAAGAAGGCCACGGTAAACACGATAAATAGTGTGGCGGCGACAACCCGTGCGATGGGTTGGAGAAAATTCTTGAGATCGGCGTTCATGGTGGATCCTGTGAGGGCTGAAGGTTTCAGGGGTTGTGGGCCAGGGGTCTGTTCTGGACCTTGCAGCCATGTTGCAACCGTGCGGATGAACCTTTGCTGAACGGCCCCTACTGGGTACGTTCACATTGGAGTCAGCGGTGGGTCGTCCAATTCGAAAAGTGCCACTGGTTCGATTGGGGGCGGGCACAACCGCTCACTTCGTGCGCGACGATTCGTTCTCGAAGCGCTCCCAGGCTGGCCTGTGTTGAATTGCCGGTGACGGAGGTGCAGCGGTCGTTCGCCCCTTCCCTCCTCGAATGACAGGTGACCACGGCTACCGACATTCAGCCGTGCTGATACATCGGCCGCAACCCGCTTGAACGGTCGCTCGCACTCGCTTGCCCAAAGGCAGCTCCTGGCCGACACCCGTCACACGCTTTCACGCCCCCCAATCCCCAATCGCAGCACCAACACCCATGCTGCTCACACCACAGGAGCTGTGATTTTTGAATGAAATACGCCTCTAGCGCTTATCCATCCAGCGCAAGCAGCTATCATTTTTACTAGCTTCATCGCCACCCTATTGCCCACCATGCGCCATTTCTGGCCAGCAAGTCGGGCGCTGGAATGTTTGTAGGTGGTGCGTGCGCCCCACCGCATTTGGATCAGCCCGCCTCGGCAGAACCGGGCGCGACCCGGATGCGGTTGCGGCCCTCTTCCTTGGCCTGGTACATCGCCGCGTCCGCCCGGTCGATCACGGCGTTCTGGCTTTCGTCGCGCCCCTGGAAGACGGCCACGCCGATGCTGGCGGTGCACTGGTGCCTGATGGCGGGGGCGGAGGGTGCCGCCTGGAGCACATAGGGCTCGGCCAGGCGGTTGCGGATTTTTTCTGCGATGGCGGCGACTTGCGCGGCGGCCTCGTCCTGCTGCGTGCCCAGCTCGCACAGCAGCACGACGAACTCATCGCCGCCAAAGCGGGCCACGGTATCGGCTTCGCGCACGCAGGCTTTCAGGCGCTCGGCCACTTCAATGAGCAGCAGGTCGCCCACACCGTGGCCGTGGGTGTCGTTGAGCGGCTTGAAGTTGTCGAGGTCCAGAAACAGCAGCGCGCCATGGCGGCGACTGCGCTTGCTGGCCGACATGGCCTGGTCCAGGTGCTCCAGCATCAGGCGGCGGTTGGCCAGGCGGGTGAGGGGGTCGTGGAAGGCAAGCTGGCGCACCTGTTCTTCGAGGCGCTTGCGCTCGGTGATTTCGCGGGTGATGCCGTGGTAGCCGATGATTTCGCCCTGCGCGTTGCGGTCGGGCTTGGACAGCACCTCGCCCCAGATCAGGCGGCCGTCCTTGCAGCGGTGCTGCACCTGAAAGGTCAGGAACTCGGCGGACGTACCAGATGGGCCGGCCTGTGCCCGGCGCTGGAGCATGTCTCGGACCAGGGCCGCGCCTTCGTCGGTAAACATTTCAAACACATGGTGCCCCACCACCTCGGCGGCCTTGAACCCCCGGAAGCGTTCGTCTGCCGGGCTGATGTAGGTGAAGATGAGCCGGTTGTCCGTGCGCCAGAGAACATCCTGCGCGTCTTCTGTGAGCAGGCGGTAGAGGGCCTGGCTGTCGTGCAGTGCCTGGGTGCGCTCGGCCACCAGGGTCTGCAGGGCGCTGTTTTGCTCCTGCAGGCTTTTGAGGGGATAGACCTCGCCGTCCTGCGCGCTCCGGTACGGGATGGAGATGCCGCTGTGCACGATCATCCACTCGGCGCCTTCCTGGCGGAAGATCAGCACCAGCCGCGCGACTTCTCTGGACAGGAGCTGGCCGTCGCTGGGCAGGTGGATGTGAAAGAAGGCGGTGACCACCACCACGTCATCGCTGAGATCCTGCAACGCGAGATCGAGCATCTCGATGCGGATGCGGCCCGGCACCTGAGAAAAATCCTGCCGTGTGATCCTGATCCACTCGTCACGGCTTTGGATCAGCGCATTCCCACTGCCCGCGTAGCCACTGAAGTTCTGGCTGAAGCGTTCGGTCAGGCGCTCATCCCGTGCGGCATACATCTCGATGTACGCATCGAACAACTGACGAATTTCGCGCTGGCGATCCGGGGGCATGGGGCTGACGATCCTGGTGTGGATGGAGGACTCTCGGTCATTGTCCCTGACTTGCGCAAAAACGATGCCATTGGTTGCGTCAGCCCCTTTTCTGCACCGACCGACAGCAAATGGCCGCAGCGCCCTCTATCCGGCCACCGCCGCCCGCGCCCGCAGCGCGCGGATGCCTTCTGAAAACCGCTGCAGCGTGGGCGTGCTGTCGCCCGGCGGCACCATGAACTCGATAAGCTGAAAGCGGCCGCGCTCGGCGAAAGCGGCGTCCAGCGCCGTCTTGTATTCCTTGCGGGTGGTCACGCGGTGGCCGCGCCCGCCCAGCACATTGGCGATGTCGGCAAAGCGCCAGTCACCCAGCGCGGCGCACTGCGATTCGGTCTGGAAGGCGCGGATCATTTCCCAGCTCTGGTTGTTGAGCAGGATGACGATCGGGTCCAGCCCCAGGCGCGGGCAGTTGCCCAACTCCCAGCCGGTCATCTGGAAGGCACCGTCGCCCACCAGAATCAGGCTGCGCTCGCCCGTGGCCACCTGCGCACCAATGCCGGCGGGCACGCCAAAGCCCATGGTGGCGTAGTAGCCGGGGGCCACCAGCGGCGTGGGCAGCAGCTCCATCGCGGCAAACAGGCAGTCGCCCATATCCGAGACGATGTTCATTGGCCCGTGCGCCAGGATGCGGTCGTTCAGCGCCCGGCTCAGATCGCCCGCACACAGCGGCGTGTCGTCGGCCACCAGGCCACGCGGGTAGTCGGGCTGCGGGGGCAGAGCACGCGGGGTGCCGGTGCGCTGGGGCGGGATGCGTTCCAGCAGCGCTTCCACCAGCGCAGCCAGCGGAATGTCGTGGTACACATGGTGGCCCACGCGCACTTCGCGGTGCGCGGCAATGAGCGCCCGGCGAAAGTCCATGCGCTGGGCACTCACGCCAAAGTTGCTGTCCGAGAGGATGGCGCCCAGCATCACCGGCAGGTCAGATTCGTCGAGCAGCGCGGTGGTCTCGGGCGCCCCGGCCACGCCCAGGTAGGTGCCGTGCAAGTCCACGCCGTCTTCGGCCAGCAGGCCGCGGCCCATGAAGGTGGTGAGCACGGGCAGTTGCAGGCGGCGGGCCAGCTCGGCCACGCGGGCTTCCACGCCAAAGCGGCGCACTTCCACGTCCACCACCATCACCGGATTCTTGGCGGCGTGGATGCGCGCCAGCCATTCGTCGGCGGCCTCGTTCACGGCTTCCTGGTTGAAGCTGCGCGGCGCCAACACGGGCACTTCGCGCATGGGCGCCAGCGTCATGTCCCGCGGGATTTCGATCAGCACGGGCTGCGAGTATTCGCGGCAGTTGCGCAGCACGCGGGCGATGTCTTCGGGGGCGGTGTCGGCGTTGGACAGGCGCACCTGGTCGCAGGTGATCTCGCTGAAGATGCGCAGTTGCGAGTCGATGCTGCGCACCTGGTGGTGCAGCACCAGGCCCGAATGCGCCTCGACCTCACCGGGGCAGCCGGCCAGGATGACCAGCGGCGAGCATTCGGCATAGGCGCTGGCCACCGCGTTCACCACGTTGAGCGCACCGGCGCCATACGTCACGGCCATCACGCCTAGGCCGCAGTGCATGCGCGCGGCGGCATCGGCGGCAAAGCCGAGGGCGGGCTCGTGGCTCAGGGTGTGCAGCGGCAGGATGCGGCTTTCTTCGATCTGCTTGAACAGCGGCAGGATGAAGTCGCCGGGAATGCCAAAGATTTCCTTCGCGCCGTGGTTCTTGAGGGCGCGCAGCAGCGCAAGGCCGAGGGTCATGGGGTGTCTCCGGGGGGGTCTGCAAAGCCCGGATGATCGTGGCGGCAAGGGGGTGGCGGCACTGATCTGGATCAAACGCAGAACGCAAACATTGGCCAGATTGCACAACTATTTATGTCTTTAACGCAGATTTAGCGCAGTTTGTTTGCGTATTTGATTTGCCATACGCACTAATGATGTGCTGCAGCCCAATACCCTCTGAACGTGGAGTGAGGTATATCCTGCCACTGCGCGCCCGAGAAATCCGGGGGCATGTGGTGCGGGGCGTGCGTTGCACCGGTCATGGCCGCAGCGCCCGAGAAGCGCGTGCAGGCGCCTTGGAGCGGGTGTCGGGCGTTTGGGCGGAAAGAGGCTGCTACGTGGGGCGGGTCGAAGGTCGAAATTGACCTTGAAGTGGCACTCGGGCTGTGCAACCCGATGTCGGTTGGACAGCGGTTGCGGTCTGTCGCAGCCGTGGGCCGGGCTCACGCTGACAGCCAGATAGCAGTCGCTGACCATGACGATAGGAGGCGAAGCAACGTAATCGATTCGAAGCGCAGAGCTGGCCGACTCCGGTCCTGGCAGTTTCTTGAACACGTCTAAGTTGTCGCAGCGGCACCGCCATCCTTGAACTGCAGCAAGTCTGGCGTTCGTGCGGAGACTTGATCGCTGTTTGCATGGGCGTACCAGAAGTCGAAAAAAGTCCCGAGTCGAGACTCCTCGATGTGAAGGAGTGCCTTTGTATCTTCCTCGTCAAACGGAGCAATCAGGCCCTCTGGTGTGTCGGCATCGCCTAGCAACACGTACTCGAAACGCCTCCTATCCGTCTCCGGAACGCTCAACACTCCGCCGAGAAAAGGCGCAACCTTACCGAGGTGGAGGCCCACTCGATAGATGTCCGGGTTGCAGATTTCGTAGTAGACGGGGCCATTCGTTGGCGCATGCCGATAGACATGCTGGGATGCGACAAGGCTTGCCGGCACGACGACGGATATCGTTGAGGTCCTGTCTAAAGTGGACTGTCGATAGACCTTAATGGCGATTGCCTCGCGCGTCGATGCGGCGTTCGTGCGAAGCAAGCCAATGCGACCCGACGATGCCATCGCAATCTTGGCAAGGTCCTCCTCAGACGCGATCCGTGGAAGGCTCGTGAAGTAGGCGTACTCGACATTCTTAAGTTCTCGAGTTCCTTGAATATTCCAGCGCGAACCTCGGAAGTGCCCGGAAGCTTTGATGGCCGCTGCAAACTCGGGGGTCGTATGGTGAAAGAGGTTCAGAAGCAGGTCACCATCCGACTTGAGCGTGCACGTTCCGTCGCCCACCAGTGCCGTACCGCCTGCACCGGAAATCAAACACCGGAAGACTTGGGACGAGTCTCCCAGCGAGGCGACGAATCCACCAGAGGTCAGTGTGACGGAGACAAGCGACCCACCGCTGAGTTCGATGCTTATGTCTGCTGCTGCGAAACCTTCCAAAAACGACAGCTGACAGCCATAGAAGAACTTCGGTTGAAACCACCGCATGCCCCCGAGGTCGGCCGCCAACAAGTCTGGGACAAGCAGCGACGTGCCTTCAGCGTGAACTAACTTTAGCTTGATGAACCCATCAGCAGTTTCCGGGCGCAGTTCGCGAACGTGCGCGGTGTATTCAGCTTCGGTGGGATGGCTCAAGGGATTCCTGCTGCGGCTAGGTAGGTGAGCGCGAGATACGGCTAGCTCGTGACGAGCTGAGGATACTCGTTGAGTGTGCTTGTTGCAGCGCCCTCTCGATACCATCACTCGGCATAGCCGTGCACTCGTCGGGAATGGAAGCTGCTGCCAGATCGCGCGTTAACCAAGCGCCTTCTTGCATCGACCCTCAAAGTCGTCGCGCCATGTCTTCAGGGCTTCGATATCCGCACGCAGTTCAGGCTCGTCCGGAATGAAGGCAGGAACCTCCATCGACTGGCTGTGCTCGTAGAACGAGTACTTGGTCATCAAGCTGTCGATCTTTGCGCAGTCGGTGAGCTCGATTGCGGACAGCGCAGACAACCTGTTCTCCGTCGTTACACTTCGCCGGTGCCTCTTGACAACTTCGTTTAGTAGGTCGTCTTCGACCGTTCGCTCCAGCAGTTTGCGGAAATCGCTGCAGATGCCTTGCGCCAGCGCTCGGTAGGCTTCGCCGCCGCCAGCCTCGCCAGCCTTCTTCGCAGCTTGCAGGCGGGTGAGTAGTAGGTTATTTGCCTTGTCTGTCCGCAGCGTCCAAACGGCCTCGGGGACGGGAAGGCCTGCGGATCCTGAGTAAGCCTCGATACACCGCTGAACCACATGGTCCTTCTTCCACTGGTCTCCGTTCTTCTTGGCCACGTCTTCAATGGCGCCATACAGCGAGAGCCTGTGGGTGAAGACCAGGACTTGGCGCGTCTTGGCAAGCTCTGCTAGCCGTTTAGCCACCGCCCACTCAAAGTCGTGGTCAAGTGACGAGATGGGGTCGTCGAATACAAAGGGTGCAATTTGCGGCTTGCCCGTTACGTCGGCCAAGAAGGCGGCCAGCGAGATGATTCGGCGCTCACCTTCGCTGAGCACCGCAGCCGGATCGTCGTCCCGGCCCTTGGTACCAGTGAGCTTTAGCTGGTGCATCGCCTTGCCGCGCTCGATGCGAGTCTTGACAATGGAGACGCGCACTCGGTTGGCGCCAAGAGCTTTGAGTTCAGCGTTGAACCGGTTGACATATGCCTCGGTGATGATCTTCTCCGTCACCTCGCTGGCCTTCATTGAGACTTTGCGCGAGTTCGCGAGCCCCTTCCAGGTCTCGAAGTCCTGCCAGGCCTTCAGCCGCTCGACTTCCTTGCTCACAGCGGCCTTCTGCTGGGCAATCCACTTCTGGGCCTCAAGAGCGAGCTTGTCCTTGGCTGCCTTGGCGCGGTCGAACTCCTTGGCGTCTTTGTCGAGCTGGAGCGCTTCTTCCTCCAGGCTCTTTGAGCGAGCCTGCAGCTTTACCACAAGAGGTGCTGCGTCGGGTGCCACCACGGCCGGCCCGTTCGCTTCCTTGGCAGCTAGTGCAGCGCGGGTGAGACGTGCTGGCTCCCAGAATGCTTTCAGGTCTTCCAGCCAGACTGCCTCCTCCAGCCCCGCTGCGGCACACTGAGTTGTGAGTTGCTCGTCGCTCGGCGGCACGGGCAGTCCTGTGAGCGCTTCGGCATGAGCGGTTTCAGCCGCCTTGGCTTCAGCCTCGAGCTTGCTGCCAACGAACTTTTCGAAGTCTTGAAGGCGTTGCTGAGCATCGGGCTGCAGTTCTTGATGGCAGAGCAGGCATCGCGCCTTGTCCGTCACCGGGAACTGACTTTGCGGGTAGGCCGTCTGGGAGTACTCCCTCGCGGCGTCCCACATCGCGCGCCAGGTGGCCTGCCCGACCCCGTCCAAGAGCGCTGAGTTGACCTTCGCTGCTTCTGCCGCGATTCGACGCTTGTCCTTCGCTGCCGTATGAAGCGCTCGGATGCTCTGGATGCCGGCGGCCCCGAAAGCGGCAATGCCCTGGCCAAGAGCGGTGATGATCTTCTCGACTTGCGTCTTCTTGGCACTGCGCTGCGCGGCATCCGCTGCAGGGTCAGTAACCTTGAGCCTCTCAGTCAGGTCATGAAGTGCTGAGGCCTGAGCGTCCGTCCAGCTTGTCAGCTGGTCGATATCTGCCTGCGTAATCGTGTGACGCAGCTTCGTGTACTGCCCGGCGGGGCTCGTCCCCGCGTACTCCTGTGGAAGAGCCGGTAGGCCACTCACCAGCTTGTCTTGCTGCGTTTGCAGCTTCGCCTTGATGCCGTCACACGCGGCGGCCAGTTGCTCGAACATCGACACGAGCGGCGGCACGTAGCCCGCCACGCTTTCCTTGGTGAGGTAGTGCACCGCCTCGTCGCTGTCGAAAATGTCGACAACGCGCAACGCCGGAATTGAATCGCTATCAGCAGGCCAGACTAAGGACACCGGGGCAGGTCCTTGCTGGTAGTCGATCTTGCACTGACGGACCTGTGGTGGGTCTCCGAAGACGTTGGCCTTCAGTGCCGCTGCCCGCGGCTTGCCACTCGCACGCTTGAGTATTCGCGTGTAGCCAGACTTGCGAGCCTGTCCTGATTTTTGTGTTTGAGGCATAACCATGACCTACAGGATCATTTA
>ERZ724524.1062-NODE-1062-length-18205-cov-12.796364_pt1 | contig 18205 bp, 17 predicted proteins | sample MGYA00376057_ERZ724524 | MGnify/ENA primary metagenome ERZ724524 (study PRJEB28724, sample SAMN07190888) | wastewater metagenome | isolation source: influent of sewage treatment plant in Hong Hong | place: USA: Christiansburg, Virginia | collected 2016-03-01 ...
GCGAGGTACGAGTAGGGGGAGTTTGTATCATTCCCCTCTTGAGGGGTGGCGAAGCAGGGGTGGATGTATTTCTGTATTTCAAAATATTTGCATTTCCTGTGTCATCTGCTATAATTCCCCTGATCTCGCAAGAGACCAATCGACGGTTAGGAGAGAAATCTCCCAAATAATAAAACCCCTTGCTGGGGGTTTTATTATTTTCATCGGAGCTTGCGGATAAGCATCTTTCGAGCTCTTCCACTCACTCGATGAATCTCATAGCCCAGAAGAGCCGTGAGATATTTGAGGAAATTCCTCATAAATCGATGGTCAGGAGATAAAAATCTCCCACTCCCAACGGAATGGGAGCCTGCAGAGTATATGGAGCCCTGGAAAAATGACAAGTATCCTCCAGTGAGACACACAGATCACATTTAACTTCTGATTTTTTAGTCTATAATTCTCGGATCCCTCCTTTCATACCAACAAATACAGGAGAATGATCATGAAAATGGGTGTTATGCTTGCTATGATGTTCGTAATCGGGTTTTCGGATGCCAGCTATGCACAGGCTCCAAAGTACTGTGATATGGATACTCGTACTGGTATTCGTATTCAATCCAGTATTAAGGGTGATCCGATGCCTTTTGAGGTCGTATCTCAACATACTCTGTGTTTCAAACCTGCCATCAAGCAGTTTGAATATATGGTAGTGGATGATATGTGCTTCGTGTATATCCCAGGAACTGGATCTGAGTCATATATGGCTCAAGTATCTTGCACACCCCAAGTTCAAAAACTTGCAAAAATCTAAGGAGGCAATTTTGCTTATTCGAACGTAGGAACCCCACTCTTGTAGTGGGGTTTTGTTTTGAAAAATCATCAATCACTACAAAATATGATCGTCAAGCTGACTATTGCAAAATCTGGTCAATTTTTTCGTAATTTTTTGAAAAATAAGGTATAGTAGTATTAATTCTCCCTATGGATATGGTTCTCATGAGTCCACTCATTGTATTTCTCGTTCTTTGATTTTTCTTTTTTCTCTTCTTATTGAGATTCTTTCTGAAGCTTTGGTATTCGAAGCAGCTTGTTTTTATTCGAGTACTCATGACTCGTAAGGATAGTGATGCTGACGAGCGCAAAGATACGACTAAAGATTTTCGAGAACACGTAAGTCTCATGGAACAATTTCTTACAAGTTTCAAACAATTCGAGAAGAGTAATTTTATCTCTCAATTCTTTCGCGGTGATTTTCTCTCGTTTGAATACCATGCACGTGAAGGGGAGATTACCTTTGTGATCGCTGTCCACAAGAAGTATCGTATATTTGTAGAGAAACAGCTTGCAGCTATCTATAGCGATATTATTCTCGAAGAGATCGAAGAACCAGAACTTTTTTGATCGAGTGCTCATGCGGTTGGTGTGAATATTAAACTCTATAAGAAGTATTTTATTCCCATTAAATCCTACAAAGAGCTTGAATCTGACCCTATCAACCCGATTCTCTCAAGTCTCGCAAAGCTTGCTGAACATGAGAGAGCAGTTGTCCAGGTTGTATTGAAGTCCTATCCTGACACCTGGCAGGACAATGCTCAACGTTATGAAAAGAAACTCACCAAAAAGTGAAAACATCACCAATGATTCCTTTCTCATCTTTTCTCCCTTTTTTGGTCACCAGAAGGTGCAAGTCAAGAGAAAGATACTACCCAAGAGGATCATAAGAATGCTGACATCGAGCATATTGCTGAGAAAGCAAAGAAGTCTGGATATTCCGTTGTTATACGCCTTCTTGTCACTGGTGATGACAAATCATCGGTCATGAGTGAGATTGAACATCTCAAGGCTGCATTTGGTCAATTTGCATCTCCTGGATATAACCGATTTAAAGCATCAAAATACATAGAGTCAGGATCATTCTTTCAGAAGTTTGTACTCCGATTTCCTCAGAGCAGCCTACTATCGCCTTCGATTTTTAGTCTTGAGGAGATCGCTTCACTCTACCATTTTCCTCATTCGAAATATAACCGTGTTCATGAGATCAAATGGCAACGATTTAAGATCGTCTGAGCACCACCAGATATGCCAAAAGAAGGAATTCTTATAGGTCATAATGAATATCGTGGAACTCGTCGGGAAATTCGTCTTAAGAGAGAGGATCGTTTTCGTCATTTCTACGTAATAGGACAGACTGGTACAGGTAAAACAACAGTATTGACCTCTATGGCTCGTCAGGATATACGTGGTGGTGAGGGCCTTGCTGTGATGGATCCACATGGAGATTTTGCACATGATCTACTTCCATTTATTCCCAAGGAGCGTGCAGAGGATGTAATCTACTTCAATCCTGCTGATCTTGAGCGCCCAATGGGTCTCAATATGCTAGAATACAGTGGTGAGGATGAAAAACAAATGGTGGTACAAGATGCACTCTCGATTATGATTCGCCTCTTTGGTGCAGAGATATTCGGACCTCGTATTCAGGATTATTTTCGAAATGGAGCTATTACACTCATGGATTATCCTGAAGGGGGCGCTATTACTGATATTGTACGTCTCTTTACGGATGATAATTTTCAGATGGCACGTCGTCAGACAGTCAAGGATCCAGCCGTCAGACAATGGTGGCAAGGGGTATACTCGAAGCAAGGAGATCGCGAAAAAGCAGAGATTATTCCATATTTTCAGGCGAAATTCGGTGGATTTATTACGAATCGCATGATGCGTAATATCATTGGTCAGACAACGAGTTCATTTGACGTTTATGATGCGATGCAATCTAGAAAAATTCTTCTTATCAATCTTTCGAAGGGTTTGCTCGGTGATTTTAACTCCAATCTTCTCGGTCTTATCCTCGTGTCTAAGATGCAAATTGCAGCGATGCGTCGTCAATCTATTGCAAAAGAAGATCGACGTGATTTCTTTCTCTATATTGATGAGTTTCAGAATTACATCACAGAATCCATTGAATCTATCCTCTCAGAAGCTCGTAAATATCGACTTTCTCTGAACGTAGCTCATCAATATATTGCACAGCTTCAGAAGTCTGATGCTCTCACGAAATCAAGCCTTAACCTCAAAGATGCTATATTTGGTAACGTTGGTACGGTTATGTCGTATCGTATTGGTAGTGACGATAGCGAAGCAATATCTGAGATTATGAAGCCGAATTTTACGGATTTTGATCTTATGAATATGGATAAATTTCGAGCTGTTATTCGACCACTCGTTGATAGTCAACCAACGTCTTCATTTTCGATAATTCCACTCAATCCTTATCTTGAGGAAGGAGATAAAAAATATGCTCATATCTACACGGAACTTTCTCGTCTCAAATACGGACGTGATCGAGTATTTGTCGAAAAAGAACTTTCGTATAGAATAGGTGGATAATGCCACGAAAGATTTTTGCTCCGTTCTTGATATCTCTTTTTCTTTGCCTTGGATGGTCTTCTGAGGTTTTTGCCGAAGCTACTACTAACGTGAGCCCAACCAATAAGGAGATATATGATATCTATCTCAATACTTCTGATCCTATATCGACTTGCTGAGCCCCAAACCCTTGGTCTGCTGGTGCTACGGATACGTTTCTTAGTACAAGAGAGCTCAAATTTGCTCCTATGGGTGATGAGAAGTCACTCGAATCAGTGCGTAATTTGATTAAAGATTTTGGTGGAAGTGTTCCTACAATATCTTCACCTAAGATGCTTGATTATTTTGATGCCAATACCGAACTCTATAATGCCGCGCTCAACAATCTCTTTGCTTGTGCGATTGTAAATTCAAAAGCACAAATATATAGTGATATTGAAGCTGCGACAAAGTCGAGCGGTGGGTTTTATTTTCTTAAGGAATCATCTCTCAAAGATTATATACCACCACTGAAACAAAAAAACAGTGAGGATGCAACACTCTACAAGTGTCGTGCACTCGGAACGAAGTCCAACGAATCTATAAAACGTGAGGAAATGACAGATAGACTTATTAATACATCTTCCTATCTTACCTGTCGATACCTTGCTTATACGCGTTATGTGAAGAATGTAGCTGAGCAAGAATGAGTAGCTCTTGATAATGTCCGTGATACGAATGATCTCGTAGGTACAAGACAAGCGCTTGAGAGTCGTATTGCTGCTGCTCCAAATCTTGCCATTCAAACAATATCTTCAACATTTGACTCGTATCTGAGCTTTGAGCGAGCATATGAGCTTCATATTTACCTTCTACTCATTCGAGATAGCTACATCATCATGCGACAGCGTCTTGATGATGCTCTTGCGCCATTTAGTCAGTTCATATACAAAGCACACAATGTAACAGCTCCCGGTCGTTAGACGAGGAGCTGTTTTTTAGAAGAATACATATTTTTACTGTCATTCCCGTGAAGACTGGGTGTCCGACTCACAACGTCTTTGTTGCTCACTAGACTACTGAAGCTTGACCGTAGGGAATCTAGTGAACCACACAGATAGGATGAGTTGTGAATTTTGGTAATGAAAATAAAAAGATTTTATAAATGAATGTGACTTTTATCTTAAGATGAGAAGTTTTTAGTCTCATATTTCAACTTCATGGTTACTTGCCTCCATTTAGTCATCCTCACGTAGGTGGGGAACTACTTTTTCTATAATCTTTTTTAGAGAATAAGAGTGATAGATTCCCATCTACACGGGAATGACAGAATAATAAGTGTAATTCACTATCAGGTGATGCTGCTTCTAAGAGTTTGTTACCGATTCTATAAATTCCTCAAAGTCTTTTGGATAAGGAGCGATAATATTGATTTGCTTGCGAGTTCTTGGATGCTCGAAGCTCAGTCTGTAGGCATGGAGAAGCTGATGATCGATACTATAAGCTCGCTTTGCAAAGCTGTTCTCTCATCTCTCTCCGTAATACCCATCTCCTACGATTGGGAGTCCTATACTTGAGAGATGTACCCGAATCTGATGCATTCTCCCTGTCTCTAGTCGACACTCGATCAATCTATACTTATCTGAGAGGTTCTTGATGGTAGAATAGTGGGTCACACTTGGTTCTCACTCTTCACTCACACGAACCTTGCTTCCACCGCCTGCATCGTATCTCTCGAGCTTTGACCGTATCGTATCTCGTGGTTTTGTCTGAGAATTTTCGATCGTGATAGTGTGATAGATCTTCTCGATTTGCTGTGATTGGAGGAGGGTAAGGAGTGCATCGAGTGTTGGTTTGTTCTTTGCTATGAGGACACAACCAGTTGTCTGTCGATCGATACGATGAACGAGTGACGGCTTGAAAGTGAGCGAATTGTATTTTCCTTTGTAATAATCGAGAGCGAGTTCTATGAGTGATACTTCTTTCGTCTTATGGTCTCATGGATGCACATTCAGATGAGGTGGTTTATTGATGCATACAAAGTCTTCATCTTCGTAGATGATCATACTACGAAAGCTATAATTTTTCCTTTCGGAATCAGGTTTTTTATCTTCGACATTGTTCTGTCGACTGTTGTCTATCATTGTCGACGTAGGATCCTCTCGATGGAATATCCGGACACTATCACCTTGCTGCAATACATAGTCTTGTTCACTCTTCTTCCCATTTACGATGATATCTTTTGATCGTATCATCTTATAAATACCCGCAAGAGGGGTATCGAGAAGGAGCTTTTTTGCAAATTTATCGAGTCGTTGATTGCTATCATTCTCGTTGATTTCGTAGGTGATTCTGGGCATTGATAGAATTGATAAATAAGTTTTTTGTTTTTATTTGAGAGTATTTTTATGTTGTATTGTCATTTCGACCATCGGGAGAAATCTCTTCTACAAGAAATTCTCACCAGAATAGTAAGCATAAGGGATTCTTTGCTATCGCTCTGAATGATGGATGACTTGAAAAATACCAAAGAAGTAGATCCTGAATCAAGTTCAGGATGACGGTTTCATATTATTGCAATACCGTAAAATCAAAGGCTTCATTGGTTGTAAATCGCTCTACTTCTCGAGTGACCGTCTTTGAGAATGATCCTTGCGTTCCGGTGGAGGTAAGAGTTGCGTATTGGAGGGGAATTTTTAATGGGTTTCCTGCACTTGTGATAATTCTATACTCAAGATACGGAATCTGAACATTCGTATCGGTTATTAAATCTCGGATAAGTCATATCTTGAGTGTACATTTGTATCAAGTGCAATCAGACTTATTATTAGTAATAAAAGTTCATAATTTTGTTCATTTTGTTCAATTATTTTCTATTCAATCACTAACCATATTCCCAACCACCGCAAAAGGATACCCTCATGAGTTGATTTGTAGGAGTTCTCAACTTTGTGATGTAATGCTCTTAGCTGTTCATGATGCTGCAGGATTTGTTGTGAATGTCCATATAAAGTATTCCTTTGATGATTGATTTTTTAATGTTCTTGCTGATCATCCAAATGCATCAGGCATATGAAATTCTATCTTTAATCATCAAAACGTAGTAATGTCGTCATTGAATGGTATCTGAATCGGTGAACCCGGACGTATAATATTATAATCTGAGCTCGTTGGACTATTTCCTTTTCATGGCTCAGGAAATATACATGGCGCACCAATACATTCGCGTTTTATTGATCCACTTACACTGTAGATTCCAGTCGTTGATCCTGTGTCTACATTTGCAACTGGGTTACTTCCTGTAAAACTATTTAAGCTCGCCTCGATACCACTTTCAGCATTGTAGGCCGCCACATTGCTTTGTTCGATTCCTTTGACATTACGAGCACGTGGAATAACGATCTCATAGAATACCGTCATGATCATCGAGAGGAGTACGACTGATATAAGTGCAAAGATGAGACCGACTCAGCGCTTGTCTCGGGCAAAAGAAGTTATTGTTTTCATATATTGTCGAGATTAATGAGTGTTGAGAGGGTGATGGTTCTATCTTTGCCATTCTTGAGCGTTTGTTTGTGTACGTTGCTCCATCAGAGCGTTACGGTGAGTCTGACACTCTGAGCCTGTGAATACTGTCTCTCACGCCAGCTACGGTTACCATCCTTGATCGGTGCTACATCGAGCTGCCAATTGAGAACACTGATAGTGGGTGGGAGGAGTGCTACAAATTCTGACCCTGTTCCAAGCGGAAGATTATTAGGTCAAGCACAGCTATAATCTGGATGACACCGCCATGTGTCGATAATACCATCGAATACTCCACTTCCTGTCGAGCCATCATGATTTAAACCTTCATCACTTCCTTTGAGTTTGAGGATTTCGAGTTGTCATCTACACGTTCCTGTACTTCCACCTATTGGACATCAGGATGGATCATTGACAAATCTATTTCGTATAATCAGTCGTTCAACCCCAGAACTGGTTCGTTTGATGAGATAGAGTTCTTTTGGTTTTCCATTATCAGGAATTGCTACTGGGCCAAAGCCCGGATCTTCATCATCATAGTCACCTATAATACCATTGACACCATCTGCATCAGTTTTGTATGTGTAAAAATTTGCAGCATACTGACCAAAGCGTTGAGGTTTCGTTGAGGTATTTGTTATCCCTCATACTTCCCCATTGAATGAATTTCCATTACTATCACAAGCATTAGTTACTGATCAGCTTTGATACGCACATACGTATTTTCCAGATCCAAAAGTTCCCAATGTCATATTCCCATTGTATCCATAGTTCCCGAATCCTGTTGCGCCACTATAGACTCAAAATTCTACCCCAGTTCCCACTCGTGAGCGATTCCAGTATTCTTCATAGTCGATAGATCCTCCGTCTTTGATAGTTCGGGTGAGGACTTCGAGAGCGAGATAGCTCTGGGTTGAGAGATCGAGTTCATCAGTCGCTTGCTTTCGAAAAGCGAGTGTTCCACTGATAGCTTCGAATGTGACAATCATAATAGATGAGAGCATAGTAATCGCCAGTATTATCTCAATGAGCGTCATACCAGAGCGATGGGAGAATTTGTACATATTCTGAATTTAGTTGGATACTCGGTAGGAGAGTGCTTCTGCCACATGTGGGAGGAGTATTTCATCCGAATCTGAGAGGTCTGCTATGGTCCGAGAGAGTTTTTTGAGCCGATAGTAGACACGTGTTGAGAGGTCAAGCCTCGTGACAGCGGAGAGGAGGAATGCCTCGGCATCTGGATGGATATTGAGAATCGTCTCGAGATCTTTGTTCTCCATCTCGCTATTGAATGTCTTTTTGGTTCCTGTGAATCGCTCAAGTTGTCTCTTTCTCGCTTTGTCGATATCACTGCGGTATTCATCTGAGGTCTTGCGTCAGGTACTCTTGGTATGGAGATCTGATTCCAGCACACGTGGCACTCGAATCATAAGGTCTATACGATCAATGATGGGTCAAGAGAGCTTTTTACGATAGCGTTCAATGGTGTTGGGATTGCAGATACATTGTTTACTACGATCTCCGAGATATCCGCAAGGACAAGGATTCATAGCACCTATGAGCACAAATTTTGCGGGATATGTGCAGCTTGCATTGATACGGTTGATCGTGATTTCTCCATCTTCGAGTGGTTGTCTGAGTGTTTCGAGAAGATTGGAATCAAACTCGAGGAATTCATCGAGAAACAATACTCATTTGTGAGCCAGTGATATCTCCCCAGGACGAGAATCTCGGCCGCCACCAATCACTGATACCGTGCTCGCTGAATGATGAATCGTTCGCATCGGTCGAGTCGTGACGAGAGATGAACCTTTTTCCAGTTTACCAGCGACTGAATAGATCTTCGATATCTCGATCATTTCATCAAAATTGAGATCCGGAAGAAGTGTCTCGAATGATTTTGCGAGTAGTGTTTTACCTGAGCCAGGAGGTCACTCGAGTAAGATGTTGTGTCCGCCAGCTGCGGCAATAGTGAGAGCTCGTTTTGCATGATCTTGTCAGATGATATGTGAGATATCATATCTGCTCATCTTTTCTTTGTCTTTTTTGATAATCTCAGAAATATTCACTGGAACGACAAATTGTAATGCTGTATCTTTTGTAAGATAGGTTACTGCTTGTCTGAGATTCGAGATGGCAATGATCGATATATCTGGTATCATGGATGCTTCTTTGGCATTTTCCTCTGGAACAAAGAGATATTTCTTCCCTATTGATCGTGCAAAAAGAGCAGCAGGAAGTACTCCATGAACTCATCGAATACTTCCATCGAGACTACATTCTCCGACAAAAAGTGATTCTTTGAGGAGTGTATCGTCAAATCAACATTCTCACGAGATAATTCCGAGTGCAATAGGAAGATCATAGAGCGGTCATTTTTTCCGAAGATCTGCAGGTGCAAGATTGACGGTGATACGAGTCTGTGGAAATTTGTATTCGCTATTTTTGATGGCTGCACGTACTCGTTCTTTGCTCTCTTGGATAGCTGTATCGGTGAGTCCGACAACATTAAAAGCGGGCATTCCGTTTGATACGTCGATTTCCAGAGTGACAAGGTGCGCTTCGAGCCCAGAAAGGCAGACAGAATGGAGAAGTGTGATCACGTTTTTTGTTATAATACTCAATTTTTTTGACTTGCAAAGATGAGTATTTGGACGATTGTGAGAAGGTGTGATACGCTAGAGGAGTATATACCAACTATGTTCCCACTTTCTCGATCAATTCGCTCCATTCTTTCCTTTCTGTGACTGACAATTTTTGTACTGTCTTCATTCTTTGTTGCAACTTCAGTTTTGTATACTGAGAGTGCTTCCGCAGCACTCATTGATAGTGCAAATCGTGCCACGCCTGCAGCTGGAAAACCATCAACTATTGAGACAAAAGCTCTCTGTAATTCTGGGAATTCAAAGGCTTGTGCACAACAAGCTACAGTAGATGATACGAATATCTTTATCAAGATTTTTCAATTTATCATTTCGCTCATTGTTATCATTATCGTGAGTATTCTTATGCTTCATATCATTCGATTGATGTATGAGGTATTTCACGCAAAAAATCTTGTCTATATCAGGGTGATGCTTCCACGAGCTGATTCGAAACTTGATAAAGAACGTGAAACACGCAAGGATTTTAAGGAAAAAATATCCTCAATGACTGTTTTTTATAACTCCATTCACAAACTCGGGAATATTCAATTTTGGGACACCCTTCGCAATTGGGTGCTCAATCGTACCAAAATATCATTGGAACTCGTCTATGATCATGGAGAAGTATATTTCTTTGTTGTTACCTATGCGGAAGATGTAAAGGTTGTCTCTCAGCAAATCACAGCACTCTATCCAGATGCTGAAGTTGCGATGATAAAAAATGACGAATATCCTGAAACAAAGCCTCAGTGATATACACTTCGAGTATCATCGATCTTCAAATCCAAGGACAATGTCTATCCGATCAAGCCGTATAAGGTTTTTGAAGATGATCCACTCTCGAGTCTTACGAATTCATTTGGGTCTCTCAAAAAGACTGATATCGCTGTGATGCAACTCACTATGAAGCCGGTCGGGAAGGGATGGAATAAACAGGCAAAAAAAGCAGCAGGAATGATTGCAAAGGGTACTTATACGAGCTGGTATTCTGGAAATTTTTTGTTCCATATGTTTAGTGTCTTCCTCACTCCAATATCTTGGTTTGTTGATCTCTTTATTCGCAATGATTCGAGCGGTTCTAATGCTCCTGGAGCCTCAAGTGGTGATTCGTACAAGATATTCAACCAAGCAGAAACAGAGGCTCAAAAACGTGTTGGTGAGGCAGCGAGTCAGCTTGCATTTCGTGCAAGTATACGATTTCTCGTCTCATCTGATACTCCAGAATCTGCTGATGTTGGACTCCAGAGTCTTGTTGCGGTAACATCGAGTTTTAGTGATGAATATAATAATTCCCTCGATAACCATCAATTTGAAGATCTCTTCAAGGTGATCTTTGTTCCAGTTCGCTATTTTGCTTTTCAGTGTCGTCTTCTCTCTCTCATCCAGACAACGAGTGTCTATTCGACTGATGAGCTCTCAACCCTTTATCACTTCCCTGATATCAAATATAACCTATCACCAATTATTAAGTGGCTATCATATAAGATGATATCTCCACCTCCAAATCTCAAAACCCCAAAAGATCCACTTATTATGAGTGATTACAAGCGTGATGAAAAAGGAAATATCTATACAGAGGATGGTTCTATTCTCTTAGTAGATAAGAATAAAAATCTTGTACGTGCGGCTGATAGATCTCTGCAGCTTATTACGGGTGATATAGTACCAGTTGTATCTGAAGGTGAGAATACAGGTAAACCAGTTGATCCAGGAAAAAATCCGATCGTACAGGATGTGCATAGGACTATGGGAGGATTCCCTCTCTATCGTGATGCAGCTCTGATGGGTTGGAATGAATACCGCAATCAAAAAACACCTATTTATTTTAGCAAAAAAGATCGAGGACGTCATCATTATATTATCGGTAAGTCTGGTTGAGGTAAATCGGTATTTGTCGGATATATGGCACGTCAGGATCTCTGGTGTGGAGATGGGCTTTGTGTTATCGATCCGCATGGTGACCTCGTAGAAGATATTATTGCCTATACTCCAAAATCCCGAGCAAAAGATATGATTATCTTTGATCCGGGTGATTGGGAGCGACCAATGGGTATGAATATTCTTGAAGTTATCAGTGAGGATTCTACACTGCGAGCTATGGAGAAAGATCGCGCAGCGCTCGATGCGACAGCAATCTTTATTAAAATATTCGGTGATGAGGTATTTGGTCCTCGAATTCAACATTATTTCCGAAATGGTGCTCTCACTCTTATGGAGGATGATGAAGAGGGTGGAACGCTTATCGATGTACCACGTCTCTTTGTGGATGATGCATTTATGAAATACAAGGTTTCAAAAGTAAAGAATCCTGTGGTAAAAGCCTTCTGGGAACATGAATATGCTTCAACAGGTGATCGTGAAAAACAAGAGATGATTCCATATTTTTCAGCAAAGTTTGGTCCATTTATTACCAATACTATCATTCGTAATATTATTGGTCAGACGAAATCAGCGTTTAATTTTCGTCGTGTTATGGATGACCAAAAGGTTCTCATGGTGAATCTTTCAAAAGGTACTATTGGTGATCTCAATGCACAGCTCCTAGGTCTTATTATGGTATCGAAGATTAATATGGCTGCCATGAGCCGTGCAAATATTCCTGAGAGTGAACGTAAGGATTTCTTTCTTTATGTAGATGAGTTTCAGAATTTCGCAACAGATACATTCGGTGAGATCCTCTCAGAAGCTCGTAAATACCGTCTTGCTCTTGTTATGGCGCATCAGTTCATCGCTCAGATTGGTGGATCGTGAGATAAGAACGGAAAGGGTGGAAAACCATCGATTAAAGATGCAGTATTTGGAAATGCTGGTACGATCATGTCCTTCAAGGTGGGTGCGGATGATGCAGAATACCTTGAGAAAGAATACGCTCCAGTCCTCTCACAACAAGATATCATCGGTATTGCGAACTTTACAACATACTGTAAGCTCAATATTGATAATGCGTCGAGCCGTCCATTCGATCTTAAAACTCTCTGGGATATGACGTATAAGAATGATGAAGTCGCGAAAATTGTTCGAGAGTATTCTCGTAAGATGTACGGCCGTAAAAAAGAATATGTCGATATGGAGATCGAAGCACGTCTCGGTCTCGGGCAAACCACGAGCGCTACACCTCCACCATCTTAATTTTTTGTATATGAAAAAGATTTTATTTACATTTTTTGTTATACTTTCATTTATTCTCCCATTACAAACAACATTTGCTATTACAGGGGAATATTCAGATTATAATGTTAATACAAAAGATTCATGAATCTGAGGAACACTTCGTAATTCTCACTCAAGCTTTAAGGATATTCTCGGTATCGGTATTTGATGAGAACAGCTTGTTTATGGAACAGAGGTAAGTAACCTTGCCGGAGCTCGCCAAGCTGGTTTTAATATCGTAAAAAGTGTTAAAAATGTAGTCATTATTCTTGCCTCGGTTGCTCTACTCTTTATGGTGATTAAACTCCTCGGTGCTTGATCAACAGAAGAAGAAGTGAAACGTCTCAAATCGGGGGTTGTCAATGTCGGCCTCGGCATATTCCTGATGCAAATAGCATATAGTCTTGTGATGTTTTTTACCAATGCAGATGCTGTCAATGGAGGTCTTGCAAATGATATTAACAAGGGTATTCTTCTGCCATTGACAAGCTTTCTACTTACATTTGGGCAAATCACCTTTCTTTTCATGGGAACTTGGGCTGCTTTTAAGCTCACAACAGCACTTGGAAATGATGAAAAAATCAAACAAGCAAAATCAATGGTTGCAGCAGCTATTATTGGATTTTTACTACTACAAATCCCTAAATTGCTCGTTCGAGTTTTTTATGGAGATATTACAAAAGCACAAGAAGTGACAAAAATAGTTAATGGAGTGACGGTAAAAACAGTTGAGTTTCCACTTGGACAACTCAAAGAATTAAGTCAAACCATTGTAACTATTCTTGAATATGTCAGCAGTTTTCTCTGAATTGCAGTCGTTCTTCTTATTATCTATGCTGGATACCTTCTTGCTGTGAGTAGCGGACAAGAAGAAGGTATAAAGAAAGCAAAATCTATTCTCACTTATATTGTCATAGGTTGTGTGCTTTTGATGGGAAGCTATCTTCTACTTCAACTTATTCTCAATGGTGTGATTCTTTCTTAGGAATATTTTTATCATTCTGATGAGTGATATAGATATGCCACCATCTATCCAGAAGATCCCAGCCTACGCGAGAATGACAAAATAATATATCTGTCATTCTGGTACAGACGGGGGTCTACCACTTCTAAAAAATAAAAACTCCGTATGGAGTTTTTATTTTTTGAGTGATTCAGCTTTTGCTTGGCGAGAGTAGAATTTGTCGAGTGCTGAAGTTTTGAGGAGTTTTTGTTCTCCAGTATAGAATGGATGACATTTGCTGCAAGTTTCTACTTTGAGTTCACCACTTCCAATAGTGGATGATGTAGTAAAAGTATGACCACATGAGCATGAAACCTTAAGCTCAAGAACTTTTGGATGAATATTTTTTTTCATAGAGAGAATGATCGTTGCGATCGCTTGATACGAGCCAACTCATAAGGATATAATTGTTTGAACTGGTGCCGGAAGAGGGACTTGAACCCTCACACCACTGGTACGGGCTTCTAAGACCCGCGTGTCTACCAATTCCACCATCCCGGCAAATTGGGTTTTGAAGCTACTGTAGCAAGTATCAATTGTATCTGAGAAACATATGGTGGGCCGGGCTGGATTCGAACCAGCGAAAGCGAAGCTAACGGATTTACAGTCCGTCCCATTTAACCACTCTGGAACCGACCCGAAATATTTCTACAAAAAAAATGGAGCCACTTGTCGGACTTGAACCGACGACCACCTGTTTACAAGACAGGAGCTCTACCAACTGAGCTAAAGTGGCTTAATTGCGAGGGCATTTTATAAAAAGCCCTCGATGTGTCAAATTATTTTTTCTCTTTTAGACTGCTTCCCCTTTTAGTTGATAAAGATTGCGCCCAACTCGCTCTATCACTTTCTTATTTTGAAGATTCATATAGACAGTTGACGCTTTTACTTTTCGAGTCTCAAGTACGCCAGAAATAATCTCATCAGTTGAAAGTGGTCCACCTGCTTTCTTGAGAACTTTGCGTACAACATCAAGAACCGTTCCATCTTCATATCCCCACTCTTTGAGAACATAGATACCACGCCCAATGAGTACAAATTCCTCATTTCGAATAAGCTCATTGTGAATAGTTGCTGTTTTTACACTCTCATGAAATTGCTCAGCAATAGCATTTGTAAGAGCTACAAAATGCATTGGTTCTTTTTGCTTCTTGAAAATATAGAGTGCTTTATCCTTGAGTGTACTTGGATTGAGAATCTTCCATGATGCAAGTCAGATGAATATTTCCTCACCCTTCACAATATCAAGAAATACATCCATAACACGGTTGATGAATGGCGTTTCAAGTTTACCGAATGTGGCAAAAAGATTCATCTTCACAATTTCGTAGAGCTTATCTTGTTCGATAATATTTCCTCGCTTTTTGAGGATTTTAACTGCTTCTTTATGAACAGCATCAACATGTTTCTTGTGCACATTTGGAAGTGCAAAGTACATACGAGCTCCAAGTTGTGGCTTGCTCTTTTCGATATTGAAATCCGATTGGATAAGTACCTCTATTATTGCGAGAAGCGAAGTATCTTTTGTTGCGATTTCTTTTGCTACCATTGATACGAGATCATCACGAATCATGATGCCACCTGCCTTTGCAAGAATGTTATTTGCAATTTCTTGAATAGCAAAGAGATTGTTACTACGAGTAACACGTCCAATTTTGCGAATAGCAGTCTCTTCTATCTGTCTTACACGCTCACGGGTAATTTGGAATTCATCACCAATTGCTTGAAGTGTTGACTTATTTCCATGGAGACCCATACGTCTGGATATCACGATAGACTCTTTCTCCGAAAGGCTGTCGAGGATTGCGGTGAAGTTTCGGCTGATAGCCGGTGTATCAAGAGTAGTTTGCATAGAAGATGTTTGATTTCTTTATATCTCTATGTTGTATATCCAAATATTATTGAAAGTCAATTTTTTGATGGGTGTTTTTTTGGGCGATGTATCACTTTTCCCTTTGAATTTGGACTTTTTCATATGAGAGATTTTTGCATTTGCACTCTTTCGAAAAATCATTAGCATCAACAGTGTTTCATTATTATGATTTATGAACTCTCTCAATAAGGTTCAGCTTATCGGAAACGTAACAGCTGTTCCAGAAATTCGCGAAACGCCAAGTGGACAAAAAGTTGCAACATTCAGTCTTGCTACCAATCGAAGCTGGAAGGATGCGACAGGTGTAAAACAGGATCAAGCCGAATACCATAATATTGTGGTATGGGGTAATCTTGCTGGAATTGTTGAATCCTATGTAACGAAAGGAAAAAAGATTTATGCAGAAGGTCGTCTCCAGACTCGCTCTTGGGAAGATCAAGCTGGGCAAAAAAAATACAAGACAGAAATTGTATGTGAGTCTCTTATACTTCTCTCTTCTGGTGGTGAAAAAACTGAGTGATATGATAGCTCATCATCTTCGGCTTCAGATGGCAGTGCTGCATATACCCAACGATCAAATCCAAAAATTGAAGAGGAGATCCACATTGATGATATTCCGTTTTAACATACAAAAATAATACCTCATATGAGGTATTATTTTTGTATGTGCTTGATTTCAAGAAGATAGTATTTCCAGGTAGTCACCTGGTTTTTATTATGTTCATTTCCTTGACCACTGACGCGCACAGGGGGTTCATTGACAGTACTATCTTCTTCTGGTCGAATAATAATGAAGGTTTCTTCTCATGGGTTGCTAAGGTTTTGAGAAGATTTTGCTATCTGATCAACAAAACTTGGTGTTGTTGTATATGCGAGTTCATGTTCTTTTGTTTGAATTCTTTCTGATATGGTTGATATTTGTTTTTCAAGATTTGCAATATAGGTAGTAATCTGGTAATCTTTGTATCGATCTTGCAGTATGAGAAACACTATGTACATGCTTACCATGACAAATGTACAGAACGTGAATATATAGATTCGTTTCATACTCCTTGAAAACCACAATTTTTAAAGTCTCTCCAGTATAGTATTTTTTGTTTTTTCTCCAGTTTTTCTCAAAATTCTTTCTTTTCCTATCTCTATGATTCATGTTGTTGTTCTCGCTGATAATTTCCATCATTTTCAGCTCCCGATTCAGGAGTATATTAAACGAACCCAGTCTTTTCTTCGTTTTCATACCATTGCCCCTTCAAAATTGAAAAATCCTTGAGAAATTATGGATGACGAGGCAAAAAAGCTTGATAAGTTTTTCAAGAATACTGCTCTACCATGTTGACATAAGATATATCTCAATATCGATGCAATAACATATTCAAGTGATGGCCTATCCGCGCGTCAAGAAAAAATTTTTCAATACTCCGCTCACATATACTATGTTATTGGAGGAGCTTATGGCTTGCCAAAGGAGTTTGTTGCTTCATTTTTTGATGAACAGTGGTCGCTCGGTCAGCTTACATTTCCTCATTCTCTTGCTATTCTTGTGACACTCGAGCAACTCTATCGTGCTCATGAAATACAGAAATGATCGAAATATCATCATGGTGATATTTAAAAAAGTTATAAAACGCACTAAATAATTGTACTGTCCATGTGGTTTGTTGCGTTTCTGAAAAAGATATGGAATGATAGAGGAAATCCATATCAATACCAATGCTTCCTTCATCTTCAGAAATCTTTGATCCACTCCAATCCTTAGTAGTATCTCCTCTTGAACAAAGCTCATGAGAAGATCATAAGGATGGTTTGGTAGAAGCATCAAACCAAATCCCCAAACGAGGCACAAAGATAGGTATGCTTTGATTTTTATGAAGATACTTTACGACATCAGCTGCACTCTTTGTTCTTCTTATGTTAGTTACGAATTTCTCTGCTTATTCTCAGATGGTTGGATCGATACTATCACCAGAAAAACTTTCTCAGTCGCAAGCCTCTCTCTTTGGTGCGCTTGAAAACGCAAACATTAGTACTCTTACGACAGTGCACGCTGGTCATGCTATGCAAAACGCATGAGAGAATGATGAACTCATACAACAGAAAGCTCATGAAATCAAAGAAAAACTTGAGTCACGTGGTGTTGAGATTGATCCACTGCGTCGTATCAATCCAATAAAATTTGATGTTGCACCTGCGCCCATAAAAGTAGATTTTAATGTAACACCATACGAGAATCGTATTATTATACCAAAAATTGGGAAGAATATCCCTCTCGTTGACGTCAATATATCTCATGATATTGATTTTGATCATATGGAGAACATCTTTATGCAAGAGCTGGAAAATGGAGTTGTTCGATATCCAGGCACAGCAATGCCATGAGAAGATGGAAATGCATTTATCTTCGGACATTCATCTAACTACCCTTGGGTAAAAGGTGACTACAACGAAATATTTGCGCTTCTGGATAAATTAGATCCGGGTGATGAGATTATTGTGTACTACCAGCAAAAGAAATTTGTCTATAAAGTAACAGAAAAAAAGGTCGTACGACCTGGTGATGTAAAGGCTCTCTCCGAACGAGACCCACATAAAAAAGAATTGTCACTAATGACTTGCTGGCCTATTGGTACTACGTACAACCGTTTGCTTGTATTTACTGAACTTCAATAGTATGTCCCCATT
>ERZ724524.1064-NODE-1064-length-18190-cov-6.102068_pt1 | contig 18190 bp, 12 predicted proteins | sample MGYA00376057_ERZ724524 | MGnify/ENA primary metagenome ERZ724524 (study PRJEB28724, sample SAMN07190888) | wastewater metagenome | isolation source: influent of sewage treatment plant in Hong Hong | place: USA: Christiansburg, Virginia | collected 2016-03-01 ...
CCAAACATTTCATCATCTTTATCTATACGTGTTTGATCTTCTAATGGATATTCTTTTCGTTGAGGAAAATAATTCATTTCATCAACATTCATAATTCGTTTTAAATTAGGATGACCAATAAAATGAACCCCATAAAAATCGTAGGTTTCTCTTTCCATCCAATTGGCAGCTTCATACAATGCCGAAACAGTATATACTTCAGTTTTTTCTGCATCGGTATATACTTTAAATCGAATTCTTAAATTGTCTGCTAAATTGTGAACTGTGTAAACCATTGCAATTTCTTCGCCTTTTCTTTCAGGATAATGTACAGCACACAAATCGGTTAAGAATTGAAATTTCAACGTTTCATCATCATACAAAAATTGCAATACTTTTAAGTTAAGTTCTTTAGGAGCTGTAAATGTGAGCATACCATAGGGTTCTTCCCAATTGGTTAGTTGATCTCCAAATTTATCTGATAGCTTTTGCTTAACTATTTCGTTGGTTAGTGCCATTTCCCAAACCCCTTTAGGGGCTATATTTTAAATTTGTTTACAAATATTCGAATTATATTCTATGGTTTGTAGAATCGTATTATTCTATTCCATAACTATTTAACAATGCTGCATACTGCTCAGTATTTCTTCTTCTTAAACTTTCGTTTTGCACTAAATCTTGAATTCTTAATACGCCATCAATAATTGCTTCTGGTCTTGGTGGGCAACCTGGTACATAAACGTCTACAGGTATTACTTGATCTATACCTTGTAGTACACTATAAGTATCAAATATTCCACCACTACTTGCACAAGCTCCAACAGCAATTACCCAACGAGGTTCTGCCATTTGCAAATAAACCTGACGCAATACTGGCCCCATTTTTTTTGCAATAGTTCCCATTACCATCAACAAATCGCACTGACGAGGAGAAAATCCTACTCTTTCGCTACCGAACCTTGCCAAATCGTAATGGCTGGCCATTGTTGCCATAAATTCAATACCGCAACAACTGGTTGCAAATGGCAAAGGCCAAATAGAATTTTTTCTTGCCAAACCAACTACATCGCTCAATTTGGTAGCAAAAAAACCATCGCCTAAGTGTCCATCAGGCAATTCGCCCATCATAATACTATTGGCAATATTGGCTTCTTTTGGATTAATATTAAAACGAACTGGACGCATACAATAATGTTGAATTTTTAATGCTGAATTTTAATGAGAACAATTCAACATTTAACATTTAAAATTTATAATTACTTACTCTTCCCACTTTAATGCACCCTTCTTAATAATATAAGTGAACCCTACTAAAAAGAAAGACACAAACATTAAAACTGCTAAAAAACCATTCCATCCCAATTCTTTAAAGTTAATAGCATAAGGATAGAAGAAAATTACTTCCACATCGAACAAAACAAACAAAATGGCTACTAAAAAATATTTGATGGCCATTGGCTCACGAGCATCTCCATGACTTTCGATACCACTGGTAAAAGTGGCTAACTTGTCTTTTGTTTGTCTTTTGGGACCAACCATAGCCGATAATGCCAACATGGTTGCAACAAAACCTCCTGCAAAAATTAATAATAAACCAATTGGCAAATAATTGGCAGCCGTACTGCTGTTTGTAGCATTTAATAAAACTGATAACAATTGCATAGCTTTTTAAATAAGTGGCAAAAATAAGTGTGTAAAAGCAATTAAAAGAAAACTATCGTGAATAGATGGAGTTATTTGTAGAATAGTTGAACAATTTGAGGTATTGTTTTAACTTTTTAACGAGAAAGCTTGTTTACCTGCTTTACGTGCAGGAAAATAAGCAGCTATAAATGCTATTATAAAAATTGTAGCAATTACCAACACAAAATCGTTTACCTGAAGCTTTACTGGATAATAATCTACCACAAAACTTCCTGCACCCAACTTTAATAAATGAAACTTTACTTGTAACCAACAAATTAAACTGGCTATTGCTAAGCCACAAAAACTGCCAACAGCAGCCAATATTAATCCACTACTTAGAAAGATGTGTTGAATTTTTTGATTGCATGCACCCATTGCTTGTAAAATGGCAATGTCTTTTTGCTTTTCTAATACCAACATGGTTAAAGCACCAATCATATTAAAAGCAGCCACAACCAATATTAAAGAGAGGATTCCATAAATAATCCATTTTTCCATACGCATAATGCTGTACAAACTTTTGTTTTGTTGATACCGAGTAAGTACAACATAATTATTGCCCAACATTTGCTGTAATTGAGTAGTAATTTTTTCGGCAGCAGCATCGTTTTTTGCTTGTAGTTTAAGTTCTATGTAAGAATATTGGTTGGGTGCCATATCTAACATAAACTTCATAAAAGGCAAATTGGTAAAAATGTACTTGTTATCAAACTCTTGCTGAATTAAAAAAGTACCACTTGCAGTTACATTGTACGAGTTAAAGGCATCATTTAAATTGTTTAAACTGGTGGCTTTTTTGTTGGGTAAGTATAAAGTTGCAGCTTCTAAATTTTGTTCAATATAAATGGCTGTTGCATTTTCTATACCAGCACCCATTACAATTTGTGGAGCATTGAGTGTACCGGTTTCAAAATTGCCTCGTATAATGTGTTGAGAAACTTTATTTACAGAATTAAAATATTCATCAACCCCTTTTGCAATAACGGTTGTTTGGTTTTCTGCATTTTTTAAAAGGGCTTTTTCTTCGGCAACTAAACTGTATTGAATTACGCCATTTACATTTTTAATTCTAGCCAATTGTGTGCTATCAATGGTTAATAATTTTCCTTTTGCTGGAGCAATTTTTGCATCGGCATAAAAATCGCCATACAAACCTTTTACTAAATCTTCGAACCCATTAAAAACACTTAATACTACAATTAAAGCAGCTGTACCAACTGTTATAGCTACAACACTAATCCATGCAATTATATTTATTGCATTGGTGCTTTTTTTAGACTTAAAATATCGCCATGCAAATAAAAAGTTCAACAGTTAGCTAGTTTAGAGTTATGTAGTTTGGAGTTATATAGTTAGTTTAAACAACAAGATAATCAACACAAATAAAATATGGATTTTATACTTCTCCTGTTTTTTTTTCTTCTTCTATTTTTTTAAATACTTGTTCCATTTTAAACACATAATCCAATGTATCATCTAAGAAAAAATGCAATACTGGAATTCGGCGAACATGGTGTTTAATTTTATCGGACAATTCTTTTTTAATTTCCCAACTTTTTGCATCAATTTTTTTCATGGCAGCTTCTATGTTTGGCACCTGAAAAAAGCTAATATAAATTCTTGCTTCTAATAAATCTGGAGTTACTTTAACCGAGGAAATAGAAACCATTCCCCCATCTATCATAGTTAAATTTAAATGTCTAAATATTTCATTCAATTCATCTTGCAAAACTGCAGCTACCTGTTTTTGTCTTTTTCCTTCCACCATAAACTTATCATTTTATAAGTTGCAAAAGTAGTGAAATACAAAGTTGCGATAGTATACTTCTTATCTCTTTAGGATTTTGGACAAATCATTTTTTCAAATAGCAGTTCTATTACTCTTAAATAAATTAACTTTAGCCTTAAACCTTAACAAATGAAAAAAATAATTACTTTAGTGTTTGGTTTAATATTGTTGTGTCAATTACAAGCTCAAGAAGTATTGGCAAAGAAAATTCTTACCCCATCCGATACTCCACATTTTAGGATTACCAAATTTTTGCACTCTAAGGCTACAATTGCCGATTATACTACACAACAATGGATAGCACTTATTGCAGACACAATGCTTTATGTACAGGACCAAACCCACACAATTGGTAGCAAAACAAAAGCTAATCCAGAAGTACATAATGTAAATATTAAAGACTTGGACTTTGAACATATTTCTATTACAAGGCGGAAATATGCTTTAACTACAGAAGAAAATAAAAGCTATAATCTACGAGATTATTCTGGTAAATATTTTGAATTATTCCTATATACAATTGGTAAACAAAAAAAAGTGAATAACAAGTATTCTAATCAAGAATTTATAAGTTTAAATTTCAATACTTATGAAGAAGCAAACGCTGTTTTGGAGTACTTACAAAAAAAGGCAGATAAAAATTATGAAAAAAAGTTGGCAACAGCCATTCAATTAATTTCTAATAACTTCAAAACGCCCGGCTCAAAATCTCTTTCAACTTATTATTTAAGTGCAAAAGATGATTTTTCACCTGCTAATATTCCCACTACAAAAAACAACTCTTATTCTATAAATAATAAGAGTATTTATGTTGAAGAAAAAACAATCACCACAAAAAATACTATCAAAGAAAAGAGAACACAAAAAGTAGAACTGAATAAACTGGACCTTGAAAGTTTTTCAGTTATTTTAGTTGATTCAGCTTTTTTAAATTCAACAGCATTAAAAAATAAAAAGAAAACTAAACTTTATTTATTAGCAATTGATTGCAAAGAAAATTTGCCTTACTGTATCTCAACAACGGTATCTTTTGCACCTGGCAAAACAAATAATGAAAACGGTTTATACTTAACATTTGCATCGGCAATTGAAGCAAAAGCTGCAAGAATATTTTTATTAAACCAATTAGGCAAATGAGCATTTATATTTAATTGACTAAGCAATTTCTTCAGCATCAAAACGATCTACTCTTTGAATACCATGTAACGACTTCAATCGATCTACCAATGCTTCCAATTCTTCTTTATCGTGTACAAAAACTTTAATGGTACCTTCAAAAATGCCTTCTCCGCTTTCAATGGTTAAGCCAGCAATGTTAATTTTTAAATCGCCACTTATAATATTGGTAATTTTATGAATCACACCTACATCATCCATTCCAATAATTTTCAATCCAGTTAAGAATGAAATTTCTTTGTTTTTTGCCCATTTAGTTTTTACCACTCTATGCCCATAATTGGCTAATAATTGAGTAGCATTTGGGCAAGTGGTTCTATGAATAATTAATCCTTTGCCAGTGCTTACAAATCCAAAAACATCATCTCCTGGAATTGGGTTACAGCATTTGGCCAATGCATATTGAATTTTATCGCTGCTTTCTCCAAAAATTATAAGTTCACTCTCTTTTTTAGAGTAGGTTTTAACATTGCTATGTTGCTCAACATTGAGTTCTGAAATAACCACTTTGGGTTTAGGATGTTCCAATCTATCGCCCAATACTTGAAACTCTTTCAACTCTCTTAAATCAATGGCTTTTGTTGCAATTTGATAGAATAAATCTAAGTGAGAATTGAGCTTATAAAACTGTGCAACTTCATCAATATTTCCAGTATTGTATGCAGCTCCTAAACTTTCTAATTTTTTTTGTAACACATATTTTCCATCGTCTGCAATTTTTCTTTTCTCTTCTTTTAAAGCATCTTTAATTTTACTTTTTGCTTTGGCAGTAACTACAATGCTCAACCAATCTTCATGGGGTTTTTGTTTATTACTCGTAATAATTTCAATTTGATCTCCACTCCGTAATTTATGAGAAATGGGTACCAATTTATGATGCACTTTAGCACCAATACATTTACTGCCAATTGCACTATGAATAGAAAAAGCAAAGTCTAAAGCTGTACTTCCTGTTGGCAACATTTTCACTTCGCCTTTGGGTGTATACACATAAATTTCTTCTGCTAAAAAAGATGTTTTAAAATCATGCAAAAAGTTTACGCTATCTGTATCGTCTTGAGAAAGTACTTCACGTATTTGTCCAAACCATTTATCAAATCTATCTTCCTCTGTATTGCCTTCTTTGTATTTAAAGTGAGCTGCCAAGCCTTTTTCTGCAATTTCATTCATCCGTTTTGTACGAATTTGAATTTCTACCCATTTGCCTTGTGGCCCCATTACTGTTGTGTGCAAAGCCTCATAACCATTGCTTTTGGGGTTGCTTAGCCAATCTCTTAATCTTTCTGGACTTGGGTTATATTCATCGGTTATAATGCTGTACACTTTCCAACATTCTTCTTTTTCTTTTTCTGGTGCAGAGTTTAAAATAATTCTAATGGCAAACAAATCGTACACTTCACTAAAGCTTACACCTTTCTTTTTTATTTTATTCCAAATAGAGTGAATGCTTTTGGGTCTGCCGTGAATTTCAAAATCAAATCCACTTACATTGAGTTTATCTTTAATGGGGCGAATAAATTCATTGATGTATCTACTACGTTCTCTTTTAGTTTCAGCCAATTTTTTTGCAATGTCTTTATATGCTTCTGGCTCCATGTATTTCATGGATAAATCTTCCAACTCAGTTTTAATATTGTATAAACCCATTCTATGTGCCAAAGGAGCATACACCCAAACTGTTTCACTAGCAATTTTTAGTTGCTTCTCTCTTTTCATATAATCTAGGGTTCGCATATTGTGTAAACGATCGGCTAGTTTTATTAGAATTACACGAGGATCATCGGTTAAGGTGAGTAATATTTTTTTAAAATTTTCTGCTTGTTGAGAAGTGTTGGTATCCATTACAGAAGATATCTTGGTAAGCCCATCTACAATTTTGGCAATTTCGCTACCAAACTCTCTTTCAACATCTTCTAAACTAATGTCAGTGTCTTCAACAGTATCATGCAACAATGCACAAATGGTGCTACGTACACCCAAGCCAATTTCTTCTACACAAATCATTGCTACAGCAATGGGGTGTAAAATGTAAGGTTCGCCGCTTTTACGCCTCATGGTTTTATGAGCATCGGCACTCATTTCAAATGCTGTACGTACCATTTCCTTATCGCCCTTTTTTAATTTAGGACGTAAGCCTTTTAACAAGCTTCTATAGTTTCTTAAAATTTCTTTTTTCTCTTGCTCGGCATCCAAAGTGTATTTTGGAAGCGGTAAATCATTCATCAAATTCTGTTCTTGCGACATAGATTACGAATGTAAGAAAATTTATGATTTGTTTTTTTTTCAATAATTCGCAAACTACACATTTTAATGGTAGGTAATTTTTATGATTGATTGTAGAAGAATCTTACCAACTTTGATTACATAAAAAAAGTGTTTTGAAAAAAATATTTCCAATTGCATTGAGTATTTTATCTGGGTTATTTTTAGCTACAGCCTGGCCACCATCTTCCTATACTTGGTTTGTTTTTTTTGCTTGGCTTCCTTTATTGTGGATTGCAGAAAAAACCACCAAAAAAAGCAGCTTTTATTGGTATAGCTTTATTGCCATTTTTACTTGGAATGCACTTACCACTTGGTGGCTTTGGAACAGTACAGATGTGGGTAGCATTTTAGCCATTGCTGCCAATAGTTTAATTATGAGTTTACCATGGCTGGGTTATTTTTTGTTTAAACAAAAAATGGACAATCGCATTGGTACAATTGCATTAATTGCTTTTTGTATGTTGTTTGAATACATACATTTAAACTGGCAATTAAGTTGGCCGTGGTTAAGTTTGGGCAATGTATTTGCTGGCAAAACTGAATGGATTCAATGGTATGAATACACAGGTATTGGTGGTGGAACTTTATGGATTTTATTGGTAAATATTTTACTGTTTCAACTAATTAAAAGTTTTAAACAATTCACTGTTTTAATTAAAATTTTTGGTGTTGTTATAGTTGTCATTGTTATTGGAGTGCCAATGATAATTTCAAGCTTATTGGCAATTAATTTTACTAAAGGAGTAAAGGAAAACAATGTTGTAATTGTTCAACCCAATATTGATCCTTATCAAAAATTTGAAAGCATTTCGGTGGCTGCACAATTGGAAATATTAATTGGATTATCTGAAAAAGAAATAGATAGCACAACGCAAATAGTTGTTTGGCCCGAAACAGCTTTAAGTGCAACTGTACCTATCAATGAAATAGAAAAAACGCCCATTTATGAACCTGTATTTACATTTTTACAAAAACATCCAAACCTTACTTTAGTTACTGGCGTTGAAACATACAAAGTTGTAGGCAATGAAAAAAATACTGAGTATGCAAGAAAATCGCCACAAGGTTTTTACTACGAAAGTTACAATGCTGCCATTGCTTTAAAAGCCAATACACCATCTCAATTTTATATAAAAAGTAAACTCGTTCCAGGTGTTGAAACCTTACCTAGTTTTTTAAATATTCTTGCTCCTGTTTTTGAGCAATTTGGAGGAACAACTGGTGGTTACGCAAAAGATGTTACATCGAGAAATTTTGTAGTGAACAATTTTCAAGTTGCACCAGTTATTTGTTATGAAAGCATTTATGGTGAATATGTTGCTTCGTATGTAAAGAAAGGAGCCAACCTAATTACCATTATTACCAATGATGGTTGGTGGGGCAATACACCTGGCCATAAACAACATTTGGCTTATGCAAAGTTAAGAGCCATTGAAACAAGACGCTGGGTTGCAAGAAGTGCCAACACTGGTATTAGTGCAGTTATTAATGAATATGGAAAAATAGTAAATAGCAAACCTTGGAATGCACCAGCCGTAATTAAATACAATATTCCACAAAAATCTATGCTTACATTTTATGTAAAACATGGCGATTATTTGTACCAAATTTTCTCCTTAATTGGAGTGTTGTTTTTACTGTGGAATTGGGTATTGATGTTTCAAAAAAAAATTTCAAAAAAAATTCAATAGCATGATAAAAACATTTCAATACCTAAACTCAACAATCTCTTACAACATAGAAGGCAAAGGCAAAACTGTTGTATTGATACATGGTTATGGAGAAAACAGTAAAATATTTGATGCACAAATAAACTACTTGAAAAATCATTGTCAAGTTATTGTTCCCGATTTGCCAGGAAGCGGCAATAGTACTTTTTCAAATGTTGTACATACAGTTACTGTACAAGATTATGCTCAATGTATTGAAGCATTGTTGCTACATGAAAAAATTGCTACTTGCACATTGTTAGGTCATAGTATGGGTGGTTACATTACATTGGCTTTTGCAAAAGCATTTCCTCAATATTTAACATCATTTGGTTTATTGCATTCTACTGCATTTGCAGATAGTGAAGAAAAAAAACAGAACCGTTTACGCAGTATAGAAATTATTGAACAATATGGCGGTTATGCTTTTTTAAAAACTACAATCCCAAATTTATTTGGAACAAACTTCAAAGCAACATACAACGAAGTTGTAGAAAATTTAATAGAAGCTTCGAAACAATTTACAAAAGAAGCCTTACGTCAGTATACAATTGCAATGATGAACAGACCAGATGCAACCGACGTATTAAAAGATCAACAATTGCCCGTATTGTTTATACTTGGCACAGAAGATATAGCTGCACCGTTAAACGATGTTTTACAACAAACTTATTTGCCTCAATGTTCGTACATTCATGTTCTTAAAGAGGTGGGGCACATGGGTATGTTAGAAGCTACAAAGGAGATGAATGAATACCTCTTAGAGTTTATTTCAAAATAAATATGTTGCTTTTATGAAGAAATTCATCTTCATATTTTTTTTTCTTTTCACCTCTCAACAGTTGCTTGCAAGGCATGTTGCGGGTGGCGAATTGTATTATGAATATTTAGGCCCCGGCAACACTACTTCTTTAGCAAAATATAAAATAACCTTACGGCTTTTTAGAGATTGTTATTCTACTGGCCCATCATTACAATCAGAGGCAGTAAATGTGGGTATTTATGAAAATGGTTCTTTAGCAAATACACTTAACCTGCCTATGGTTGGTGGTATTGAAACCATTATTTTAAACACCAGTGCTTTTCCTTGTTTGGTTGGCAATGTAAATGTTTGTTATGAATTGGCTTACTATAGTGCTACCATTGAATTGCCAATTAACAATGCAGGTTATGTATTGGCTCGTACTGGTTGTTGTAGGGTTGATAATATTGAAAACACTGTGGGTAGCAACAACAATATTGGTGCTACTTATACCACAAAAATTCCGGGAAATGCAACTTTGCCTGGAGAATTTAACAATAGTCCTCAATTTTATATTAAGGATACCGCATTGGTTTGTGCAGGCAAAAATTTTTCTTTAGATTTTGGAGCAGAAGATAAAGATGGTGATTTTTTGGTGTATTCTTTTTGTGATGCATATACTGCTGGTTCTGGTAGCAACAACAGTGCTCCAAGTTTTTTTTTATCGTTGGTTCCCATTCCTTATGTTTCTCCTTTTAGTGGTTCAGATCCTTTGGCAGGGCCAACTATTGATCCCACAACAGGAGTGATTAGTGGAGTTGCTCCAGGTGTTGGTGCTTATGTTGTTAGCGTTTGTATTAAAGAATTTAGAAACAACAAAGAATTTACAGAGCATAGAAAAGATTTTATTTTAAAGGTGCAAGATTGTGATTATGTGGATGCACAACTTCCTGTAAAAATTATACAATGTGATAATTTTTCAGTGTATTTCGAAAACCAATCTTACTCTTCCGCCGTTCAATCGTATACTTGGAATTTTGGTGAACCCAATTCGCCCAACAACATTTCCAACGCCCCCAATCCTACACATGTTTATAGCGATACAGGAACCTACAAAGCAACATTAACAGTTACTGGACCCAATGGTTGTAAAGGAATAGATTCAACAGTAGTAATTGTTTACCCTGGCTTTTATCCAGGCTTTGTTTTTAGTGGAAGTTGCTTTCAAAATCCATTTCAATTTAATGATACCACTAAAACAACATATGGAACTGTAAATAAATGGCGTTGGAATTTTGGCGAATCAACAACTATTGCAGATACATCGATTTTAAAAAACCCTTTGTACACTTATCCAAATGAAGGCACTAGAACAATTCGACTAATTGTTAGCAGTAGCAAAGGTTGTGAAAAAATAATTGAAAAGCCAATTGTCATCAACGATAAGCCCTTGTTACAACTTCCTTTTAAAGATACTTTAATTTGTAGCATTGATTCTTTACCACTCAAAGCAAACGGGAATGGACTTTTTAGTTGGAGCCCCAATTACAATATCATTCAAACTCAAACCAACAACCCAATTGTATATCCAAAAATTACGACCACTTATTATGTAACACTCAATGAAAATAGTTGTATTACGAAAGATTCTATTAAAGTAAATGTTTTAGATTTTATTAAGGTTGACGCAGGTGTTGATACTTCAATTTGTAAAACTGATATTGTTACTTTAAAACCTAGTAGCAAAGCTTTGGGTTACTTATGGACCGAAGCTGATGGTGCTGTTGTAGATGCTATAAAAAATCCACAAGTACAGCCTTTAATTAGTACCATGTATTATGTAAAAGCCAACTTAGGAAAATGTGAAGACAGAGATTCTGTTTTTATTAAAGTAGCTCCTTATCCTAAAAGCAATGCAGGTGCAGATACAAGCATTTGTTTTGGAGATAAAGCATTTTTGCATGGCCATATAACTGCAAGTTCTTTTAGTTGGACACCTTCAAATGCATTGGCTTTTTCAAACACGTTAAACCCAATTGCTGCACCTTCTAAAAACACATTTTATTTATTAACTGTTACCGATACGTTGGGTTGCACAAAAGCAGTTACAGATAGTATTTTAGTAAAAGTATTTACGCCAATTGCTGTTTTTGCAGGCAACGATACTGCTGTTGTAAGCAATCAACCTTTACAATTAATGGCAACTTCCAACTACGATAATGGCATCACTTATGTTTGGAGTCCAACAACAGGTTTAAACAATGTAAATACAGCCAATCCTACTAGTACTTTAAACATTGCAGCCAATAGCATTGTATATAAAGTAAAAGCAACTATGCCAGAAGGTTGTTTTGCAGAAGATGAAATACAGGTGAAAATTTTTAGTACCCAGCCCGATATTTATATTCCTACTGCATTTACACCCAATAAAGATGGCAAAAATGATATTTTAAAAGCCATTGGAGTTGGTATAAAAAAGTTAGATTATTTTAGAATTTACAATAGATGGGGGCAACAACTATTTGAAACAACATCTTTTGAACAAGGTTGGAGTGGTTTACTCAATGGCATTGAACAACCCAATGGTACCTATGTTTTTATAGCACAAGGAATAGACTATACAGGGAAAGTAATTTACAAAAAAGGAACGGTGGTTTTAATACGTTAAAAAAGTTGCTGGTTTTCTAACTAATTGTTAGGTTTCGTACATTCACAGCCTTGGAATTTAGAGATATGAAGAAATTTGTTTTTGCATTAATGGTTACGCTGCTATCGTTAAGCTCTTATGCAACGCATATTGCTGGTGGCGAATTATTTTATGAATATCAAGGTGCTGGTACTTCTCCAAACACTGATAAATATTTAGTTACCATGCGTTTGTTTAGGGTTTGTGGCCCATCTGGCACAAACAATGCTCCATTAAATGGAGAGAATGTAACCATTGGTATTTACGACAATGCAGGTTTGGTTTTAATAACTACCAGAACATTAACACAACAATTTGTAGGCAATCCTCCAAGTATTCAAAATACCAATGGTGCCAATCCTTGTTTACTTCCCTTTGTAAGTGTATGTTACGAAGTAGGTATTTTTTCAACTACAATAGATTTGCCTAAAACAGCAAATGGTTATACATTATCTTGGATACGTTACACAAGAACGGTGTTGGACAATGTGAGCGGTGGTGGCAGTATAGGTGCAACTTTTACTACAAAAATTCCTGGCACTATTGCTTTACCAACTGGTAACAATACTTGCCCAAAGTTTGGTGTAAACGATACTGTTACCATTTGTAGAAATACACCTTTTACTTTAAATTTTGGAGCAATCGATGTTGATGGAGATTCTTTAGCATACAAACTAACACCTGCATATGATGGTTTTGGTGGTGGCACAAGTAACCCAAATCCTGCTCCACCAAGTCCTTTGCAACTCATTCCATTAAATTATATTTCACCTTATAGTGCAACCAATCCATTTGGTACTACAACAACCATTAATGTAAATAGTGGCATTATTACATCAACAGCACCTGCTTCTGCAGGAAGATATGTTGTTTGTGTAACTGTGGAAGAATGGCGAAATGGTGTACTGATTAACGAACATAGAAAAGATGTAATACTTGCAGTTGAAAACTGTTCAACTGTAAAACCAGATGCAGGACCAGATGATAGAACGTGCAATGGCTTTAATTTTACCTTCGAAAATCAATCTTCCAACCCAGCAATTATTGGTTACAATTGGAGTTTTGGTGATGGTGGAACTTCTATACAACCAACACCTACACATGTATATTCAGATACTGGCAGATATGTGGTAAAACTAAAAGTTACTGCAACTGGTGGTTGCCAAGATTCTTCTTCAAAATTTGTGTACGTTTATCCAGGCTTCATTCCAAAAATTAACACAACAGGAATTTGTTACCAACAACCCATTAAGTTTTTTGATGCAACCAGCACTGTATATGGTTTTGTAAATAGTTGGAAATGGAACTTTGGAGATTTAACTACTACAGCCGATACTGCAAGAAGTAAAGACACTGCTTGGAAATATGCAACTGCAGGTTCTTACAACATTCAATTGATTTCAACCAATAGCAAAGGCTGTGTAGATACTGTATCAAAATCAATAACTGTAAGATCTGAACCCATTATCAATTTGCCATTTAAAGACACCTTGATTTGTAGCATTGATACACTTCCATTAATTGCCAATACAAGTGGGAGTGTAACTTGGACTCCCAACTACAATATCATCAATCCAAATACTTTAAACCCATTGGTTTATCCAAAAGATACCACCACGTATATTATTACAGTAAATGAAGGTGGATGTATTAGTAAAGATTCCATTAAAATAAATGTATTGGATTTTATAAGGGTTGACGCAGGTGTGGATTCTGCAATTTGTAAAACCGATACATTTAGATTGCATCCTATAAGTCAAGCTCTCAGTTATTTGTGGTCAAGTTCATCTGGCGAAGTTGTTCAAAATACAAAATATCCATTGGTACAACCGTTGGTGAAAACTACCTATTATGTAATGGCCAATTTAGGAAAATGTCAAGATAGAGATTCAATTAAAATTAACCCTGTACCCTATCCAAAAGTTACAGCTTCGCCAACTCCTGCAATTTGCTTTGGCAACAAAGTACAATTGAATGCAGTAATTGTAGGAAGTAATTTTAGTTGGTCGCCCACCAATAGTTTATTAAATCCAACAACTTTAACACCCACTGCAGGGCCAAGTAAAACAACAACTTACTATATAAGTGCAACAGATACTATTGGTTGCCCTAAGCCAGTTAAAGATTCAATTATTGTAAACGTTATTCCTATAATTACAGTGAATGCAGGTAACGATACAAGTGTTGTTCTCAATCAACCATTACAATTATTTGTTTCAACAAATGCCATACCTGCCAATAGTAAATATTTATGGAAGCCCAAAACAGGCTTGTCTAACGATACCCTTATTAACCCAATTGCAATATTAAGTGGCATACCAAATTATATAAAATATACAGTAAAAGTAACCAGTCCCGAAGGTTGTTTTGGTGAAGATGAAATTGCAGTAAGAATATTTAATACCAATCCGGAAATTTTTATTCCAACAGCATTTACGCCAAATAGTGATGGAAAAAATGATGTATTAAAACCCATTCTTGTTGGAATTACTAAACTAGATTATTTTAAAATTTACAATCGTTGGGGACAATTGGTTTTTGAAACCAATGAAATAGGAAAAGGCTGGAATGGAACTTTAAATGGCACACAACAAGCTAGTGGTACTTTTGTGTTTTTAGCACAAGGAGTAGATTATACTGGTAAAACAATCTTTAAAAAAGGAACTGTTGTATTAATTAGATAATCCATTTAATAAAACCGTTTTAGTAAAATAAATTCAAGTACTTAAACTTTTATCATGCCAAAAACTATACTCATTACAGGAGCTACTGCTGGTTTTGGAAAAGCAATAGCAGAAAAATTTGCTGCTGCAAAATGGAATATTATTATTACTGGCAGAAGAAATGAAAAATTACAAGAAATAAGTAATGCATTAAAAAGTGAACATGACGTAAATGTATTGTCGCTAAATTTTGATGTACAAAACAGAGCTGATGTTTTTAATGCAATTGAAAATTTACCAGAGGAATGGAAGCACATTGACATTTTAGTAAACAATGCTGGTTTAGCTTTGGGTAGAGATAGTTTTGAAAATGCAAATATTGACGATTGGGATACTATGTTGCAAACCAATGTAAATGGTTTATTGTACGTTACAAAAGCAGTGTTGCCTTACATGGTTGCAAACAAACAAGGACATATTATTAATATGGGTTCGGTGGCAGCAAAACAAATCTATCAATTTGGAAATGCTTATTGTGGAAGTAAAGCAGCAGTTGATGCTTTAAGCCATAGTATGAGAATTGACTTATTACAACACAATATTAAAGTAACAGCCATACATCCTGGAGCTGCTGAAACTGAGTTTGCATTGGTACGTTTTAAAGGAGATACAACCAAGGCTGCTCAAACTTATAAAGGATTTAAGCCACTCAGTGCAAACGATGTTGCAGACGCCATTTTTTATTGTGCCAACTTACCTGCACATGTTTGTATTAATGATTTAACCATTACTTGCACTGCACAAGCTGATGCTATTTATTTTAATAAAGAATAATTATTTTTTAGATGCAGTAACCACAATTTTTTTAACTACTGCATCTAATTCTGAAGATGATTGATGTAGTAACTGAATTAAATCTTTTAGGTCACTAGATAAATCATCTTGATAATGTCCTAGCATTTCGATAAGCCCTAAAATATTGGCCAATGGTCGTCTTATTTCATGAGAATTAATTCTAGCAATTTCTTTTAGCTGAATATTTTGATGTTCTAATTCCACTTTTGCTTGTACAGATTTAGTTACATCTCTCATATTTACATTTACACCTGTAATGGTTTTAAACTGCTCATCGTACACAGGAAAAAATTTAGCTCTAAACCAAATATTTTCTCCAGTAGCCGATAAATATTCTTTTGTGATATCTACAATTTCACCTTGTAAAGATTGTTGCAAAGCTATGTCGGCATCAGCATGCATAGAATCATGCATAGCCATTTTTAAATTTATTCCAGGAAACAATTTCATTCCTGCATACTTCTCTGTGTATAAAATTGCAGCTTGATTAAGTGTTATAATATTAAAGTCTTTATCAACAAAAAAATTGAAATCACTTGTACTATTAAAAATTGCTTTAAATCTATCTTGAGTATCGTGTAATTTTTTTAAGTTATCTACCTCTTCTGTAACCTCATGCATAATTCCAATAACTTGTTGCACTTCGCCTAAAGCATTACGTTTAAAAACACTACGAGTATTTTTAAACCAACCGTATTCACCTGTAGATTTTTTATATCGTTGTACTAAAATATATTCTTCGTCATCCTTTAAACTAGAGAGGCGTTGCATTCTATCTTCGGCATTAGCTAAATCTTCAGGATGCAATATTTCTTGTAACACATTTTTTCCAAATGTTTTAACTTGTTCACGAGTATAACCTAAAGATTCAACTATTGAATTATTGGTGTACACTACTTGTTCCTCATCCATATCAAAAACATACACTTTCAAACTTGTTGAAGATGTGATTTTTGATAGCAATAATTCCTTATCTAATTCGGAGAATAACAAATTATAAAAATTTAATCATCAAGATATAAACTAAATAATAAAATTCAAAACTTTTATACCTACTATTTATAAGTTTATAGCTATGGTGCCAATGAAATTCTTAATTGAAGACCAGTTCTAGTATTAATGGTTGGAGCAGCAGTTGATATATATGGCGTTACTCTTCTTTGATCGAAAAATAGTTTAATATTAATTCTATTGTTTAATACATAATCTATACTTGGCTGAATAGTAATTACTTTTTGTCCACCTGTTCCATAAGCATTTGCCTGATCCAATCTGCTATTATTGGTAGCATCATCTCTCATAGCTAAATCTAGTTTAAAACTAATATCATTTTCCAATTTCTTCCCTTTACTACCAGGCAATCTAAATGGTAAAGTAAACCCACGTTTACGCCAACTTGCACCAATTACCCACTCTGTACTTCTTGTTTCACTTAATTGATAATCTACTAGACTTAAACTTAATTGTCGGCTTTTCTTAAATTCAAATTTAAAATTTATTTGGCTTAAAGTAGTAACATCAATACCAATTAATGGAGCAAATTGTTCTTGAATAGAAATGTTTGGAACCAAGAAAAATGGTATAAAATTTCCACTCACTGTATCTATAAATTGTGGTGCTCCATATCTAAATGGATCTCTAAATAACAATGCACTGTTATAACTATTCATTCCTAATGTACCACTATAAGCATGGGTTAAACTAATGGTACTAAATGTTTTTGCCAATGCTGGAATTCTTGTTAAACCTGTATAAGTGGCTCTCCAATTGGGTTTTGGAATGATACCACTAAATGGATTTGAACGTATGTTATTATTGTTTTGTTTTAACAATGCTACACTTGTAGGATCTTTGCCAGTATATGCTGCAATGAATGATGGAATTAACACATCTTGTGCATATCTGCTATAACCTTTTGCGTAACCATCTGGAGCAAACCTATCAGATGCTGGTAAACCTTGCCAATATGGGTTTGCAGCAGCAACACGTTGGCTCATGATTAAACGATAATCTTGAAAACGTTTAAATGTTTCAGATACTTCATTTGGATTACTTCTTTCAAATAAAGTATTAAAAGCAATATATGAAACACTAAAACCACCTGCAGCATACGGACTTAAGTGTTCCATTTTACCACCACCACCTGTAGTAGAATCTTTAAATAATTCAGTGTATTCTTTACTAAAAGTTTTATCGAAATTAATATCAATAATAAATTCTTTGATAGGTTCAATTTGTGCAGTGATACTTAAACGTTGTTCAAAATTTTGACGGAACATACTGTTAAACAAAGTATCCCTAGAAATTAAGCCTTGTGCAGCTTTTTGATTTAACCAGCTTGTATCTGGTTGTTTACCAAAAACATAATCTAAGCCCGGTTGCATACTTCTAAAATTATTACCAAAAAACTTGGTGCTATCCATATAACCTGGCAAGCGACTTCTAAAGTTTTCGCTATAATTAATGGATGCTCTTTTTACCATAGTAATTAACTTACCTGTAGTTCTTAAAACTCCATTCATTTCTACTGGTAAATTTTGCTTTTGTAAATGTGCAGCCAACCTTGCATCACGTTTTTGTTGACGCCATTTTTTTAATGCTATTGTTCGCTTTTCTCCGGTTAACGCTTTGAGTACTTCG
>ERZ724524.1097-NODE-1097-length-17965-cov-5.773143_pt1 | contig 17965 bp, 19 predicted proteins | sample MGYA00376057_ERZ724524 | MGnify/ENA primary metagenome ERZ724524 (study PRJEB28724, sample SAMN07190888) | wastewater metagenome | isolation source: influent of sewage treatment plant in Hong Hong | place: USA: Christiansburg, Virginia | collected 2016-03-01 ...
CACCTGCTGGCGGTAGATGCCGAGGTTCTGCCGGTTCTTGTGCGGCCCCTTGGTGACGACCAGGCCCCAGGTAATCAGCGGCGCGACATCGCCCGGCCAGCAGTGCTGGATCGGCAACTTCGCCAGATCAACATCCTTGCCCTCCCAGACGATTTCCTGACAAGGCGCGCTCGACACGGTTTTTGGCGCCATGTTCATGACCTGCTTCAAGATCGGCAGCTTGTCCCAGGCATCCTTGAGGCCTTTCGGCGGCTCCGGTTCCTTCAGATAGGCGAGCAGCTTGCCGACTTCGCGCAAAGCCTGCACCGATTCCTCACCCATGCCCAGCGCCACCCGCTTCGGCGTGCCGAACAGGTTGGCGAGCACCGGAATAGTGTGTCCCTTGGGCTTCTCGAACAGAATGGCCGGGCCTTCAGCACGCAGCACGCGGTCGCAGATTTCGGTCATTTCGAGGCGGGTATCAACCTCGACACCGACGCGTTTAAGTTCGCCAGTTTTTTCCAGTTGCGACATGAAGTCGCGCAGATCGTGATATTTCATGGTTTTACCTGAGCTAGCACTGAGGTGCGGAGCACCTCAGTGCGCTTCGTCGACAATTTTCTGATAGACGAAAGCGGCGAGCGCCATGGCCATGTTCTGGTCCGGCTCAATAAATTGCAGGCCGTGCAGATAGGGCATGTTCGGGTCGCCGTTGTCGAGCGAGACAGTCCGAATAATGCTGTCGAAGACAATAAAGGATTGAATGTCGCTGACCGTGATTTTGAATTTAACGCTGATCAAGTCGCCCTTTTCACCGAGCGCTTGCTTGGCGCGCAATGCACCACCGCCGGTGCTGATATTTATGATTTTTCCCGAGCTGGATTTTGCTTCGCCATCACCTTCCGAACTGATCGCTGCGATCAATTCGACGTCAATGCGCGAGCCTTTGCGTATTTCCAGCCCACGAACCTCGCGCGGGTAGGAAAGGTGCAGATGGGGGAATGGCACACTGGTTTGTTTGGCTACCGTGGTTGTGAAAGCATAGGCATTTTGCCCGGAAAAGAAGCGGCAAACGAAGGATTGGCCTTCCTTGAGCATGACAAATTCGCCATCACTACCAGGGACGGTGACGATTAATCCTCTGTTTTTGACGTACCCAATCAGCTTGACTACCAGGCGCGGATCTTCGCTTGATTTCTGCATGGTCAAGGGATCACCAATGCGGATTTTTGTCGCATCCAGTGTGGTAATTGTTTCGCGTGAAGCGGGGGCGTCACTTGCTACCGAAGATGACTGGTTGGCTGGGGCGCTACGTTCATTGACGTTGCGGTACAAGCCGCGCTCAACCAGCAGTTCGCACTGATGAATACTTTCAACTACATAACCGCGCTTCAATAGAAGCCGCCGATTGCCATCATAAAAAGGGTGCGCCAGAGGTTTGCCAACCTCAAGATCATTCATGCCAACTTTGACAAATTTCGCTTGCTCATCAATCGCCACGATGTTCCCTTGCCCTATTTCCGTTCATTTCATCAGCTTACCGGAATACTGAATCAAAATGACTTTAGCGCGTCCGATAAGAAAGGTGACAGGCAACGCAGGAGCCGGTCAAGCTGGGTAATAGCGCCAGTGCCTTGTCACGGTCTCCGGTTGCGGCAACTTTGGCGAATTCGCTGGCTGCCTTGTGGCCATCCATGCCGATGCCGTGCATGGCGGGCGGCATATGCGGGCCGGGGCGCGCATCCATGGGTTTGCTGCGGTGTTTGCCCATCGCTGAAACACCAAATTCCTTTTCGGCAAAAGCGCCGGCTTCCTTCACTTTGCCAGCGGCCATCAGTGTCAGGACTTCGTTCAGCCCAATCAGGTTATCGAGCATTTCGGTGCGCAAGGATTCTTGCGCCGGCGCAGGTAACGGGGCTAGTTGACGTGCATCCTGAGCAAAGACCTGGCTGGCGAACATGGCTGATATAAACAATAGAGTTTTCATTTGTAGCCTCTTCAGGAAAGCAGGAGGTCGAGCACGATGCCTAAAAAAATGGCCAGCCCGACATAGTTGTTGTGCAAAAACGCCTTGAAGCAAAGCATGCGGTCACGTCCGCGAATCCATGCGTAATGGACGCCCATGATGCCGGCGGCGACCAGCAAGCCGGCATAGAACGGCCAACTGAAGTGACGCAGGAAACCCAGCCAGCCGATAATACCCAAGGTGATCGCATAACAAGCCATGATGGCGGCAACATCAAAACGGCCAAAGGTGATGGCGGCGGTTTTGATGCCGATTTTGAGGTCGTCCTCGCGGTCGACCATGGCATATTCCGTGTCGTAAGCAATGGCCCAAAAAATATTGGCGAGCAGCAGCCACCAGGCTTCATTGGGCACTGTACCAAGTTGCGCGGCGTAAGCCATCGGAATGCCGAAGCCGAAGGCAATGCCAAGATAAGCCTGCGGAATGGCCAAAAAACGTTTGGTGAAAGGATAGCTGGCGGCAAGAAACAAGGCGGGGATCGACATCCAGATCACCAGCTTGTTATTGAGCAGCAGTACCAGCGCAAAGGCGCAAAGAGAAAGGCCGGCAAAGAGCGCAAGTGCTTCCTTGGTGGAAACCTTGCCGGCAGTGAGCGGGCGCTCCTTGGTACGCTCGACATGGCGGTCAAAATCACGGTCGGCGTAATCATTGATGACGCAGCCCGCCGAACGCATCAGCACCGTACCAAGAATGAAAATCCACAGCACGACCCAACTCGGGTGTCCGTTGGCAGAAAGCCAAAGTCCCCACAGCGTTGGCCAGAGCAGCAACAAAATGCCGATTGGCTTGTCGAGCCGCATCAGCTTCTCGTAGAGGTTCAGCTTTTCGGTGATTAAAGACCAGTTCATGCGGCGATTTTACCTTGCAATGCCAAAGCCCTTTGTCTGTTACACCCCAAGAGTGCTTCCTGCGGGGCGCGGTCGACCATAAAAAATGCCTTATTTTTCTGCGCCACGTAACGCCCGAACGATGTTGAACAAGTTGTCCGGTGTTGCTTCAGCCGGGGCGACTGGTATTGCTGCACGCAAAGTGATGCGGGAAAACAGGCCGCGACGGAACGGTGTTTTCATCGCCACGCCATCAATGCGCGAAAAGAAACTTCCCCACAATCCGCTCAGCGCCAGCGGGATAACCGGCACCGGGTTGTTCGCCAGAATTCGCGAGATGCCGGGGCGGAAGGCTTGCAATTCGCCATCGCGGGTGATGTTGCCTTCCGGGAAAATACCGACCAGTTCGCCGGCTGCCAGCGCCTTGCTGACTTCAGCAAAAGCCGCTTCCATCATCGCCGGGTCTTCCTTGGCCGAGGCAATGGGAATCGCGCCGCAATGGCGAAAAATGTAGCTGAGTAGCGGGTATTTGAATATGCGGTGATCCATGACGAAACGTAGCGGTCGTGGTGAGGCACCCATGATTACGACAGCATCTGCAAAACTGACATGATTGCAGACGATGACCGCTGAACCTTCCTCCGGAATGTTTTCCAGCCCTTCGCTGCGTAGGCGATAAACAGCGCGGATCATCAGCCAGGCCATAAAGCGCAACAGGAATTCCGGCACCAGACGGTAGATGTAAAGCGCAACCAACGCATTGGCCAGTGCGGCAATACCGAACAGCGCCGGGATCGACAAGCCACTACTGAGCAGGGCTGCAGCACCCAGTGCGCCGGTGACCATGAACAAGGCGTTGAGAATGTTGTTGGCGGCAATGATCCGTGCCCGATGCGCCGCACTGCTGCGAATCTGGACCAGCGCATAGAGCGGAACGATGAAGAAACCACCAAAAACGCCGAGCATGACCAGGTCAAAGAGAATGCGCCAAACGGCCGGGATGCCGAGCAAGGCGGCAACGCCCAGCACTTCAGTCGCGAATGGGGTCGCGGGTGACGCAAAGTAAATATCGATGCCGAATAGCGTCAGGCCAATTGAGCCGAAGGGAACCAGACCGATTTCCACGCGTTTGCCGGACATTCTTTCGCAAAGTAGCGAACCCAGGCCGATGCCCACCGTAAATACCGCCAGCAAAAGCGTTACCGAGCCTTCGCCGCCACCCAGGACATTCTTGGCGTAAGCCGGGAACTGGGCAAGAAACAGGGCACCATACAACCAGAACCAAGAAATGCCGAGAATGGAAAGAAAGACTGCACGATTCTGGCGAGCAAAGGCAATATTGCGCCAGGTTTCCGTCAGCGGATTGAGGTTGACCGTAAGACTTGGCTCCGGCGCCGGCGCAGCTGGTATGCCACGACTGGTCAGGTAGCCAGCCAAGGCAACCACAAAACCGCCAAGCGCGATCCAGGCCGGATGTTCGACCGAACCGGCGAGCAAACCGCCGGCCAGCGTGCCGATCAGGATGGCGACAAAGGTGCCGGCCTCAATCAGCGCATTACCGCCGACCAGTTCATCTTCATGCAGATGTTGCGGCAGGATGGCGTATTTGACCGGGCCAAAAAGGGTTGAATGCAGGCCGAGCAAAAACAGCGCGCCCATCAATAGCGGCAGGCTGTGGACAAAGAAACCCGTCGCGGCAACGCCCATGATGAGCATTTCCAGCACCTTGACCAGCCGTGCCAGCAAGGCTTTGTCGTACTTGTCGGCGAGCTGTCCGGCAGTTGCTGAAAATAGAAAAAAGGGCAGGATGAAAATCCCGGCCGCCAGATTGGCGAGCAACTCCGGCTTGATTTCAGTCCATTGCGCCGACTGAAATGTGAGCAGAACGATCAGCGCATTTTTGAACAGGTTGTCGTTAAAGGCACCGAGGAATTGTGTCCCGAAAAATGGGGCAAAGCGACGGGTTTTCAGAAGTCCGAATTGACCACTCATGCTTAAACTCCTTCCGCCAGACGCTTGAGCGTCACGTAGTCCGTTTTGCCGGTGCCAAGCAGCGGCAAGGCTTCAACGCGCTGGATCTTGCGTGGTACCGCCAGTTCCGGCACGCCGGTTGCGCGGGCTTTGGCGGCAAGCAATTCGCGTGAGAGTTCGCTGTCCGTAGTGAACAAAACCAGTGCCTCGCCCTTGCTGGCATCCGGCTGGCTGGAGACGGCATGGGCCTTGTCCGGTGAAGTGGCCGTAGCCAGTTTTTCGACCACTTCGAGGCTGACCATTTCGCCTGCAATCTTGGCAAAGCGTTTGACCCGGCCAACGATTTTGACGAAACCATCGTCGTCCAGTTCGACGACATCACCGGTTTCATACCAGCCCTCACCGATGTCCGAAACTGGTGGTTGCAGCACGCCGGGTTGGTCGGATTTGAGGTAACCAGCCATCACATTGGGGCCGCGTACATGCAGAATGCCGCCATTGGCGATGCCGGGAACCGGCACCAGGCGATGCTCGATGCCCGGCAGCAAATTGCCGACCGTGCCGGTGCGATAAGCCATCGGCGTATTGACCGCCAACACGGGGGCGGTTTCGGTCGCGCCGTAGCCTTCAAAGATGCGCAGGCCGAATTTCTCGAACCACTGGTTGCGCACCGATTCGGACAGTTTTTCTGCACCCGCGACGACGTAGCGCAGACGATAAAAATCGTAAGGATTGGCGAACTTGGCGTAATTGGCGAGGAAGGTCGAGGTGCCGAAAAGCACCGTGCAGCCACGGTCGTAAGCCAGTTCCGGAATCACACGGTAATGCAGCGGTGAGGGGTAGAGGAAAAGGCTGGCGCCGTTCAGCACCGGCAACAGCGCCCCGGCAGTCAGGCCGAAGGAGTGGAAAATGGGCAAGGCATTGAGCACCTTGTCGTAGACCGAGAAATCGATGACTGCCCGAATCTGTGCGATGTTGGCGAGAATGGCACGATGCGGCAGCACAACGCCCTTCGGTTTGCCTTCCGAGCCGGAGGTGAACAGGACCACCGCCGCTGCTTCCGGTGAGGTTTCAATTTCGTAAGCGCGCGGGAAATGGATGGCGTAAAGCATCAGCCACAGCTTGTCGCCCAGACTGACCCGTTCGCGTACATCCTCAAGATAGATCAGTTGGACGCCCTGCAGCCCCGCCAGCTTGTCAGCCAGTTTGGCTTGTTCGACAAAGGCGCGTGAGGTAACGATGGTGCCGATCACTGCGCCTTCACAGGCCGATTGCATGGCTTCTAGGCCGGCCGTGTAATTGAGCATGGCCGGTACGCGCTGCCTGGCCGTCAGGCCGAAGATCAGGCCCAGCGTCGGCACCAGATTGGGTAGCAACAGCCCGATCCGTTCGCCTGGTTGCGAAATGCGTTCGATCTGTCGGCCCAGAACCAGTGCCATTTTCAACAGGTCGTTATAGGAATATTCGATCTGTTTGACATCCTCCAGCAGCTTGCGCCGGCGACCAAAAATATCGGCGGCGTCGCAAAGTGCAGAGTAAAGCGTTTGCTGCGGACGTGAGGCGAAAATCATTTCCTGCATCAACTTGCGCATTGCCTCGCCAGATTTGCGGCGGCGCAGTTTGGCGGTGGCTGCAACAGGCATCGGGAAATGCCGCTCGGGCAAAATGCTCAGGCGAATTTTAGGGAACAGGGTTTTCGGGTGCTTGCCGGAAAGGCGAGAAAAATAGCTGCGCGAGGCGCCGTCGACCCTAACCGGTACCACTGTTGCACCGGTCTTGGCGGCAACAAAGGCGGGGCCGTCGTACACCTTCATCAGCGAACCCGTCAGCGTGATCCGCCCTTCCGGGAAGATGACCACCGGGCGGCCGGATTCGATCAGGCGGATGACCTTTTTCATGGCCATCGGACTGGTCGGGTCGACTGCCAGATACTCCACTTGCGAGAGCAGAATGCGGAAGAAAAAACTGTTGGCAATCGTTGTGTGCACCACGAACACCGGATCAATTGGCAGGAACAGACCGATCAGCAGGCCATCGAGAAAAGATTGGTGATTGGCGACAATCAGCAAGTGCGGGTGATTGAAATTGGCCTGGTGCGCCCGTACTTCAACGCGAAACAACAACCGGGCCAAGCCACGCAGCAGTGGCCGAAAGAGTTTGCGCATCAGGCATTTTCCTTCAGGTAATTGAGTACATTGCTGAAGGTGGTTTCCAGCGCCTCACGATTGAGCCAGAACCAGACCTCCTTACCAATTTTTTCGGAGGCGAGTACGCCCGATTCGTGGAGAATTTTCAGGTGGTGCGAAACGGTCGACCGGGCCAGCGTAGAGACCTCTGCAATCTGCCCGACATTCAAGCGCTCGCCTGGCTCAAACAATAAAAGCATGCGTTGCCGATGTTCATCGCCGAGAGCTACGAATATCTTTGACATTGCTTGCCACTCAGGCGGGATGGTTTGGCTGTAGTTTTTTGTCATGTCGATAATGTTAGTTATATCGACGTATCGCTGTCAAGCAGCATTATTGGGTGGAGAAATATCCAATATGGAAACTTTCATAGGCCTTTCTGAATATATACAGAGCGCAGCATAAGTGAGACATTGATCACATCATGGATCAGTTACCAATGACACGTTTCCGATTGCAGCCTACGCTTTTCTTCCTGCTTGCTGCGTGGCTAGGCATCATTGTATTTGCCGCGCACATGTTGATGTCTTCGGAAATCAGACGTGCCGAACTGCAGTTTGATGAAGTTATCCGGGTGTTGGCAAGCGACGTAAAACACAAACTGGATACGAATGAAGCGGTGCTTGCCGGTTTTGCAGCATTTTTGCAGGCGGTAGATCGAAGTGATACGGAGTCTGCCAAACGTTATGCCGCTTCGGCTGCTGCCGCATATCCCCATATTTACATGCTTGAGGTTGCGCGCAAAGTCAATTTGTCTGACGAAAAGAGCTTGGAGGACTCGTTGCGTAAAGGATGGCGTGACGATTTTTCGATCAAGAATTTTGCCGATATAACGGGGCAATCGCTTAAGGGTGTTAGAGAGAAAAAAGCCTCGTGGCCGATTCTTTTTATGTATCCATCACTGCCGGAAACGCAGGCGATTTATGGTGTGCGCTTGGAAACCGTTGATTATCTGTCGCATCCCATGGCTTTGGCTCAACAAAACGTCAAGCCTGTTGTTTCTCCTGTATTTGGCTTGTATGAGGGTAATACGGCCTTCATCCTGCTCCAGGAGGTGAACCGGCCTGCTGATGCGTCTTCGTCAGATATGAATTTTTTCGGTAATACGATGATGGCGTTTTTGCTGATCAAGACCCAAGCTTTGATACCGGCAGTGTGCAAAGAGAATCAGTGCAATAAAATTCATGTTTCTGCCATGTCGGCGCCTGTCGTCAATCCGCAGAGCATGCTTTTCGAATTACAGGCAGTAAAGGCAGGACAGCTTGATCGGCTGCTTTTGCCCATTTTCACTCGGCGAATCATGATTGAAAATGTTTCGCAACCGACTTTGATGGAGTTCGATCAGCAGCTGCGCTGGGTTGATTTTTTGAGCCTTGAGTTGATGGTGATTCTGGTGTTACTGGGCGGTGCCCTGCTTGTCGTGCCTTGGGTCACCATGCGTCATTACATGGCGCTTGACCGGGCTGCTATTGAACATGAAAGATCGTCTTATCTGGCCACGCATGATTTGTTGACCGGGCTACCCAATCGTTTTCTCTTCATTGATCGATATGAGCAAGCTTTCCAGCGTTGGCAGCGTGATGGCAATTCGTTTGCCTTATTGCTGGTTGATCTAGACTATTTCAAGAGAATAAATGATCTACATGGCCATGAGGTTGGTGATCAGGTGTTAATTGCCTGCGGCAAACGAATGGCGCGCGAGCTACGTGCCTGCGATACGGTTGCGCGTCAGGGTGGGGACGAGTTTCTTGTTTTGCTCGGAAATGTCCTGAATGCCGATGATGCTGAAGCTGTCGGAGAAAAATTGCTGGCAGCTTTTGTCGAACCGATTGAAACGACAGCCGGCGTGTTGAAGGTCTCGTGCAGCATTGGCATTGCCATTTGTCCAATGCACGGCGAAAGTCTGGAAATTTTGCGTAAACTGGCTGATCGAGCGATGTATCAGTCCAAAGCGCAAGGCCGCAATACCGTTTCGGTTTGGGCGGACATTCCTGTCACTTAACGCTTGTTAAGTTCTCCAATCGAGCGATCTAACGCCTCCTCCAGATAGCTTTGATAAAAATCAGGCAAGCGCGCGCCGATTATGGGGTCGGCCAGCCGCCGGCCATTGGGCCCATAGAAAGCGACCACCGGAACCAATTTCACTTTTTCTGAAGCAGTGAAAGCTGTGTGATTTGTCGGGTTACCTTGAAAGTCGCGTAGTGCTGCATCACCGTCCTGATTTATCTGGCGGATAAGCACGTGATCGCGATAGCGCGGGTTGTTGATGAGCGGTTTGAGATAGTCGCGTTTGACGGTTTCGCAGTATTTGCAGTCACGGCGGCTGTAGATGATGACTAATGGCCCGCCTTGTTTGCGTGCTATTTCGACTTCGCTGCGCAGGTCGGCAGCCAAGGGCAGGTCATTGCCTTTGGCCAGAAGTGGCCCACTACCGAGCAGGAGCAGGCTGATCAGTGAAAGTCGGGCGAGGGTGTGTGCCAAGTGTCCTGCCTCACTTCGTAAAGTGGTAGTAATGCTTGTTCAGCCAGGCCGCGACGTTGCCTTCATCTTCCGGAAACCAGCCCGAATTGACTTGCGAATTGCAGGCAGCGACGCGCTGCATTAACTCCAGCTTGTCCGAGAGTACGCGGCCTTCGCGGGTGTACATTTTGCTGCCATCACCGCCGTACATGCGAATGTGGCAACTGGTGCAAGCCTTGTCGTGCATCGGCTTGGCGGCTTGCAAATCGACGGTTCCCCAGGGTTCTTCAGCCCAGGCAAAGCTGTTCAGCAGGGAAATTAGGGCTATTAACAGTAGGCGCATGTTTGTTCTTTCTGGCAGAAATGGTTTGGATTATGTGATTAGAAACCGGCAGCTTCGGCTTCAAGATAAGCAAGGCTGACATACTTCCCAATATTCGATTCAAAACCCTTGGTGTCGCGCGCACGGCTGGCAACGCGCGGGTCTTTCAGCACGAGCAACTTGGCTTCCTCAAGTGGCAGGCCATCCTTGATGGCTTGTTCGCAGGGACGATAAATGCCTTCGAACATTTCCCTGTTCCATTTCAGCACGTTGGCGCTCGGTTCGCCGTGGCCGGGTAGCCAGATGGTGCTGCCGGTTTTTTCCAAGGTGTCGTAGGCTTTCAGTGTGCCAAGGTAAGAGCCATCATCCATGTTGGCAATGCGCCTATCCATGGCCACGTCGCCAACCAACATCAGTTTGTCTTCGAGGACTTCGACGCAGAGATCAAAGGGCGTGTGTACAGTGCCCATGTGATGCATCCGTAAAGTGACGTCGCCAAACTTGAGTTCGTCGCCGTTTTGCAGCGGTTTGCTGGGTGGTACGACGCGGGTGCCGAGGGTGGCCTGGTTGGTCCATTGCTCCATCAGGGTGCGCCACATGTTGCCCTGAACGCCCTGGACAGCGGCGATGGTGCCGGGGTGAGAATAGAGCGGCAAACTAGCGCCATAGGCCTCGACATAGGCGTGATTGCCCAGCCAGTGGTCGCCGTGGTAGTGCGTGTTGATGATGGCGATGACCGGTTTTTTGAATGCTTTTTTAACCTGCCGAATAGCCATTTCGCCGATTTGAACCGAGGCGCCGGAATCGACAACCACCAAGCCTTTGGCCGTATTGACGAAGGTGATGTTGCACATCATTCCCTGGTTTTCCGGCGTCGGGAAACCGTCTGGCGAGAAAATTATCCAGACGTGTTTTGAGACTTGGCGCAGCGGATGATCCTTGACTACGGGGCCGCGCACGAAGTCATCTACTTCTTTGGCAAAGGCACTGATCGTCTGCAAGGGGGCGAATTCAACAGCAGTCAATGTGGCGAAGGCTGCTGTACTTTGGATAAAGCGGCGGCGGTTCATCTGGTGTCTCCTTGTTTTTCGAGGCTGGTCTTGCTTCCCCGGTAGCTCGGCGCGTATGCTGCGAATGAAAGCGTAGCGTAAGCGAATTACCGTTTAATAATGTACCTATATTAATGACGAAAGGGGAGCGAATTGAGAGTCATGCGTAGTTTTCTATTGGCGAGCAGTGCGCTTGTGCTGTTTATTTCCGGGCAAGTGATTGCTGCGGACAAGGTTGATCTGGCGCGCGCCGAAGAAATAGTTTCCGGTCGTTGCTTCCTTTGCCACGGTCTTGAGGGCGAATCGGCCAGTCCGATCTTTCCGCGTCTGGCGGGACAGCATTCTGAGTACATCGCCAAGCAACTGGGTGAATTCAAATCTGGCAAGCGCAAGAGCGACACCATGAAGCCGCAAGCCGAGGATTTGACACCGGCTGAAATGAAGGCGCTCGGTGCCTTTTTTGAGGGCAAAAAACCCAGTGCGCGCCCGGTTAGAGATGCGGATCTGGTTGCTGTCGGCAAGTTTGTTTTCAGCCGTGGCAATCAATTTTCCGGCTTGCCCGCCTGTGCCAGCTGTCACGGACCCAAAGGGCTGGGTACGCCACAATTGCCGCGTCTCGCCGGCCAACATCCGCGCTATACCGAAGATCAGTTGAAACAGTTCAACAGTCGCGAGCGTAATAACGACAATGCGGTGATGCATACCGTGGCCTCAAAGCTCACCGAACTGGAAAGAAACGCTGTTGCCGAGTACATCGCCACGCTCGACTAAGCTGTTACACCCCATGAGTGCTTCCTTCGGGGCGCGCTCGACAAGAAAAAAGGCCGCATTTTTTGCGGCCTTTTGTTTTAGCGGTTGAACAATCTCAGGTCAGCATATCTGCCCAGATATTTTTCGACCAACCGATAGCCGCCTTGCCCTCAAGTTCGTTGCGTGCAGCAGAAACGCCGCCGGCGCCCTTGACTGGTTGAACGGTTTTGGTAGCTGCGTCATATTGATGTACCGAAGAAACGTGGATGGCATTTTTGGCATCAACGAAGCTGTAACAGGTGTTCATGACGACCGGTGTCGGGCTCGGTTCGAGGCCGGAGAGCTGGTTGAGAATGGCTGCGGCGGCCAGCTTGCCATGCTGGTTGGCCATATGGCCGGACTTGGGCATGGTCGGCGCCGGGAAAATGGCGTCGCCCAGCACATGAATGCCCGGTGTGTTGGTTGATTCCATGCTCAGCCAGTTGATGTCCACCCAGCGATTGTTGATCAGCTTGATGCCCGACTTGTGGGCGATGTCGCCAGCGCGGTGCGGCGGGATGACGTTGAGTACATCCGCCTTGAACTTGTCGAATTCGAGCACGGCAGTGTTGGTGCCGACTTCGACATCCTTCACTTCGCTATTGTTGCGGTATTCGACCATGCCCTTGTACAGATCGGTCCAGGCCTTGGTGAACAAGGCTTTCTTCGACATCACATCTTCATTGGCATCGAGGATGATGACTTTTGATTTCGGCTTGCTCTTCTTGAAATAGTCGGCGACCAGACAGGCGCGCTCGTAGGGGCCGGGCGGGCAGCGGTAAGGCGCTTTCGGGATGGAGATGGCGTAGGTGCCGCCGTCCTTCATGCTTTCCAACTGTTGGCGCAGGGCAACCGTTTGCGGGCCGGCTTTCCAGGCGTGCAGGATTTTGCTCTGGGCTTCGGCGCTCTTCAGGCCGGGGATGTCGTCCCACATGAAGTCGACGCCGGGTGACAGCACCAGACGGTCATAACTCATTGCACCGCCGGCCTTCAAGGAAATTGAGCGTTTTGCGGCGTCGACCGCAACAACGTCATCCTGAACAACACGGACGCCCCATTTGTTCTTCAGGCCGTCATAGCTGACGGTGATGTCTTCCATCGTCTTGGTGCCACCAATGACCAAGTTGGAGATCGGGCAGGAGATGAAGGTCGGGTTACGTTCGATCAGGGTGACCTGAACGCCACCTTCGCTCCACATGCGCAGATATTTGGCGATGGTCGCACCGCCGTAGCCACCGCCGACCACAACAACATGGCCACTGGCCTTGCCGCCGCCGGCGCAGCCGTAGAGAGAGGCCATCGCGCCAGCTGCCGCGCCAACTTTCAGGAAATCTCGTCTTTTCATCAGCATCATTTTGTTTTCCCCTTACTTTTGCGCTGCGAAATAGGTGGCGATCAGATCAAGCTGTTCGTCGGTGTAGCCCTTGGAGATCTGATGCATGATCGTGGCGGGCTTGTCGCCGCTCTTGAAATCAGCCAGTTTCTGCAGGGTTTTTGATTTTTCCATGCCGGCCAGAGAATCCATGCCGGCACCCTTGAGCGCATTGCCGTTGGTGCCGTGGCAGTTGGCGCACGTAGCGGCCAGATTGCGGCCAAGATTTGGGTCAGCGGCCTGCGCGGCACCGGTTGCGGCAACCAGGCAGAGCGTTGCGATTGTGGGTAGCAGCTTCATCGAGACATCTCCTCTGTGATGATGTAGTAATTAGACATATGGCCAGAATTTGTACTTCTTTGTGTTGTGTGGCGTAGAACAAAGGTTATAGCGCTTTTAGATAAATTGCATGCTGCGGCGCAACAATATAAGTAGTTGACTATATAAGTATGGGGTTATACATTGTTTCTTAATTCAGATCAAAAAATCAAAATGAACGAAGAGAATCAGGTCTTTGAACAGGTCGCACATTACTTCGGTTTGCTTGCCGATCCAACCCGTTTGCGCATTCTCTCCTGCCTTTGTGCCGAGGAGCGCGCGGTGAAGGCGGTGGTCGAGAAAGTGGGGCTGACGCAGGCCAATATTTCGCGCCACTTGAATATTCTTTTCCGTGCCGGCGTGGTTGATCGCCGGCGTGAGGGAAATAGTGTTTTTTATCGGGTTATCGATCCGAATTTTGTCGATATCTGCCGCACGGTCAGCATTACGGTGGCTTGCAGGGACATGGGTGATCAATTCGGTATTGCGGCAGCGTAGTGAAATTATTTAAGTAAACAACATAGAGGGGTCAACTCAATGGTGGATCGTGTTTTAAATCCGGGGCGCTTAAGGGCCGCACCGGAAAACTTCCTGTCTGAAGAACAGGTCAAGGCGGTTGCGGCAGGACGCCGTGATTTCCTGCGCAAGAGCTTTGTCGCAGCGGGGGCTGCATTGGCGGCACCGATGGTGGCGCGGGCCAGCGAGGGGGATCCGAATATTCTGGAGAATCCGACGTGGACCACAACGCTCGGTCAGCCCGTAGCGACCAATCCGTACGGCAAACCTTCCAAATTTGAAAGCCAGTTGCTGCGCCGTGAATCGCCGGGTCTGGCCCGCGTTGGCGGCGCCTCGGTGTCATTTGCGCCGTTGCAGGGCTTGTTCGGCATCATCACGCCGTCCGGCCTGCATTTCGAGCGCCATCATCAGGGTTGGCAGGATGTCGATCCGACCAGGCACCGCTTGATGGTCAATGGTTCGGATGATTCCTTGCTCAAGAAGCCCAAGGTGTACACCATGGACGAACTGATGCGTTTGCCATCCGTATCGCGTATCCACTTTATCGAGTGTGGTGCCAACACCGGCCTGGAGTGGGGCAATGTGGCGGTGCCGACTGTGCAATACACGCACGGCATGCTCTCGTGTTCGGAATTTACCGGCGTGCCGCTCAAGCACCTGCTTGAAGACTGCGGCGTTGATTTCAAAAAGGCACGTTACGTATTGGCAGAAGGTGCTGATGGCTCCTCAATGACGCGCACCATTCCGATGGAAATGGTCGAGTCGGGCGAAGTCTTTGTCGCCTACGGCCAGAACGGTGAAATGCTGCGCCCGGAAAACGGTTATCCGCTGCGCCTGATCGTGCCGGGTGTGCAGGGGGTTTCCTGGGTCAAATGGTTGCGTCGTATCGAAGTTGGTGACAAACCCTATGCAACCAAGGATGAAGCGGTACATTACATCGACTTGTTGCCCAGCGGCCTGCATCGCCAGTACAGCTCTGTGCAGGAAGCAAAGTCGGTTATCACGACACCTTCCGGTGGTCAGACGCTGCTTGAAAAAGGTTTCTTCAACGTTTCCGGCCTCGCCTGGTCCGGTCGCGGTTGCATCAAGCAGGTCGATGTCTCCTTTGATGGCGGCATCAACTGGCAGACGGCGCGTCTGGAAGGCCCGATCCAGAACAAGGCGCTGACGCGCTTCAACATCAATTGGGTGTGGGACGGCAAACCGGCCATTCTGCAGTCACGCGCCATTGATGAAACCGGCTTCGTACAACCGAGCTACGGCCAATTGCGCAAGGTGCGCGGCACCAAGTCGATCTATCACAACAACGCCATTCAATCCTGGAAAGTCATCGAAAGCGGGGAGGTCAGCAATGTTCAGGTTCTCTAAGACCATTCTCGTTTTAGCGCTCTTTTCAGCGTCGACCGCAACATTTGCCTTCGATAATTTCAAAGGTGTTGGCCGTCAGGCAACGCCGGCTGAAGTGAAGGCCTGGGACATCGATGTGCGCCCGGACTTCAAGGGTTTGCCCAAGGGGTCAGGCTCAGTCGATAAGGGGCAGGAACTATTCGAGGAGAAATGTGCGTCTTGTCACGGCACCTTCGGCGAGTCGAATGAAGTATTCACACCGCTGGTCGGTGGCACGACCAAGGACGACATGCAGACGGGGCGCGTCAAGGGCCTCTCGTCCGGCGAACTGCCGCAGCGCACGACCTTTACCAAGGTGGCGACGATTTCAACGGTCTTCGACTACATCCAGCGCGCCATGCCCTGGACTGCGCCGAAATCGCTGAAGCCGGATGATGTCTACGCAATTCTTGCCTACCTGTTGAATTTGTCTGAAATGGTGCCGGGTGATTTTGTGCTGTCGGATAAGAACATTGCTGACGTCCAGAAACTGCTGCCCAACCGTAACGGCATGACCACCGACCATGGCATGTGGACCGGTGCCTCGGCTGCCAAAGGCGGGATCGGCAACGGCGGCAAGCCGGATACGCAAAACAAGGCGTGCATGAAAAATTGCAAGCCGGAAGTGCTGATCGGTTCAACCCTGCCCGATTACGCGCGCACGGCCCATGGCGAGTTGTACGACCAGAACCGCAATTTCGGCCCGGTACGTGGCACCAAAACTCTGGGCGGTGCTGCCGCTGCGCCAGTTGCGGTCAATCCGAATCTGGAACTGGCAACCAAGAGTGGTTGCATGGCCTGTCATGGCGTCAATAGCAAGATCGTCGGTCCCGGCTACAACGAAGTCGTGACTCGCTACAAGGGCCAGCCCGACGCCGAGGACCGTCTGGTGGCCAAGGTCAAGGCCGGTGGTCAAGGTGTTTGGGGCGCGATACCAATGCCGCCCAATGGGCATTTGAAAGATGAAGATTTGAAGACACTGGTTAAGTGGATTCTGTCAGGCGCAAAGTAATTTCAAAATTTTGAGAGGAGAAGTTATGAACAATCAACGTCGTAATGTACTGAAGACCGGCTCAGGTGCCGCGCTTCTCACCGTTCTTGCTGCTGCCGGCATTATCACGCCGGGCATGGCTCTGGCTGACTGGAACAAGGCCGCTTTTGACGCCAAGAGCATGGCCGATACGCTGAAGGCAATTGGTGCCGGCACTCCGACCGATAGCAAGGATGTTCAGGTCACCGGCCCGGATATCGCTGAAAACGGCGCTGTTGTGCCGGTTGGCGTCAGCTCCACGCTGCCCAACGTCACGATGGTTGCCATCCTGATCGAGAAGAACCCGAATGCCCTGTCGGCTACCTTCAATCTGCCGGAAGGCACGGAAGCCAATGTCCAGACCCGCGTCAAAATGGGCCAGACCTCCAATGTTTACGCACTGGTCAAGTCGGACGGCAAGTTCTTCATGGCCACGAAAGAGATCAAAGTAACGCTGGGCGGCTGCGGCGGCTAATCGGCCACGACATTTACTGAATACAGGAGAAATATATGGGCAATCCAATGAAAATCCGCGCCGCCAGCAAGGACGGCGTTACCGAAGTCAAAGTGCTGATCAGCCACGAAATGGAAACAGGGCAGCGCAAGGATGCGGCTGGTGCCATCGTGCCGGCCTGGTTCATTACCGAACTGACCGCCAAGCATGGTGACAAGGTGGTTTTGAGCAGCGAATTCGGTTCCTCTGTGTCCAAGAACCCATACCTGGCGTTCAAGTTCAAAGGCGGTGCCAAGGGTGACAAGATCATTGTTAGCTGGAAAGACAACAAGGGCGACACCCGTACTGACGAAGCCGCAATTGGCTAAAGCATGAAAAACGGCAGTGAAACGGCGTAGACCGTAGCTGCCGGCTGTACTTCCCCGGAGGAGTAATAATGTTCCAAGGTTTAACGAAAACGCTGGTTGGGCTGACGGTGGCGACCGTATTTTCTGGCGGCGTGCTGGCACAAGACAGCAAAGTGGCTGACGAGTTGGCGAAGTATCGCGAAGCGCTGGCTGATGGCAATCCGGCTGACTTACTCGAAGTCAAAGGCGAAGGTTTGTGGACTGAGAAGCGCGGTCCGAAAAAAGCATCACTCGAACAGTGTGACATGGGCCTTGGCCCCGGCAAGCTGGATGGCGCCTACGCCCAGTTGCCCAAATATTTCAAGGACACCAACAAGGTAATGGATGTCGAATCCCGCCTCGTCCATTGCATGGTCACACTGCAAGGTTTTACTGCTCAGGAAGTGACCAAGAACTGGTATTCCAAACCGGGTACCGATTCCGATATCGAAGCCATCGTCACTTACATTGGCGCCAAGTCGAACGGCAAGCCGATCAATGTAACGGCAACGCACCCGGAAGAGGCCAAAATGGCCAAGATGGGTGAGTACATTTTCTACCGCCGCTCTGGTCCGCAGGATTTCTCTTGTTCGATCTGCCACGGCCAGGACGGCAAGCGGATTCGTCTGCAGGATCTGGGCAATCTGACGACCAAGGAAGGTGCTGGCGTCGCGATGAAAACCTGGCCGTCCTACCGCGTATCGCAAGGAGCAGTGTGGACCATGCAGCGGCGTTTGATCGACTGCATGCGCCAGGCGCGCTGGCCTGAACCTAACTATCTGGCCGATTCAGTGATCGCCCTGGAAACCTACCTGCAAAAAAATGCAACCGGCACCGTGATGGAAACGCCGGGAATCAAGCGCTAAGGGGATGATCATGAAACTAAAAATTGCC
>ERZ724524.1107-NODE-1107-length-17935-cov-7.146924_pt1 | contig 17935 bp, 13 predicted proteins | sample MGYA00376057_ERZ724524 | MGnify/ENA primary metagenome ERZ724524 (study PRJEB28724, sample SAMN07190888) | wastewater metagenome | isolation source: influent of sewage treatment plant in Hong Hong | place: USA: Christiansburg, Virginia | collected 2016-03-01 ...
ATCTGCTGGACACCCTGCACCTGCCCGACAAGCTGCGCGACGCCATGCAAGAGGCGCGGCGCATCACCAATTTCGAGGGCAAACGCCGGCAGATGCAGTTTGTCGGCAAGCTCATGCGCAAGCTCGACGAGGCCACCGTGTCGGCCGCCCGCGCCGCGCTGGACGTGCAGCACAGTGGCTCGGCGCAAGAGAAGATGGCGCTGCACCTGGCCGAACAGTGGCGTGACCGGCTGATTGCCGAAGACGCCGCGCAGGCCGAGTGGATCGCCCACCACCCGGACACCGACATCCAGCAGCTGCGCGCGCTGATCCGCCAGGCGCGCAAGGACGCGCAGAGCGCCCACGACGCCAAAATTGCCGAGTCCACAGGCGCAGCGCCGCGCAAGGGCCGCGCCTACCGCGAGCTGTTTGCATTGGTGCGTGCCACTCTGGGCGGCGCAGCCGATGCCGGCGACGAAGCCGAGGCCCCCGACGAAGACGAGCCCAATGACTGACTCCAGCCTGCCCCCACCCGAGCCGGTGAAGATCGGCATTGTCTCCATCAGCGACCGGGCCAGCAGCGGCGTTTACGAAGACAAGGGCCTGCCCGCGCTGCAAGACTGGCTGACGCGCGCACTGCACAACCCGATTGAATTTTTGCCGCGCCTGATTGCCGACGAGCAGCAGACCATCAGCGACACCTTGGTGGCCCTGGTGGACGCCGGCTGCAGCCTGGTGCTGACCACCGGCGGCACTGGCCCCGCCCCGCGTGACGTGACGCCCGAGGCCACGCTGGCCATTGCGCACAAAGAAATGCCGGGTTTTGGCGAGCAAATGCGCAGCATCAGCCTGCGCTTCGTGCCCACGGCCATCCTCTCGCGCCAGGTGGCGGTGATTCGCAAGCAAAGCCTGATCATCAACCTGCCCGGCCAGCCCAAAGCGATTGCCGAAACCCTGGAAGGCGCCCGCGCCGCAGACGGCAGCCTGATCCAGGCAGGCATTTTTGCTGCGGTTCCCTATTGCATCGATTTGATCGAGGGGCCGTATCTGGAGACCCGCGAGGCAGTCTGCAAGGCGTTCCGGCCCAAGGTGGCGCAGCGGCCTGTGCGAGGCTGATACCGACCTTCTTTTTTTCATTTCACCCCTTTGCACCGATGCCTATCTACCGCTGCAACCAATGTGGCCTTGTCGCCGAAGGCGCCCTTCTTCCTGTGGGAGCGCAAACCCCATGCTCGCGCTGCGGAGCGCCCAGCACCGTTTTTGGAACGGTGTTCTATGTGGAGAAGCTCGTCGAGCGCTACTTTGCGGCGACGCGCGAACTCACGGCGCTGCGCGCCAGCGACAACGCCGAACCGCCGCCTGAACAGCCACAGGACCAGCCTTCAAGTCAGAAAATTACCGCGTCCCAACTGGATGTCGATCTGAACAACACCAGCGCCCTGGCAACGCCTGAGCAGCACGCACCTCTGCAAGCCTGGTTCGCTGCGCGCCAGATCGAGGCACGCTTTGACCCTTTCTTGGTAGACACAAGCGGATTCTTTGACGACGCGGCCCGCATGATCGGCGACCGATACGAGCTGTTTGGCGAGTTGATGGAGCGCATCCGCTTCGCTTACCGCAAGAGCCACAGCTGGGTCAACCTGGAACTGGCAAACCTGTCGCAAAAGGACGCACAGGCCATCAACACGCTCTGCCGGCAGCTTTACAGCCATACGTTTTTTTCCCGCTACCACTACCAGAAGGCCGAAAAAATTGTTCGCCTGACACTGCAAACGGCGCCTGCGGTGCGCCAGTTTTTCGATGGCGGCTGGCTGGAGTGGTATGCCTTCATGCTGCAACTGGAGCGTGCCAACGAAGTGGGCCAGCCGTTCTCGTGTGCACGCGGTGTGAAAGTTGTTTTCCCGAACGAAGACCTGCATGAACTCGATGTGCTGTGCCTGCCGCAAGGCGGCACACCGCTGTGCATTGAGTGCAAGTCGGGAGAATTTCGCCGCGACATCGACAAGTACCTGCGACTGCGCAAGCGCCTCGGGCTGCCACGCAGCCATTTTGTGATCTGCGCCACCGATCTGGATGACGAGCAAGCCGCCGGGCTGACTGCCATGTATGAGTTGACTTTCCTCAGCCTTGGTGCGCTGCCAAAGCATCTAAAAGAGATCCTTCGGCCCGCGTGACGGCGCGCAAAGGCGTCGCCTTTTCTTTAAAAATCTGATAAGAAAAGATGCTCTAGCGCTTACGCAGCAAGCGCAAGCAGCTATTTATTCAATAGCTTTTTATTTGCCAATGAGGTCATTGAACTTGCCCGCCTCAAACTGCTCTTTCAGCGCCGCGTCGCCCGGCACGCAGCCCTGGGTGTGCTGGCCGGCCGAGAGTTTTTCAATGGCTTGCCAAAGCAAGGCAATCTGGTGCTCTTGCGAGCCGGCGCTTTCCACCAAGCCGCGCATGGCCTGCGAGAGCGGGTCGTCTTCTTGGGTGATGCCGTAGGCGGTGAACTTGGGGGCCTGGGGTTCGGTCACGTCGGCGCTCTCACCTTCCTTCGACGGAATGATGCGCGCCGGGATGCCCACCGCCGTGGCGCCTGCGGGCACGGGCTTGATGACCACGGCATTGCTGCCGATTTTTGCGCCATCGCCAATCTCGAAGCCGCCCAGCACTTTGGCGCCGGCGCTGACCACCACGTCCTTGCCCAGCGTGGGGTGGCGCTTGGCGCCCTTGTAGAGCGAGGTGCCGCCGAGTGTGACGCCCTGGTAGATGGTGCAGCCGTCGCCGATTTCGGCGGTTTCGCCGACCACCACGCCCATGGCGTGGTCGAAAAACACGCGCTCGCCAATCTTGGCGCCGGGGTGGATTTCAATGCCGGTGAACCAGCGGGCCAGGTGCGAGATGAAGCGCCCCAGCCATTTGAGCCCATGCGTCCAGCACCAGTGCGCGCGCCGGTGCAGCCACAGGGCGTGCAGGCCAGGGTAGCAGGTGAGCACCTCGAACGTGCTGCGCGCGGCGGGGTCGCGCTCCAGGATGCATTGGATGTCGGAGCGCAGGCGGGAGAACATGGGGGTAGCAATCGAGGTCATCGCAGAGCACTCCAGTTTAAAGGCTTGCAGCGCCCATCGCTGGCGCAACCAGTTGCCATTGGTGAGTGCGCACAGTCGACCGCACTTTCGGCGTCCGCTGTGCAATCCGCATCGGCAAAACAGAGGACCAGGGCGACTCCCATCTACGCATCGGGCCACGGCTCGCTTGATGGATTCCGGATGCCTGCGCACAGGCTTGTAAAGACTGCACGTGGCGAGCACTCTCGGACGCTGACTGGCTGGCTGCGGCATAGAAGCCACCTCCATCTCACGATAAGTTGCTTCTCCCGATGCAAGGGAATCCTCAGGACAGGAATCTCCAGGCTTCACCCAAGTTCTTCTGAAGCAGCAGCAACAGGGAGCCATAGCGCTCCAACGACGACGGATCATGCCCCAGCACGTGGTGGAGACCGATGCTGACCGAGTAAACCTGTCCATCTGGTGCCACGAGACATGTCGCGAGCGCAGTCAAGCCCGGTTGCCATTGGACGGCGCAGTAGCCGTGCCGTTGGATCTCTTCCTTCGCCTGCGTGATGCCTCGCTGAATCTCAGGCCAAGCGGCAACGTGGATGTGCGCAAATTCACACAGCAGCTTTGCTCTTTTGGTCGGAGAAATCGCTGCCAGATACGCCCGACCTGAGGCCGTCAGCTCCATGGGAAACCGCGTGCCAGGGCCGGCCCGCCGGAAAACGCCACGCCGCGATTCGCGCACGGACTCCAAGTACATCATTTCGCTGTGCTCGCCGATGGCAAGCCCAACGTTAATTTTTTCTCCCTCGGCAATGGACTTCATCAAAGGCAGTGCCGCGTCCACCATCGGAATCTCGTAGCGGTAGACATTCGAGAGTCCCAGATAGACCGCGCTGAGGCGATACCCACGCGCCGCAATGTCGTAGGAAAGAAAGCCTTCATCCACCATCACACGCGTCAAGCGGCTGATGGTTGAGCGGGGCAGACCCGAGCGCAGAGCGAGGTCGGCGTTCGTGAGGGTTCCCACGCCTGGCCGAAACGCGCGCAGCAAACGCAGGCCGCGCGCCAGTGACTGGCTGCCAGCCGTGGCTCGCGTAAACGCGCCCGTGTCGCGCGTGATGCTTCTGGTGGAGGCCATGGATCGGCGGCAGAGCGCGGGAAGAAACAATTTCAGTAAGCGAAATCACACTGTATCGCTTCGGCGCCAATCGTCATAGGATCAAATTCGATCCAGCTGCAAGCAGGCAAACGTCTTGGGCGCTGGAACCGACCCGCGACGCGGCCACGCAGATATGCACAAAGGAGCTTCCCGCCATGCGCACCTTAGACGACCTCAACGTTCGCCACGATGGCCCTGTTGCCATCGTCAGCATGAACCGACCACCGCACAACTTCGTCGACGTCGAATTCATGCAATCCTTGTTGTCGGTTCTGCAGGAGCTCGACGCAAACCCGCAATGCCGAGTCGTGGCCCTGCTGTCGGAAGGAAAAAACTTTTGCGCCGGGGCGGATTTCAGCACGGTGGTTGATGGCAAAGCCAGCAAGACGCAAGCCGATGCACCAGACCCTTCTCCTTTCTATGCCGTAGCCATGCAGCTCTTTGCGACGCGCAAACCCATCGTCGCAGGTGTGCAAGGCGCAGCTATTGGCGCTGGACTCGGTCTTGCACTGGTGGCTGATTTCCGTGTGACCTGCGCAGAGGCCCGCTTGAGCGCCAATTTTCTGCGTCTCGGGTTTCATCCCGGCTTTGCCTTGAGCTACACCCTGCCGCGGCTGATTGGAATTCAGAAGGCAGGTCTGTTGTTCTACACCGGACGCCGTGTCGGCGGAGAGGAAGCTGTCGCCATCGGCCTGGCGGACGAGCTTGTCCCGGAAGCGGAGGTGGCAAGCCGCGCCATCGCTCTGGCGCAGGAGATCGCCATTGCGGCGCCTCTGGCGGTGGCATCGACGCGTTCGGTCTTGCGACAGGACTTTCATCGGCAAGCTGTCGAAGCCAATCGGCGCGAGCTTGCTTTCCAGCTGGAGCACTTTCGCACCGAAGATTTCCGCGAAGGCATCGCCGCCATGGCGACACGTCGCCAGCCCAATTTCCAGGGCCGATAAGCCCGTATTCATGTCTGGATCCACGACCATGTCTTTCACCCCTTCAACTGCCCCGTCTGCGGGCCCGCTCGATGGCATTCGCATCGTCGACCTCACATCGGTTGTCCTCGGTCCCATAGCGACCCAGGTGCTGGCCGACTGGGGCGCCGATGTCATCAAGATTGAGTCGCCCGAGGGCGATCTGATGCGCTCCAACGGGGTGTCGCGCAATCCCAAGATGAGCTCAATCTTCCTAGCTCTGAACCGCAACAAGCGCTCGATGGTGCTGGACCTCAAGAAGAGCGACGACGCCAAGGTATTGCGCGAGCTCATCAAGACTGCGGACGTCTTGGTGCACAACATGCGCGTGGGCGCGATCGAGCGGCTGGGCTTTGGCTACCACGCGGTTCAGGAACTCAACCCGCAAATTGTGTATTGCGCGGCGACGGGCTTCGACCAGCGCGGGCCTGACCACGACAAGCCTGCGTTCGACGACATCATCCAGGCCGCCTGCGGCTTGGTGGCGGTGGGTTCCGTGGGGCGGGAGGTGCCCGACTTTGTTCCCAGCCTAATCGCCGACAAAACTGCCGGATTGGCCGTGTCGAACGCGATCACTGCGGCCCTATTTCATCGTGAACGAAGCGGCGCCGGGCAGTACGTCGAAGTCCCGATGTTAGAGACCATGACTGCTTTTACCTTGGCTGAGCACATGGGCGGCATGACCTTTCCCGGCTCGACCGACAAAGCAGGATACGCCCGCCTTCTCCAAGGCGGAAGGCGGCCGGCCCGCACGCTCGATGGCTGGATGGGGTTGTTGCCTTATACGGACCGGCACTGGACTGCGTTCTTCCAGGCGGCAGGCCATCCCGAGCTTGGCGACCGATACAGCATCGCGAATGCAGCCCAGCGCAACCAGAATATTCAGGCGCTGTATGGACACTTAGCGGAGATCTTGCCTACCCGCACGACCGATGCGTGGCTTGCGCTCTGCCAGGAACTCGATATTCCAGCAACGCGCATCTATGGGCTGGACGAACTGCCAAGCCACCCGCAGTTGGTAGCTGTGGGTTTGTTCGAGGAGAGCGAGCATCCCTCCGAGGGCAGCATCTGCCAGATCCGGCCCACCACGCTGTTTCAGGCCACACCCGCCACGCTTCGCCGCCATGCTCCCCGGTTGGGTGAGCACACGGCAGAAATTCTGAAGGAACTGGGGTTGATGAAGCCATCCGCTCCCCCTGACATCTCCGCTCAACTCAAGAAAGATTCATGAACTTCGAACTTGAACAAGAGCATCAAATGCTCAAAGACATCGTAGCTCGCTTTGTTCGCGAAGAACTGGTGCCGCTGGAGCCGGCGCTGCTAGTTCGGGAGTCGGAAGGTCACGGAATGGAGCTGAGCGAAGCCGAGCGAACACATCTGAATGCCAAATCCAAAGAGCTCGGGCTGTGGGGACTGGATGCGCCAACATCGATGGGCGGATTCGACCTGCCAGTCACTGCGATGGTGGGCGTGAACGAAGAGCTGGGCAAAACCGTTACGCCGTACGAACTTCCGCCCGACTCCCCGAACCTGCGCATGCTGCTGACCACTGCCAATGACGAGCAGCGCGAAAAATACCTGGACCCGTATGCGCGGGGCGAGACCGTGTCGGCCATTGCCATTTCAGAACCCGGCGCAGGCGCCGACCCGTCGGCTCTGTCGACACGCGCGACGCGCGACGGCGATGACTGGATCCTGAATGGCCGGAAAATCTGGATCAGCCGTGCCCAGGCGGCCGATTGGACCATCGTTATGGCTTCCACCGACCGGAGCAAGGGAGCACGTGGCATCTCGGCATTCATCGTGGACCGCGATACGCCAGGCTTTGTTGTCGAACGGCGCATTCCGATGATCGGGGGCGTTTCGACCTACGAAGTCCGTTTCGACGACTGCCGCATCGCATCGTCCCAGCTGCTCGGTACGGAAGGCGCCGGCTTCGGACCGATGCAGGCCCGGCTATCAAGTCGGCGCGTCCAGATGGCCGCTTGGTGCATTGGCCGTGCGCAGCGCGCGCTCGACATGATGTGCGAATTCGCCCCCCAGCGCACCACCTTTGGCGCGACATTGGCCGAGAGACAAACCGTGCAGTGGTGGATCGCAGACGCAGCCACGCGCATCCACGCCTGCCGGCTGATGACCTACGACGCCGCAGCACGCATTGACCGCGGCGACAACGCACGCAGCCAAGTGTCAATGATCAAGGTGTTTGCCACCGAGATGGCTTGGGATGTCATCGACCACGCCATGCAGCTTTTTGGTGCGATGGGCATGACCAAGGAATTGCCACTGCAGCAGATGGCCAACGACACCCGCCTCATGCGCATCTACGAAGGTCCAAGCGAAGTGCACCGCTGGGTCATCGCGCGCGATCTGCTCGGTCTCAAGCGCTGAGCATTCCATTCACCCCACCAGGAGATTTCAATGAAAACGCTTTCCAATCTGGCCCGCCGAAGCTTTGTATTGCAGACGGTAGCCTGCGCGGCGATGGGTTCCGCGCTGCCGTTCGCAGGCCTCGCCCACGCCGAGACGTTCCCGAGCCGTCCGATCAAATTCATCGCTCCGTTTCCCCCGGGCAGCGGAACGGATATCAATGCACGCATGTTCGCGAAGAAGGTTGGTGAATTGGCTGGGCAAGCTGTCAGCGTGGAAAACAAGCCGGGCGGCAACGGTTTCATCGGAGTCGCCGCCACCCTCAGCGCGCCCGCAGACGGCTACACGGTGTTCATTGGGAGCAATTCAACGTTCTCCACCAACGCCGCCACATTCAAGAAGCTGCCCTACGACCCGATTGCCGATTTCACGCCCATCACAGTGATTGCCAAAGGGCCGTGCCTTGTGCTCGTTCCCAAGGATTCTCCGTACCAGACGCTGGGCGACCTCATCGCAGACGCACGCAAACGCCCCATGGAACTTAACTACGGCAGTGGCTCGGTGTCCTACACCCTGTTCGCCGAATGGCTCAATCAGTTGGCCAAGACAAAAACGACCATCGTGAACTTCAAGGGCGCTGGGGAAGCGATCAACGCAGTGCTGACTAGCACGGTCGATTACGCCATCGTCGACGCCAGCGGAGCCATTGAACTCGTGAAGGGCAACCGAGTCCGCGCCCTGGCCTACACCGGCACCGAGAGGGCGCGGCTGCTGCCTTCCGTTCCGACATCGGCAGAAGCTGGAATGCCTGATTTCCTACCGTACAACTGGGTTGGCGCTGCAGTGGCTTCCAAGACACCTCCAAACGTGGTCAAGCGCCTGACCGAACTGTTTGCACAGGCAGGCAAAAGCAAAGAAGTGCAGGACTACTACGCGAACCAGGGCACGGAGCTGCTGATGAGCACGCCGGAAGAATTCAGAAAATTCCAGCTGCGGGAAATCGAGCGCTGGAAAGGCATGGCGAAGGACATCGACCTCCAGCTGATGTGAATTGCAATGGCCCACTGGGGCGCAGTACCGGCAGCTTGGCACTGCGGCTGTGAGAAGGGGCTTTGCAATCAGCCTGTTTGCCCGTTCGATCGCTGCAGCATGGCCTTGGCAACACCGCGCAGGATGTGGATTTCCTCCTGCGTCGGCTGCGCGCGGTTGAACATCTGGTTCAGGCGCGGCATCAGCTTTTTGGGCGCGTCCGGATCCAGGAAACCGATGGCAGCGAGCGCCTGCTCCCAGTGGGCCAGCATGCCGGCCACTTGCTGGGCGTCGGCCTGCTGCGCCTGGGGCGTACTGCTGTGCACGGGAAAACCTCCCAGCGCCTGGCGCCATTCATAGGCGATGAGCTGCACCGCCGCGCCAAGGTTGAGCGAGCTGAACTGCGGGTTGGTGGGAATGGAGAGCGCCACGTGGCAGCGGTACACGTCTTCGTTGGCCATGCCGAAGCGTTCGGAGCCAAAGAGAAAGGCGATGCCCGCCTGGGCACTGTGCGCTGCGAGGGTGGGCGCATCCGGCGCAAAATTTGAAGAATTTTTGGCCTCTAGCGCTTTCTGTGTATGCACAAGCAGCTCACTTTTCAATAGCGATTCAAAATGCGCACGCGGCGCCACAGTGGGCGGACCGAAGTCGCGCGGGGTCATGGCGGTGGCGCACAAATGGCTCACGCCATCGAGCGCTTCATCGAGCGTGGCGACGATGCGCGCGTTCTCCAGCACGTCGAGGGCGCCGCTGGCGCGCTGGATGGTTTCCTCGCGCCGCAGCACGTTGGGCCAGCGCGGGGCCACCAGCACCAGGTCGCCAAAGCCCATGGTTTTCATGGCGCGGGCGGCGGCGCCCACATTGCCGGCATGGCTGGTGTGGATCAGGACAAAACGGGTTTTCATGGGACGGTCCCGGCCGATTCAGGAGCCGGACGCGTAAAATCGGACGCTTATTGTCGCTGCCCGCATCGCCGGCGGCGATTTCCCGTTCCTGCACCCTGTGCGCCGCGCCGCTCTGGCACGCCGCCCACCCGCTTAAAAATTCCATGTCGTCCCCCAATCTGCACCCCATGCTCAACGTGGCCATCAAGGCCGCCCGCGCCGCTGGCGCCATCATCAACCGCGCGGCGCTTGACGTGGAATCGGTGCGCATCTCGCAAAAGCAGATCAACGACTTCGTCACCGAAGTCGACCACGCCAGCGAGCGCGTCATCATTGAAACGCTGCTCACGGCCTATCCCGGCCACGGCATCATTGCGGAAGAATCGGGCAGCGAGCATGGCGCCAAGGATTCGGAATACGTCTGGATCATCGATCCGCTGGACGGCACCACCAACTTCATTCACGGCTTTCCGGTGTACTGCGTCAGCATTGCGCTGGCGGTGCGCGGCAAGGTGGAGCAAGCCGTCATCTATGACCCGAGCCGCAACGACCTGTTTACATCGACCAAGGGCCGCGGCGCCTTCCTGAACGAGCGGCGCATTCGTGTCTCCAAGCGCACGCAGCTCAAGGAGTCGCTGCTGTCCACGGGTTTTCCGTTCCGCCCGGGCGACAACTTCAAGAGCTACCTGAACATGATGGGCGACGTGATGCAGCGCACCGCCGGCCTGCGCCGCCCCGGCTCTGCCGCGCTGGATCTGGCCTACGTGGCCGCCGGCTACACCGAAGGCTTCTTTGAAACCGGCCTGTCGATCTGGGACGTGGCAGCGGGTTCGCTGCTGGTGACCGAGGCCGGCGGCCTGATTGGCAACTTCACTGGCGAATCCGACTTCATGGAGCAGCGCGAATGCCTGGCAGGCACGCCGCGCATCTATGGGCAACTGGTGCAGATTCTGGGCAAATACAGCAAGTTCGCCACGGCAGGAGAAAAAGCTGCGGTGCGCCAGGCTGAGCAAGAAGCTGACGGTAGCGCTGCGTGGGACGGAGCCACGCCAGCGCAGATGTCAGAAGAAGCCGCCCAGGCCAGTGCCGAACTTGTCGCGCCCACATCCACCCCAGCGATGCAGCGCGAGCAATCCACCGGTTCGGCACCGCAAAACGACGCCGGCAAGCCACCATTCTGAGCCCCAGGACATCCGGCGACAGAGTCCGAAACCGACGCTGCCTGCAGGTAGCCTCCGAATGAGCACGCCCGACCTTTCTGCACACACCCCCATGATGCAGCAGTACTTCGCCGTCAAGGCCGAGTACCCCGACACGCTGCTGCTCTACCGCATGGGCGACTTCTACGAAGTCTTTTTTGCCGATGCCGAAAAGGCCGCCCGCCTGCTCGACATCACGCTGACCCAGCGCGGCCAGTCGGCCGGCCAGCCCGTGGTGATGGCGGGCGTGCCGTTCCACGCGCTCGAGAACTACCTGGCGCGCCTGATTCGCATGGGCGAATCTGTGGCCATTGCCGAGCAAGTGGGCGACGTGGCCACGGCCAAGGGTCCGGTGGAACGCAAGGTGGTGCGCGTGGTCACGCCCGGCACGCTGACCGACACCGAACTGCTGTCCGACAAAGTCGAATCCACCCTTCTCGCCGTGCACGCCGGCAAACGCGCGCGCTGCGGTCTGGCGTGGTTGAGCGTGACGCAGGGCTGCGTGCTGCTGGCCGAATGCGCGCTGGACGAACTGCCCGCCTGGCTGGCCCGCATTGCGCCGAGCGAGCTGATCTACAGCGCCGGAGTCACTGAACGGTTTGAACAGGGCCTCAAAACCCTGCGCCAACAAGGCGTTTTTGTCTGCCCGGTGGCGCCGCGCCCCGACTGGCAGTTCGACGCCGCGCTTGGCGAGCGCACTCTGCTCGCGCACCTGCAGGTGGCGACGCTGCAGGCCTTTGGTGCGCACGAGCTGCACGAGGCCCATGCGGCCGCCGCCGCGCTCTTGCACTACGCCGAGCACACCCAGGGCCGGCCGCTGACGCACATCCACAGCCTGCGCGTGCAGCGGGGCAGCGAGCTGATCGACCTGCCCGCCAGCACCCGGCGCAACCTGGAACTTGTCAAAACCTTGCGCGGTGACGACGCGCCCACGCTGTTTTCCCTGCTCGACACCTGCATGACCGGCATGGGCAGCCGCTTGCTGCGCCGCTGGCTGCTGGAGCCCGAGCGTGACCGCGCCCCGGCCCGTGCGCGCCTGTCAGCCACCACTGCGCTGCGCGAGGGCGGCAGCTGGACGCGCCTGCGCGCTGCGCTCAAGGGCGTGTGCGATGTAGAGCGCATCACCGCCCGCGTGGCCCTCGGTCAGGTGCGCCCGCGCGAGTTGCTGGCGCTGGGCCAGACACTACAAAAAACAGAGCTGCTAGCGCAAGCGGGATATGCGCTAGAACCCTATTTGACTCATATTTTTTCCGCACTGACGCCGCCCATCGACTGCACCGCCCTGCTGGCGCGCGCCATCGCCCCAGAGCCTGCCGCGCTGGTGCGCGACGGCGGCGTCATCGCCAGCGGCTTCGACGCCGAGCTGGACGAACTGCGCGCCATCCAGACCAACTGCGACGCCTTCCTGCTCGACCTGGAAGCGCGCGAGCGCGAGCGCAGCGGCATCGCCAATCTGCGCGTGCAGTTCAACAAGGTGCACGGCTTCTATATTGAAGTCACCAGCAGCCAGCTCGCCAAGGTACCGGAGGACTACCGCCGCCGCCAGACGCTGAAGAACGCCGAGCGCTTCATCACGCCCGAGCTGAAAGCCTTTGAAGACAAGGCGCTGTCGGCCTCCGAGCGGGCGCTGTCGCGAGAGAAGTGGCTCTACGACCAGGTGCTCGCGCAGCTCCAGCCCCACATCCCGCAGCTCACGCGCCTGGCCGAAGCCCTGGCCACGCTCGACGTGCTCTGCTGCCTGGCCGAGCGCTCGCTCACGCTCAACTGGTGCGCGCCGCAGTTTGTGGCTGAGCCCTGTATCGAGATCGAAGCCGGCCGCCACCCGGTGGTGGAGGCGCGCCTGGCGGAAACGTCGGCTGGCGCCTTCATCGCCAACAGCACCCGGCTCAACGCCAACACGCGCATGCAGGTCATCACCGGCCCCAACATGGGCGGCAAATCGACCTACATGCGCCAGGTGGCGCTCATCGTGCTGCTCGCCAGCATCGGCAGCCATGTGCCGGCCGCCAGTTGCCGGCTCGGGCCGATTGACGCCATCCACACCCGCATCGGCGCGGCGGACGATTTGGCCAACGCGCAATCGACCTTCATGCTGGAGATGCTGGAGGCCGCGCAAATTCTGCACGCCGCCACGCCGCACAGCCTGGTGTTGATGGACGAAATCGGCCGCGGCACCAGCACCTTTGACGGCCTGGCGCTGGCCGGCAGCATTGCCACCCGGCTGCACGACAAAACCCGCGCCTTCACCCTGTTTGCCACGCACTACTTCGAGCTGACCGAACTGCCCGCCAAAGCGCGCCACGCGGTCAACATGCATGTGAGCGCGGCCGAATCGGGCAGCGACATCGTCTTCCTGCACGAAATCGCCCCCGGCCCCGCCAGCCGCAGCTACGGCATTCAGGTGGCGAAACTGGCCGGCATGCCGGCCGCCGTGCTCAGCCATGCGCGCCACGCGCTCGAAGCCCTGGAGGCACGCGCCGGCGAAGGCAAGTTGCAAGTGGAACTGTTCGCCGCGCCGCTCGCGCCCGAAATGCTCGCGCCCAGCCGCGTAGAAGCCGCCTTGGCCGCCATCGACCCCGACAAGCTCAGCCCGCGCGAGGCGCTCGATGCGCTGTACCAGCTCAAGGCAGCGATGCCAAAATCTTGACCCGCTTGGGTTCCCGCCACATGGTGGCACAACGCACAAAAGCAGCCGACCGACCGAGACCGATGGGCCGCAGACCGCATTGGGTCCTGCAGAGTCCTCACCACCGAACACATTGGGTCCTGCTTTGCCAGGTGCGCTGAACACCTACAAATCCTTAGCCGAGCCGAGCCGCCCCCGGCTTCCAGCCCCAGACCTGTACCGGGCTGTGGCCCTTGATGGCCTGCGGCCCGAGGTCGGTGAAGAGGCGCGGCTGGGCCAGTTCGTCCACCACGGCCTGGGAGCAGATCACCGGGTGGCCCAGCTCCTTGGTCAGTCCCTCGATGCGCGAGGCCACGTTGACTGCGTCGCCAATGGCCGAGTAGTCGTGCCGCGCTTGCGAACCCAGGTGACCGACGATGGCTTCGCCCACGTGCAGGCCTATGCCGATGGCGATGGGTGCGCGGCCTTCGGCCTGCAACTCGGCGTTCAGCCTCTGCAACGCTTCCAGCATGGCGCGGGCGGCGGCGAACGCGGCCACGCTGGGGGTGGCCATGTTTTGCGGCGCGCCGAAAATGGCCATGAGGCCGTCGCCCATGAAGCAGCTGATGGTCCCGCCCTCGCCGTGAATCGCCTGGTTGACCTGCTCGAAATAGCGGTTCAGCAGGGCAATGACGGCTTGTGGCGCCAAGCCCTCGCTCAGCGTGGTGAAGCCGCGGATGTCGGCAAACAGCACGCACACATGGCGCAGCTCGCCGCCCAGACCGACGGGCAGGCGGCGTTGCAGAATTTCCCGCATCACCGGCGGGCTGACGTAGCCCGCAAAGGCCGCACGCAGGCGGCGGCGCTCGCCCATTTCCTGCAAGGCGCCCAGCAGCCAGCGCCCGGCCAATGCCAGTAGGCCGACCAACAGCGCCGCCGCGACCGGCAGGTACCGGCCCTGGTGCAGCAGCAGACTGGCGGCGCCCAGCAGGCCCATACAAAAAACAACGGCTAGCGCAATCAATGCCTGCAGGCGCAGCTGCACAAACCATAGCAAACTGCACAACAGTGCCAAGGCGGCCACCCACAGCCCACCCACCGGTTCTGCCACCCCCCCATTCAACAGCGAGCGCAGGATTTGCGCATGCACCAGCACGCCAGGCACATTGCGGCTGTTGTCCGTCTCCCAGCCGGCCAGATTCACCGGCTGGATCAGCCGGTCCTCAAATGGGAGCACGCTGCCCAGCAGCACTGGCTTGCCCGCAAAGGCCTGGGCCAGTTGCGCCACATCGCCCGCCTCCACCCACTGGTTCACCTGCTGCAGAGGGATGTAGAGCGGGTAGCCGCCCAAGGCGTAATTGATCAGGCCGGGTTGAGGAAACGCGCGCGGCTTGAGCTTGCGCAGCATCTGACCGGCCAGCGAGGGAATTTGCCGGCCGCCTGCGCCCAGGCGTTCGTTGAAGCGGCGCACCACGTGGTCGGCATCTGGCGCCAGCAGCAGCGAACCGGTGCCGCCAGCGCCGGCCAGGGTGACAAAGGGTGGATAAATGGACAGGGGTTTGCCGGTACCGTCGGCCGAAGTGCCCAGCACCACCGGGACCAGCGGCCGCGCCGCCACCAGGCCGCTCAGCAGCTTGGCGTCGCTGCCGGGCAGCACCTTGTCAAAGGATCGGCTGGGCAGCGCTACGTCGAGCCCGACCACCGATGCCTTGGCCAAGGCCATGCCGCGCAGAAACGTGCCAATGTGGCCATGCCACAGGGCGAAGGGCTCGGCAAACTGCTGCAGGCTGGCCTCGTCGATACCGACGATGACCACGTCTTTGCGCACCGGCTGGGGCGCATAGCGCAGCAGCAGGGCTTGCTGGGCGTCCAGCAGGCCGAACTCCAGCGGCCGGGCCAGTGGCGTGCCCAGCAGCAAGGCGGCCCATGCCAGCACCAGGGCGTAGCCTATCGAGAGGGTGTGCCTGGGATGCACCAGCACTTACTGCGCTTACTTGTTGGCCAGGGTGCGCAGCTCCGGCAGGTCCGGCCGCTCTTGCGCCAACTGCAGCCAGAGCTTGTGGGCCTCGCTCAGAAACCGACCCTGCTCCAGCAGTGAGGCATAAATCAGTCGGTCGGAAAACGGTGCCTGCGGCCCAGGCCGCAAGGCCTCCATGCGCTCACGTTCCTGCGGACTGCTGAGCGAAAAATACGAGGAGCGAACCAGGCTGTTGGCCCCCGGCACCTGTAGCGCCAGGCGCCATACATAGTTCACGCCGGGCTGCAACTGCAGGCTGTCGTCCAGCACCAACTGGTTGCCCTGCACGGTGGTGGACAGCAGCAGCTTGTCGTTGCCCTCGTCGTGCAGCTCAAACTGCACGCTGCCCGCACCGGGTGGCCGCGTCCACGCAAAGGTGGGGCGGGTGCCGAGCACCTTGCCGGTGGGCTCCAGCAGCTTGAAGCGGTCCATGCCCGGCCCGCGCATCACCATGCCGCCCAGCACTACGCGGCCATTGGTGGTCTGCAGCCGCGCGGTTTCGGCCGCCACCACCGATGAACGCAGGGTGGCGCCGGCGCCCGCCACAGACTGTGGCGCTGTCGCCCCCAGCGTGATGTGCGCCGGACCGCGCAGCTCGAATTCGGTGCCCGATTGCAGGTAGACAAAGCTCAGCGAGGCACCGTTGTCCAGCAGGATGTCAGCGCCGCTGGCCAGTTCGGACAGCAGCGCCACCGGCTTGCCACTGCGCTCGGGGGCAAATACCACCGCGCCTTTCACGTCGGTGACCAGCGCCACGGTCTGCGCACGGGCGCCCAGCGCGCACAGGCAGAGCGCCAACAGCAAAAACCAGCGGATAGGGCGGGTTGTCAGCACAGAACAGTGGGTGTAGAAAATGGGGTTGCTCGTGAAGGGTGTCATCGCGCAGGGTCGCCAAACAGCGCATACGGTGCCCAATAGAAAGGGTGGCTCCAGCGCCCGTTGCCCAGTGTCCCGTCGAGCATGGCCAGCTGGGCCTGGCGCAGACTCTCGCCGCGCGACACCGCGCCCTTGGCTTGGGCGGAAAAGGTGGCGCTGGTCAGGGCCGTGGCCGATTCCGATTCCACCGCCCAGTGCGTGGCCAGCACCGAGCGTGCACCCGCAAAAAAGAACCCCCGCACCAGGCCGGACATGGCGGCCCCGCCCTGTTCGCCCGCTGCCGTGTTGCAGGCCGACAGCAGCACCCACTGCGCGTTCAGGCGCAAGCCCAGCACATCGTCCAGCTCCAGCAGCGGAGATTCACGCTCGTCGCTGGTGGCCGCCATGGCCAGCGAAGGCTTGGAGATGCCCGGCAGTTCACCGGGCAACAGGCCGTGGGTGGCAAAGGCCACCACGCGGCGGTCCAGCAGATTCGCATCCAGCACGGCGCGGCGCGTAGCCTGGGCGCCCAGCAGCAGGTCGGTCTTGGGGTTCGCACCGAGTGCAGCGGCCAGTGCCAGCAGTTCGGTCCGGGTGTCGGGCAGGGCCGGCATGTCTGCATAGCGGAACCCCCATTCGGCGTCGTAGCGCGTGGCACCCGGCTGCAGAGGGGTGTTCGCGCTCGGGGCCTTGCCGGCTTGGGCGTTGAATAGCGGGTCACCAAAACCCATCAAGGCCTTGGCCGCCACTGCGGGCTGCGCCACCCGGCGCAGAGCCAGCAGCGCCGAGGAAGAGGGCAGCTGCGTCACCGCCATCTGGCGCACCAGCCAGGCGGGCGCCTGGCTGGGCTGCGGTGGCTGGGTCACCAAGGCCGCCAGTGGCAAGCTGGCCAGCGGGCCGTCGGTGGCGATGAGCAGCGAACGCACATCGTGCAGGCTGGGCTCGATCGGGCCCAGCAGGTCTTTGTACAGCGCGTACAGCTGGGCGCTGGGCAAGGCCGGCTCGCGCCCGGCCGGTGCGCTGCCCAGGTCCAGTTGGTCACGCAGCAGCGCCACGCGCCGGGCGAGATCGGCCCGCGAGACGGCCACGGCACTGAAGGCCTTGCGGCCGTCCGCACCCAGCAGCCAGACCAAAGTGGCGCTGTCGGTGGGGTAGAGCACCAGCAGCGCCTCGCCGGGACTCAGGAGCTGGCGCAGCTGGTCGGGTCGGGGGGTGCTGGGCGTGACCAGGTCGGCGTAGGCGGGGAACTGCTTGGCAATCAGCTCGCGCTGGGTGGTTAGCGCCGTACGCGCGGTACTTATGCCGGTTTGCTGGGTCTTGATGCTGTCGCGCAGTACCTGCCGGCGGTCGGCAACAGCCTTGCGATCGGGCTCCGGCAAGGACTTGAATTCGGCCGACTGGGCCTGGCGACGCAACTTGTCTTCCTCGTCCAGGCCTGTCTTGAGCGTGGTGACCAGCGCAGACACGGCCTGGCGCTGGGTCTGTTCCTGGTCCAGCAGGCTACGCAAGGCCGGTGTGCCGGCAAGCACGCGGGCCGTGCTGTCGGTGATGGCGCGCTGGGTTACGCCCAGGCTGCTGCGGTCGGCCAGTTGCAGGGCGCGGTCGCTCATGGCCGGGTCCACCGCCTCACCTTTCAAAGCCCTGTCGGCGACGAAGCGCATATATTCATCGAAGGCAATACCCAGCACATAGCCGCGCACACCGCGCAGATCCAGGTCCAGCCAGCCACCGGGGTTGTCCAGCGTCGCGGCGAACAGGGTTTCGTAGTCCACCATGGCCAATCGCAGGTCGCCGCGCAGCAGGCGCACCAGGCCGCGCATGCCGGCGGCTTCCTG
>ERZ724524.1111-NODE-1111-length-17920-cov-10.327176_pt1 | contig 17920 bp, 13 predicted proteins | sample MGYA00376057_ERZ724524 | MGnify/ENA primary metagenome ERZ724524 (study PRJEB28724, sample SAMN07190888) | wastewater metagenome | isolation source: influent of sewage treatment plant in Hong Hong | place: USA: Christiansburg, Virginia | collected 2016-03-01 ...
CCGGCACCGCCGGCTGGTTCAGCCTGGACAAGGAGACGCGCGCCCTGCTGAAAACTGCGCCCACCAACCGCGACCTGCTGTTCTGGAGCGTGCCGCAGCGCGACGCCGCTTTTCGCGCCCTCGACCGGATTTCGCTGCTGGCCAAATGGCACGTCATTCCGGCCAGCGGCACGCCCAAGCCCCTGCCGCAGGGCGAGCCGCTCAAGCTCCCCATCGACCTCGATGCCTACATGGCCAGCCAGCGCAGCGCTGCCATCGTGGTGCTGCAAGGCGGCAAGTTGCGCATCGAACGCTACGGTTTGGACTTTGACAAGGACGGGCGCTGGACGAGCTTCTCGGTCGCCAAGTCCTTCACCTCCACGCTGGTGGGTGCGGCGCTGCGCGATGGCTTCATCAAGAGCATGGACGACAAGGTCAGCGACTACATCCCGGACATGAAAGGCTCGGCCTACGACGACGTGAGCGTGCGCCAGCTGCTTACCATGACCTCCGGCGTGCGCTGGAACGAGGACTACGGCGACCCCAAATCCGACGTGGCCCAGTTCAACAACCACAAGCCCGAAGCCGGCGTGGACGCGCTGGTGAGCTACATGCGCAAGCTCCCGCGCGAGGCGCCGGCCGGCACGCGCTGGCACTACAGCACCGGCGAGACGAATCTGGTGGGCATCCTCGTGAACCAGGCGACGAAGAAGCCGCTGGCCGACTATCTGTATGAAAAGGTCTGGAACCCTGCTGGCATGGAGCAGCAAGCCACCTGGCTGCTCAGCAAGACGGGCAACGAGATCAGCGGCTGCTGCCTGCAGGCTGCCACGCGCGACTTTGCCCGCTTCGGGCAGTTCATCCTCGATGGCGCCAAGGCGGGCGGCCAGAGCATCGTGCCGGACGGCTGGCTGGCCGAGGCCACCTCTGGCCAAGCCTCCACCGGCCAGCCCGGCCGGGCGTACGGCTACCAGTGGTGGACCTACGACACCGGCGCTTTCGCCGCGCGCGGCATCTTCGGCCAGGGCATCTTCATCGACCCCAAGCGCCAGCTGGTGATTGCCTCCAACGCCAACTGGTCCGCTGGCGCCAGCGACCGCGCCACCAGCGACGCGCGCGAGGCCTTCTACCTGGCCGTGCAGAAGGCAGTGGACGACGAGGCGGCCGCCGCGCCGGCGCGCTGACCCGATGGGACGCTTGCGTCTGGGCCGGTATAGTCCCCCGGCCCTGCGCCTCTGGCGCGGAGGCGGCGCGGCGCGCCGCGCCTAGAATCGCGCTATGCGCGCCCCAACCCCCTCCCTTGCCTTCCCCCTCGCCTGTCTTTTGCTGCTGGCTTTTGTCAGCGCCCCCGCTTTCGCCCAAAATACCAGTCAAAATGGCATCCAGCGCTCATCCGATAAGGGTGAGCAGCTCTCAAATACAGAGCAAAAAGCCCCACGGACGGAGCAGCGCACCGAACGCATCCACCTGGAAGACCAGGGCAGCACGGTGGACGAACTGCGCATCGGCGGCCAGACGCGCAGCATTACGGTGCAGCCCGCTGCGGGCAATATGCCCGCGTACGAGGTGCTGCCGTCTGACGGCGTGCGCAATCGCCCGCAGAACGGGGCAGAGTCCACCACCGGTCCGCGCGTGTGGAATGTGATGAAGTTCTGAGCCGCGCCCGCCTTCCTCCGCCCCACCCCGCGACCCGCCTCGCGTCCGCCCTTTTTTGAACGCCCCGTTTTCGTGGTGCCCTGAGCCATGGCTGTATTTACCCCCGTCTCCCCCGAAGCGGCCAGCGCGCTGCTGCACAAGCTCAAGCTCGGCGAGCTCGCCTTGTTGCGCGGCATTGCCGGCGGCATCGAGAACACCAACTACTTCGTCACCTGCACGGCGGGCGAGTACGTGCTGACCCTGTTCGAGCGCCTCACGGCCGAGCAGCTGCCGTTTTACCTGCACCTGATGAAGCACCTGGCGCACGCCGGCATTCCGGTGCCCGACCCGCAGGGCGATACGCAGGGCGAAATCCTGCATAGCGTCTGCGGCAAGCCCGCCGCCCTGGTCAACCGCCTGGCCGGCCACAGCCAGCTCGCGCCAGAGCCGGTGCACTGCGCCGCGGTGGGCGACATGCTGGCGCGCATGCATTTGGCCGGGCGCGGGTTTGATCGCCAGCAGCCCAATCTGCGCGGCCTGGCTTGGTGGAATGAGACGGCGCCCCTGGTACTGCCAAAAATGACGGCGACCGAGGCCGCGCTTTTGCAGGCCGAGTTGGCGTACCAGAACCATGTGGCTGAGAGCCCGATCTACGCCGCCCTGCCGCGCGGCCCGGTGCATGCCGACCTGTTCCGCGACAACGTGATGTTCGAGGGCGAGCAGCTCACCGGCTTCTTTGATTTCTACTTTGCCGGGGTCGATACCTTTTTGTTCGACCTGGCGGTTTGCATGAACGACTGGTGCGTGCACCTGCCCACAGGCGCGCACAACGGCGAGCGCGCCAGCGCCCTCCTGCAGGCCTACGAGGCCGTGCGGCCGCTCACGGCGGCCGAGCGCAGCCTGCTGCCCGCAATGGCACGCGCCGGAGCGCTGCGCTTCTGGATCTCGCGCCTGTGGGACTGGCATTTGCCGCGCGAAGCCGAGGTGCTGACGCCGCACGACCCCCAGCATTTCGAACGCGTGCTGCGCCAGCGCGTTGCCCACCCTCTTGTGCCCACCGCTTGCGCCTCCACCTGCCTGTCTGAATGAAACTTCACATCGTCCCTGCCCGCACCGGCATCGCCTGGGTCAAAGGCGGCATTCGCGTTTTCTGGCGCCAACCCATGGCACTGTCGGCACTGTTCTTCATGACCATGGCGGCGATGTCGATCGTCACCATGTTCCCGCTCATCGGCCCCGCGCTGGCTCTGGCGCTGCTCCCATCCGCCACGCTGGCCATGATGGTGGCGGCCGCCGAGGCCGGCCAGGGGCGCTTCCCCACGCCCGCCTTGCTGCTGGTGGCGTTTCGCACCGGGCGCCAGCGCCTGCGCGACATGGCCGTGCTGGGCGCGCTCTACGCTGCAGGTTTTTTGCTCATCATTGCGATCTCTGCCTTGTTTGACGACGGGCAGTTTGCCCAGGTCTACCTGGGCGGCGAGCCCCTGACACAGGAAGTGGCGCAAAGTGGTGACTTCCAGCTGGCGATGTGGGTGGCCATGGTGCTGTACCTGCCGCTTTCGCTCCTGTTCTGGCACGCACCGGGGCTGGTGCACTGGCATGGCGTACCGCCGGTCAAAAGCCTGTTCTTCAGCTTCATCGCCTGCGTGCGCAACCTGGGTGCGTTCACGGTGTACGGCCTGGGCTGGCTGGCAGTGTTTGCCCTGGGCGGTGTCGCGATGAGCCTGATCACCGCCTTGCTCGAAGTCATGGGTCTGGGCGGCGGCACCGCGGTAATGGGCGGCGCCATGGTGGCACTGGCACTGATGCTGGCGGCCATGTGCTTTACCTCGATTGTGTTTACCTTTCGGGATTGTTTTGAGCCGCCCGAACAGCAGGACGCAGAGCCTGCCACGCTTGCCGAAAGCGCGCCACAGGAGCCGCAGATTTAGGCGATTGCGTTGTCGCACAACTGTCATGGCTTCATCACGAAGCTGTCATGCAGCGTTTCTAGCATCGAGAGCGACCTGACCGGTGCGCGCCCCGCGCGCGCCGACAGGCACACCCGATGCCCGAACCGCTACAGGACTCTCACCACATGACATCCATGACCCTGCCCACCCGCCGCAAGGCCCTGAAACTGTTTGCCGGCGTGCCGCTGCTGCCTCTGGGCGCATCTGGCGCCGCTGCCTTCCTCGCCGGCTGCGGCGGGGGTAGCGACGACGAGCAGGCCCAGTTCGCCGCCGCTGCTTTCACTTCCATGGCTGCGCCGACCCTGGCCAACCCTAGCGCCATGGCTACCACCAGCGTCGGTTCGGCGCTCAAGGTGACGATGAGCGACCAATCGGTGCGCAGCTTCGACCTGGCTTATCAGCCCTTCTTCATCACCGGGGATGCGGTGCCCGATGGCAAGGGCGGCACGATGCTCGCGGGCGGCTACTACGACATCCGCAATCAGCCCATCGTCGACCGCACGGTGCCAGCCTCGCCCCGCCAGTTCTTCTCGGATTCGCCCGATGGCACTTCGCTCTTGACCGTGCCCGGCGCGAAGGTGGAAGGCGTCAAAGGCAATCCCGTATTCGCGGTGGTGCAGTTCGAATACACCAGCCTCGCGCAGGACGGAATCAGCGACATGTACGGCCGCCTGCCCTCGCCGATTGCCGTGCTCACCCTGGACCAGAACCCCGACACTGGCAAACTCAGCCTGGTGAAGTACCACAACGTGGACACCTCTAGCGCGCATGGCTTGTGGATCACCTGCGGCGCCAGCCTCTCGCCCTGGGGCACGCATTTGTCGAGCGAAGAATATGAGCCCGACGCGTTTACGGCCGCCAGCAGCAGCCAGTTCAAAGCGTTCAGCCAGAACCTGTTTGGCAGTGAGACCGCCGCCAATCCCTACCACTACGGCCACTTGCCCGAAGTGACGGTGAAGGCCGATGGCACGGCCAGCATCCAGAAGCACTACTGCCTGGGCCGCATCTCGCACGAGCTGGTGCAGGTCATGCCCGATGAGCGCACCACGCTGATGGGCGACGACGCCACCAACGGTGGCCTCTTCGTGTTCATCGCCGACAAGGCGCGTGACCTCTCGGCCGGCACGCTCTACGTCGCCAAAGTCGGCGCGGGCTTCTCGGTCGACCCAGCCGGCCCGGCCGCGACGCTCACCTGGATCCAGCTCGGCTCGGCCACCAGCGCGCAAATTGAGGCGCTGGCAGGCAGCACGGCGCCTAGCGACATCTTCGACCTCGCCAGCAAAGACCCGTCAGACGCCAGCTTCCGAAAGACAATCAGCAACGGCCGCACCGAATGGCTTCGCCTCAAGCCCGGCATGGAAAAAGCCGCCGCTTTCCTGGAAACCCACCGCTACGCCGCCTACGTGGGCGCGAGCATGGGTTTTTCCAAAATGGAAGGCACGACGGTGAATGTCCGCGACAAGGTGGCCTACTCGGCCTTGCAAAACGTGCAGGACTCGATGGTCAAGGGCGGCAAGGGCCATACGGACGGGAACGGCATTGCGCTGGACAAAGCGCTCAAAGCAGGCGCCGTCATGGCGCTGAACCTGCGCGGCGGCCAGAAGGACTTGGCCGGTGCGGTCATCCACAGCGACTGGATGCCGGCCGACACCCGCGCCCTCATCACAGGCGAGGACATCAGCGCCGACGCCCTGGGCAATACCGCCAACCCGAATCGCATCGCCAACCCCGACAACCTCAAGTTCTCGGAGAAGCTGCGCACCCTGTTCATCGGCGAAGACAGCAGCCAGCATGTGAACAACTTCCTGTGGGCCTACAACGTCGACACCAAGGTGCTCTCGCGCCTGATGTCGGTGCCCGCAGGCGGTGAATCCACCGGTCTGCATGCGGTGGACGAAGTCCACGGCTGGATGTACATCATGAGCAACTTCCAGCACCCGGGCGACTGGGGCGGCATCCACAGCGTGGTCAAGGACACGCTGGACCCGCTGATCAAGGCGAACTACAAAAACAAGTTTGGTGCCGCGGTCGGCTATTTGACGGGAATGCCAACGCAGATGAAGTTGGGGTGAGGCTTCGTTCGAGGCAAGAACGCCCGACTGCCGGCATGCATGCATGCTGGCGGTGGTGTGCTTTGGCCTCGATTGGGCTTGCCTTTCGGGATTGTTTTGAGCCGCCCGAACCGCAGGACAAGCAAAATGCGGTCGATGCCCTTCCGACCCCCGACGCTTCGCCTGCCTCAACCGACTGACCGCACGCCGCTGCTGCGGCGCCACCTGTTGCAGGCCGCAAGCCTGTGGGCGGCCACTGGTGGCTGGCAAAGCGTGCGGGGACAGTCCGCGAACGATATGCCCAGCCGTGTGGTGGAACTGCACGGCGACGTGCTGCGCAATGGTGCGCGCATCGGCCTGCAAGACGCCATTGCCGCAGGCGACCGCCTGGAGACCGGCCCGGGCTCCCGCGTGGTGCTGACCGTGGGCGACAGTGCTTTCCTGGTGCGCGAAAACACCCATCTGGCGCTGGAAGGCGAAAGCCCCGTTGCAGTGCGCGTGCTGCGCCTGCTCCACGGGGCCGTGGCGAGCGTCTGGAGCCGTGGCAGCGACCGCCGCGTGGTGACGCCCACCATGGTAGCGGGCATCCGAGGCACCGGCGTGTACGCCGAGGTACATGCCGAACAAGACTTTCGCAGCTATTTCTGCAACTGCTACGGCACCGTGGACATTGCCGCAGGCGCAGACCGGACGGTCAGCGAATCGACCTACCACCAGTCGTTCTGGGCCGAAGCGAGCCCGCGCAACGGGCAAAGCCTGTTCCCGGCCCGCGCCATCAACCACAGCGACGAAGAGATGGAGATGCTGGCCGCCCTGGTACGCCAGCGCACTGCTTGGCAGATCACCGGCATCAAAGGGTCCCGGGACGGAAGTGGCCACCAATACGAAAAAGGCTCGCAAGCCACTCCCGACTCCGGTTATGGGAACATCAACTGAAAGCGTGTCGACGCTCCAGTAGGAGCCGTCGATGACAACTCTCTTTTACGCCAGCGCAACAGTACGGCCGGCGATTGGCGAGGTTCCAACGAAAATTTTTAGGGCTTCTTCGTCCCCACCTTGGGGGCATCCAGAAAATAACTCATGCGCTTGCGGGGACTCAGGTAATCGTAGGCTTGCGGGCTAAGTTGGCTGGGCTTTAAGCTGGCGCTGATTTCTATATCGGTTTCCTGACTCAGATCCAGAATAATCGCCTCGTTCTTCGGCACACTCGAGTCATAAACCAAGACGCTGGGGCGCAGTGGTTTTCCAGAATTAATCGAAATCACCATGCCCAGAGAGTCATCGGATAGCTTCACCAGTGTGCCGGGTGGATAGACACCCATGCAGCGGATAAACATATCCAGCGCCGCCGAATCAAGCAAGTGACGCTGCTGCTTGAACATCATCGATAAAGCCTCAAAAGGCGTCACCGAATCGTCCGGGTTAGCGCGATTGCAGTGGTTGTCGTAAGTGTTTACGACGCTGACGATTCGAGCCAATAAAGAAATTTGATCGCCACGCAAATGAGCTGGGTAACCGCTGCCGTCCATAGATTCATGGTGCTGACCAATAATATCGAGCGAAGCCTTCGACAGGCCAAGCTTGCTCACCACATTCAGACCGTACTGGCAATGCAGTTGCAGCAAGTTCTTTTCTGCGCGGTTGAGAGGGAGGGTAGCGTTGACAATCCGCGCTGGAATTTCCACCTTGCCGATATCATGAAACAGGCAACCGATACCAATGGCCTTAATATCGTCGGCCGGCAGCGCAAGCTCTTTGGCCAGCATCATCGACAGCACCGACACATTGAGCGAATGAAAATACGTGTCCTCACCCGCGATTTTGTCGTTCATGAGGTGGATCGCGATGCTCTTGTCTGCCAGCAGAGCATCCAACATGTGCTGCACCAATTGATCTGCATCGGCAAAAGCTTCATGCGGTTTGGAAAACACGCTGCGCTCGATATTTTTTAAGGTACTTCCTGCCTTGGCAAATTCTTTCTCACATTGGGCAATCGCAGCACGCTCTGCAATCATTCTTTCGATACGCGCTTTTTTCTCACTGATTAATGCATTTTCTTCTGCGCTGGGGACGACAATTTCCGCGTGCTCCGACGCTTTGGTCGTCAAAGGCAAAGGACGGCTGGAACAACGCGCGGGTTCCACCCGTATCTGCTGAATACCCAGCCGCTTGATGGCGTCGATCTGCGCGGAATTCTTTAGTTTAAAACTATTGCGTGCAAACGCGTGGTCCAGCCAATTCATGTCCAGATGCACATACAGCCCGACACACAATTGGTCGACAGAAATGGTAAGCGTGGCAGGAGAATTCATTGGCTACGCGCGAAAAATATCAGAATAAACACGAAATATGAAAATTTGAATGCAAGAAGCAAAATACGTCAATAAAAATTGTCGTCAAGCAATTATTCTTTATGGCCGTGGTTTTCCAAAAAGCTATTTGCTCATCTCATCATGGAAATTAGCTCAACTATTTTATGTCGCCTCACCCTCTAAAATAGAATTTTGCAACATCTGCACTAATTTGACGGTGCAGCAACATGGCCAGAGCGCTGCGCTTGCCGATCACCGTCAGCTTGTATTGTCCCTCTGCCTTGCAGACCTAGGGGGATCCGGTCGAACCACCCAACCAGCCTCCCTGAAAACCGGCGGCACGCAGACCGCGTTCCAGCGCAGGAATGCGGCGGCAAAGTTGCCAGACAAGCCCACTTCGATAGTTCTCAATCATCAGCACGATGGGCCCCACGTTGATGCCGAAATGAAAAGGTGACACCCAGCCAACGGGATGGGCGCGCCCAGAGGGGTAAGTGGCGTTGAACGACGCTTTAAATCCGTAAGAATTTTCAAGATGCAACTGCAGCCGCAGGTAATTTTCAAGTGTGGGAAGCACGATTTCCGGCGCGAACGGCAGCGATGCGGCGGCAGCCCACGGTGCCAAGGTGCCGTCGTCCGGGCCATCAGGCACTCCGCGGGCGACGTAGTCAAAGTAGCTGCGCCTATCGCCGGGCGGATGCGGATTGCGCGCCCCTGGCCCATCGCTTGCGGTAATGCCCCAGGCGAATTCGCCATAGCCGTTAAAGCCGTGGGGGTTGCGCATGGCATAGCGCTGCTGGACGCGCGTGGCCTGCGCGCTGTTGTGAAAATAGTCACTGCCATGCTGGCGCATGAAATCGTCCTGCAGCCTGCGAAAATCGATCCAAAGATGCGACATCTGGTGGATGAACAAGGAGCTGGCGTGCAGCAGTTCGATGCCTTCTACGGTCTGCCACGCGTAAGTGCTGGCCCAGGCAGCATACGACTCGGGGCTGATGCCGTGCGACGGCGACCCGAGCGCCAGCGTGTACAAAATCAAGGCCTCGTCGTACCCGTGCCAGTGGTACCGCAAAAACCCTTTTTCGGGCAACCAGCCGTGGCACACCGTCGCCTGCCCGGCCAGCATCCAGCGCCAGTCCACACGTTCGTAAAGCACGTTGGCCAACTGGCGCACCTCCGCCTCGCGCGGGTTGGATTGGTTGAAGAAAGCCGCTGCGCACAACACGCCCGCTATCAGCAAGGCGGTGTCGATGCTGGAGAGTTCGCAGTCAAACGCGCGCCTGCCGGTATCCATGTCCAGGAAGTGGTAGTAGAAACCGCGGTTCCCGGTGGCAGCCGGAGATTCGCTTTGCTCGCTGCCAGCAAAAAACCGCAGCGTCGCAAGCGTTCGTGTCAGCGCGTCACCGCGCGACATGTAACCACGCACCACGCCCACCGGGTAGGCGCTCAGCGCCATGCCGACCGCCGCAATGCTGCAAGGCCAAGCCTGCGCGGTCTTGTCCCGCACCAGCCCGTTCAGTTGATTGGTTTCGTGGTCAAAGTAGCTGAACGCGTGGCGCTGAATGGTCTCCAGCATCGCGTCGTGGTGTTGGTACTGGGCAGAAGTCATGACCACTCCAGGCGCACCAGCGCCAGCGATTGGGGCGGCAGCACCAGCTCCACCCAGGTTTGGGCATCGTCTGCCACCACGCTGTGCACCTCGTCGACCAGCTGCGAGGCCACTTGAAGTCGCTCCACCCCGGCGGGCGACAAGTAAACGGGGCTTCCCAAGGCCTGCCACGCAGCGCGCGGATTCGCATGCGTCTCGTCGATGCGCGTGGCATGGGCCGCCTTCACGCGGTGATCGCCTTGGTGCGGGATCGACAAGCGCACGGATTCGCTGGCAATCGCATGGTGCGGCATGGCTACATTGACCCACAGAATGGCACTTGGCATAGGGCGTGCCGCAGAGCCGTCACGGCCCTTCCCTTGCCATTCGCCATCGCCTGCCCAGCAGGTGACGGTGTCGTGCGACCCTTCGACCTGCCAGCGGCCGGTACCCAAGCGCTGCAACAGCTCGAAGCCACGGAACACCGGTTTGGGGACGCCGTGGAGATTCATCAGCCCGAACCCCCCGTGAAACGGCTGGCTGGGCATGCCGTCTTCTTCAAAAATATCGCTGAACACCCACCAGCTCCACGCATCGACCAAGTCGTCCACGCTCATGGTCAGCTTCACGGCAAGTGCTGCGCAAAATGCGCCGTCATGCAGGGCGTCGCGCGGGCTCGAAGTGATATTCCATTCGGTGTAATACAGCGGCCGATCACCGGCGATTTTGCGCGCCTCTGCCGCACGCTTTCGCATCACGCCGGGCGGGGCGTGCTGGAGCTGTGTGGCGGTATCGGCGCCAATTTCACCGAAGGCATCGGTGGGGTAATAGTGGGTACTCAAAAAATCAGGCGCGCAGTGGCGGGCGCGGCAAAACGCATCGAACTCGGGCAGCCAGGCGTTCTGCGCCGTGGCCGGCCCTCCAACGTGAAAGCGCGGTGACACCGCCTTGAGCGCCTGCCAAGTTGCCTCGTACAGTGCCAAATAGGCGGCTTGGTCGCCCTTCCAGAACATGGAAAGATTGGGCTCGTTCCATACCTCAATCGGCCATTGGGACACTTCCTTGATGCCGTAGCGCTCCACCCAATGCTCGGCAAGCTGCGTCACCAACAGCGCCCAGTCCGATGGATTTTTTGGCGGCGTGACATTGCCCCTGTAATGAAACACGGTGTCGCTGCCCGAGGCCAGCGTGCTCGGCATGAAGCCCAACTCGACGATCGGCTTCATCCCGATCGACAGCAGGAAGTCAAAAATTCGGTCGATGTTGTGAAACGAGAAAACGAATTGGGCGTCTTGGCGAATCAGCGTGCCCATATCGTCGTCCAGCAAACCATGAAAACGCACATGGCGAAATCCCAGTTCTTTGTGCGCCGTAGCCAGCTGCTGCTGCCAGTCGGCTCGCAGCGCCAGCGTGGCATGCCCGCTGCCTACGCAATGCCTCCAGGGGTGGCGCAGCGGCGCGGGCCTGGAACCAAGCTTGCAATGGAAGGTGGTGGTTGAGAGCATGGTGGCTTGCTTCAGCAGCCCGGCGCGGCGCTGGTGGCCGAACAGCACCCGAGCAGTGGCGTCAGTTTGCACCAGGTTGCAGGGCCTGGCCGTCAGATAAAACGACGCAATCGACGTTCCGTAGGCACCGGAAAGCCGTCCGGCACTGCGCCGTAACGCAAGTCCGGGCCTGGAGCGCCTTTTTGCACCCAACCTGCTTATCCGCCTCTACCGCGACCCCGCGGCGCACGGGAACGCTGTGGAGACTTTCTGGAATGCGGCCACCGAGTTCGCCGCACTGCGCTGACCCGCGATCATTCGACCGGCCCCTTGCGGCCACCCCGCCATCAACCCACCATCAACCCTCCACCACCGTCAACTTCGCCACCGCCAGCGCCAGCCACTTGGTGCCATGGCGCCCAAAACTCACCTGCGCACGCGCATCGTCGCCTGTGCCTTCGATGGCCAGCACCTTGCCTTCGCCAAATTTGGCGTGGAACACGTTCTTGCCGGCCGCGATGCCGTGGGCGGGCGCCTGCTTCTGCGGCGGCACCGGTGGGCTGGCGAAACGCTCGGAATTTAAGCCAAATTGGCCTCTAGCGCTTGCCCCATAAGCGCTACTGGCTCCTGAATAGGGAGCAGTTTTGCCAAAGGCAGATTGCTTGGGTGTGATCCATTTGAGCGCCGATTCGGGCAGTTCGTCGAAGAAACGGCTCTTCATGGCGTAGCGCGTCTGGCCGTGCAGCATGCGGGTCTGCGAATGGCTCAGGTACAAACGCTTTCGGGCACGGGTGATGGCCACGTACACCAGGCGGCGCTCTTCCTCGATGCCGCCCTGCTCGCTCAATGCGTTCTCGTGCGGGCACAAGCCCTCTTCCAAGCCGCCAATAAAAACCACATCAAACTCCAGGCCCTTGCTGGCGTGCACCGTCATGAGCTGCACGGCATCCTGCCCAGCCTGGGCCTGGTTGTCGCCGGCTTCGAGCGCGGCGTGGGTCAGGAAGGCGCCGAGGGGCGAGAGCGTTTCGCCAGTGTCCTGGTCCACGCCTGGCGGGCCGGAAAGCGGCGCATCGAGCAACGGCGAATCCAACAACGTCGCCGTGGGGTCCAGCCCCTGGCTGGCGGGGCTTTGCGTCAGCGGCTGGCCATGCTCATCGAGCGGCAGCGCCACGGCGTCGCGCCCGAAGCCTTCAAGCATGACAAAGCTCTCGGCCGCGTTGACGAGTTCTTCCAGGTTTTCAATGCGGTCCTGGCCATCGCGCTCGGCGCGGAAATGCTCCAGCAGGCCGCTCGATTCGAGCATCTGCTCAATGATGGCGCGCAGCGGCTGGCCCTGGGTTTGCTCGCGCAGCACGTCGATCTGCGCGACAAAGGCGGTCAGGTTGCTGCCGGCCTTGCCGGTCATGCTGGTGACGGCGTCGTGCAGCGAGCAGCCCGCGTTCTTGGCGGCGTCCTGCAGCAGCTCCAGGCTGCGCGCGCCGATGCCGCGCGGCGGGAAGTTCACCACGCGCAGAAAGCTGGTGTCGTCTTGCGGGTTCTCAAGCAGGCGCAGGTACGCCAGCGCGTGCTTGATTTCGGCGCGCTCGAAGAAGCGCAGGCCGCCATAGACGCGATAAGGCACGGATGCATTGAACAGCGCAGTTTCAATGACGCGGCTTTGCGCGTTGCTGCGGTACAGGATGGCGACTTCTTGCCGCGCCACGCCGTCGTTTTGTACCAGCTGGCGGATCTCATCCACCATCCACTGGGCTTCCTGCAAATCGCTGGCAGCCTCGTACACACGCACCGGCTCACCGGGGCCACGCTCGGTGCGCAGGTTCTTGCCCAGGCGCTTGCTGTTGTGGCTGATCAGCGCGTTGGCGCTGTCCAGAATGTTGCTGTAGCTGCGGTAGTTCTGCTCCAGCTTGATCTGGCGCTGCACATCGAATTCGCGCACGAAATCCTGCATGTTGCCGACGCGCGCGCCGCGAAAAGCGTAGATGCTCTGGTCGTCGTCGCCGACCGCCATCACGCTGCCGCGTGGTTCAAAGTGGCCAGCTACCTCGTCACCAGCAAGCTGCTTGAGCCAGGCGTACTGCAGCTTGTTGGTGTCCTGAAACTCGTCCACCAGCATGTGGGCAAAGCGGTGCTGGTAGTGGGCGCGAATCGGGTCGTTGTCCCGCAGTAGTTCGAAGCTGCGCAGCATCAGCTCGCCGAAATCGACCACGCCTTCGCGCTGGCACTGCTCCTCGTAGAGCTGGTAAATCTCGACCTTCTTGCGCGCGTCGCTGTCGTTGGCGGGCACGTCGCCGGGGCGCATGCCTTCTTCCTTGCAGCCGGCAATGAAATATTGCAACTGCTTGGGCACGAAGCGCTCAGTGTCCACGTTGTACTGCTTGCACAAGCGCTTGATGGCCGAGAGCTGGTCTTGCGTGTCGAGAATTTGAAATGCCTGCGGCAGGCCGGCCGCCTTGTGGTGCGCACGCAGGAGCCGGTTGCACAGGCCGTGGAAGGTGCCAATCCACATGCCGCGCACGCTCACCGGCAGCATGGCCGAGAGGCGCGCGACCATTTCCTTCGCGGCCTTGTTGGTGAAGGTGACGGCCAGGATGCCGCCCGGCGTGGCCAGGCCGTTTTGCAGCAGCCAGGCAATGCGCGTGGTGAGCACGCGCGTTTTGCCTGAGCCGGCGCCGGCCAGAATCAGGGCGTGGCCCGAGGGCAGCGTGACGGCGGCGAGTTGCTCGGGGTTGAGGTTCGCCAGCAGCGGCGAATGGGTGGGCGACGGCGCAGCGCCTTGCGGGGGGAAGGCGTCGCCCTGCGGCGCACGCGAAACCGGGTCTTGTGGGAACATGCGCCGATTGTAGAAAGCGAGGCTCCATGAAGTTTTCCACCGCCACTGTGCCACTGCTGCTGCCCCTGTTGCTGGCCCTGCATCTGCCGCTGGCCGTTGCGCAAAACGCCTGCAGCAGCGACGGCGCACCCGCACCGCAAGCCCTGTACGAGCGGTTTTTGAGCGCCGATTGCGCCGATTGCTGGAGCAACCCCAGCTTCGCACCCGGACCGAGCGCAGCGGTGCTCGACTGGATCGCGCCGGGGCGCGCGGGCGACGATGCGCCGCTGTCGGCCGCCGCGGACACCGACACGCTCATCCGCCTCCAAGCCCTTGGCCGCCAGCCACCCACAGCCACCGACGTGCACGTAGCCACCGTGGCACAGCACCTGCCAGGGCGCTTGCGCGTGTCCTTTGGCCCGGCGGTCGGCGGCTACGTAGGCACAACTGTGAGTTACCTTGGAGCCTTACCGCCCGACGCGGCGGGTGAATGGACGCTGTCGGTCGCGCTCGTCGAGCAGATTCCCAAAGGTGTGGAAGGCACGTCAGTGAGTAGAAATTTGGTTCGAAATCTGTTCCAGCGCAAGTGGAACATGCGCGACCAGCTATTAAAAAATGAGCTGCGCAATCTGTCTCGCGCTACCCGATGGATCGAACGCCGCTCCATGCAACTGGCACCCAGCACTGACCCGAACCGCCTGGCGCTGATTGGCTGGATGGAGGACAGCAACGGCCAAGTGGTTGCGACCGCGATGGCGCAATGCGCTGCAGCCAAGCAATAGCGCCTGCGCCAGCGCGTCACGCGCCAGACCCGTACAATCAACCACCGGGCCCAAGTTTCTTGGCGCCCGGTTTTTTTGTGCCTGCGCAAGCGGGGTTCGGGGGGCCTCTCTGCAGGCGCCCCGCAAATGCCGGGGCCAAGCCAAGCGCCCACCGCAGGGCAGCGTTTGCCTCTGCGGCCTTCTACGGAGCTTGGAATCTTTATGGAAATCTTCGACTACGACAACGTGCTGCTGCTGCCGCGCAAGTGCCGCGTGCAAAGCCGCGCCGAGTGCGACGCGGGCGTGGAGCTGGGCGGGCGTCACTTTCGCCTTCCGGTGGTTCCTTCGAACATGAAAACGGTGGTGAACGAGTCCATCTGCGAATGGATGGCCAGGAGCGGCTACTTTTACGTCATGCACCGTTTCGACTTCGACAACCTGAAGTTCGTGCGCAACATGACCGAGCGCGGCGTGTACTCGTCCATCTCGCTGGGCGTGAAGCAGCCCGATTACGACACCGTAGCCCAGCTGATTGCCGAGGGTCTTTCCCCCGACTACATCACCATCGACATCGCCCATGGCCACGCCGAAACGGTGCACGCAATGATCACGCACCTGAAGGAAAAGCTCCCGCGCGCCTTCGTCATCGCCGGCAACGTGGCCACGCCCGAGGCGGTGATCGACCTGGAAAACTGGGGCGCCGACGCCACCAAGGTCGGCGTGGGCCCAGGAAAAGTCTGCATCACCAAACTCAAGACCGGCTTTGGCACGGGCGGTTGGCAGCTCTCGGCGCTCAAGTGGTGCGCGCGCGTGGCCACCAAACCCATCATTGCCGACGGCGGCATCCGCAGCCATGGCGATATTGCCAAGAGCGTGCGCTTCGGCGCCAGTATGGTCATGATCGGTTCGCTCTTTGCCGGGCACGAGGAATCCCCCGGCCAGACGGTGGAAGTGGATGGCCAGCTTTACAAGGAGTACTACGGCTCGGCCAGCGACTTCAACAAGGGCGAATACCGGCACGTCGAGGGCAAGCGCATTCTGGAGCCCATCAAAGGCACGCTGGCCGACACCCTCATCGAGATGGAGCAGGACGTGCAAAGTTCGATCAGCTACTCGGGCGGTACGCGGCTGATGGACATTCGCAAGGTCAACTACGTCATCCTCGGGGGAGACAATGCGGGCGAACATCTGTTGATGTGACCCTTGGCGCGCGCAGCAAGCCCAAGGCCATGCCGTGCAGCGCCTGCCCTGGCGTGGCCAGCGCGTCGAGAATGCTGAAATGGTTGAGCCCCGGCAGCGCGGCGCACCGGGGCACGATGCGGGAGCCCCAGGCCGCTTGCATCAGCTGGTTCTGCCGCAAAAATTCTGCACTCTCGTTACCGCCTGCGGCGCACCACAGCTCGCCCTGGGCGGGCGCAGGCTGGCGCGCAGGGCTGGCTTGCTGAATCTGCTCTGGCGTGAGCTGCAGGGCAGATTGGTAGCGCGGCGTGTACATCAGCGGCTCCAAATCGTGCACTCCCGAAATCGACAATGCACTGCGAAGCCCGGGCGCCGGTCTCGTGGAACCTTCGCCGCGCCCTGCTGTGCACAGCAGCATGGCGGCGATCTGACCGCCCGCGGAGTGCCCCGCTACCGTGATGCGCCCCGGGTCCCCGCCATGGCCGGCAATGTGGTCGCCCACCCAGGCGAGCGCACGCTCCATTTGGTCAAGGATCGTCGGAATCGTTACCGGATGCGAAGCGGACCCAGGACACAGCGCGTAGTTGACCACCACCACACAGCAGCCTTCCTGGCAGAAGGCCGGCGCGACGAAGGAATGGTCCGATTTGTCCAGCGCGATCCAGTAACCGCCATGGACAAACACCAGCACCGGCGCGCCCGCATCGCTCTGCATTCCAACAGCAGGAAAGATATCCAAGGTTTCGCTGGCGCCATTGCCATAGGCCAGGTCCAGCACACTGCCCTGGCTGCGCCGAACCGCCGCTGAATCGTCGGCCCAACGCTGGAGGTATTCGCCATTGTCCGGAACAAGCGCACGGTTGTTGTACATGCTCTCGTACCAGGCCGCGTCATGCAGAGGGAAGCTCATAGATACCTTGCCTTGCGCTTGAACAGAGCTGATCATGTTACAGGCGACGCTCTTACAACGTGGGAAAGCGCCCCGGTGGGTGCCGCAGAGCGCCATCTGGTGCGACTTAAAGCAAAACACCTTGAACGCCAGCGCAACGAGACTGCAAGCCAGCTGACAGCCAGCCGAAGGCGAAGCGCACCATGATGGAGCTACCCCTCCTTCTGGAACCTGTCCATGCCCGAGCTCTCACACCCACACATCGCCCTGCTTGGCGTTGGCCTGATGGGCTTGCGCGTCGGTAGGCGCCTGCTCCAGGCCGGCTTCCCGGTCCACGCTTGGAACCGCTCCCCTGACAAAACCCAGCTGCTGGCCGACGACGGTGCCATTGCGTGCGCAAGTCCGGGCGAAGCCACAGCCCAGGCCGACATCACCATCAGTCTCCTCGAAAACGGTTCAGTCGTCGGCAAGGTGCTGTTTGACCAGGGCGCCGCCCAAGCCATGGCGCGCGGCACGTTGTTCATCGACATGGCCTCCACCCAGCCGCGCGAGGCGCGCGATCACGCTGCGCGCCTGAGCGAAATGGGTGTGGACCACCTCGATGCCCCTGTTTCGGGCGGCACCGTAGGCGCCGAAGCGGGTACGCTGGCCATCATGGCCGGAGGCAAACCTGCGGACTTCCAACGCGCGCAGGCGATCTTTCAGGTGCTGGGGCGCTCGACGCTGGTCGGGCCACACGGCGCTGGGCAGTTGGCAAAACTGGCCAACCAGATGATCGTCGGCATCACCATCGGTGCGGTGGCCGAAGCCCTGCTGTTTGCCGCCAAGGGCGGCGCGGACATGGCCAAGGTGCGCGAAGCAATCGGCGGCGGCTTTGCCGACAGCCGCATTCTGCAATTGCATGGCCAGCGCATGGTGGAACGCGACTTCGCCCCCCGCGGCAGCATGAACGTGCAGCTCAAGGACCTGCGCAACGTGCTCGCCACTGCGCAAGAGATCGGCTTCGATGCACCCGTCACGGCGCTGCTCGAAGGGCTGTACGCCCAAAGCATCGAGCACGGCTTGGGCGAGCTGGACCACAGCGGCCTGTTCGTCGAACTCGCCAGCCGCAATGCGATGCAGTAGACGGGAATGATCGCGGAGCGACCAGATTTTCTGTATATAATTTCGCTCTCTGCCCAGGCAGACAAGGTTTTAAAGTGGGTTCTTAGCTCAGTTGGTAGAGCAGCGGACTCTTAATCCGTAGGTCGAGTGTTCGAGCCACTCAGGACCCACCACTTACAA
>ERZ724524.1113-NODE-1113-length-17912-cov-4.351291_pt1 | contig 17912 bp, 16 predicted proteins | sample MGYA00376057_ERZ724524 | MGnify/ENA primary metagenome ERZ724524 (study PRJEB28724, sample SAMN07190888) | wastewater metagenome | isolation source: influent of sewage treatment plant in Hong Hong | place: USA: Christiansburg, Virginia | collected 2016-03-01 ...
ATTCATGACAGGGAAGTCATTTCCAATATATTCTCTTCTAAGAGCCATACGGAAACCGTCAATTGCTACCATAGTAATCGTAGATCCATCGCTCTCAAGACAACAGCCTGTAAGAGATTGTCTTGTATCGTCCTTAGAAACAGCAAAAATAGTCTTTGTTATCATCTTCTTAAGGATAGCTTGGGATAAAATAACTTTCGAAGAATTCTCAATTATTGGAATCTTTGGATATTCGTTAGCATTATTACCCTTGATGTTATAGCTAGCACTACCACTTACAATTGAAACAAAGTTTCTGTCATCAGACTTAATCTCAACTGTATTCTCAGGAAGATTCTTAATAATCTCTCCAAAAATTCTGGAAATAACAACAACAGCGCCATTATCAGAAACATCAGAAGCAACATCCGCTTCAATGCCTGTTTCTAGATCATAACCAGTAAGCTTAACTGATTGTCCTTCAGCCTGAATATGAATCCCATCAAGAATAGGAAGAGTAGAATTAGTCTTAACTGCCTTCTGAACAATTGAAATAGCTGATTCAAGGTTATCCTTATTACATACAAATCTCATAGTCTTAGTCTTCCTTTCAAAAATACTTTAATATTATACTTTATAAGCGCTCAAAAAGAAACACACAAAGCGCCAATTATGAGTATTTCTATATATTAGTAGTTGTTATTATATAGTGTGTTGGTATTGTGTATAAGTATCTGAAACGCCTTATTTTGTTGAATGTAACAGTGTTAATTAATTGTTATTTCATTGTTAGTATGTGTTGATATCTTGATATTTACTAAAACGCATTTTTTATAAACATTCTAATGACGTCGAAATAACAGAAAAATAACAACAAATGAACAAAAAATGTTCATAAATCATTCTTGAAGCTTAGCTTTGATTTCTTCTATCTCTTTCATAATACTTGGAGAAGATTCTATTCTGCTACAAGCATTAAGAACTGTAGTGTGATTTCTACCACCAAAAAAAGCTCCAATTTTAGCTAATTGCATACCAAGTAAATCACGACAAATGTACATAGCAACACTTCTAGGAATAAGAATCTCAGAACTCCTAACCTTTGATTTCATTTTATCAGGAGAGATGTCATAGTATTGAGATACAGCATTTGTAATGATCTCAGTAGTAAGAATACGTTTCTTGTTAGGAGAGATAAATGAAGTAAGAACCGTTTGTGCTGTTTCCAATGTGATATCACCATTTGATAAAGCATAGAAAGAGGAAATGACATTATAGGCACCATTTAGCTCACGAACATTAGAAGTAACGTTCTCACACATGTAATTAACGATATCATCTGATAATGAGATGACGTCATTCTTAAGCTTACTTTGAATAATTGCTTTTCGAGTTTCAAAATCAGGAGGCTGGATGTCCATAGTCATTCCACTCTGGAATCTGGAGGTAAGCCTTTCTTCAAGCTCTGTAAGGTTCTTAGGAGCCTTATCACAGGTAATTACAATTTGCTTTCCTGCACTAATTAGGGCTTCAAATGTATTAAAAAACTCGATTTGTGTCTCTGCCTTGCCAATTAAATATTGAATATCATCAATCAATAAAACATCTACATTACGGTACTTGTTGCGGAACGAGGCAATATTCTTTTCGCGAAGGCTATTAACAAACTGATCTGTAAAATTCTCGCAAGAAGCATACAAAACAGTCTTATGAAGGTTCTTTTGAACGCTATTCCCGATTGCCTGCATAAGGTGCGTTTTACCTAGACCTGAATTACCCCAAAGAAACAAAGGGTTACGACTAATTGGACCTGGTCTATTAGCTACAGAAACGGCTGAAGCATGAGCAAAACGATTGCAATCACCAACGACAAAGTTATCAAAGGTAAAGGCATCGGATAAACCTGTAATAGGCACGGAATAATTCGATTGCTGGGTAGTGCTGGCTTTCTTACTAGCTACAGTTGTAGCCAAAGCAGCATTCTCATCACCTTCAAGAACAAAGCTAACGAAGGGCGACTCGCCATTGTTGACAATAGTAGCAGCACCACGAATTAAAGAGCTTAACTCCTTATTTTTAACGAGACTTAATGAATATTCGTCTCTGCATGATAGAATAAGGGTGTTGTTTTCAAAGTAGACGAGTTTCATCTTTGAGAGAATAGAATCGTAGATAACAGAATCGACACGAGTATCATGCGAAAGAACCGTAAGAGTCTTGTTCCATATTTCGTTATCCATGGTGACCTCCAAAGCGTGAAAAGTAAACATATAATAACACAGGAAGGGCATATAATAGTGTTACAAATGGGAGGAGCGATGGATAATCTTGATTTTTCGAACGATGTTAAGAAAGTCAAACGCGTTTACTCAAATAAACAAAGAAAGAATAGAACAATCAATACAATTCTTACCATTTTAGCTATTCTTCTTTTTGTAGCAGGTGTGGTGCTGCTGCTTATCAACCCTATTCAGAATTACTTTCGAAATCAAGTGACAAAGGATGCTGTTAATGTGGTGGAATCTCAGCTTGCTTTAGGCCAAACGGAGATTACATATATTGTTCCTGCCAATGCCAATGTAGTTAATGGCGAGGAATACGAGTTTTTCGGAAATTCAGATCAAATTGCTTCGCAACAGGCTTCTATGGAGGAGGCGCAAGCCAATCTTCCCGATGAGGTCGTATTAAACTATCTGGGAATAATTGATATTGAGTCAGTTGAAGTGCATTTACCTTTGTGGGATGAGTCTTCACTTGTTGCTTTGAGATATGGTGCAGGACACTATGAGTCTTCTGTATTGCCAGGACAAATTGGCAACTGCTCGATTCTTGGGCACAGGATGACTCAAGAAGGTAGTTTGTTTAATAGACTTGGAGAAGTCGTAATCGGTGATACTATTAGAATTACGACAGTTGATGGAAATGAATATTTATATGTCGTTGATGAGATTCTAACTATATTGCCTGAAGAGCTTGAGGATATGATAGGTCCTGATGTATCAGACGAGAGGCAGATAACTTTGGTTACTTGTACTCCAACAGGAGTTGGTTCACACAGACTACTCATAATTGGACATATGGTAGAGGAGAATAATTAATGGCTAGTGTGGTTTTCGCATCTTTTGTAGCTAAGGCAACTCGAAAAGTATTGAGACTTTTTGGTAAAGGTGCAACTACATTACCTGGAAAGCTTGCGCTTAAAATTAATCCTACGATAATTCGTAAGCTTAGTGTGGATAAAGACATAATCACAGTAACAGGAACAAATGGCAAAACGACTACTACGCACATGATTGTAGAGATGTTAAGCAACATAGGTTTTGATGTTGTGACCAATATATCGGGAGCAAACCTAGCTTCTGGAATAGCTACCACGCTTATATGTGGAGGGGACGAGATTATTAAGGCTCAAGGGGGCAGCAAACAGAAGACGAAGACGGTTTACGTTCTTGAGACGGATGAGGCGGCCTTTGCGAAAATCGCGGGAGACTTGCAACCGAAGGTGTCGGTAGTAAGTAATCTTTTTCGAGATCAGCTAGATAGATATGGTGAGCTTACGTACACGAGAGATTGCATTTCGAACGGCATCGATAAGAATGACGCTAAGTTGGTAATAAACGCTGACGATTCTTTAGTAGCTTCGCTTGGGAAGGGAAGAGAAGGAAGAACCATTTTCTTTGGAATGGAATTGGCGAGCATGAAGAGTAACAATGTTACACACCCTGAGAATAAAGGAGTTTTGCCTGCTTCGCCTGATGCTGTTTATTGTCCTTTGTGTAATGTAAGATATGAATACGAAGCGAGAAGTTTTAGCCATTTGGGAGCTTTTTGCTGTCCTAAATGTGGCGCAAGAAGACCATCACCAAGGTTCGAGGTAGTCTACTCATTAAGCAAGAGTCCTTCTGATCCAGATTACGGATATATCATTAAGGATACGACGATAAACGAAGCAAATGAGATGATTTTGAAGGTTCCGGGAAGTCATAATTTGTACAACTCATGTGCGGCAGTTGCGGCTGTGAGTGCTTACTTGGAGGAAGGTAACGACAAAAAAGAATGCTTTGATACTGCTTGTAAAGCGGCGCTTAGTGTAAAAGCAGCTTTCGGAAGAATGGAGAAATTCAGCGTAGGGGATGGGAATAAGCAAATATGTATCCTCCTAGTTAAGAATCCAGCTGGCCTAGATAGATCATTGTCGTTTTTAGCAAATGCGAAGGATGCGGATAGCTTGTTTTTCTTGTTAAACAGCAATATTGCCGATGGCAAGGATGTGTCTTGGATATGGGATGTGGATTTTGAGAGTAAGATAGATAACTTACCGAAGAGAATATATGTCAGTGGAGAACGTTGGGCGGACATGCAGCTTAGAGTTCACTATGCAGGCGGAAGAATAGATAAAGCAGATTGTATGGAGAAAGCAAAAGAGATTCTGGATCGCGCAATTGAGGCATGCGAGCCGAATAAGTGCGTATACATTCTTCCAAACTATACGTCGATGCTTGCACTACGAGCGATTCTTGTTAAACAGTATGGGCTGAAGGATTTTTGGAAGTAAGAAGGAGAAATGAGAATGGGAGAATACGTACTTAATATTGCTCATATGTATCCTGATTTGCTTAACCTTTATGGCGATCGTGGCAATGTCTTGGCGTTACTTAGAAGAGCCCAGGGCCGTGGAATTGAGGTAAATGTTCGTGCCTACTCTATTGGCGACAGCATTAGCGAAAAGGATGTCGATTTAGTGTTCATTGGAGGCGGTCAGGATAGTGAGCAAAACATAATGAAGGATGATCTGATTAAGGAAAAGGGCCCAATTATCAAGCAAATGATTGAGGATGGGGTAGTGTTCCTTTGCGTCTGTGGTGGATATCAAATGCTGGGCAAATACTACGAGACATATGATAATAAACAGATACAGTGCCTTGGCGCACTAGATTATTACACTAAGGGCGCACAGGTTCGCTTCATTCAGGACACTATCTATGAGTACGACGGGATACTAAAAGACGGTAAGCCGCTAACGGTTATTGGTTTTGAGAATCATAGTGGTCGAACGATTCTCGGAGATGGTGTTCAACCGCTTTTTAAAGTGGTGAAGGGTGCTGGAAATAATGGGCAGGATGGCTTCGAAGGCGCGACTTACAAGAACGTATTTTGCACGTATTCGCACGGAAGCTTTCTTCCGAAAAATCCAAAGATTACGGACATGCTTTTGGAGAAGGCTTTATCTCGAAAATATGGAGAAAGCTTCAAGTTATTACCATTAGATAGTGAGTTTGAGACGATAGCAACAAAAGAAGCACTGAAATATGTGCAAAAATCAACATAATCAACAAACGAAGTAGGTTTGTCTTTTGCCTCTTTTTCTTATATAATTTTTGCGGTTAATTTTGTTTGATGTATAAGCTCAAAGCTAAAGGGGGAGGAACTACATATGGTTAAGGCTATCGTTGGTGCTAACTGGGGTGACGAAGGTAAGGGTAAGATCACGGACCTGCTTGCTAATGAATCTGACATAGTAATTCGTTTTCAGGGTGGTGCGAATGCAGGCCACACAATTATTAACGAATATGGAAAGTTCGCTTTGCATCTAATGCCATCTGGTGTTTGTCACAAGAACATAACGAATATCATTGGTAACGGAGTTGCTTTGAATATCCCTAAGTTTAAGGCTGAGTACGAGTATCTTATCGGGCGTGGCCTTCCTGCTCCTAAGATTTTGATTTCTGATAGAACACAGATAGTAATGCCATATCACATTCTTTTTGATCAATATGAGGAAGAAAGATTGGGTGGAAAGGCGTTTGGTTCAACTAAGTCTGGTATTGCTCCTTTCTATTCGGACAAGTATGCAAAGATTGGATTTCAGGTTAGCGAGCTTTTTGATGAGAAGGCACTTCGCGAGAAGCTTGTGCGCGTACTAGAAATTAAGAACGCGTTGATTGTTCATTTATACAAGAAGGCTCCGATCGATGTAGACGAGCTTTTCGAAGAGATTAAGGAATATGCGCAGATTGTTAAGCCTTTTGTCGCAGATACGCAGACCTTCTTATACGATGCTATTAAGGCCGGCAAGAGAATTCTTCTCGAAGGCCAGTTGGGTTCAATGAAGGACCCTGATATGGGAATCTATCCAATGGTTACTTCGTCTTCGACATTAGCTGGATATGGTGCTGTCGGAGCTGGAATTCCTCCATACGAGATTAAAGATGTTGTAACAGTTGTTAAGGCTTACTCATCAGCGGTTGGTGCAGGAGCTTTCACAAGTGAGATTTTTGGCGACGAGGCGGAAGAGCTTCGTAAGCGTGGCGGAGATGCAGGCGAGTATGGTGCGACTACGGGCCGTCCTAGAAGAATGGGTTGGTTCGATGCAGTTGCTTCTCGTTATGGCTGCCGCGTTCAAGGTGCTACTGAGGTTGCTCTCACAGCAATCGATTGTCTTGGATACCTCGACGAGATTCCAGTATGTGTAGGTTATGATATTGACGGCGTTGTAACAAAGGACTTCCCAAATCCAACGAAGCTTGATAGTGCTAAGCCGGTTCTAATCAAGATGCCTGGCTGGAAGAGCGATATTCGTGGAATCACAGAATTTGACAAGCTCCCTAAGGAGGCTCAGGATTATGTCCTCTTTATCGAAAAGGAACTTGGCGTAAAGATCGCTATCGTTTCAACTGGACCTAAGAGAGAAGAAATAATATATAGATAAATAATAGAAAAGGTTTTTGGAGTAGGAAAGGGATAGAAAATGAGAAAGATTTTAATCAAATTAAGTTCACTTGTGCTGGTTTTATCATTCGCGTTTGCGATTAGCGGATGCAGCAAAGAGGTTACTGTCACTGAAGGTTCGAGATATAGTGATGAAGAAATCTTGACAACAGCAGAAGAATTACTAGAGGCAGTATCTGCAAGGGACCTAGACACAATCGCTTCACTTTGCGCTACAGACGGTGAGCCTTTCTCCTGTAGTGCACTAAGTGATAAAGAGAGCGTGCTTTTCGACGTAATGATGAAGACTTTTACATATTCGATTGGGGATCTTGAAGTTGATCAGTATAATGGTAGAGCCGAAGTAACGGTTTCTTATTTTATCGTTGATGTTGATTCCATTGCTAATTCTCTTGAAATTGGCTATGAATTCGAAGAGCTAATTGACGCTATAGAGAATAGTGAAGATAGAATTAACAAGTCAATTTCTTTGTCACTCGTTGAAGACAGCAACACGTGGCTCGTGGCTGATACGGGAGCACTTTACAAGCAGTTATACTCAGATGCCATTTCCGATGTAGTGTTTAGTAGTCCGATATCGTCGTTTGAGCTTTTCATGGAATATCTCTCGACTGGTGATATTGCGAATGCAATGGGCTACACTGATGGTTACGAGGAGTACTTAGTAAATCAGGGTCTATACGATACTATGTACCAAGTAGTTTTCGAGGATGTCGAGTATTCGATAGATAGCGTCTCAGAATATAGTGAAGGGTTTATGATTAATATCACATATTCTTCTCCTGATTTTGCACCAACACTGGAGACGTTGATGTCGGATGATTCAGTTGTAAATCCTTTCTATGCAGCAAGTTTTGCTCACATGGTAAATGACTATGATTCAACATCGGCAAATGAGGTGTTTTCTAACTTGTTAATTGCGGGGTGTCAGAATACCGAAGATGTGACGCGTCAAGCAATAATCTACGCATATCAACAAGATGGAGAATGGGAGTATATTACATCAATGTTCGGTGATGCGCTTCCGTTAAATAGTAGTAATTATCGGCCAACAGAGGATCAGATTATTTCAGCTCTTCAATATGCTTTAGATAATGGCATGATTAGTGAAGATGAGATTGATGAAGTAGTTGAAATGATTAACTGGTGAAATCAGACATAAGTAGTACTACTGATGCGTAATATTCATCGCGGATAGCGATTGGGGGCTTTGATAATGCAAAACGAGAAGATTTTGGTAATGGATTTTGGCGGACAATACAATCAACTGATTGCACGCCGAGTGCGCGAGTGCAATGTCTATTGTGAGGTCCATTCCAACAACATGAGCATTGAGGAAATCAAGGCCTATGGCGCAAAAGGAATCATCTTCACCGGTGGCCCATCTAGCGCATACGGCAAGGATGCTCCAAAGTGTGATCCAAGGGTGTTTGAGTTGGGAATCCCTGTTCTCGGTATTTGCTATGGCGCTCAATTGATGATGATTACGCTTGGCGGCGAGGTGTCTTCGGCGCCTGTTCGAGAGTATGGCAAGACCGAAGTTTGTGTTGATAACGGGATTGAGTTTTTCGAAGGGGTAACTAACAAGACGATTTGCTGGATGAGTCACACGGACTACATAAGCAAGGCGGCTGAGGGCTTCAGGATTACTGCACATACGGACGTTTGCCCAGTAGCTGCAGCTCAGAATGACGAAAAGAAGCTTTATTGCGTGCAATTTCACCCTGAGGTTGTTCATACACAGCAGGGTACACTAATGCTCGAAAATTTCCTGAAGAAGATTTGCGGATGCAAGTGTGACTGGCAAATGGCCTCCTTCGTTGAGACTAGCATCGAGGCAATTCGTGCCAAGGTAGGAACAGGTCGCGTTTTGTGCGCGCTTTCTGGCGGTGTCGATTCTTCGGTTGCTGCAGTTCTTCTTTCGAAAGCCGTTGGCAAACAACTCACATGTGTATTTGTAGATCATGGTCTTCTTCGCAAAAACGAGGGTGACGAGGTCGAAGAAGTTTTCGGTCCTAACGGTTCTTATGATTTGAATTTCATCCGAGTCAATGCGCAAGAGCGCTTTTACTCCAAACTTGCCGGCGCAATCGAGCCTGAGCAGAAACGTAGAATTATCGGCGAAGAGTTCATTCGAGTTTTCGAGGAGGAAGCGCATAAAATTGGCGCCGTCGACTACCTTGTACAAGGCACGATTTATCCTGATGTTATTGAGAGCGGTCTTGGCAAAAGCGCTGTAATTAAGTCACACCACAATGTTGGCGGACTTCCTGATGCTGTTGACTTCAAGGAGATAATAGAGCCACTTCGTCTTCTATTTAAGGACGAAGTTCGTAAAGCCGGACTCGAGCTAGGTATTCCAGAAAAGCTTGTTTTCCGTCAGCCTTTCCCAGGTCCAGGACTTGCGGTTCGAATAATTGGCGAAATTACTGCTGAGAAGGTTCGCCTCGTTCAAGATGCTGATGCCATTTTCCGTGAAGAAATCGCTAAAGCTGGTGTAGAAAAGTCAATCAACCAATACTTTGCTGCTCTTACTAACATGCGTTCCGTTGGTTGCATGGGAGACGAGAGAACATACGACTACGCAGTTGTTCTTCGAGCTGTTACGACAACTGATTTTATGACTGCAGAGTCAGCTGAACTTCCATGGGAGGTTCTTGGCAAGGTAACAAGCCGTATTGTAAACGAAGTTAAGGGAATTAACCGCGTGCTTTATGATTGCACGGGTAAGCCTCCGGCTACGATAGAATTCGAATAGAGGAAAAACAACGGGAATGCCTGTAAATAGGGCGTTCCCGTTTTCTTCGTCTATAAAATGTCTATAATAATTTGTTTATTGATACTTTTCACTATTAATATCTTCATCAAGTATATAGTGCAGATCTGTAGGCAGAAGATTTTTGAGGATTAAAGATTTATATTCGAAGTACTCTTCAGCTAACTTCATTTCTGTAATTCTACAAATTCCATTTTCTTCTGTTCTTTTACCCTGTTTAATAAGTGAATCTACATAGTTAGAATCTGATATAAGATATATTTTCTCACAATAGTCGTAGATGTCATCAAACAGATTTAAATAACTAACAAGAGTTCCTAATGTTAAAATGCCAGTTGAACACTTAGGGTACTGATAGTTATACCATAGGCGTTCACATACAAAGGATATTCTTTTAATATCACCTAGAAGATAATATTCGGACAGTATGTATATGAACCAATCTAAACTGTCTTTGTAAGTAGTTCCTTTTTTATTATTCATGCCACCAGTAACAGGGAGAAGTGAAAAATTTGAAAATTGGTATTTTTCCTTTCCAATAATTATTCCTCCACCCCAATCTGTATCGCCAGAGATTTCGAAATCATTCCAATGCTTGGAGAAGTCCGTGATTCTGGGATCATTTATTGCGGATTTTGTACTCACAGAACAGGAAGTTTATCGCATTAACAACAATAGCAATCTCCTGGGTTGCGAGTTACTTGGCGAAGCTCCTGAGGGAGCAATTACAGCTATATCAAATTCAATTAGAAGTGACACCCAAGATGAGTATATTTGCTTTCCATATAGAGGAGAACATCTCATTACAGTAATTAAGCTGGTTTCCGAGGACGCAGATATTTTGGGGATCTCGGTTGGTGATACTATAGAAAGCGCCGAAGCTGTTTTGCTTGAAGATGGATATTCACGTCAAGAGTCTGCTCCTGACAATTACCACATTTATCGGATGATTTTTGTATCTATTTCCTTAAAATACGATGAAGATAACGTTATAGTTGAAATGGGAATAAGTGTTAACGATCCTTTTGAAGAGAATATTGATTATTGATTTAGTGTTCATAGGCAGGTTAATACGGAAACTCTTGATATAGAAGATGTATAGAAATAAATAAGTTACAAGAAGTCGCAGAAATTGCGACTTTTTGCTTTTCTAGAGGACAAGGAATTGCCCCTTTTCATCTGAAAAAGTTAGTGTATAATAAAGCGATTTATTTTAATTTTATTTGACAGGTGGTAAAAAATGAGACATAAGATTATTCGAATAGCTATGGCTTTGATTTGGGGTGTAGCAGCAGTGTCTGCCGGAATGAAAGGCGACACCATGATGACAATTATTTATGGTGTCATCTGTGTTTTCTTTGCTATTTCTATATTTTTTAGCAGGAAGAAGGATAACTAAGAATAAGTAAAGAATAGTAAAGGACAAGAATAATGAGCAACGAGAATCTATTAACAATTGATAACATGAGAGTCTGGTACTCTAAGGATAAGAACATATTAAATGATTTCTCCATCTCACTTAAGAACAATGAAGTTGTTGGTTTTATAGGATTAAATGGTGCGGGCAAAACTACCTTCATCAAGGTTCTAACGGGTCTTCTGACGAGTTTTGAAGCAACCAAGGTAAGCTTTGAGGGCAAGGATAATAATTTTCGCGACGAAGGCTTTAAAATTAGCAGATATGCTGTCTTCTCTGAGGATAATTCTTTCCAGTTTTTTACATTTAAGGAATATATCTCTTATGTTTTCAAGGCATATCGTAAGGATATACCAGAGCTTACGGACATGATAAAAGGATTCCACTTTGAAGAATATACGGATATGCTACTGAAGGATTTGTCTATGGGTAATAGGAAGAAGGCATTCTTAATCACAGCATTTGCCTTGAAGCCTAAGTTCTTGTTGCTTGATGAACCTGTTAATGGCCTGGACTTCGAAAGCACAGAATATCTATATGAATTAATTGGTGGTTATAAGAAGCACGGAACAGTCTTGTTTTCGTCTCATATCTTGGAGAGTATTACTTTAACATCCGACAGGGTTCTTGTTCTTGAAGATGGCAAAATACGTAATGAATTTGTAGGTGAAGATATTAATGCCGCTCGTATTAGGGAGGCGCTTCGTTATGACGACTAAGGTATTTGCCAAGAAACTGTTTGGTGTCAGATATGAGAAAATCTTACGTAACCTTGTAATAAGCTTTGTATTATATTTCGGACTTATTAACTTGGAGCTCTCAATAGTCATAGCACCATTTGTTATTTGTCTCATGTCAATGTTTATTATGGTTTTCGAGATGTGGCATGCTCTAACTTCGGATGAGAATGCGGCTAATATGAAGCAGTTATTCATGCTTCCAGTTAATAGAAGAGAGTTTGTTCTGTCGTATATTGGATGCCTTGGAGGTTATGTATTACTAACAAGAGTAATTCCACTAATGGCAGTTATTCTTGCTGTTTCTAAAGTGAGCATATACACAATTATTACTGCCGTACTATGCCTTGTTAATGGCGTTCTGTTATCTGCAGGAGTATATGCATGGAAAAAGTTCAGAGCTGTTGTAATCATATGGTTACTTGCTATACTTCCAGCTTTATATTTTCTAGCAAATCCAGTAATTTGGATAGTACTTGCAATAAGCGCTATTACTTCATTTATCTTCATACTTAATACTGATTCTTATGCTTTCTATAACGAAGAAGGGCATCGCGCGAAAAGCACTTTCTACGGAAGCAAGGCGTCTGTCTGGGCTTATATCTGGAGATACTTAAGCTCGCACAAAAATTATCTAGTAAACTGCGGAATCATGTGGATTGTTGGAGTAATTCTTCCTTTTTTCTTCAAGGAACTAGTTGAAACTTCAGCGGATCTACGAGGTTTTGTCATCCCGATTGGGTTCGCTATCCTTTGTCTAAATACTCCTATTAACATCTTAATTTCAAGTGATATGGCACTTGAAGAGGCAATTCGATATCTTCCTGGACAGAAAAGAACATTCCTTGTTCCATATTGCATGTTCGTATTCTGCTGTAATTTAATTGCAAATGTGATCTATCTATTTAGCGTAAACTTTATTCTTGGCGGTGTTACTATATGGATTATCCTAGGCGCTCTAATAATTGCTCTTCAAAGTGCACTTCTCTCGGTTTTCCTTGAATACTATTTTCCACTTCGCAACTGGAAGATTGAGAATGAACTTTGGCACCATCCTAGAAAGTACATTGTGCCAGCTACAATGATTCTATTGGCTGGACTTATAGGTTTGGTCCCACAAATTACTATTGTTCTTGGAGTAGTGTTATTGATAGAGATAGTAGTTGTAATCTCAAGTTTTCTATTAGCTAAAAGGACTATATAATATGATGGTGTTATTATAAGTGAAATCGAATCATGTAATAGATGGAGAAAGCATGGAAGACGATAACCGTTTTGGTGTAATTAGAGAGAGAAAAACATCAAGTCTTAAGAAGATAATTAGAGTTATCGTAGCTGTTTTTGCATTGTATTTTCTCGTGGTTCCGGCTGTTATCGCGATTATTCATGGCGTTGTCATAAGAAACTATTCTTATGAGGATTATGATGCCAATAGGTTTTTGGTGTATGCCGATATTGCTTCTCAGTATCCTCGTGAAGAAATTCAGGTAGAGTCTGGTGACCATAATATTTTCGCTTACCTCTACGGAGTTGAGAATTCGAAAGGACTTATTGTTGTAGCGCCGGGACATTCAGATTCAAATGACATTAAGCTATATGAGGTCCGTTATTTTGTAGATGCAGGATATCAGGTTCTAGGATTTGATTACTCTGGATACTATACAAGTGATGGTGACTTTGGCGGATATACACAAGCAGTGTATGATTTAGATGCAATTCTCTCATACTGTGATGATAACGAACGTTTCAATGAGATGCCGATATATTTGTTTGGACACAGCTTGGGAGGATATGCAGTAACGGCCGTACTCAATTTTGATCATAGAGTGGATGCAGTAGTTTCAGCTTCAGGCTTTAATTCAGCTTCTGAACAATGGGAATGTTCTATTCAGCGCTTTACGGGTTGGCTATACCCTATCATCTCTCCAATGAATCGCTTGTTTATTGACTTGGAGTATGGCGAGGATAGAAATCTTTCTGCAGTAGATGGAATTAACAATGCAAACATTCCTGTACTTGTTATATCTGCAGACGTGGATGTTTTCTATAATGGAAATAGAAGCCCGATATATGAAGCAAGAGATAGTATTACCAATGAGAACTGTGAATTTATTTTGATGGATGAAGAAGGCCATAATGAGCACTACTCATATTTCTTAACCGACGCAGCTCTGGAGTATCAAGAAAGCAAGCCTACTAATAACATAGATAGAGAGCTATATATGGAACATGATGATAATGTTATGCTTACAATCATAGAGTTTTACACATCACATTAGTATATGATTACGGAGGTTGTGGTAATCTCATTTTGAATAATTGATAGAATATTGGGCAGAGCAAGTAGATTAGGAAGACAGATATGCAGTATATTCTTGTTGTTGAAGATGATTATGGATTAAATAAAGGGCTTTGCACAGCTTTGAAAAGTGATGTTCAAAGTGTGATTTCCTGCAATTGTCTTAAAGATGCAAGAGAACAAATGATGCTTTTTACGCCTTCTCTTGTTCTTATCGATGAGAATCTTCCTGATGGAAACGGGTTAGAGCTTCTAATTGAGATTAAGAATTCTAATAGCGATATTAAGGTAATTATGATTACTGCCAACGATACAGACAGCGATATTGTTGAAGGTCTTGAGAGTGGCGCGGATGACTATATAACGAAGCCTTTTTCACTTGCTGTACTGAGGGCTCGCGTAAAAACTCAGCTAAAAAGTGTTAGGAAGAAGACAGATAAGAATTTTGATGTTTACTCTAATAATGAATATGAATTTGATTTTCTAAGAATGATTTTTAAGGTTAATGGGAACCAGGTTGAGCTAAGTAAGACCGAGCAGAAGCTCCTCTATATTCTTGTAGAAAACGAGAATGTTGTAATTAAGAGAAACGACCTTATAGATAAGATTTGGACTGATGGTAGCGAATATGTAGATGAGAATGCATTGTCAGTAGCTGTTAAGAGACTACGATTGAAGCTTTCAGCGCAAGAATACATTAAGACCATATATGGGATTGGTTACAAGTGGTCTTTTGATTCAGAAGATGAGGCGAAATAATGAATGAGCCCCTTCAAACTTATTACATTCCTTTTCTAATTATCGCTTCAGTTATAGCAATTTGTGGTGCGGTAATTTATGCATATATTGTAAATAGGAAATTATCTAAAACAATAGACAGACTCGATAGCATGATTGATAAAGCAACGGATGGCGAGTTTAAGGCTAATGAATTTAGCGAATCTAAATTGTCATCACTCGAGTGTAAGTTCGCGAATTTTCTAGATTCGTCTTTAACATCTGAAGCAAATCTAGACAAGGAAAAAGAGCAAATTAAGACTATGATTTCCGATATATCTCATCAAACAAAGACACCAATTTCAAATCTTTTACTATATTCAGAGCTACTAGGTGAAGAAGATTTATCAGAGACAGGGAAAGAGTCTATAGAAGTGATTCATTCACAGACTGAGAAGTTGCGTTTCCTTGTTGATTCACTTGTTAAACTCTCAAGACTTGAGAATGGAATTGTAATGCTTAGTGCGGAGAATAATAGTATTAGAGAACTTCTAGAATCAGTTGTATTTGGGCTGAAGAATGAAGCAACGAAGCGAGGGCTACGGCTCATTTGTCCCTATAAAGATGGAGAAGATATAAGAGCTCGGTTTGATATGAAGTGGACGCATGAGGCAATCAGTAATATTGTTGACAATGCGATTAAATATACTAGCGCTGGATACGTGGAAATAAGTATTAGTTCAACGGATATTTTCGCAAGAATAGATATCAAGGATACGGGAATTGGAATAAGCGAAGAAGACTCAGCTAGAATTTTCCAGAGATTTTATAGATCATCTGAAGTAGCCCAGGAAGAAGGCGTAGGTATAGGACTTTACCTTGCTAGAGAAATCATTACGGCTGAGGGCGGATATATTAAGTTACGCTCAAAACAGAATGAAGGAACCACATTCTCGGTATTTCTTCCAATAAACTAATATCACATTACAATCTGTCAAAACTGTCATAATCTTTCTCTTGTAAGGACAGAATCTGGAAAGATTTATCCTTTATGATAAGTAGTATAGCAACTTGGGCTAAGTACTTAATTATGAGGAGATAATATAATGGAAATTTTGATGGCATCTGACCTTAGAAAGACATATGGAAAAGGAATTGCAGAAGTACATGCACTTGATAATGTCAGTCTAACTGTTAATAAGGGTGAGTTTGTTGCTATCGTAGGAACTTCAGGCAGTGGTAAGTCAACGCTTCTTAATATGCTGGGAGGACTTGATAAACCCGATGCAGGAACGGTTTCAATTGATGGAAACGAACTACAAAAAATGAAGGATGAAATGCTTACAATCTTTAGAAGAAGAAAAATAGGTTTTGTCTTCCAGGCATTTAATCTCGTTCCTGTACTGAATGTTTTTGATAACATTACGATTCCAATAGAGCTCGATGGCAAAAAACCAGACAAGAATTATATTGAAGAACTTATTTCAATCTTAGGGCTTAATGATAAGGTTAATTCACTCCCTAATCAGTTATCCGGAGGTCAGCAGCAAAGAGTAGCTATTGCAAGAGCGCTCGCTTCTAAGCCTGCAATTATTCTTGCTGATGAGCCAACAGGCAACCTTGACACAAAGACAGGTCTTGATGTTCTAGGACTATTAAAGACAACTTGTCACAAATATAATCAGACACTCATTATGATCACGCATAACCAGGATATTGCTCAGACTGCAGACCGCATCATTAGAATTGAAGACGGGCGCATCGTAAGAGCGTAAAGAAAGGTGTGAACATAATGAAAGTAAATAATTCTTCCATCATCCGAAAACTTGCAATAAGTACTCTAAAAAAATCAGCGAAGAGAAATATTATTGCTATATCAGCGATTGCTCTTACAACGCTAATGATTACAAATATTTTCTTCGTAGCATTCTCTTTTTCTGTGGCTTCAGATGAATTTGATAATAGAATCGAGGGTTGTAGTGCTGATTTCTATTTGGAAAACTTGAGTGATGAGCAACTCGATAAGATTACTAATTCTAGTTCTGTTAATTCAACTGGATATCAGATTAAGGTGGGATCATTTAATGGACAACCTTTTGAGAATAAGCCACTGGAAATTGGGTATCTCGATGAGAATAGCAGAAGATGGTATTTTGCAGAACCGTCTATTGGGCATGCTCCCGAAAATGATAATGAAGTTGCTGTAGATGCTGGTGTGCTAAATGCTTTAGGAATTCCTAATGAATTAGGAGTAACAATTAGCTTGTCATACACAAACTATTCGAGTACAGATAATGCTGGTGTAGATAATACTGGGATGGAGACAGCTGATTTTGTTGTAGTTGGAATCTATGATGAGAATACAGTTGGTCCATACCATTATGTTCTCGTATCGGAGGATTTTGCAGAATCTCAAGAACATGTCAATAGAACTAATATAGTTTGTAGCAACAGAAATAACTTTAATTCCGCTTTTGACAACATGCTGATGGAAGAGGCAGATTCAGTCTCTTCTCAAATCATTATTAAAGAATATTCTCCAGATGGTGGATTAACTTTGAACCTGGATACCATATTAATTATTGGCTTGTTTCTTGTGGTATTAGGTTTCAGTGGATATCTGATTATTTATAACATCTTCCAGATATCTGTAGTAAATGATATTGCATACTATGGGCTCTTGAAAACAATAGGTGTCACTGGGAAGCAGCTTAAGAGAATCATAAGAGTTCAAGCTTTGGCACTTAGTGCTATTGGTATTACCTTTGGTCTTATTTGCGGAATAGTAGTTGGTGTCATAACTTCGCCTTCAATTATGGGTGCGACAATGCTCTCTAGCGTAGCAGATAGCTATTCGTTCTCACCGTGGATTCTTGTGCTTTCCTGCTCGTTTTCGCTTATTACAGTATTCATATCCTGCAGTAAACCCGGCCGTATAGCTTCGAAGATATCACCTGTTGAGGCTTTTCGATATAGTGAAGTAAAGACAGATAACAAGAATAATAAGAAGGTATCTGGTCTTTCTGGAATGGCACTTAGAAATCTTGCACGCAACAAGAAAAAGACAGCACTCGTTTTCTTATCAATGGCGCTTCCAATAGTAATCTTCTCTCTTGGAATCAGTATGGTCAGCAGTATGTCCTTTGAGAAATACTACAGTTCAGATTATGCTTTCAAAGTAAGTAACAGCGATTACTTTATTTATGAGATTCCAGATTCTATTAATGGTTCAGTTAGTGACTTTGTTAGTGATAGTGA
>ERZ724524.1118-NODE-1118-length-17903-cov-4.508516_pt1 | contig 17903 bp, 14 predicted proteins | sample MGYA00376057_ERZ724524 | MGnify/ENA primary metagenome ERZ724524 (study PRJEB28724, sample SAMN07190888) | wastewater metagenome | isolation source: influent of sewage treatment plant in Hong Hong | place: USA: Christiansburg, Virginia | collected 2016-03-01 ...
CAAACGTAAACATGCAGCCGCATGCAAACGCAATTACAAACGTCTGCGCAGCCAAATGTTACCAAAGAAAATGTATTAATTCGACAGCAATTGAAAAAATTGAATTAAAATCATATTCAAGCAGTTAAAAAACCCGCTCAATCATCGAGCGGGTTTTGTCTTTTTCAGAAAAAATCAAAAACTGCCCCACTACAATCACTCACCCCTACGGAGAACCGCATGTCTCTAAAAGCCCAAATCAAAACCGACACCATCGCTGCCATGAAAGCACGCGAAACCACCAAATTAGAAACCTTGCGCTTATTGTCTGCCGACATTCAACGGCGTGAAGTCGACAGTCAAACGGAGCTGGATGATGCCGCAATCTTGGCCGTCATCGAAAAAGCCTGCAAACAACGCAGAGAGTCCATCACCCAGTTTGAACAAGCAGCGCGCACCGATCTGGTTGAAAAAGAGCAAGCCGAACTGGCCATCTTGTCCACCTATTTGCCCGCTCAAATGTCCGATGAAGACATCATCACGGCCGTCACTGCGGCCATTGCCAACACCGGCGCAACAGGTCCGCAAGACATGGGTAAAGTCATGGGCACACTCAAAGCCCAATTGGCCGGCCAAGCCGACATGGGTCGTGTATCAGCCCTCATCAAGCAACAACTGACACAGGCCTAAAAAACCACCAAGCCAACGCATGTGAAGATCGAAAAAGCCGACTCGCACAACAACGGCCCAACCCGCACTTTATCGAGCATACGAATGATTCCGAATGAGTTCATCAATGATTTACTCAACCGCGTCGACATCGTCGACGTGGTCGGTCAATACGTTCAACTCAAGCGTGCAGGTGCCAACCATCAAGGCTTATGCCCTTTTCACAACGAAAAAAGCCCGTCTTTTACCGTCAGTGCATCCAAACAGTTTTATCACTGCTTTGGCTGCGGCGCACATGGCTCAGCACTTGGCTTTTTGATGGAACACAACGGCTTAACCTTCGTTGAGGCCATCAATGACCTTGCACGTCAAGCGGGGATGAGCGTCCCTCAAGACAAACCACAGTCGCCTCAGCAAATCCAAGCACAAATCGCACAAAAAGTTCGCACCCAGAATCTGGGGCAAGCCCTCACCGAAGCCGCACAATTCTACAAACACCAATTGCGAGAGCACCCTCACGCCATTGCTTACCTCAAGCGTCGCGGCCTGAGCGGCGAAATTGCGCAACGTTTTGGGCTCGGCTTCGCCCCTTTTGAACCCACGCTGTCCTCCATTTTTGATGATTACAACGAATCATCCAGCCTGCTCGATGCCGGCCTGTGCAAACAGCGCGAAGGACAAAATCGCCGCTACGACTTTTTTCGTGAGCGCATCATGTTCCCGATTCGCAGCACCAAAGGTCAGATCATCGGCTTTGGTGGCCGTGTTTTGGATCAAGGTGAACCCAAATACCTGAACTCACCGGAAACCCCTTTGTTCCAAAAAGGGCAAGAACTGTATGGCCTGTTTGAAGCGCGCAGCGCCATTGCCCAGCACCAACATGCCCTCATCGTGGAAGGCTACATGGATGTGGTTGCCCTCGCACAGGCGGGGCTGGCCAATGCCGTTGCCACCCTCGGAACAGCCACCAGCACCGCACACGTACAAAAGCTGTTTCGATTCACAGACACCATCGTGTTCAGCTTTGACGGCGATGGCGCTGGTCGAAAAGCCGCATGGCGCGCCATGATCAATGCCCTGCCGCTGGCCACCGACACCCGCACAATCAAATTTTTATTTTTGCCGCCTGAGCACGATCCGGACACTTTTGTGCGAGAAAAAGGCATGGATGCGTTTGCGGCGGAAGTACAAACCGCAATGACGCTGTCACAATTTTTACTGTTTGGCCTCAATCAAGCCGCCCCTGACGGCAGTGCGGAAGCGCGCGCACGACAACTGCACCTCGCCAAACCGATGTTGCAAGCGCTACCCAACGGCGCATTGCGCACACACATCATCCAAGCACTGGCCGCACAACTGAATTCAACGCCAAACGATGTGGCCGAATATTGTGAGCTCATCACCCATCAACGGTCACGCAAAGGGGCACGAGAAAAGACCAAACGGATAGCACCGCCCACATCTGTCGAGCGCGCACTGGATTTAATCATCGCCCACCCCAGCATTGCCCAACATGCCCACAGCCACACATGGGCTCACCTGCCACAACACCACGCATTGACTGCGCTCATTGAACTGCTACACGCACAGCCCCAGCTTGCACCAGCTGCTTTGTCGCATCAACTCGACAGCTCCGACCATCACGAATGGTATCAACACATTCTGCAAAAACACTTGCGCGAACCCGCTCAAATGTCCGCAGAAGACGCACTCACCGCTTACATCGCCCTTGAAACACAACTCAAACGAGAAGCATTTGACCAAAGGTTAAAAACCCTCGCAGCTCAAATGTCGGTCGATGATGCAGCCAAATCCGAATACATGCGCGTGCTGGATGAACGAGCCAAGCTCTCCCCACCCAAATAAATCACCTTAACCGCAGCTGCTTTGGCCGCCAAATAAGGTTCAAAACAGACCCGCTTTTTCACACCTTAAGCCTTGTTTTTTCAACAATTTCCCCCACGTATGAGATACGAATCCCTTAAAAAATTATGCCTTTTTCATGGTATAATGAGAAGTTAATGTAATTTGAATGTTTTGTCTTGGTGTTTCTTTCTTAAATTTTATTTGAAGGTCGATCCATGAGCACAGCTAAAAAACGTCCATCAGCGCACTCTAAAGCCACCGCACCGAATGCAACCGCTAAAACGAGCAAAGCCGCCGCAACTGCTGTCAAAAAAACCACCGCAAAACGCCATTCAGAAAACACCGTCAAACCCCCTGCACCTCCGGTCGACATTGTACCGAAGCGCAACACCAAAGGCACAGAGCGCAGCATGACAGCAAAAAAACCCAGCATAAGCAAAGACGCAAAAAACGCAAAAAAACCCAGCAAAGTCACCACCATCACCAACCCCGAAGTTGATGATGAGCTGCTTGATGATGCAGACGTGATTGTGGGCGGCGATGATGATTTACTTGATGACATGGATGGTGTAGAGGTCATTCCAGACTTTGACACGCCTCCAGCCAAAGCCGACAAAACCAAGCGCAAAGGCAAAGACAGCGGTTCAGAAGCCGCCACCGCGATGCTTGAATTCAAACGCAATCAGATGAAAACACTGATTAAGTTGGGTAAAGATCGTGGGTATTTGACGCACGCAGAAATCAATGACAACTTGCCCGACAACATGGTCGAAGGTGACGCACTGGACAACATGGTCTCGGCGTTTTCAGACATGGGCATTCAAGTCTACGAACAAGCCCCCGATGCAGAAACCCTGCTGATGGCCGACAACGTGCCCACCGCCAGCAATGACGATGACACAGAAGAAGAAGCCGAAGCCGCGCTCTCCACCGTTGACTCGGAATTTGGCCGCACGACCGATCCTGTGCGCATGTACATGCGTGAAATGGGCACCGTTGAACTGCTGACCAAAGCACAAGAAATTGTGATCGCCAAACGCATCGAAGAAGGCCAACGTGAAATGATGGCCGCCATTTCAGCATGCCCATCAACGATCCAACAAATTCGTGAACTCGTTGGCAAAATCCGCTCAGGTGAGATTTCAGTCGACGACGTTGTGGATGGTTTGGCAGGCGCTGAAGAGTCTTTTGACGCTAAAAAAGTTGAAGTTGTCGATGACTCAGACGATGATGAGGCAGACGATGCCGACGACGGCGGCACAGGCATGTCCAGCAAGCAGTTGGAAGCATTGAAAAACCAAGCCCTTGAAAAATTTGACACAGTCGAAAAACATTTCGACAAAATGCGCATTGCTTTTGGCAAAGAGGGCTATTTATCAGCCTCCTACAACAAAGCGCAAGAAGCCATCACCAATGAACTGATGAGCATCCGCTTCACCGTTCGGACCGTGGATCGCCTGTGCGACACGCTGCGCTCGCAAGTTGAATCGGTGCGCAAAATTGAGCGCAAAATCCGTGCATTGTGCGTCACACGCATGGGCATGGAACCTCAATTTTTCATCACCAACTTCCCAGGTCATGAAACCAATTTGGAATGGTCAACCGAATTGCTTAAAGGCAAGCACACCTTTAACTCATTGCTGACCCGCAACATCCCCGCTTTGCACGAATTGCAAAATCAATTGGTGGATTTGCAAGCGCAAGTGGTTTTGCCATTGACCGACCTCAAAGCGATTCACAAACAAATGATCACAGGCGAATCAAAAACCCGTGATGCAAAAAAAGAAATGACCGAGGCCAACTTGCGTTTGGTGATTTCGATCGCCAAGCGCTACACCAACCGAGGCCTGCAATTCCTTGATTTGATTCAAGAAGGCAACATCGGCTTGATGAAAGCGGTGGATAAATTTGAGTATCGCCGTGGTTACAAATTTTCGACCTATGCGACATGGTGGATTCGCCAAGCGATCACACGCTCGATTGCCGATCAAGCGCGCACGATTCGCATTCCCGTGCACATGATCGAAACCATCAACAAAATGAACCGCATATCGCGTCAAATTTTGCAAGAAACAGGCAACGAACCCGACGCCGCGGTATTGGCTGAGAAAATGGAAATGCCAGAGCACAAAATCCGTAAAATCATGAAAATCGCCAAAGAGCCAATTTCCATGGAAACACCGATTGGTGACGACGAAGACTCACATTTGGGCGACTTCATCGAAGATGGTAACACCATGACCCCAGCGGAAGCGGCATTGCACACGGGCATGCAAGACATCGTGAAGGATGTTTTGGACTCATTGACCCCGCGCGAAGCCAAGGTATTGCGCATGCGTTTTGGCATTGAAATGACCACCGATCACACCCTGGAAGAAGTGGGTAAACAATTCGATGTGACCCGTGAACGCATTCGCCAAATCGAAGCCAAAGCTTTGCGTAAACTGCGTCATCCATCGCGCTCAGAAAAGCTCAAAAGCTTCCTCGAAAACAGCTGATCACGGCAGAAACAGTCAAAACAGCAGAATCGAATCCATAAAAATTCAAGACCACACACATTTTTAACGATTCGATTCACCACAACCGCTTGTTTTCAGTACAATGCTGCTTTCACGCTTTCGGACCATTAGCTCAGTTGGTTAGAGCAGAGGACTCATAATCCTTTGGTCGTTGGTTCAAGTCCAACATGGTCCACCAATAAATACAGGGCTTGCAGCGATGCAAGCCCTGTTATTTTTTGTCGCTATTGGACCAAATCAGAACAGAATCAGAATATTAGACAGCATCTAATATCACTCAGATCACTTAAAACCAAGCAACCTTTGTATTTCTGGTCACTTTCAACTTTAACCTCAATGCAATGATGCTGTAACGTCGCACGGCTTTTTGCACCACTTCGCAATTTTTTTTGCACTGCCAATTTAAAAAAACAGTGCAAAAAACCATGCAAAACAGCCGCTATCAAACCACCAACACAAGCAAGCCGTTAATCTCCACCACCCACCCCATGCTTAGGATAGGCCTGCACCTTAAATCGACGTGAATTCAGCCGCTTTTCAGCGTGCTTATTGAAAAAAAAGACATAACGGTATTGAGGGAAAGAGTGTTTAACGGCGCGGGCTTTATTTACCCTTAGATACGCACCACGTACACCGCCCTTAGTTCTATTCATTGCAATGCTGTGGTACCAACCACCATCCAACTCATAAAAATCCGCCAAGTGGCTACCAACGTACTTAAAGTTACACGCTTGATAGGTCACACCTGAGCGGCCACAACGCGAATCTGCGAATGTTTGCAGCCATTGCACCTGCGGGTGCAGGCGTTTAATTGTTTTTATGGCATACGACATGGCACGGCTTGCGGTGTTGCGCGGCATTTTGTCATGCACCCACAAGCGGTTCAACTCCATGTACTCTTTATTGCCCGTGCCATCCACCACATTTTTGCCACTCGCAGGGTTCAGGGCATAGCCCCACTGCATCACTCCCACCAATTCGCGGTGACTGAACAAACCCAAATTGAGATAACTGTTATTGACGACTGTGCCAGAATAATGGTGCGCTTTAATCACCACCCGCGCCAGCCACACGGGAATCACTTCAACCCACAGCTCAGGGCTACCAAACCCCACCAACTGCCCTTGGTGCTCAATCACCACGGGCTTTTGTAAAACTTTCATTGTGCGCATGTGCACCGTCCTTTATCAAAGGTTTGGCGCACGGGGCACTCTTAAATCTATTGTCAAACTTGCAACGTGGGCATTTAATCGACACATCCACCACAACGCCCACCGCAAGCAATTTATTACACTTTTTGCATCTTTTTTGCACTACAAAACACCTCAATTATGCTAAAATCGCGCCGCCTGTACAGGTGGGGCGGCCTTAGCCAAGGTGCTGCTAGAACAGCATTGCGGGCATGTTTGAGTGTTATCGCACATCAAACATGCGCCGTCCTTTTTTTACAACATCGCTACTTTAGAACGCAAATACGCGCACTCAAAAACCAGGCACTGCTCGTAACGCAAGCCCATGCGCTTGCCGACCGAGACCTGACGGTGCACATAATCAATGTCGTCGTAGGTCTCCATCACGGGCAATTCGACAATCATCACATTGCCCTCGTTGTCCAGCACATCAACCAAATCGCCCGCATCGTTGCGCGTTTGCACCGCTGTTTTGACAAAAACAAGTTCTTCGCTCTCGATCTCCTCGTTAATCAACTCAGCACCCTCTAAGCGTTGCTCACTTTTGACGACTTTACGCGTCTGTTGACGCTCACGCGTGACCGCGACTTCATCGACAACGGTCTCAAAAATATCGTCTTCACAAAACAATGCGTACTTGCGCACGTCTAACCCCTCAGACGCAAACGCCGCCGCCACTTCTTGTGCAATTGCACCTGCATGCAAACGTGCTGTGTCGCCTTTTTCTGCGATTGCGTCGTTGAATTGATAGACACACCAGTTGACTTTAGACCACGCGCGGATTTCGGCATCGGTCAGCGCACCGCGCACGGTTTTGAGCGTGCCGTCGGATGTGCTGATTGCGCCTGTTCCCGCATAAATCACACTCGCACGGAAGCTGGGTTCTCCAACCGAGTACGCATTATCAGCTGCAAAATAAACGTTCCCGCCCAACTCAGTTTTGCCAGATTGAAAAAACGTCACTGCATTTTTTGCCACACTCGCTGACGTACCCACACCGACTTGAAACACAACTGGGTCAGCGTTGACTGTGCGGAACTTAGACCAACGCCCCACCGCGAGCTGCCAATCATCACTGACAATGTGCCCCTCGCCAAACGCGGCGGCTTTGTTAGCGTCAATCGTGCTGCGATAACCCGCTGAGAAGCTGTACGATTTCCCTGTGGAAATGACGTTATCTCGCCCAAAACAGCCGTAATACAGCGCACCCACCGCACTGTTTTGATAGCCGAATACGCTACCAAAGTTACCGCCTGCCACTTGATAACCAAACATCAACGCATGCTGCGCCGCCGGGCCATTAAACGGAGTTGTGTTTGTTGCGCTGCCCGACGACACGAGTGTATCAAACGAGCTAATCGCAACACCTGAGATGACATTGCCATCAAACACACCCGTCGCTCGTCCATAAAACGGCGACTGATAGTAAGGCAAGTTCAGCGCGTCTACCGCGCTGTATGCATTGTAATAGCCGATTCTCCATAAATCGGGACCGATAAAATGAGTCTGATCACCCGACCCAAGAAGCACCTCATTGTCAGTCAACATGCCCTTGGTGCTCACGTACTTGCGATTGATGGGTTTATTCGCGCAAAATTTGCGGCGAGCCCCCGCAATTTGATATTTATCGTGTTGGGAGCTTGCCCCCACGATCAAGTGCAAGGTCTCGCCATCCGCCCAGTCCTCGGCACGCATTTGAACATCCCACCGCGTGAGCTTTGACAAATATAGATCACCCGTATGGGTCAAAGCGTCCTCCTCACCCTGCACGTTCATGGTGTAATCCACCCGAGTACAACCCAGGAGCTCAGGCGAGGCAAACGCCGCCGCAACCTTGGCGCGAGCCGCAGCAAATCGCGCTGAATCACGCCCGTTCGCGACCCATTCGTCGATGGATTGACCGCCGACTGCGTCGTGTATCAAGTACACCTTTCGTCCCGTTTCTTCAGCGAGTCGGTGGCAAAACGCAAGCGCAATGTTGTTATTACCGCCGTTGCCGTCAGGTACTGGGCGCGTCCACGGCGCAGCATTTATGTCACTGCCACCCCAAGCCCCCGCCACAGCGTCCCACGTCTTAACCAACGGACTTGCTGGGTTAAGACCACCGCCACGCACACCCTCGCCATTGGACTGGCCCCACGACAGCACAATGATCGGATCGCCACCACCCTTAACCACGCCCTGCACCCAGCCCGTAGCCCAACCGCGTGGATCACCTAAGTCAGCGGCATCACGATCCATCTCCTCAATGTAGCCTCGATTCCAGTGCCGCGCGTAGATCAGGTCGGTGTACATCGTAGTGTACTTTTGCATGACGTGATTTCCGTTGAGCACGTGGACTTGTAGTTGGCCAGGCAACAAAACAGGAGCGTTTATTAGAGTGTTCGCAATGGTTTGACTGGTCACCTTGTACGTGTTATACGTGTTGACTCCGCCAAAAACATCGTTAAAATCAGTATCGGCGGGCAACGAATCCGCCTTTACAAAATCAAATTTTGCGCGCAAAAGATCAAACAACTGGTCACGGCGCGACGCGTCTAAAGACACGCCAAAACCCTCGATCACATTAGCCAGCTCCTCCTGTATTGCGTTACACCAAACATCACTTAAATGGGTCGCAGGAACGCCCGTCAAGGGGTCGCCACCGTGAAACGTTTTTTTCCCATCCTGCCCAACCAAAGCATTTGGGGTGTCAATTCGTTGCATTATTTAAAACTCCATAAGAAACATAAGGCAAAGAGCCTGATGGCGCGTGTGTTTTCAACACACACAACAACGCCGCATTGTCAAAATAGCTCAGTGGATCGACGCAGGTGTCAGTGCAAGATGCCCGCCACACCGCCGCGACCTCTGGGCTGTTGACCCGCCACACATACCGCCAATCCGGCAAATACAAGCCCACATCACACGCGGACGCACAAGTGGCTTGCTCAAATTCTGTAATCGTGACGTCAATGCCCAACAGGTCGCGCACGCGGGCAATGGCATCCTCATTGCGAATGCCGCCACGGTCATTGAACCGCGCCAACAAAAACGAGCGGCGCACGTCAAAGCTGGTGGCTTTGCCTTTTAAGCACGGGTCAGGCAGGCCGTACACCCGCTCCCAATCCACCAAGCCATACTTGGTTGTGTTGGGGTGCATTTCATCCAACAAGCCCATGGCCGCGCCCAAAACACCATCAAACACCGCCGCATCCGACCGCACCGTCGCGTCAACCAATGGCGCACTCATGTCATAACTGACGGGCGGGTACAAGGCTTTGAGCAAATCAACGGTGTTCATGTCAAACCAACGGGTCTATGGTTAAATCCCCCAAGCGCACCCAACCCAAGGTTGTGCCGCTCACATCCGCCAAAGCATTGACCAACGGCGCGTCCAGCACACAATCACTGATGTTTGGCAGGCTGGTCACAAGGGATTCGAGTTTCGAGCGCACCAATTTTTCGCCCGGCTCCAAGGTGGCAAAAAACGCCCGCACCAAGGTGTCAATCTGCGGCTTAATCACGGTCTGAAAATCATCGCGCCCCGCCACCCGAAACGCCACATCAACCACCACGGGCGCGGGTGCGCGGGTGGCGATGTCTTTGTAGCCTGACGGCGACATGCTGACCAAATACGCCCGCACTTCATTCAACAACGCAGCCGTGGGCAAACCATTGGGCGAACTGATGAACACATCGGTTGTGCCCAAGCCGCGCAAGCGCTGGTACACATAAGCCTTGGACACGCCCGCAATCGACTCCGCCCAGCGTTTCAAATCCGACGGCTTGCCGCCCGCGGGTGGATTGCGCAGCACATCAAGCAAGCGCGCCAACAACGCCTCATAGTTTTCAACATCAACCCCTCCCGTCAACGTCACATCCGTGACCTCACCCGTTAAACCGCTGGCCGAAACCGTTAACACGCCGTTAAGTCCCGCCACATTGCCCAGCACCCCCGCCGTAACCGCACGCACGGGCACTATTTTTGGGGTGACATCCAAGACCGCGCTCGCGCCCACCAACTCAACCATCACCCCGTTTGACAGTCGAATCTGCGCACCCGCAGGCAACACCGCCCCCATTTCGCCGTATACTTTGGCGGTGCCCGTGGCGCGCTTGGCTTCTTTCAGGCGCAAGTTTTTAACGGCCGTATGGCGCACCAAGTTTTCCTCGTCCGCGGTGTCGGGGAATATTTGCAAAAACACCCAGTTGATGAACATATACAGCCCCTCAACCACGCTGGCGTTGGCGGTCGCGCGCACGTAATTGTCGCTGTCGACACTGATGTCAAAATCAGGGTTAAGGTTTTGTAAGGTCATGAGGTAGGTGTTGCGAATGGCCTCAAAACTGGGAATCGGATAACTCATGCGCCCACCTGTACGTAATGTTCAAACACACGGCGGCGGTCGGACACATCGACCACCTCAACCGCAAAACCCATGCGGCGGGTTTCCGCCAACGGCGCATTCGTTTCCAAAGCACGCACATCAACACTTTTTGCGCGACCATCGGCCAACAATGGCTTCAGCGCATCGCGCAACGCTTGCACAATTAAGCTGCGCACCCGCTGCACGTCTTTCTCGCGCACGTACTGGCGCATGCCCAGCGATGGGTCTGCCCACCAGCCACCCAGCGGCGTGACCACGCGCACATACACCGAGTTCATCAAATCATTGATAGCGGCGTTGGCACTGGCGTAGTCGCCCGTGAGGGGATTGAGTTCTGCACTTTTCATAAGGCGATTGTGCCCGTGCGCCAAAACAAAACCCACTGGACGGCTGTCAGTGGGTTGTTTGGCTTGGCTTTACATTTGCGGGCTGGGCGGTGGGTCGCCATCGTGGCCGTGGGCATTATATTTACTGCGCATGTCTGCCATGGACTGCGCCCCGCCTTGGTCGCTGACATTACCTTTGGCCACAATGCTTTTATCGGTGTTCAGCTCCCCCTTGATGGTCACATCATCATCAAACACCACCTTGCCCTTGACGTGGTGCGTGCCATCAATTTTGCTGTGAATAAAACCACCGCCTGCGTACTGGATGGATTCGCCCGGCTGCAATTTACCCACCATCACCTTGTCGCCCTGCACCGCAATCACAACGGCATGCGACGTCTTACCGCCAAGTGGTAAGGTGATGTTCTGCAAGCCATCCAGCGGGCGGCTGGCGTGACCATAGTGCTGAAAGTACTCAACATCGGGCAAGGCCTCACCGCTAAAACCCTCGACCGTCAATGTTTGATTTTCCGTGTTGACGTTGCTGCCATTGACCGTGCCTTTTAACGCTTGGCGCACGCCGTTGACAGCTTCAGCAATCATGCCGCGTATCCGCTTAGGTTCCACGCTTACCCCCCATCATTTCAAATCCTTGTCAATCGACTTACGCACCTTACGCGCCCGTTTGGCTTCACTCTTGGGCTTTTTCGCATCCAGCACCCACATTTTGTCTTCTTTAATGGTGAGCAAGGTGTACTTGCCGCCGTTGCTACGGTTGACAAAGAACCGCCGCGCCATAATGAAAAACACAGCATGCGTGTCCAACGGCTCAAAGTCACACTCCACCCGCTGGCCAGCGACCCACAGCACGCCGCCCTCGGTGTAATACCCCTTGACCACCACGCGTAAGGTGTAGCCCCCCAACCGCCCATCGGACAGCAATTTACGCGCCCGCGTGCTGGCCGTCGCCGCATCTTGGCAATCATGATCGACCGCGATCTTAGGGCGATACCAATCAATATTCGGGTCGCTGGCTTGGGCTTTTTGGTTACTGCCTTTGCCTTTCTTTCCGCCGTGCGACTGCCCTAAAACAGTGACTTCACTGTACACGCCCTCGATGCTGTCTTCCTCTTCGACCTCCTCAACGTTGGTCAAATTGTCGTCATACTTGAGTCGCAAGGTTGCCACGGGTGGGGCGTCATAATCCGGGCCACCAACAATCAAGGTGCCATCGGGCGCGAACCACCACGCCACGCCGTTGGCGTCACACGCCTTGTCCAGCACGTCGGCTGCGGACTCGCCCGGCTCTACGCTGATTTTGTCGTGTGTGTATTGCTTGTCGCCCAAGAATTTGATTTTGGTCACGCCCAACGGCTTAACGATTTGCTCCACTACTTGCATCAAATTGAGCTTTTGCGTGGTTTTAATCGGCGCAGAACAATCCAGCAAGCTCGCCGCATCATCCCGCCCCCGCAAGGTCAAATCATGCACGGCGTTGCCGCCCACGCGGCTGATTTTGTGCGTGCGCGCATCCAGCCGACCTTGCATCACCACCTCGTCATCAATGCGCACCTGAACCCGCGCCCCCTTGCGCACATCGGCGGGGATTTTGCTTTTTTGCTTCAAGCCCAACGTGAACTCAAAGGCATCCGCTGGGGTTTTCATGTCGTTGTCCACCCACAAGCCCGTCCAATCGCCATGCACTTGACCCGCCACCGACAAGGTGACAACTTGCGGCTTCTCTACTTTACTCTGCGTAGACATACAGCACATCCCCCGCCAGCACCACGTTTGGATTCTTAATTTTTGGGTTTAAGCGGGCGATTTCATACGCGCGTCGAAAGTCGCCGTATAACTTAAATGCCAGCAAGTGCAAATTGCAATCGGCCACCACCTCATGGCGAATCAAGGCGGGGCGACGGTGCACCACCGCCCGCGCCGCCGCCGTCAACTGCCACGCCAATGTTTGTAAATGCACGGACAAGGCCGCACCCGCACCATCGCCACCCACAAAACCAAAACGCACCGCCTGCACCGCCGTGTTTAACGGTCGACGCACGCTGTTTAACACCGCCTCCACCTGCTTGGGCGATAACGTCGGGTCAAGCAACTCCCACTCAAATACCTCCGCCAAAGCAGCCGCCGCCTGCACCACCGAAACAACGGCCAAGCTGGTGTCGAACGCATCTCGCACGCCCAGCACCGTGGGTGCACGCGGATTGACGGGCGCACCACCCGCAGCCCGCACCACGTCGCTTGAATCCGCCGCCGCCAACACGTCGTCAATGCGCGACTTGATTTGAAACACCTCTTGCACCACCGCATCACGCGTGAACAGCGGTTTATAAGCACTTTCAGGCGGGCTCACCACCACGCCCGTACCATCCACCACTCGCGACGATTCGGCGCGTGGAGTGATGATGAACTTGCCCTCATCACTCGCCTGCAACGCACCGAACAAGGACAAAACATCACTTAAAGCCATGCGAGGTAAAGAAAACACATCACCGCCCACGCGCAACGCGTCTGCTTTAAGTTCAAACAACGGCGTCACCAAGCGCTCCCAATACCCACGCAAGGCCGACACCGAAGCCCCGCCCACATCCAAATACGCGTTGGCCAGCCCCATGTAATTTTCAAATGAAAGCAACAGCGCATCCAAGCAGGTCAAACACTGCAAGCCCGCCAACCCGCCCAAAGCATGCGGCAAGCTGCGGTTGAAAAACGGCATGTCCGCACCCGCCTCGACAAAGGTGACTGAGACGGTGCAATAGTCATACTCTTCTGCACTGTGCGACACTTTCCACGTTTGGGCATGACAGGTCATACTGCCGAAAATCGGGTGCACCAACTCGCCCGTGTCCAACGACTCAAGCGCATCAAGCAAGGCTTTGAGTTGCGACTCATAATCCTCACCCCACAGCACAAACTCGACGGGTATTTCATGCTCAGTGCGGCCAAAGTTTTCGACATCCGCGCCGTTTCGATACGGGTAACGGTGTTTAACCAAATCATTGCCCGCCGAGTCGTCAACCCGCTCGACTTCTGCCTGTACGCCGCGAAAACTCGCGGGCAACAATGTATCAAGCCAGCTCATCGCGCACCCCGATAAGATTGTGTCGTGTTGATTTTATTCACCGTTTGCGACACCATGCCGCCATCAATATAGACCGGGATGGTCGCGGTCATGCTGTAATTCTTCGCATTCAATTGCGCCAAGCCGCCATTGACCTGCTGCAACTGCGCCTCCAGCGGCGCATTATTTGACGCTTGGGTTAACGCCGCCACTTGCGCGTTGACTTGCTGCAACTGGGCATTGGCTTGCACCAACTCTTGCCCCGCTGGCGCGGCTTGACTGGCCGCATTGACCTGTGCAATTTGACCGCCAATGCGCTCAAGCATGGCACTGGTGCGATCAGCCTCGACCGCTTGGTTTGAATCGGCCATCTTGCCGCCAATCCAAGAGCCTGCCACGCCGCCCAACCACGCCCCCGCCGCAGCACCTAAAGCCGTGCCCAAGACGGGGACGACCGAGCCAATGGCGCCACCAATCACAGCACCCACGCCCGTACCCGTCAGATTCGCCTTCGCCTCGGTGCGCTCACGCGCGCTGGCCTTGTCTCCCGCCAAATCCATGACGCTGCCGCCCGCGTTCCACGCCGCAGCCCCCGCCATGCCCACAACGCCTGCGCCTTTTAACAAGCCTTTTGATTGAGCGATCCAGCCAAGTGCGTTTCCAACGCCGCCCGCGGCACCAGCGGATGAACCGCCCAAGACGCCCGACATCTTTGCCGCAGCGGACATTAACACGCCGCCGCCCAACAACGTAGAACCCAAAATCGCCGAGCCACCCGCCACAGGATGCTTATCCACAAAACCCGAAAACCAATCCGCCGCATCGCCAATCGCGCCGCCCAACTGCTGCACCATACTGGTCAAGCCGCGGTCTTTGGCATTCGCCGTTTTGTCATACGCGCTTTTGGCATCCCCCTCAACGCGCTGCGCACTCACGTCATTGATGGTTTGCCCAGTTTCCGACCTGCTAGCCGCCATCCTTTTTGCTACGTCCTCCGAGTCCACGTCTGCCATGATGCCCATCATGGCCTTGCGTGCCTGAATGTCGGTGTATATATCACCCACCACGCCTTGAGCGGTATAGCCCGCCATTTCTTCATAAACGCGGCTTTTATCAGCATCGGTTTGTGCGGCCACGGCTTTTTTCTTCAACGCTTGAAAATGCGCATCGTTCTCCACCACCTTATTCAACATGCGGGCATTGGCAGTCAAAAAGTCATCACCTGAATACATGTATTTTTCAACCTCAGCCTTACGGTCAACACCGTAGATCTTTTTCAGCGTCTTATCGCCCTTGTCCGAGCTTGCGAAGCCAATGACGTTTTCCATGTTCACGCCCGCCTCATCATCCGTCCCTGAGTTCTTACGCACGGTTTGCGCGTGCACAAACAAGGCATCGGCTGCATGTTCACCTTTGAGCGCGTCACCCGCACCCGCCAACCACTTGGGCATCCAATTCGCCATGCTTTTAACAGAAAAGCTACCCATGCTGTCGGACACCATGCCCTTGGCCACGGCGGCTTTAATCTGAGCGTCGTCATAACCCTTGTTCGCAAAAGCCACCGCCATGTTCGCCATCGCCACAGGGTCTGTGCCCGAACCCGCCGAGGCTTTCATCAGCATGGGCATGAGCGCATCCAGCCGACGCAAGCCCTCATCACCCGTAAACTTACCACTGGCCAGCAAGGTGTTCTGCGCCAACAAAGCATCGTCACGCGACCCAATACCGCCCGCCACGGCGGCGTCCACCTGTTGCGTTAAACGCGTTTTTTGCGCATCCGCGTCAGCCCGCGAATACAACTGCCCGCTCGCATCGCGCGTGCCAAACATCACGTTTGCGTTTTGGCTCACTTGACGGTCAAAATCAACCTGCGGGCGCATGACCATCGCCCCAGCGGTGGCCGCACCTGCCACCACCGCCGCGCCGTGTGCAGCCCCCGCCACGCCTTGGCTCAAGGTCGCCGCAATCTGCTTGGCCGTCCCCAAAGCCGATTTAAACCCACCGTTCAAACGGTCGCCCAACACGCGCGCCTTACCCGTCATCGCATCCAATTCGTGCGACATCCCTTTGAGCGCCGCCCCGCCGCCCATGGCCTTGCGGTTCATCTGCTCCAAGGCACTGCCCGCCTTGCCCGCGCTGGCGTTAATTTTGCCCGTCTCAGCATCAATCATGCCCAAGGACTGCAACAACTGCCTTGATGAGGCGTCGCGCAGTGACACGACAATTTGAACGTCTGCATTACTCATTGTTTTCACTCACTTCTTGTTTGACTTGGGCTTACTGCGCCTTACGTGCTGCACGTGTTGCACGGGCGGCGGGGCTGACCACAAACTTGCGTGCGCTCGACGGCTCCGCCGCAGAAGCCGCAGGGCTTGGCGCAGCACGGCTGCCCGCATCCGCCAGCGCCTCCAACATCGCCACCAAAACATAAAGGGGCTGGGCCAGCACCCAGTGCGCATCCCAACCCCTGTCCAACAACCGCGCCAAGGTAAGGCGCAACTGTGCCAACTGCGTTAACGCGTCGTTGGGCTCGCCGCCGCCTTTGAACCCGCTGGCGTTTGGCTTGCGAGTTCGCGCAACTTTTTTTCAAGGTCAACCGCCGCCGTATTGGCGATGTCATAATCCATCGCCAACATCCCCTTGACCTGCTCGACCATCACGCTGCGACCGCCTACCGTTAACATGCGCGCCATTTCATACTGGCGCACTCGCAACGATGTGACCTCGCTGCCCTCATTGATAAGGGCTTCTTCCAACGCGCCAATGGCATCATCGGCCGTCATTAAATGCACTTCAAACTCCTTGACACCACCCATACCGTGGATAAACTGACCTTCTGCCTTAATCATCTTTTCTCATCCCAAAAAAATAAGCCACCCACCACATGATGGGTGGCTTATCAAACAGCCCTTAGGCCGTCACAAAGGTTCTTTATCCGCGCCGCTTACTTCTCAACGATGCGGTTTAACGCACCCACCGTTAAATCACGCGAGGCTTCTTTATCCACCTCGTATTTCGCCGACATGTCCAGCACAAAGCAATCTTGGTACGTCACGCGGTCGCCGCCATCAACGGGTTCAATCGTGATTTTGCCGTCTTTCAACGCCAACCAATCCGGCTCACCTTTGGCGGGAATCGGCACCGTGACTTTCAACGTGATTTCAGGGATGATTTTCACGTACCCCGTCGCACGGCGTTTGCGGTTCATGGTTTTGACGATTTTCTTATCGCCCTTGACGTCTTCTGTGAGTTGAGTGATTTCGTACTCTTCCGAGTTCACCTCAAACACAATCGCGCCCACATATTCTTCAGCTGCCATTTTCTGTCCTTAAATTAATTGCAAAAGCGACGACCCGCGCGGGGCGGGTCAATCCACCGTTTACAAAATCATGTCGATGCGACCCGCCAAGACATGCAATCCATTGACCACATCGGTCGGGATGGTTACATCCAAACGGTTCACATCAAACAAACTGTCCTCAACCAGCAAGCCCCCTTGATTCGCTTCAACGTTCTCAACGATTTCCGCCTCTTCGAGCTTGTACAACACATCCAAAGTCTCGCTGCGCACCTTGCCTTTGGTGCGCAAGGTTTTTTTCTCGCGCGGAAAACGCAAGTCCCAACGGGTTTTAATCGCTTGGCGCACAAAGTCCAAGGTGCGAATACTGGTCAAGTCCAGCAACGACACATCTTCTGCGCCTGTTTCATTCTTGGTGTAGGTGGTCACTGCACGGACAATCTGCACCTTGTCACCCGGCCCCACTTCCAACGGCGTGATGCCCTTGGTCAACGCCACCTCCTGTTCCATGCGACCTGCGCGGTCGGTGACGGCGTTGGGCACAACACCTTTCAACGTCAAGTGGTTCAACGGGCGCGCAGGATCTTCTTCCGAGGCAATCACCGCCGCG
>ERZ724524.1126-NODE-1126-length-17847-cov-12.178339_pt1 | contig 17847 bp, 17 predicted proteins | sample MGYA00376057_ERZ724524 | MGnify/ENA primary metagenome ERZ724524 (study PRJEB28724, sample SAMN07190888) | wastewater metagenome | isolation source: influent of sewage treatment plant in Hong Hong | place: USA: Christiansburg, Virginia | collected 2016-03-01 ...
TGGTGGCAGCGCAGGCGTTTGTCGGCCAAGTGCAACACCATGTTGGCGGTGCAGTGCGGGCAGCGGCTGACCCAGCCGCAGGACGGGCACGACAGCACCGGGGCATAGCCGCGCCGGTTGAGGAAGACGAGGCTCTGCTCGCCGCGCTGCAGGCGGGCCTCGATGGCCCGCAGGAGGTGCTCGGAGACGCCGTGCTGGAGCTTCTCGCGGCGCACATCCACCGGACGCACCTTGGGCAGCGTGATGGCCACCGCCCGGTTGGCCAGTTCGACCCGGCGATAGCGGCCGGTGTCGGCGGCGTGCCAGCTCTCGAGGGACGGCGTGGCCGAGCCGAGGACGATCGGCACACCGCGCTGGCGGGCGCGCCAGATGGCCAGGTCGCGGGCGTTGTAGCGCACGCCCTCGTGCTGCTTGTAGCTGGCGTCGTGCTCTTCATCGACGACGATCAGGCCGAGACGGGGCAGCGGCGTGAATACCGACAGGCGCGTGCCAAGAACAATCTCCGCGCGGCCTTCCATGGCCTGCACAAAGCCCTGCGAGCGGGCCGCCTCGCCGAGTGCCGAATGCAGGCTGACCACCCGGGCGGCCGGGAAGCGGTTGGCTACCCGGGTTTCGAGTTGGGGCGTGAGGGCGATTTCGGGGACCAGCATCAGGGCCTGCTCACCGCGGGCGATGGCCTGGGCGACGAGGCGCAGGTAGACCTCGGTCTTGCCACTGCCGGTGACGCCAGCCAGCAAGAAGGGCTGGAACTTGCCGGCCTCGGCACCGATGATTTCGACGGCGGCCTGCTGCTCGTCGGTGAGCGTGGGGGCGCCGGCCATGGCGGCCGGTTCGGCAGCCATGCAGGGGACGATCCAGCCACGTTTGAGCGCATCGGCGACGGCGGGGTTGGCGCCGTCCTCATCGCGCAACAGGGAGCGCCGGCACGGCCCACCTTCGGCGAGGCGACGCAGCAGGGCCAGCGCGCGGCTTTCGCGTTTGCTGGCGGTGAGGGCGTCGCGGCCGGCATCGGTCAGGTCGAGCAGCGGGTCGGCTTCGGCGCCGGCTACGGCATCGGCCTTGCGCAGGCGCGGCGGCAGCGCCATGGCGACGACTTCGCCCAGCGGGTGCTGGTAGTAGCGGGCAGTGAATTCGACCATGGCCAGCCAGTCGGCGGGCAGCGCCGGTGCTTCGCGCTGGATGGCGATGACCGGCTTGAGTCTGTCCACAGGCAGATCGGCACAATCGGGCAGGGCGACGATCAGGCCGGTTTTCTCGCCACGCCCGAAAGGCACCCGCACGCACCGGCCGAGATCCCCGGCAGAAACGTTTTCTGCCGTGTAATCAAAGGATTGCGGCAGCGGTATGGGAAGCGCGACGCGGACAATGGCAGTGCTCATGGCCTCAGTTTTTGGGGATCTTGGAAAAGGGTTGTGAAATCAGTGGCTTGCCGAGTCTTTATGAGGCGATGGCTGGGAAACAATGCTGAAATCCTTGGCTGGGCGAGGGTATTTTTCCTTGTCCACAAAGCCTGTGGATAACTTTGTGGGAAAACTGGGTAAAGTCTCCCTAAGCGCCCCTTTTGTAAGCCTTTTTCCTATCTTGCCAAAATCCCGATTAAATAATATTTCGTTTAAAAACAGCAGCTTGGAGGAATGCAAAATTCTGCCCCGGATTTTGGTAACAAAACTGACAAAATCCGTGGCGCTGTGCACAAGTCAAGCCCTTTAAAGAAAATTTAGTGCTTGACGGGGCCGTTTTTGCGAGGAGGTTCAGCAGGCTCCAGAAAACAAAAAGGCCGGCACGCGCCGGCCTTTCCGGTATTACCGCAAAACCGGCTCAGACCGACTGCGTCTTCAGCTCGCGGCTGTATTCGTGGACAGTATTGACCAGCACTGTGACGTTTTCCGGCGGCGAGAACTGGGAAATGCCGTGCCCGAGGTTGAAAACATGGCCGGCGTGGGGGCCATAGGAGTCCAGCACCTTCTTCGCTTCGGCAGCGACAGCTTCCGGGCTGCCAAACAGCACCGACGGATCCAGGTTGCCCTGCAGGGCGACGCGGTCGCCCACCAGACGACGAGCGGCACCGATATCCACGGTCCAGTCGAGGCCGACGGCATCGGCGCCGCAGTCGGCGATATCGGCCAGCCACAGGCCGCCGCCCTTGGTGAACACGATAGCCGGGATCTTCTCGCCGTCCTTCTCGCGGGTCAGGCCGGCTACTACCTTGCGGATGTAGGCCAGCGAGAACTCGTGGTAAGCATCATGGGCCAGCACACCGCCCCAGGAGTCGAAGATCATGACAGCCTGGGCACCGGCTTCGATCTGCGCGTTGAGGTAGGCGATGACGGACTGGGCGGTTACGTCGAGGATGTGATGCATCAGGTCCGGGCGACTGTAGAGCAGACCCTTGACCTTGCGGTAGTCGTCCGAGCCGCCGCCTTCGACCATGTAGCAGGCGAGGGTCCACGGGCTGCCGGAGAAGCCGATCAGTGGCACGGAATTGTCGAGCGCACGACGGATCTCGGCGACGGCGTCCATCACGTAGCCCAGTTCGAGGTGGGGATCGGGCACGGCCAGATTGCGAATTTCCCACTCTTCCTTCAGCGGGCGTTCGAACTTCGGGCCTTCACCTTCGGCGAAGTACAGGCCAAGGCCCATGGCGTCCGGCACGGTAAGGATGTCGGAGAACAGGATGGCGGCGTCGAGGTTGTAGCGGGCCAGGGGCTGCAGAGTGACCTCGCAGGCCAGGCCGGGGTTCTTGCACAGATCGAGGAAGCTGCCGGCGCGTTTGCGCGTCTCGCGGTATTCGGGCAGGTAGCGGCCGGCCTGGCGCATCAGCCAGATCGGGGTGTAGTCGGTGGGCTGGCGCAGCAACGCGCGCAGGAAGGTGTCGTTCTTCGGACGGCTCACTTGGAATCCTCGGCAGCAGAACCGCTCAGGGCGGCAAAGGCGGGATTATCCGCCATTTGCCGCCCTGACGGCGACGACGCAGATCAAGGGGCAACTACTTGCGCCAGAACTGGGGGGTGAACACGACGGCCAGCGAGAGGACTTCGAGCCGCCCGAGGAGCATGGTGAAGGTGCATACCCAGGTCTGGAAGTCGGTGAGGACAGCGTAATTGGTGGCTGGGCCGACCTTGTTGAGGCCGGGCCCGGCGTTGTTGATGCTGGCCACCACAGCACCCAGGGCTGTCATGAAGTCGAGTCCGGAGAGGATCATCACGAAGGTGATCATCACTACGCTCATGAAGTACAGAAAGATGAAGCCCAGTACAGCGATGACCACGTTGTTGGGAATTGCGCTGCCGCCGATCTTGACCGGGTTGACCACCGCCGGATGGATCAGCCGGGTGAGTTCGCGGTTGGCTTGCTTGGCGAGGATCAGGGTGCGGATCATTTTGATGCCGCCGCCGGTGGAGCCGGAACTGGCCGTGATGCACGACAGGAAGAGCATCCACAAAGGAGCGAAGACCGGCCACTTGTCGAAATCCTGGCTGGCAAAACCGCAGTCGGTGGCCATCGAGACGAGGTTGAAGCTGACGTGGCGGAGGGCGGTGGGATAGTCCTCGTAGGTGCCTTCCAGCCACACGTAGAGGGCCACGCCGAAGCACGAGGTGACGATCAGGCCGACCACCCCGCGGGCTTCCACGTCCTGCCAGTAGACGCGCAGGTTGCGGCCCCGCACGGCCATGAAATGGGTGGCGAAGTTCATGGCGGCGATGACCATGAAGACGATCAGGATGAATTCGACGGTCGGGTTGTCGAAGGCGCCGACGCTGGCATCCCGGGTCGAGAAGCCACCGAGCCCCAGGGCGGCGAAGGCGTGGCAGATTGAATCCAGCCACGACAAGCCGGCCCAGTTGAGCAGCAGGATGCACACCACGGTGATGCCGAAATAGACCAGCCATAGCGCCTTGGCGGTGTCGGCGATGCGCGCGGTGAGCTTGGAGTCCTTCATCGGACCAGGGGTTTCGGCCTTGTAGAGCTGCATGCCGCCGACGCCGAGGAGCGGCAGCACGGCCACCGCCAGCACGATGATGCCCATGCCGCCGAGCCAGTTGAGCTCATGGCGCCACAGGTTGATGGCTGGTGGCGCGTGATCCAGGTCGGTCATGATCGTCGAGCCCGTGGTGGTCAGGCCCGACATGGTTTCGAAGAAGGCGTCGGTGAAGCTCATGCTGTCGTAGACGAGCAGCAACGGGATGGTGGCGATGGCCGCCATCAGGGCCCACACGGTGGACACCAGCAGGAAGCCGTCGCGGGGTTTGAGCTCCCGGTAGCTGGAGCGGGTGACTGCGAACAGGGTCAGACCCGTGCCGAGGGAAATGGCCATCGCCGCAACGAAGTCGGCGGTAGTGCCGTCGTTGTAGATGACCGCTGCGGCGATGGGCATCAGGTAGGCGAAGCTGAAGATCGACAGCAGTCGCCCGAGGACGTTGGCGACCGGCAGGAGCGCGTCCATCAGAAGAACCCCCAGCCGACCTGGAACAGCTTCTCGACCTTGGGTACCAGCTTTTTGCTCGTACAGAAGACGATCACGTGGTCTTCGGTGCGGATCACCGTGTCGTGGTGGGCGATGATGACTTCAAAGATCGGTACCTCGTAGGCCACCAGTTCGTTGTATTCGGTGCGGCTCTGACCGGTGTTGCGGACGATGGCGGCGATGCTGGCACCGTCGGGCAAGTCGAGTTCCTCGATTCGGCGCCCGATGACTTTGCAATGCTTGGCGTCGCCGTGGGCGATGACTTCGAGGGCTTCGGCGGCACCCCGGCGCAGGCTGTGCACGGCGGCCACGTCGCCGCGCCGGACGCGGGCGAGAAGCTGGCCAATGGAAGTCTGGGCCGGCGAGATGGCGATGTCGATGCGCCCGCCCTGCACCAGGTCCACGTAAGACTTGCGGTTGATCAGGGCGAGGGCCCGGCGGGCGCCCATCTGCTTGGCCAGCGAAGCCGACATGATGTTGTCTTCCTCGTCGTTGGTGAGGGCCAGGAACATGTCGGTCTCCTCGATGCTTTCGGCGTCGAGGAGGGCTTCGTCGGTGGCGTCGCCACGCAGCACCAGGGCTTTGCCGAGCTGGCTGGCGAGGTGTTCGGCGCGGCGTCGATCGTGCTCGATGAGCTTCACATTCACGCTGCCCTCGACGGCCTTGGCGAGGCGGAGGCCGATGTTGCCACCGCCGGCGATGATGATCCGTCGGATGGGTTTGTCCATGCGGCGCAACTCGGTCATGACCCGGCGGATGTGCGAGGTGGCGGCGAGGATGAAGACTTCGTCGCCGCTCTCGATGACGGTGTCGCCGGTGGGGGAGATGGATTGATCGCGGCGGAAAATCGCGACGACCCGGGCATCGATATTGGGCAGACGCAGCGGGATGGTTTTGAGAGGCTTGCCGACCAGCAGGCCACCTTCAAAAGCCTTCACGGCGATCATCGTCACCATGCCGTCAGCGAACTCGAGGACCTGCAGGGCTTCGGGAAATTCGATGAGCTTGCGGATGTAGTCGGTGACGATCTGCTCGGGGCAGATGGAATGGTCCACCGCGAAGTTGCTGTCGTTGAGCAGTTCCGGGTAATCGACGTAATCGGCGGCACGCAGGCGGGCGATGCGGGTCGGCACGTTGAACAGGGTCTTGGCGACCCGGCAGGCGCACAGGTTGGTCTGGTCCGACTGGGTAACGGCGATGAGCAGGTCGGCGTCCTGCGCCCCGGCGGCATCGAGGATCGACGGGGAGGCCGCATTGCCGGTGACGACCCGCAAATCGAGGCGTTCCTGCAGGGCGTTGAGACGCTCCACATCGTTGTCCACGATGGTGATGTCGTTGGCCTCGGAAACGAGGCTCTCGGCGACCGAAGTCCCGACCTGTCCTGCGCCCAGAATGATGATTTTCACGGTGTCGTCCAGCCCGGGCGAGGCACCGCGAGCCGCCTTGTGTTGGGTTTGTGGAACTGCCGCGAAGGCGGTCAGGAGTTCGTTTCTTCGTGGCGCCGGCCGACGCTGATGCCGAGTTGCTTGAGCTTGCGGTAGAGGTGGGTACGTTCGAGACCGGTCTTCTCGGCGAGGCGGGTCATGTTGCCGCCGTCGATTTGCAGATGGTGTTCGAAGTACAGGCGCTCGAAGATTTCCCGTGCTTCGCGCAGGGGCAGATCGAGAGGCAGACCAAGGGCCACCGAGGGACTCTTGACCAGCAGGTGGGCCACATCGTCCATCCCGATCTCTTCTTCAAGCGTGCCGAGGGACAGGGACTTGATGGCCGCCTTCAGCTCGGCATAGCCGCCGGGCCAGGCCTGGTTGCGCAGGGCATTGAGGGCGGCGGAGGACAGGCGGTGGGGCGGCACCTCGCCAGCCTCCACGTAGTGCAGCAGGATCTGGCTGGCAATCTCGGGGATCTCGTCACGGATTTCACCCAGAGCCGGCGGGGCCAGCGAAACCTCGAACAGGCGGGCCAGCGCGCGCTCGTCCCAGCCGTGCTCGACGAGTTCTTCCGGGCGATGCTCGGTGGCCACCACCAGGGTCTGGGCGTGGCGCTCCAGGCGGTCCATGGCGAAGACCAGATTCTTCTGCTGGGGGCGCGACAGGTAAATCAGCTCCGGCACGTAGAGCAGGCCGTTGCGGGCAGTTTCGAGGATGTTGAGCTCCAGCGGCATCGACGACACCGACAGGTCCAGCCACGGGGTGCCGACCCGCTGAAGCGTCCGGGCGCACAGCTCGGCGAGGCTGCCGGGACCCACCCGCAGCAGGATGATGCGCGACTTCTCGGCCATCTGTTCGAGGCGCTTGCGCAGATCGCGCAGCGGCGCCGAACGCGCAAAGGCGCCGAGGCCGAGGGGGCTCGGCGCGTGGGCCGGCTTGATGCGGGACAGTCCGCGCTTGACGGCGGCGAGGAGCTTTTGCAGGGCAATCGGCTTTTCGAGGAATTCCATCGCGCCGATGCGGGTCGCTTCGACGGCGGTGTCGATGGTGCCGTGGCCGGACATCATCACCACCGGCATGCTCAGCTGACCATTGGCGGACCATTCCTTGAGCAGGCTGACGCCGTCGGTATCGGGCATCCAGATGTCGAGGAGGACGAGGTCGGGCCGCGCGGCATTACGGGCAGCCCGGGCGGCGGCGGCATTCTCGGCGAGGAGGATGTCGTGCCCCTCGTCGCGCAGGATCTCGGAGAGGAGTTCGCGGATGCCGACTTCGTCGTCAACGATGAGAATTTTAGCCATGGGCACTGGACTCTGAGTGAGGGGCGCTGCGCAGGCGGATGCGGATTTCCGCACCGCCGGCTTCGCGGTTGGCGAGACGGATCTCGCCCTCGTGTTCGTCGATGATCTTCTTGACGATGGCCAGACCAAGACCGGTGCCGCGGGTCTTGGTGGTCACATAGGGCTCGAAAGCACGGGACAGGATTTCAGGCGGAAAACCAGCCCCGTTGTCGCGCAGGATCAAGTCTACCCGGCGGGCGTCGGCTCGGGTTAACAGCTGGATTTCCGGATCGTCCCGGTCGGCCAGGGAGTCCTCGGCGTTCTGCAGCAGGTTATGAATGACCTGACGAATCTGGGTGGCGTCGCCCATCACCGGGGGCAACTCGGCGGCGAGTTCGGCATGGATCATCACCGGCGAGCCTTCATAGAGCACCAGCACCTCGCGCACCAGGGCGTTGAGTTCGAGGGGCGCCATCACCGGGGTCGGCATGCGGGCGTAGTCGCGGAAGGCGTTGACCAGGTTCTTCATCGCCTCGACCTGATTGACGATGGTCGTGGTGGAACGCTCGAGCATCGCCCGGCCTTCGTCGTCGAGCTTGTCGGCAAGCTTGAACTGGAGGCGCTCGGCGGACAGCTGGATGGGCGTCAGCGGGTTCTTGATTTCGTGGGCGAGGCGACGCGCCACTTCGGCCCAGGCAGCCGTGCGCTGGGCGGCGATGAGGTGGGTGATGTCGTCGAAAACCACCACCCAGCCGCCACCGGTATCGTCCGGCAGACGCGTGCCGTGAAGCAGCAGGGTCTGGGTGCTGCCATCCGGATTGGAGAATTCGATCTGCCGGTTCCAGTCCGGCTCGGGTGCCTCGAAGCCTTCGACAAGGGCATTACGGAAGATGAGATGGTCTTCCCAGTCGTTCAGGCGAACCCTTTCGTAGCCGTCCAGCTGGTCGTTGAGAATGGTCATCGCACCGTGGTTGGCGGCCCGCAGATGACCGTCCGGCGAGAAGGCCAGCACCCCGGCCGAGAGGTTGGCGAGCACGCCTTCCAGGTAGGCGCGGTTGCGTTCGACGGCGGCCCGGTTGCTCTCGGCCTGGGCACGGGCGTCTTCGAGTTGGCGGGTCATCTGGTTGAAGGACTGGGTCAGCACACCGAGTTCGTCGCGGGCGGGGAGGGCCTGACGCGGACTGAAGTCACCAGCGGCAACAGCCTGGGTGCCTTCGGCCAGGATGAACAGCGGGGCGGCCAGGCGCTGGGTGAGCACGAAGGCAACGGCCACCGCGGCGAACAGCGCCAGCAGCAGAGTGAGTGTGAGGGTCAGCGTGTAGATGCGCTTCAGGCCGTTGCGGGCCAGGGACAGCTCCTGGTAATCCCGGTGCACGGCCTCGACACTGGCCGCATGCATCGAGAAGGAACGCGGGACCCCCTGGGTCAGCTGGAGCAACTGCGGCTCGCCGAGACGGCGAGCAGGAATCGGCACGATGACGCGCAGCACCAGCCCGTCGCTGGCGTTGCCCTCCACGGCCCGGTAACCGTAGGTCTGGCGTGCCTGGCGGAGCTGGCTGCCGGTCGGCTGCTCGGGCATCAGGGTGTCGAGCTGGGTATCGGCAGTGGCGATGATCTTGCCCGCCGGCGAGAAGACCGTCGCCGATTCAACACTGCTGCGCTCGCGCAACTGGTTGAGCAACGGGGAGCGAATCTGCGGGGCGACCTCCAGTTCAAGGGCGATCTGATCGGCCTTGGAAGCAAGTTCGGTAAGCAGGATGTCGAGGCTGGTGCGGCCGAGCTGAAGGCCGCTTTCGAGCGCCGCATCGACGCGCACGTTGAACCACGACTCGATGCTCTTGACGGCGAACTGCAGGGACACCGCATACACCAGCACGCCCGGCACCACCGCCATGGCGGCGAAAATGGCCATCAGGCGCAGCTTGAGGCGGGAGCCAAAACGACGTGCCCGGTACTCGCGCCACAGGCCCCGCAACTGGACGAAGACAAGGCTCGCCAGCCCCACGGCAATGATGCCGTTGAGGCCCAGCAGCAACGTGTAATTGCGCGCAAAAAGGGGCGTATTGGCGCTGGCGGTGGCGAGCAGGAAGAGCAGGATGCCAGCGATGGCCGCGGCTACGACAAGGGCGGTGGGTCTCATTTGGCTTCCCGGGCCGCGACGAAAGTCCACCGATACCAGTCGCTGGAGAGGTTCCAGTCCTTGCGCCCGAAGGCGCTGACCTGCAGTGGCTTGGGCAGCTCACCGACGTCCAGGCGGAAGCGCAGCGAAGCGTTGTAGCTGCGCCCGATGCGCAGGGCGTTGCGGTCGGCAATGCCCCAGTTGCGGATGCGCAGCATGGTGCGCAGCGCCTCTTCGGCACTACCGAAATTCTGATGCAGGGCGCCAGTGGTGAGACGGTACTGGCGGGTGAGGGACTGGTAGGAGAGACGGTAGGTCAGGGTCTTGCTGACGACTTCCTCGTCGAGCCAGTACCAGCGTGAGGCACTCAGTTCGAACTCGGTAACGAAGTAGAGCGACACCCCGCGGGCCACCACGTCGGCAAGCAGGGGCGTCAGCTCGGCGGCGATATCGACATTGAGGATGTACTGGTCGTCACTCGGGATGATCGAGGCCGCACGAATCTCCGCTTCGGCAGCACGAACCGACGCGGCGCCGAGGGCGAGCCATGCCCCCGCAGCAAGGCCGCCGGCCTGCTGCAGGAAGCGGCGACGCTCAGGGGGTTTTTTCGAGCAGGGAGTAGAAGAATCCGTCATGTTCGGCGCAGGGCAAGTACTGGCAGTCGGGCTGGTCCGCAATGGACAGGCAGCGACAGTCGGGATGACGGGCCGCAAATCCGGCGATCTGCTCCCGGTTTTCTTCGGCAAACACCGAGCAGGTGACATAGAGCATTTTGCCACCCGGCGCGAGGACCTGCCACAAGGCTTCGAGGATCTCTTTCTGCTGGGCAGCGAAGCGGGCGATGTCGTCGGAGCGGCGCAGCCACTTGATATCCGGATTGCGGCGCACCACGCCAGAGGCGGAGCAGGGAACGTCGGCCAGGATGCGATCGAAGGGACGGCCGTTCCACCAGCGGTTGAGATCCCGGCAATCGGCGGTCTTCACGCTGGCCTTGAGACCGAGGCGATCGAGGTTCTCGCTGACGCGACGGGCGCGGGCCGGATCGGTGTCGAGCGCCGTCAGCATGACGTCGGCGCTTTCGAGGATGTGGGCTGTTTTGCCGCCGGGCGCCGCACAGGCGTCGAGGACGCGCTGGCCATCGGCCAGGTCCAGATGCAGGGCGGCGTACTGGGCACCGGCATCCTGCACACTGACACAGCCTTCGACAAAGCCGGGGATACGGGCTACCGGCACCGGGCGTTCGAGCAACAGGGCGCCATTGGGCAACACGCGAACCGGCAACTCGGCCTCGGCAAAACTCTCCAGGGTTTCATCGCGGGTAGCACGCAGCGGGTTGATGCGCAGGGCCATCGGCGGGTGGGTATTGCCGGCGGCAAGAATGCTGCGCCAGTTGTCCGGGTACTGAGTGCGGATACGACGGATCCACCAGGCCGGGTGCCGAAACTCGGAAACCATGTCGGCATCGGCAGCCTTGTTGAGGTCGACAGCCTGACGCAGGGCATTGCGCAGGACACCATTGGCGACGCCTTTGAAGTTGCCGCCGAGCACCGTTGCCGCCGCACTGACAGCCTGATCGACCGTGGTGTGGGCGGTGTCAGGACGCGTATCCAGACGATGCAGAGCCACCCGCAACAGCGACTGGACCGGCTCCTGCAAGGGCTTCTGGAGCAGCTTGTCGAGGATGAAATCCTGGCGCCCGAAGTCCCGCAGGGTGCCGTAGGCGAGATCGAGAATGGCACCGCGCACGCCCGGCGGGGTGGCCGGACGGGCGATCCACAGCTTGGCGAGGGACTCGGTCAGGGTGCCACCGGCGACCACGTCGGCCACGAGCTGGGCGGTGGTGAGCAATGCGTAGGCGAGGCTGTCTTCGGGCAGGACGGGAGCAGCGGTACCGGGATGGGAGCGGGGACGAGTGTGCATGGGCTTCAGGCGAGGAGCTCGCGAATGTAGTTAGGCAGGACCTGGCTGGCGTGATGCAGGACCGGATTGTAATAACGCAGACCGGTGATTCGCCGTTCGGCCAGGCGGGTGTCGAGGCTTGCCGCGCTGTCATCCCGCGGTTCAAGGAGGCTGGCGCAGGCCAGGAGCCAGGGGCCGCCATAAAGAGGCACGCTGATCAGGCTGGTGCGTACCGAGGGAAAAACGGCGCGCAGACGCTGATGCAGGGCGGCGCTCTTGTGCGGCTGGTAAAAGGGCGAACCAAGCTGGACGTGGATCATACCCCGGGGCGTCAGGCTGGCCGCGCACAGGCGCAGAAAATCGTCGCCATGCAGATGGGCACAGGCCGGATCATCGGCTTCGGTTAGATCGAACAGGATCAGATCGAAACGCTCGCCGGCCTGCTGTGCCGTGCGCAGGGTGTCGGCGGCGTCGCCGAGACGCAGTACAACACGGGGGTTGTCGAAGGCACCGGCGGGCAGCGTCGGAATCTTGTCGCTCACCACGCGAACGACGTCGAGATCGAGCTCAGCCACCAGGATGCGCATCACACTCGGATGCTTGAGGAGTTCACGAGCCGAGGCGCCATCGCCCCCGCCGAGGATCAGGGCACTTGCCGGCCCCGGATGACTAAGGGCGGGGAGGTGGACCAGGCTTTCGTGAAGCATGAACTCGTCGGCCTCGGCGGCCATTGCATCGCCATCGAGACGATAGAGACGACCGAAGGTGGCACTCCTTTCCACCGCGATATGCTGGCAGGCACTCGTCGTCTCGTGGACTGGCGCCTGGCGACGAATCGCGAGCCCGATATCAATGGCGAGAGGAACGACGACAGCATCGGACTGTTTCACGTGGAACACTCCTGTCAATACAAAAAAGTGTCGGCACTGAAGCGCAAGATCAGCACCACCACGACCACAAGGAAAGCCTTGCGGATAAAAACCGCGCCGTGACGCAGGGCGAGGGCGGCCCCGACGCGCGAGCCCAACAGGTTGCAGCAAGCCATCAGCGCAGCAACCTGCCACAACACCTGGCCATGGAATACGAAGACAGCAAGGGCCGCAAGATTGGTGCTCACGTTGACGATCTTGGCTGACACGGAGGCGTGCAGGAAATCCATGCCAAGAAAGCGGATAAACAGAAAGCTCAGAAAGCTGCCGGTCCCGGGGCCGAAGAAGCCGTCATAAAAGCCGATCAGCGCACCAATCAGGATCGCCAGACGCAACTCGCGGGAGGGGTCACTGAGGCGGTGAATGACCCCAAAATCCTTGCGTACGAACGTGTAGATGGCGACCAAAATCAGCAGCATCAGAATCAACGGGCGCAGCGCAGCGGGCGGAAACAAAACAACAGCTTGCGCCCCGAGCCACGAACCCAGCGCAGCGGTACCTGCGGCGGGAGCTGCTGCCCGCCACGGAATTGCCAGACGTCGTCCATACTGAATGGCAGCACTGGTGGTCCCAAAAACACTGGCCAGCTTGTTGGTGCCAAAGAGGGTTGCCGGCAACGCCTGAGGGTAGGCCGAAAACAGCATCGGTATCTGAATGAGACCGCCACCACCCACCACGGCGTCGACCAGGCCGGCACAAAAAGCGCCGAGCGCAAGCAGCAACAAAGGCAAATCCATCAGCAGTGTTTCACGTGAAACAAGAAGGCTCAGTCTGTCAAGAAGTTGAGCGCGACAAGCGCAGCGCGAATGCCGGACAGTGCGGCAAGCCCGCCGAGGGGCAGACTGACACCACGGCCGGGAATTTCCGGTTCGGTGGGGTTGATGCGGATCAGTGGCTCACCGAGTGTCTCGCTGAAGCTGCGCACAGTGGGCACATGAGTGCCGGCACCAATCTCGATGACCACCGGGCGTGATGTAGACTGCAGCCAACGCGTCAGGTGCTTCCGCTGGACCGCCGTTCGCCCCGACAGCCAGCCCCAGTCGCCGAACATCAATACATTGGGGCGCAGCAGATCATTGCAGATCGGACAGCGGGGCAGCGGTGAGCGCAACAGGCAGGCCGCTTCGTCAACCTCCGGAACAAAATCGTCAGCCGGCGTAATCACTCCGCCGCAAGCACCGATGCACTGGAGGTGATTCAGAGAACCGTGCACCTCACACACAGTGGCCTCCGCAAAACCGGCCCGCTGAAACTGGCCGTCCACATTGGAGGTGAACACGAAGCTGCCGTGGGTCAGGCGGCTGGCGATCTCCTGCAGAATCGCAAACCCCCGGTGCGGGACGGTTCGCCGATACAGCTTCAGGCGGTGTCCGTAAAAACCCCACGCGAGAGTCGGGCTACGCAGGAAGGCATCCGGACAGGCGATCTCCTCGAAAGCGATACGGGCACTGCCAAGGGCCGGATAAGCGCGCCACAAACCGGAGTTGCCGCGAAAGTCGGGCAGCCCGGAGTCCACGCCCATTCCCGCACCAGCGCTGATGAGCACACCATCGGCACCGGCAATGCGTTGCGCAGCTTCGGCAAAGAGGGCGTTCAGGGCGGGGTTCATCGTTGAGCAAGGATGAAGATGCGCCTGAAGGGGAAGAGGGTGGTGCCTGTCGCATCGGCCGGATAAGCCGCAGCGAGACTAGCCCCCAGTTCGGCAAGGAAGGCAGCACGGGTCACATCATCCAGCGGTGCAAGGTAGGGGATCAGGGTCGTGCCACGCAACCAGTCGAGTACCGGCGCCGGGCCGCTCATGCTCTGCCAGTAAGTTGTCTCCCACAAGCTCAGGCGCGTGCAGCGGGGAGCAAGGATGTGCTGGTAGTCAGCCATCGGCAATACCGCGCCCATGCGCCCCGGGCCGAGCTTGCCAGTCCACGCAGGAGACGCCGCGAGCTCGCGGATCAGGCGATGGGAAGGGGCCTCAAAATTGCCAGGCATCTGCACGGCCAGCACCCCACCAGGCGACAGGCTGTCGAGCAGGCGCGGAAATAGGCTGGAATGATCGCCAACCCAGTGCAGCGCCGCGTTGGAGAAGAGCAGATCGGGGGGCCCGTCCGGCTCCCAGTGCTCGACCCCGCTCAGTTCGAAACGCGCCGTCGGCAAAACGCGACGGGCGCGGTCGAGCATTTCAGGCGAGCTGTCGAGGCCGGTGATGTCAGCCTCCGGCCAGCGCTGGGTGAGCAGGCGGGTCACGTTGCCGGCCCCACAGCCCAGGTCCACGATGCGTTCCGACCGCGCGAGGGGGATCCTGTTCAACAGATCGATGGCCGGCTGCAAACGCTCATCGGAAAACTGCAGGTATCGATCCGGTTCCCAGCCCATGGCATAACTCTCCTGCGTCTTTGGTTGCGATACACACGGCACACCCTGAATGATGCCAGTCGTACCCCGAAAACAAAAACCCCGGCGTCGGGCCGGGGCTGATGGAGTGTTACTGACCGGAACGCAGACCGGCTCAGGCAGTGGTGTTGATAATCTGTCCCACGACCTGGCCATCGGTATTGACGCTCGGAGCAGGAGGACTGGGTTCCACCTTGCTCACACCGTACTCCTTGTCACGATCACCGTCACGACCTGCCTGTTTGACTTCAGCCGCTTCAGGCTGCTGACGCTGTACCGCCGGGGTATAGGCAGCACTCGAAGCGCCGCCAACAGAATCAATGCTCATGAAACTCTCCCTTTCTATTTGGGCCGATGAACTCAAGAGTGAACGGCACGCAAGGCACAGAACATTAGGCCTTATTTGTAAAGCTAGATTACGAAAAAAGGCGCGCTCACCTTGTGGCGGGAAGTGAGAAAAATGTCTCAGCCCACATAGGTAGCAGACCCATCGATCGAGAAATAATTCGCATCCAATACGCCGTCAAAGGCGGATGCTCAAACACACAAGAGAACCTTGATGAGTGAGCGCCATGGAAAAGCTACTGATTACCCGAGGGAAAAACTGGTGCGGCCATGAACGACGCTCAGGCAAGGATCGGCGCCAGAGGGAAGGCAAATCCCCGACCGGCTACGAGCGGCGCCACCAGGTTGAGCAGCGGGAAATCGAGGTCGTCGAATACTTCTGCTCCACGCACGAATGGGAAATTCTGAAGAAAAAGTGGCTGCACTAAAGCAGAAACTCTCTGCCTGTGAGCTCACAAGCCGCTACCTGGAAGGGTCACATTCGAATCTCAGTTCGATATGCGGGTAGTTGCCGGGAGAGTAGGGCGGCTGGGTTTCCTTGAGACCGATGATGCGCAGGTCTTTCAATTTTGACGAACAAAACCGACTTGCTTCGACCAGCGAGTCTTTTCTCATTTCACCCGTTTCAGAAAATCTGCTGACAGCTTGCTTCGTGATAACAAATTCGCCGCCACCGACGGTGGTCACTCCCGGGTGAAACGCGCATCCCGCAGCGGTGCAGCCGATGAGCGCCGCCACCGCGAAGGCGATGGACACACACAAGCGCTGTACAGACAAGAAAGCCCGCATTTACGCGGGCCTCAAGGGGTTGGGCGGAACACTGCGGAGCATGTCGGACATGCTCGCTACAATACAGAATCTAGCGAACAGCCGGGAAGGTGCGCTACTGCTGGATTGTTGAAAGTATAGTTCCGGAGGTGGGCACACATCTGGGAACACTTTTCGTGGTTGTCTCCCAATATCGCCCAGCCAAGATAGAAGCCATCGACTTCCACCGGCCTACTTGTTCAACAAGTAGCGCTTGTCGTCGAACTCTGCCGAAAGCTCACGTTTAAAACGGGGCCTTCGACGGCGTGCTGAATACTCCGATTTGAAACCGGAATATTCCCAGCTCCGGGAACCCCTGCGGCGACAGCCCAAACCTTAGCATCTCTGAACATCGGGCCTGACTCGCGGCAGGCGGCGGGGCCATGCTCGACGCCATTCAAAACCTATACACAGTCGGCTTTGTGAAAGAGGCGCGAGGCTGCCGGTCAAGGGGCTGGCGTTTCACCACCCCCTTCGATGATCCCCGCAGGGTCGGGATTGTGGATGCTGCCCCAGGCATCATTTGATGCGCGTCACCACGGATCGACTCACCGAATCGGCCTGCGCTTCTGTAGCTCACTCGGTGCAGTTTTGCGCTCAGCTACCTTGGTCCCCATGGAAACCGTCTTGGAAACAGCAGCTTTGGAAACCTTGATCCCTGCTGCTGCGCGGTGTAGATCAGCGGCAATACCGCGCATCGGCTTCGTTGATGGCGACTCAGCGGGGGCCAAAACCGACGGCCTGTAGGTCTTGCGCCGCGTCACGACAAGCCTCTTGGCCACGCCCTCCATGCTGCAAACACAGGTGCCTTGGTTGATTCAGCGAGCCCGACTGGCCAGAGCAAAAGTCCTGATCCGCTCTATCCCGCCATCCAGCCATCCAGCCATCCAGCCATCCAGCCATCCAGCCATCCAGCCATCCAGCCATGATGATTCCGTTTGGAGCCACGCCTGCACGGAGAGGAAGGACTGAGCAGTTTTGCGTCGTCCTACCTCAACGAGCAAAACAAGCAGCAGCCCTGCTTCCTGCTCCCCAAGCGCGAAACCCTGATCCTCGTCTCCGGCTACAGTGTCCAGATGCGGGCCCGGACCATCGACACCTTGTCTGCCAAGGGAGTTATCCCTTTCCCTCAGGCTGAGGAAAAGGCTACTGCGGGAATATCCGCAGTTAGCACCACAGAAGGTCGCCCGCCGCCTGGCCTCTGAGGGTGGCGTTCTTAAAACGACCCCCATGGAGAGCCAATATGGAGGCCGCTTGCGGGAATGGCTCAGAGTTGAGCCATGAAGACCAGAGCCGGAATCCCTGCTCATCTCTCTATCCCGCCCAAGCCAAGAGATACCGGCTGTCGCTGTAACCGTCGTGTGTAACTCAGTCCTGTAACCGCTGGCCAGAAGCGAAAAACCCGGCGCTTGGCCGGGTCAGTGTGTGGTGCGTGCGCAGGTTTCTAGCAGTCGTTCAATGCGCTTGATAGCTCGTCAGCCTCTTTCGCCAGCGACAGGCACGCCCACATGAATGCGTCCTGCCTGCTGGCCGACATGCTGCGGAAGGTTTCGCCAGCACCCCCGCACGTGGAGGAAAGCATTGCTTCAAGCTGGGTCAGGCGTGCGCTCAACTGGTCGAGCATGTCGGTCTGGGCAGCGCCGGGGGAGATGGCGTACAGCCCGGTTGCAGCGGTGAAGCCCATGGTTCGGGGCTGCTGTTGGATGTCGGCGGTCATGCTGCGACCCTCCGGACGGCTTCACGCTTAGCCCTTGTCCTCCTAGGAGGCAGGACCCTTTCCATGAACTCGCAATAGTCCTTGTCTTCCCGAGCTGCCCACCACCGCTCGCACTGTTGCTCTCCGGCCGGCGACAGTCTCCAGATGGCATGAGCCAGTTCGCGCGTTTTCTCAGCAATACTCAACTGCAGCCAATGGTTATTAGGCTGATTGGAAATGAACATGCACAGACGCCAGTGATCCTGCGTGCTCCAAACCGATTTCTTGATGCTGGAAACTGATGGGTATCGGCGAATGTTGCACTTGAACAGCCCCTCTTCCCAGATGCAGGCCTTTGAGCCTACAGGCCACTCAAAGCCTTCAGGAACAAGCCCCTCTGCTTCAAGCGACATGCGAGAGCCCATAAAAATGGAGTAGCGACCGGGGTCCATCTCGATACGGATTTCGCTCTCAGGCGAGAGTACGAGAGTTCTG
>ERZ724524.1130-NODE-1130-length-17828-cov-9.027401_pt1 | contig 17828 bp, 19 predicted proteins | sample MGYA00376057_ERZ724524 | MGnify/ENA primary metagenome ERZ724524 (study PRJEB28724, sample SAMN07190888) | wastewater metagenome | isolation source: influent of sewage treatment plant in Hong Hong | place: USA: Christiansburg, Virginia | collected 2016-03-01 ...
AGAGTATTTTAGATAAAGATGTGCCCGAAAATACACGAGCAACAGAGGGATTATATGGATTTTTCTCGTTTGGCAAATTTACAATAAAAAGAGGGTCATGAAGACCCTCAAAAAACAACTAACGTTTAATACATGCATACAATAAAGATACTATAGCCATAACGGTAAGTCCGATTATTAGTATAGAGATCCCTTCATCAAAGATTTTCTGTAAAAAACTATGATTTGCTACAATTAACGCTAAGCTTGAATATATTAATGCAAAGCCTAGGAATTGGCAGCGGAAAAATCGATCATGTTTATGGAAAATAACATCCATAACGTTGATTTTTCGATCACTAATTGTGTGGTCAACCCCATTCCTCCAGTCAATGAGAAGTTGATCGCCTTGTTCAAGAATTTGGACAAAAGTCTGAGTCCGATATTCCATTACAAGACCCAATGCAAGCATTATACAGCCAATAAAGATGAATATATTCATTGCGCTAAATCTCCTTTGAATAAATTAGCATATTCATATTATGTATTTAAATAATTTTGTCTATATTATATATCCTCGCAAAATTATAGTATAAATATTTGCAAAATACGACCAAAGAAATACAATTAAGAAAAAGAACTATGAAGAATAACGATATTGATAATTTTGTTCACAAATTTATCAAAAAGGGGAGTGAAGTGATATCACTCTCTGATATTGTGCGAGAGAGGGTACCGGATTATGATATCCTTGATGGTCGATGTCCTCAGGAGGTATATAGGTTTTCTTCGCAACTTCAGCGACAGGGGAGAGTGCGAGTGATCAAACAATGACTCTTCCTGATTCTCTGAGATCACAATAGTGCTATGAGTATTGTGGATATCTATGATTGTTATTATTGGCAGATCGCTCGAGCAGTGATTCGGGATGAATGTGGGGGAGACTACGTACTCTGATGAAACAAACCTCTTGAATTCCTCCTACGTGATATGAGCACTCCCCCAACACTTGTGGTATATACGAGGTCAACCAAGAAGGATATTTCTCTTGGAAATGGCTACAAGATATCTTTTCGGACGATTGCCCGTAGTATGGATAGCTGAGAGTCCTGACGAAGTAAGAAGGCGAAGAATCTTTTCCCAACTCTCAAGAAATACAGCGAACTTATCAAATTCGATTCCTGTGAATTTCGTATCCCTCTTCAGGAAATCGCTCTACTTGAAGCTCTCACAGAGCGTGTGAGTGGAGAACTTGGCACCCTCTTAGTCGAGAAGTTCTTAAAGCGCCCATTCATTATCAATGAGGAGATACTCAGAGATGCGAGTGAATGGCGCTATATTCAAGCCATCAATCGTCTCAGGATTCTTTCCAAAAAACATAAGAAACATGATCTCTACGAGATAACGCTCGATCTTATAGCACGAAATGGTGGCTGAGTTTTTCTTCCATACTAGCACTCCCCTCATTTCGATTTGCAATTCTCTTCACATAAGTTACATTATGTGAAGTGTTTTTTATTTCGTGATCTCTCACTCTCCTATCATACTCCTATGACTCTTATTCAATGATACTATGACTTTCTTGTGTATCTGCGTATTCACAAGGATCGTTCACCGCGAACCGTAGAACAATACAGCTTTCATCTCTGGCGATTTATGCGTTTTCTGAACCCAAGGTCCATATTGTTCAAGAAGTATACATATAAAGTATTTCTTGATTTTTCCAAGCTTTCATCAATTGATATGAGAAAACTCGTTCGAGAAATGAGTGAAGATTACACGGTCCTTCTCGATGATATTGCTCTCGATGATATCAAATCATGGAGAGTGAGCCTTCTTGACCATAATATCAGCCCAAAGACCATGAATGCACATATGATTACCCTCCGATCATGGTTCAAATATCTCAAGAAAGAAGGATACAATACGATTGATCCAACAAGTATTGACCTCATGCAGGAAAAAGACCGAGAAGTAACATTTCTCACGAGTGATGAGGTGAAGCAACTCTTCCTATCGATCGATCGCGAGAGCATTCAGGGAAAGAGAGATTTTGCTATTATATGGTGTATCTATGCAACTTGACTACGTATTTCGGAGCTAACCAGCTTGAATCGTTCAGATATTCGAGAAGAGAGCGACCAAGTAGGCATCAGTATCAGAGGAAAATGATCCAAGCTTCGCATGGTCTACCTCACAAATGAAGCAAAATCCGTTATTATTGAGTATATCAATGCACGTAGTGACCATTTTTCACCCCTCTTCATTCGTCATAATTTTGATATGAACAATATATCAGCTCATGATCTGAGTGACGAGAGTGTTCGTCTATCGCGATTCTTTATTACAAACATGATCAAGGATCGTGCTCTCAGGGCAAATATCGCAAAAGATATCTCAGCCCATACTCTCAGACATTCCTTTGCAACGACACTCCTTGGAAATGGCGCTGATATCCGTATCATTCAGGAACTTCTCTGACATGCATCGATCACTACAACCCAGGTTTACACCCACGTAACCAACGCCCGCCTTGCTGAGGCACACAAGTTGTTCCACCATGATTAGTCTTATCACAAGGGACTCAGAGGGTTCTGTATTCTTGTGTCCCATCTCAATTTGTCATCCTCGCGAAGGTGGGGATCTACATTCCATATCTATCTAAGCACTATGACACCCCGTACTGACCAGCGTTTCATCGATGAAATCATCACTCTCCCGACACTTCACATTCGTGTCAAAACAGGCGCACCCAGGACCGAAATTAGCGAAAAACTTGATGACGGAAGTTACAAGATGAGCGTTGCATCACCTCCAGAAAATGGTCGAGCTAATACCGAGATATGAGCATATCTTCTTGAGCGAATAGGCAAACAATATATCATTATTAGTGGAAAAACCAGTCGTATGAAGCTCCTGAAACAAAAATAAATCCCTATTGTATAGGGATTTATTAAAAAGCGTGTAATCTTTCTATCTAGTATAAAGCACTCTCAGATAGTTAGCACTCTAAATCATTTCGGAATTCATGTCTTCTTAGAAAAAAGAGTATGAGTCGTTCAAAAATTCTTGGATGATTCGCGGCTCTAAATGGAGACAGATCATCTCTCTCAACCTCGATTTTTTCTTTTGGTTCATAAAGCGCACTTGGGAGCAAAAGATTACATCGTTCATACCCCTCTCTTCTATGATTGCCATCACATAGAAGAAATCTATATGGTGAATCCTCTTGATACTCTGTTGGTATCGGAAATACGGGAACATCTTTTAGTATATCTCTCCGTCGTTCTTGAATTAATCTAATAACATCATCGCTCGCTCTCGCATGCGGAAGAAACCCATATACTTCTTTTGGGTCGAGAAGAAGTCGTTCCATACCTATTCAAGATTCAGCGCAAATCATCCTTTTCCACGTTCAGCCCATCCGTAGAGCATCTCAGCGGTTTGACCGCGAGTAATGATGGTTTCAGCGTTGAATTTACCACTCGTATTCGTCTGAAGTGCATAGCTATTGAGATATGGACGAAGGCTATTCGATTCAGATACATCAGTATAGATATTCGGTGACACTACCGGTGAGAGAGCGCTTGCTCGAACGAGCATAGTGGCAAGTTCTCATTTTGTAACAATATCATTCGGTCGGAACTTTCCTTGTGCTTTGAGGATGCCAAGATCGACAAATCGACTTGCTGTTCGAGCAAATGTATCCGTCTTTGGTATATCGCTAAATGGTGTCGATATTCATTCCCCTACTTGTATTCCAAAGAGTCTGGATACGAGAAGTACTGATTCCTTACGAGTAACATTGCGTGCAACCCCGAAGCTTCCATCAGGATAGCCATTGACCACTCCCCTCTCCTTCAGATATGCAACAGCGTCTTTTAGGGATGAATTTGGATCAATATCCTTGAAATTCCCATTCGATGCAAGGAGTGATTCAGATGGCTTTGTTGGTGAAATAACAGAAGGTATGACCGTATTAGCTGGTTTATTCGAACTAACCTTCGTATCATTATCAAGGGCAAGTGATTGTGATACTGGTTGAATTGGAGCACTCGATAGGATTGGAGTATTTGTCGCTACTCATGTGGTGAGTTTCCCCTGAACAAAGTCCATTGGATGATAGCTATAGAGCTCTGCCTTTTCTTTCCCAAGTCCTGTATTCACTCACTCGAAGAACGAGAGACCATTTGCTCTCAGGTCCGCTGTTGCATATGGCCAATAAGGATGAAACGGTGCATTAGCTCTATCAATCTGAAAATGTAAATGTGGAGTTGTTGTTATCCCCGTCATTCAGACATGACCAATTACAGTTCCCTTTTGGATTTTCTGACCGAGTGTTACAGTTGCGTCTTCGAGATGCAGATAGGAAGAGTAAATAGATGAATTACCATCATTCAAAGGTACACTATCATGTTGGAGTACTACATAGATACCATCACCAGATGGGTCGGTTTTTACTCTTGATACAATTGCATTTGCTACAGAAAGCACGGGAGTTCCAAGTGGAGCACGGATATCGACTGCAAGATGTGATCCATCATGTTCTTCATAGTTTCCACGATAGCTCCCCATATAAGGAGTCACAAATGTATAGCGCGCATTGGTAATACTACGGCTTGTTGGTGCCTTAAGGAGTTCATTTGGGTCATATGTTGGCAAACTTATGAGCGCACTCTTCGGTATATCATCGAAGCGGAGTTTTTTATCCGTATAACCCACAGACCAATCTGGGATCTGAGCGATTGGCATTATAACTCCATCAAATGGTTCACTTTTTAAATTCTGAGTGCTTGTTGGGCCAGCGTTTGCACCAGAAAGATAACTAATAAGTATCTGTGTCGACACAAGAACAACAGCCAGAAATGCATTAGCACTCCATATGTGAAACATTCTCTTGCGATATATACGAGCCATCCAGAGCGGTTTGGTAGTGAAATTCATGCAGATAAATCTAAATAACGTAGAGAGTCTAACATATTAATTTTTAAAAAGCAAATTTTACAACATATTTTATTATATTGTCAATAATATTGACGAAATGTCTCAAAAAATAATCTGAAATACATACCATAAATCCTTATATACAATAGGATTTTGAATAATCGAAGTACTCTCTTTTTTTTATATATGAATTTATTTTTGTAACTTTCCTATTATTTTATACTATTTCTATACTTAAATATTACTCATAATACATTGACATATATAATATGGAGATATACTTATGATGTTCGTAGATATGAGGAGGTTTTATGAACAACGTACCAAGACCCAAACCATGTATGCCATGTATGAATTTTGGTGAGCTAAAACGACGTATGAACCGTGAAATTCGCAACTGGTTCGATACTCTCATCAATACATACCGTAGTAATCATATGCGCTGCTTATGTGTGTACAAAGATGCTGAAATCCTAGCGTATCAATTGCATCTCTACGCTTGAGAAAAACTTTGTGGAATGAGTATCATGCTCTTCTATGACGAGTATAAAAGATGCATCCAAAAATGGCTTCTTGAAAGTCATATTGTGCTTGTCTATCAAGAATATTTTTTGTCACAAGAACACTTTGTGCGTTCATGGTCTGTCCGGGATGCTATTCCCTCACCAGAGTTATGAAGCATAAACCTTTCAAAAATCCACACTCCGCAGTGTGGATTTTTTCTTTGAGATAATCGTATTACTGTGATCAGGATCTCCTTTAGGATACTTTATTTTTGAAGCTTTTTTAGATCTCTCATTTCATTGATAATTTCTTTTACTCGTGCTTTATCAGCCTTACGTAATTCCCTCTTGAGTGCTACTGTTCTTTTACCTATAAACGAATTCTTTTCTCGTGAAGTTTTCAATAAATCATATTCTTCAAATGCCTTTGGCATATTATTATTTATTACCGTTTTATTTTGCTCTAAAGTTGGAGCTAATTTTAGAGCGCCAGAGGAAGTATTTTCTCATTTCCCCTTTGATAGTGCCTCTAGTTCAATTTCTAGTTTTTTCTTGGTAAGTGCTCGGATTTCTGCTTCTTCTTGTTCTTTTTGTGCAGTTGCATTAATCTTAGTTCTTTCAATCTCTTGTGTTTTTCGTACTTCGTCTTCTTTTGCTTTTTGTTCTGCAGTAAGCTCATTTTTCTTGTCGATATCCGCAAATTTTTTTACACAAGCATCACGAAGAGAGATTCTGGTATTATAACTTATAACGTCAAAGCTCCATTTTGGTTGATTTGCAACTTTCATATTAATTTCCGAAATAAGCTGATTAGCTCTTTCGAGATTAGAGCCAGATAAACTATTAGTAGCTGTTCTTGAAATAAAAAATAATATTTTATCTGCGTCATCCCCTGATATACTAAGTGAAGAATCATAATGTGCTAAAATTTTCTCTAGTTCTCACATTAGTGAATCAATCTCAGTTTGCTTATAGTTTTTGCGTGCTAATCTTACCTCATTCATAGATGTTGTTTTTTCTTCGATAAAAGCATTCATCTCGGGAATGGTATCACGATTATTACAGTCCCAATCTAAATATCATGCATTTAGATATCAGTTTGGAATAATTATAGAGGTAACAAATAACACGGATGATAAGACAATATGTTTCATAAACATAAAAGTTGATAATAAAACTTTATAATCAGCAAGCAAACAAAAAGGGTGATTTTATGCACCAAATCTATTTGCTTATAACAGACATTTCCGTGTTCGATACAAAAATCAAAAACGGGACAGTGATAAAATCACCCGCATTGTCTTGTATCAAGACACAGAAAGTGTCTGAAATGTCAGTTATAAGCCCTTAGAGCTTAACAAAAGATTAGTATTTGGCAAGTTATTTGTTGAGGTGTATCAGTATTAAAACAATTTCTGAGTCAGAGTATAAAAAGGTTAGAACCTCGCAAAAAAAGCATCAGTATGCGGAATACTAATGCTTTTGATGATTGATTTACTGTATGGCTCCCCGAACAGGGCTCGAACCTGTGACCCACTGGTTAACAGCCAGTTGCTCTACCACTGAGCTATCGAGGAATATCATTGTTGTCTGAAGACGGGAGAAATATATAAAAATTTGGCTTGAAGTCAAAACTTTTTTCATCTAAGATATTATCTCCCTTCATTTGTATCGTATCTCATAACCCGATAGGAGACTCTTCCTGCATCAATTGCTTGTTTGATAGCCTTCTCACGATGATTGAGAGATGATTTGTTGGTCTTTACTTCTATGAATACTACCTCACGGATCGATCCGTGCTCTGAGAGACCATCGAACACGACATAATCCACTCATTTTCCGAGAAAAATCATATCCTTGAGAGCATAGGGAAATCAAGGTAAAAGTGGTGCTGTGTGCTCGTATACACCTCAGAGTATCACACTCTTTGACCGATCGACTGCATCCTTTCGGATCGATCATTCACGACTCTTTGCTACACTCATTCCAAGTGCAAATGCGATAATTCCAACAAAAATCAAGATCAAAACAAATCAAATATCCATAAAAAACTTTCTTATTAAAAAATGATAGTATAATCAGAACTCTCAAAAAAATCTATGCAAATTGCTTATATCACAAAAAATTCTTCCATCAAAAATGCTATCGTAGCACATTTTGGACTCAAATCCCTCGCAAGCGAAGCAAACAAGCTGGAAATATACCATTCAAAAGATGTTGTTCTCCTCTTCTGATCCGAGCAAGATCTCCAACTCTATGCTCGACGCACTATCGAAGATACTGTTTTTGATGCCGTTATTATCCCGATCGATACAATCGTCAAAATCAATCCAGAACGATGGATAGGCGATATTGTAACTCCGGTCGTTGTCTACCGATGAGATAATACACTCATCGCAAGCGAGTGAGATCCTGATGAACGTGACAGTCATCTCCAGGCAGATACAACGCTTTTCTTCGAGCATATCAATCCTATTTCTGATTTTTCCTATGGAAAATTTGGTTATTCTTTTGGATGATCCATTGTGGATCTTGCGACTCTTCCAGATGAGAATAGCTATGATCGTATCGATCTTCTCTATAGCGTCGATGGATATAGCCTTGACTCTTTTGATCTACTCAAAACACTCTCCAAGAACAAGGATATGCGAGAGGCACTCTATCCCCTCTTCATCGTTGTATCAGCCTATGACAATGAGGCAGAAACAGAGCAAGGAATACTCAATGCATTTGAGATCAGCAAGTTTCTCCATACGGAACTCCTCGCAGATTCAGAAGATAAATTAGAAATCGTGATTTAGCCCTTTGCTTCCCTCTTATGATGCTCGAACAAGTTATTAGCCCAGACACACTCTGGATTGACCTCAATAACCCACAAGACGACGAAATACATACCATATTTCGTCGATTTCCTTTTCATGAACTTGATCGTGAGGCGATCCTCGAAGACAACCCGATTGCTCGTGTTGATACCTATGATGAGTATATTTTCGTGATACTCCATTTTCCAAAATACGATACCAAGACCCGGCAATACATCAAGAATGAGTTTGATATATTTCTCTCGCGAGAATATCTTGTAATGTGTCGATATTATGAGTCAGCAGCGGTAGATGAGCTCCATGATATCTATCAGAACAAGGAGCTACAAGAGAAGAAGTCACTCTCCACTGGATATCTCCTCTATGATATGATCGATCTGATGCTCGATAAGACACTCAGAACTCTCGATCGATTCAGTCGTGATATGATCGCCCTCGAGAAGCGTATCGTCAGCCGAGGGAACAAAGCACAGGTGATACGAGATATTATGGTAAAGAAGCGCAATATTATCGCGCTCAAGCATATGATCACTCCTCAACAGCGAGTATTTCGGATCCTCGAACAACGAATGAATGCACTCTACGAAGATTCCCTCGAGCTCTACTTTGAGAATCTCGAAGATAAGGTTGATAAGATTGTTGCGGAGATCGAACTCATCCATGAGAATATTGAATCGCTCGAAGAGACGATGAAATCCCTCTTCGATCTTGAGACGAATACCACGATCAAGTATCTCACCTATTTTTCAGCATTTATGCTGCCTCTCACACTCGTGACGAGTTTTTTTGGGATGAATATAGCCTCACTCCCCTTCCGAGATGATGTTGTTTTTGTTGCCATTGCAGTATTTATTGTGATTACAGCATGACTCACCTATATACTCGCAAAATATCTTGATAGATAGTATGATTTTGATAGAAAATACCGTTTTTAAGAAAGAAGATTATACCACTCTCTCTTTGGAAGTATGAGAATATGAGGGTTGTACTTTCATCAATTGTAATTTTTACGACTCACATATATCCGATGCAACAATGAGAAATTGCACCTTTCAGAATTGTGATCTAAGTCTTGTAAAAACCTCTTGATCCACTTTCGACACAGTACAATTTATCGATTGCAAGATGGTTGGTTTTCGACTTGATCTGTGTAGCACTTTTCTTCTGTGAGTTTCGTTTGAGAATTGCATTCTAAAATATGCACAGTTTCTCAATCTTCCTCTGAAAGAAACTCAATTTATCAAATGCGATCTCCAGGAAGTTGATTTGACTGGTGCAAATTTTAGCTCTTGCATATTTGATGGATGTAACTTTTTCGGTGCGATATTTCAACGTACCAATCTCGAAAAAGCAGATTTTTCTTCATCTTTTAACTATATCATTGACCCTGAGAATAACACTATCACAAAAGCAAAATTCTCATATACATGAATTATTGGGCTCCTTATAAAATATGATATAGAGATTGAAACACCGTAAGAGCTATATATATTCATGGCTTGACAAATTATCAATACTTGAATATATATAATTATTACATAGAATTCCTATGTTTATTTTCAACTTCTCTTATGAAATACTTCATTGCATTTCTCACGATCATACTTTCAGTTATGGTTGGATGAGTTCTTAATGTAGATGCCGCACGATACTATGATGAGCCATCTGGTATTCAGACTCGTAATTTTCGTCATCACTATACGAATGACTACGATAACTACTACAATACGCCAAGGTATACGGTTACTTATCCGAGCGTACCTACCTACTACGCTCCATCTCCCTATTACTACAATAATAGCTATACGACTGATCGGACAACCTCTTCTTGCCAACGAGAATATGGTATAGGGTCCATTCCGAATACATCTGGTGGATGCAAATGTGGTGATGACTATCAGTGGGATACGAACCGTAATCGTTGTGAGCCACTTCGCAGAAGCTATCAGAACCGCTACTCTTGCACCTACCGCACTTACTACGGTCCATCACAATGGGTAGAGAGTTCCTATCCATGTGTTGACTCGTATCGATAAAATTCCCGAAGAACGGGGATTTTTTCTATGTAGAATAATTTTGTTTTCATTTCTTTTTTGTATAAATACCGTATAATTTCGCTAATTGATCAAGTCATCATGACCCACTCCGAATCTGACACCCGAGCTAAATATATCGATCCGATACTCCGATCTCATGGCTGGGATGAATCCCATATTATCCGTGAGTATGCTTTCACGAATGGTCGTAAATTTGTCGGTGGCAAAGGCAAGCAAAAATTTGCAGACTATCTCCTGAAGTACAACGGAGTCAATCTCGCTATTATCGAAGCGAAAAAATACGATCTCCATCCGACCGAGTGACTCGAGCAGGTTAAGGAATATGGCAAGATCCTCACTCTCCGCTATGTCTACTCGACCAATGGTCGTGAGATCTATGAGTTCGATCTCACCCTTGGCAAAGGAAATTTTATTGAGAGATATCCGACTCCTGAGGAGCTCTATCAGAGAGTGATCGGATCGGACAATCATGCCAAAGAGATTCTCCTCAGAGAGCCATATCATATCTCATCAAGACGTCCGAGATACTATCAAGAGATCGCAATATCCAAGGTAATGGAGAATATTGCCGAAGGTAGAGATCGTATTCTCCTCACCCTCGCGACCGGTACCGGTAAGACGGTGATTGCATTTCAGGTCGCGTACAAGCTCTTTCACGCTCGATGGTCTCGTGATGGGATCGGCACTCGTCGACCTCGCATCCTTATCCTTGCAGACCGCAATATCCTTGTGGATCAGGCGATGAATACGTTCAATCCACTGGAGAAAGACTGCCTCAAGATCAACGGATCCGAGATCAAGAGACGATGATGAGTCGTCCCAACGAATGCAAACATCTTCTTTGCGATCTATCAGGCACTCTCAGGATGAGCGAGCGAAGAGAATCCGGAGGAAATTCTTGAACCATACTACAACCGCTACGAGAGAGATTTTTTCGATCTCATCATTATCGATGAGTGTCATCGAGGTGGTGCGAGAGAAGATGGCAACTGGGCAGAGATCCTCCGCTACTTCTCCCCTGCCGTCCACCTCGGACTCACAGCAACTCCGAAGCGAGATGATAATGTCGATACCTACACCTATTTTGGCAAGCCCATCTACGAATATTCCCTCGCTCAGGGGATCGATGATGGATTCCTCACACCATTCAAGATCAAGCGGATCAAGATCAATATCGATGAACTCGCTCTCACGAGTGGAGATCAGATCATCCAGGGAGAAGACAAGAAATGAATCTATCTCACCAATGATTTTGATCGATCGATCATCGTCGATGAGCGCACAGACTTCATCGCGGCGGAGATCCTCCGACAGATCCGACCGATGGACAAGACGATCATCTTTTGTGTGGATCAGACTCATGCCCTCAAGATGCGAGATGCGATTAACAAGTACAAGACGATCAGCGATCCAGACTACTGTGTGCGTGTGACCTCAGATGAGAAGGAGATCGGGCGAGCCTACCTCGAGCGGTTTCAGGACAATGACAAGACCATACCGACGATCCTCACGAGCTCGCAGATGCTCACCACGGGAGTCGATGCACTCAATGTCCGCAATATCATCCTCGTGCGAAATATCGGATCCATCGTCGAATACAAGCAGATCATCGGTCGCGGGACTCGCCTCTACGACGGCAAGGATTTTTTCACGATCTATGACTTCACCGGTGCGACCAATACCTTCCGAGATGAGGTCTGGGATGGTCCTCTTGATCTCACGGACGATACACCAAAAACCCCACGAACTCCACAGCCTATAGACTGAGGAGATACTCTCGCTGAAACCAAACCAAGAGCCGAGACACTCATCGTCCGACTCGACTCGGATCGTGAGATCAAGGTCATCGATATCGAGACTCGCTATATCGACCCCGAGACCGGCAAACTCCTCTCATCGAGGGATTTCCTCCACAAGCTCGCACTCAAGCTCCCCTCCCTCTACAGCGATGAGGCAGAGCTTCGCAAAATCTGGGCAGATCCAGACACTCGCACCGCCCTCCTCTCACATCTCTCATCATTCGGGATCGGAGATGATCAGATCGAGGATCTCACGAGGATGTTCGAGGCAGAGGATTCTGATATATTCGATATCCTCGCCCATCTCTCCTTCGGATCACCGATCCACTATCGTGAGGAGCGTCGGTCATTTGCTGAGAGTGTCATCATACCATACGAGTCACTCACTGCACAAAATTTCATCGATTTTCTCCTCTCGCTCTACGTTCGCAATGGGATCCGAGATTTTGGACCGAGTGATCTATCAGCTAAGATCAAGCTCTTTGCTAAAGGGACGAATGCTGATCTCGCCAAGGCATTTGGCGGAAATAAAGCACTCCGTGAGGCGTACTATCGAGTACAGGAGAGTTTATATAGTAAGTAAGAATATGACCAAAAAATACCAAAAAGAATTTGATCTCTGGAATGATGATAAAAAAATCCTCTGAGAAATGTATTTCAGAGGATGAGATATTGTTTCCCCTGCCGAAGCAGAGTGAGGAGCCCGAAGGCATTTGTAAAGACAGTCTATACCAAATACACAGAAATGCAAAAAAATGAAAAGAGCCCGAGCAATTGCCGAGGCTCTCGAGAATATCATCTCACCAAAGTGAAAATCGATGGGAAATCCCAAAAATGCAATCAGTACATCCCACATCTCAGGAAATACAAAAAATAATACAATCGTATTGACAGGAAACGAAAATTCCCACAATAGATCATCAAGGCAACAAAGCACTCATCCGAGCACAGGAAAGTTTATATAGTAAGTAAAATTATGTCAGACCACACCAATACTCTCTATGTATTCATCGATGAATCGGGAAATATGGATTTTAGTGAAAAATGAACCAAGCATTTTGTCCTCGCTGCCATAACAACACTCAATCCCCTCTCCAGCTCATCCCGACTTCAATCACTCAAATATCAATACCTAGGAAATTCTTTTGGATGAACCGAGTATCAGCACTTCCATGCCTCAGAAGACAAGCAAATCATCCGCGATGGAGTATTTGAAAGTATTGCTGATATGTGAGATATATCTATCGACTGGCTCTGGGCTCTCAAGTCCAAAACTCATCCATCTCTCAGGAGTCGAGACAAATTTTATACACTCCTCTGAGGTGCTATTGTTTCCTATCTCCTCAAAAAGTGGAAAAATAGTAATTATGAAAAAATCGTCATTATTTTTGATAAAGCTCTTACAAATAAGGAGCAAAATGCTTTCTACGCTGAAGTGAAACCAAAACTTAAACTCATTTGAAAGCCATATGCTATCTATTTTCATCATACATATTCAGATTTTAACTGACAGATTGCTGATTATCTTGCTTGGGCAAAATATGTATCTCTGGAAAAATGAGAACAGAGACCTCTTAAGGCACTCAAAAATCTCCCACAGGGAGAATTTGATATCTTCCAAAATGGCAATACTCACTATTCGGATTAGCACAAAAAAATGACCCCCTTTGCTATCCGAGGAAGAGCCCAGGGGCTCTTGTCGCAAAAGAGGAACGTTTGTACTCGCATTGTACTCGTATTAGCAAAAAATGCAAAAAAATGAATGATATCATGATGCAGAGGGAATATTTCCACACTGGATCAGTTAGGGTAACAAAGCGCTCCGTGAGGTGTACTATCGGGTACAGGAGAGTTTATATAGTAAATAATAATGTTAAACCATTTTATGTCAGAAGAAAAAATATTTAAGACACGAAGAAAGCTGTTATTCTTTAAAGTAAATACAGAACATCAAAATCCATTTAAAGAAATTTTACAATATGTCTATAATCTTGAATGAAATGAGATGTATACTGATAAAACAAAAGATGAAGAAAGAATCTTTATACAAAGTCTTGAAACAAAAGATGGATTCATTCAAGGACTTATTTGCTGAATGCGAATGAGTGGTATTCCAAAAAAATGAAGTATCTGAAGAAAAGATATCCATGATATAGGACTGTCAGAAGATGAATGAATAACTGAAACAACACATTTTATTTATTCAGAATCATTCAATATACTCGTAATTGAATACAATCATTACGGGCCAAGAATTTGAAGTCTTGAGTATCATTTAAACAATAGAGCCAATACGAATGAAAAATGGTGTGTTACTGAGATTGATTTCGAACCAATTTTAAATCAAGATACTCTAGATAAATTAAATGATATATGAGAAATACGAATGATGAGCATGTCAGTTCCAAGAAAATTTATCTGAAATTTACCTCAAAAAGATGATTCTATCTTTTCAGCAATAACTCAGAGCTATCATTATTGAGATAAATGAGAAATTATGATCACAATAAAAAATGAGAAAAGAAAGCATGAGAATATAATTGATGAAGAAAGAGTAAAAAGTGAATTAAAAGATATGTGAATGATGATTGATGAAAATTTTTCCTCTCTTCAAATTCAAGCTATTAGCAAAAGTGATGGAAAGTCAAAATTATATGATTTTCTTCAAGAAAAAATGAGAACAGAAATATCCGTTGTAAGACAAGGGAAAAGTAGGGATATAGATTCTGCTGATATCTTTCTCAAAATGAGAACATATTTTAATGAACATAAAATTGAGATTTGAGGCTATGCACATTATGAAAACATTTAGACGCAAGCTTGCAGCTCTATATTTAGATAAATACATTGCATTTGATCTAACACTTTTATTGGTCTTGTATTTTATTTTAGTCTATTTTTCTTTTGCTCAAAGAATTGATATTTCTGAATATGTATCATTTTTTCCAGCGTTGTTGCTTATTGTTATCGCTTTCAATTCAGATAAGTTAAAAAGATTAAAAGCCAGTGGACAGTTTTCTAGAATTGTCATTATATATACGATTTATTTCCTATTGCATTTTTTCATAGGAAAATGACTTAAAAGTGATGCGGCCAATGAGGTAAATATTTTGGTACTACTATCAGCTCTTTATATTATCTTATGAATGAGAATAATTATCTTTTCATGATTCGTATCAATCATATACTTAAGAAGTAATAAAAAAGAATAAAATGTACCCCATAAAAAAACTCTCTGAAATTACCTCATTAATTACAAAATGATCAACTCCAACCACTTATGGTTATAGTTTTTTGAGTGAATGAATAAATTTCATAAAGATAGAAAATATATCAAATGGAACAATCAGTAAACCTTCTTTAAGTGCCTTTATTTCAAAGGAAGCACATTTATCACAGAAACGAAGCATTTTAGAGGATTGAGACTTTTTAGTTTCAATTGCATGAACTATTGGCTCTATTGCATTAGTAACAAAAGATATTCTTCCCGCAAATACTAATCAAGCCTTGGCAATAGTTAGAGGCTATCAAGATTTTGTAAACAAGGATTTTCTTAGGTATATTTTCTTATCAAGTCTATCAAAATGATTTAAAAATAAAGCCAGGGGTGGTGCATTGCAAAATATATCACTTGAAGATATTAAAAATATAGAAATCCCCCTCCCACCCCTCTCCACCCAATCCAAAATCGTCGCGAAGCTCGATGAGGCATTTGGTAATATCGATCGTCAAATCAGCCTGCTCAAGGCAAATATCGAGGATGTGGAGAGTGTGAGAAAGAGTGCAATGGAGGAGAGTTTTCAGAGTGGAGAATATGAGGTGAAGAAGCTTGGTAGTTTAGCTACTTTTTTAAGTGGATGAACGCCCTCAAAGAGCAATAAGCTCTTCTGGATAGGTGATATTCCCTGGATTTCACCTAAAGATATGAAAAGGGCTAAAATCGATAGTGCGACTGATTATGTTAGTCAGCTCGCTATTGATTCCAGTGCGACAAGGATTTTACCACCTAACTCACTCTTGTGTGTCACGCGATCAGGTATTCTTATACATTCCTTTCCAGTTGCAATCAATACTGTGCCTGTTTCTTTCAATCAGGATATTCGAGCTATTGTCCCAAGCAAGGGGTTAAATAGTGAGTATTTGTTTTATGCCCTGAAAGCAAAAGAGCGAGATATTCTCTCAAATGGAGTAAAAAAATGACCAACGGTTCATAGTATTATTTCATGATATTTAGATAAACTTGAAATCCCCCTTCCACCTCTCCCCCGCCAGCACGAGATCGTCGAGCATTTGGATCGGGTATTTGCCCAGACTGCTGAGCTTCGCTCAGGTTACGAGGCTCAGATCCGAGACCTCGAGACACTCCGTCAGAGCTTGCTCGAGGAGGCATTTGCCGGACGGCTCGTGAGTGAGGATTAGCTGATATTTCTATTTTATTTGTAATTTGTTCCAAGAAAACTATAATATTACTGTATTCATAGAACAAAATATATGACACAACTCGCTCGTATCCGTGAAAAACTCGATCTCATAGGAGAGAAGTATCTTCCTAAAGCGACCCTTGATAAACTCATAGCCAAATTTGCTCCGAGCTATACGGTAGCCCAGCTCTGTGATACCAAGATGATCACTCCACTCAAACGATGAGTCTGGTATATCAACAATATCAATAGGACTATGGAAGATCCCTACCGCATAGCGAGCCTTTATTTTGCAGACGAGCTTTATATGTTTGGTGGTCTCGGCGTATATCAGATGTATGGTTACAGCACCCAGCTCATCGAGTGGTACACCGTCTACAATACCCAGATATCATGAGAGCGAATCATCGGTAAAACAAGATATATATTTCGCAAGCAGCGGGAGGGTTTTTTCTATGGTATGACGACTGCAGTCAGTGGAGATATCACCTATTGCGTCATGTCAAGAGAGCGTGCATTGATACAGATGATGCGAGAGGGAAAAATATTTCGAACATTCCCTCCTCGTGTCGATAAAGAGACTCTCATAAAGATGGCGGAGCAATATGCACCAAAATCAATACTCACCATGATACAAAACTTATGTATATAGCTAATATTCAAACATTCTTACCACTCTATCAAAATTTTGAAAAAGAGAAATTTTTAGCCATATTGGACCGCTCAAATACACGGGATTTTGATCCATTTAAATTTGAGAAAGATTTTCTCCTGACACTTATCCTCATCAAATTTTGAGAAAAATACAAAGATCTCGTATTCAAGGGATGAACTTGCCTCAACAAAGTATATTTCCCGTATTTTCGCCTGAGTGAAGATCTTGATTTTGTCCTTGATATGGAGATGGGGCGTAATGCTCGCAAGACGATCCTCAAGGAATATGAGGAGAATTTCATCAAGGATCTCTCTATGCTGGGTATCACCCTCCGGGAGGAACGAACCAAATTTGACGAGTACCGGCTCGCTATGTTTACCTTTGAGTACCAATCAATTATCAATCAATCTTCTCAGACAATCAAAATAGATATCTCTCTTAAAGGTCGACTCTCACTCTGAGCAAAACCCGGGAAAATTCAATCTATTTTCATTGATAATGTCTATGAAGAACCTATTTTCTCTCAGGATCACACGATCAATTGTATCGATCTCACCGAGTCTGTCGCTGAGAAGATGCGGGCAGCACTCACAAGACGAGAGCCTGCGATCCGAGATTTTTTCGATATCTGGTATGTGCGATCATTCT
>ERZ724524.1132-NODE-1132-length-17778-cov-5.133837_pt1 | contig 17778 bp, 18 predicted proteins | sample MGYA00376057_ERZ724524 | MGnify/ENA primary metagenome ERZ724524 (study PRJEB28724, sample SAMN07190888) | wastewater metagenome | isolation source: influent of sewage treatment plant in Hong Hong | place: USA: Christiansburg, Virginia | collected 2016-03-01 ...
TCGTGCATCCAGTTAGGGGCAGTGGCTGTGCATATGTCTGCTTGGATAGCTTGTTGCCATCAGCATTCACGATGAGGGGTAAGTGCATATAGTCCGGTGAAGGCACACCAAGCATTTGCTGCAGCAGAATTTGACGCGCCGTATTGTCGAGCAGGTCAGATCCTCGCACCACCTGTGTGATGCCCTGATCGGCATCGTCCACCACAACGGCCAATTGGTAGGCATAGAGCCCATCTCGTCGCTTCAGAACAAAGTCACCCACCGTATTGCCGACACTCTCTTGCTGTGGGCCAAATAACCGGTCTGTAAAACGGGTCACACTATCCGGTACGCGCAGGCGAATAGCCGCATCGGAGCGAGGCAGGGTGAACTTGCGGCAGGTGCCGGGGTAGGCGGGGTTGGGGAGGTGGGCCAAATCTGTACGGGAGCAGCGGCACCAGAAAAGGTGACTCTGCTGTTGCAGTGCTGTCAGTGCGGCCTCATAGTCGTCTTGGCGACGACTTTGATAACGAACCTCCCCGTCCCACTCAAAGCCAAAAGCCTCTAGCTGGTGAAGGATCAGACTGCTGGCGCCTGGTACCTCCCGAGGAGGATCCAGATCCTCGATGCGGACCAACCACTGCCCTCCAGCCGCGCGTGCCTCACAATAACTGGCGACTGCCGCGAGCAGTGAGCCAGCATGCAGTGGGCCGGTTGGTGACGGTGCAAAACGGCCAATTGTCGCGCGCATAATGTAAGCAGCTTATTAAACGGGAACCAGCGGCCAGAAAAGAGGAATCAGGATGCTGGCCAGCAGCCACACGATCAGGTTTAGAGGCAGGCCCAGGCTAAGAAAGTCTTGGAACCGGTAATTGCCCGCATTGTAGACCAGAGTATTGGTCTGGTAACCGATCGGAGTGGCAAAGCTGGCGCTGGCGCAAATCATCACCGCCACCACAAAGGGGCGAGGGTCCAGGCCCAGTTGTTGAGCAATGCTGATAGCGACCGGCGTCAGTAGCACGGCCACGGCATTGTTGCTGAATACCTCGGTCATGATAGAGGTGATGAGCAAAATCAATGACAGGATGGCCCATGGCGGCAAGTCGCGGCCGATACCCACTACATTAGTCGCTACCAGTTCGGGTAGGCCAACTTTGTTCATGGCGGTGCTAATTGCCAGCATGCCGAAGATCAGCATAAGGATGGGCCACTCGATGGACTTATAGGCACCTTCGATTTCTAGGCATCCGGTGGCAATCACGAGCACGGCACCCATAATCGCCAGCCCCTCAATTGGCATGACACCGAAGGCCGCCAGCACCATTACTCCAACGATAGTGGCTAAGGCGATAGGGGCTTTGTGGTAGAGGCGTTTGTCGGTTTTTACTGAGTCTAGGGCGATCAGGTCGCCGTTGTCCACAAAGCGCTGGATTTGCTCTTGGCTTCCCTCGATCAGCAGGACATCGCCAAACTCCAGACAGAAGTCATCCAGCCCTGTATTCACGTTGGCATCATGACGATGCACCGCAATGACATGAATATTGTAGCGAGCAGTAATGTCGAGATCGCGCATAGGGCGAGCAACATAACGAGAGCCCTTACCGACGAGTACTTCCATGGTCACGGCATTTTGCTGGTCCAGCATTTCGAACGTGGCATCGCCAGTGCCATAAGCATGGGAGTGATGCAGGCTCAGGATGTCGGCGCGGTCCGTATGGATAAACAAGCGATCCCCTGTTTGCAGGATGTAGTTTTTTGCCGGCGCTAGGATTTCCTGCTCATTACGGATGAGCTTTATGACTTGGGCAATACTATTACCGTTGGCAAGCCGGGCTTCACTCAAACTTTTACCTGTGAGTATCGAGTTTTCAGGAATAAAAATTTCGGCCATATACCGTCGACCATTGCCCGAGGCCATCTGCTGGGCAAGGGAAACTCGGTCAGGCAGCAGGCGCGGCCCAAATACTGTCATGAATAATAAGCCTGCGGCGGCAATGATCAGGGCAGGAACGGTCAACTCGAACATGGAGAATGGAGCTAGCCCAGCATTGCGTGCAACCCCATCCACCAGGATGTTGGTGGATGTGCCCACCATGGTGCACATGCCGCCAAGAATGGTGGCGTATGAAAGTGGAATCAGGACCTTCGAGGGGTTAACGCCACGATTATTGGCCAGCGAAATTGCCACCGGGATCAAGATGATAACCACGGGCGTGTTGTTCATGAACGGTGAGATCAGCAGGGCGGCCAGCATGATGGGTAGCATCACGCCACTAGGGCCTTGACCTGCGATTTTCTCCATTTTTTCACCCAGCCAGGCAATACAGCCGGTGCGCTCAAGTGCGGCACTGATGATGAAGAGTGCTGCAATGGTGATGGGGGCGTTATTGCTGAAAACGGAGGTAACATCGTTGGCCGTCAAAATGCCGGTCAGCAGCAAAACAGCCACTGCAATCATGACTACAACATCTGCGGTAAAACGGGCACGGATAAACGCGTAAAAAACCCATACCAACAGAAGAGAAACGAAAGGAAGTTGCCAGGACATCACGGCTCACTGAATTGAGTGTATCGACAGGCAGGAATTCTAGTGGGATTTTAATTCCATTTCGCAACTATATGGCTATATGTATAGTTCTCTTTCATATATCGGATAAACAAAAAATGCGCCACAAAATGGGCGCATTTTTTAATGGAAGAGCAGTGGGGATTAGCCGACCAGCTGTTTTTCCTTGATCTCAGCCAGACTCTTGCAGTCAATGCAGAGTGTGGCGGTCGGCCGAGCTTCTAAGCGCCGGATGCCAATTTCGACACCGCAGTCATCACAGTAGCCATAGTCATCTTTTTCAATACGGCCAATGGTCTGGTCGATCTTCTTGATGAGCTTGCGTTCGCGGTCACGGGTACGCAACTCAAGAGAGAATTCCTCTTCTTGTGTCGCACGGTCATTAGGGTCTGGCAGATTGGCGGACTCATCCTGCATGTGATGCACAGTGCGGTCCACTTCTTCCATCAGCCCGCCTTTCCATGACACTAATATCTGTTTGAAATGCTCCCGTTGTTTCATGTTCATGTACTCCTCGTCCTTACCTTCCTGGTAAGGCGCCTGTCCATGAATCAGCGCGGTGGAGACGTGAAGGGCTTTGGTCTTGCTGCTGGCAACCTTAGGGGCGGCAGCTTTTGGTGTAACAGGTTTTACAGTTTCGGTTTTCACAGGCACGGCTTTACTGATAGAAGGAGCGGGGGGCGGAGCAGCCTCTTTTGCCTTGGTAGGCGTAGCGGCTTTCTCCGGTTTTGTTGTTGCCTTGGCGGCAGGCTTTGCTGCAGTGGTTGCAGGGGCCTTGGCCGCGGGGGCTTTTACTGCGGGCGCTGCGGGTTTGGCAGGCACCTTTGTAGATGTCTTCGCCGGCGTCTTACTGGCGACTGGCTTCGCAGCAGGCTTAGCCGGAGCCTTTTCGGTCTTGGCGGGGGCCTTGGCCGGGGTTTCTTTCTTCTTTGCGGCGGGCTTGGCCGGTGCTGCTGGAGCCTTTGATGCGGGCTTCGCAGGTGCTTTCGCCGGAGCCTTTTCCGACTTGGCCGGAGCCTTTGGCGTCGTGACCTTGGCTGGCTTAGCAGGTGCCTTGGCTGGCGGCTTCACGGGTTTTCCGGCGGCCGTCGCTGGCGTTTTCTTTTTGGTTTTGCTGCTGTCAGCGGAAGTGGCCATGTGCTGTTCCCTTGCTGTAATGGGCTAAATCTAAACCCCATCTATATCAAGTTACCCCGCCTCGGACAACCATGGCTGCCGGCTAGGGGGCTCTTCAGACAGAAGTATCTGCTGCTGTCATCCATACAGTGCCATCAACAACCCGTACTGAAACGGGTTGCAGTGACTTGCCCAGACAGGGGCCATGAATACATAAACCGTCTTCTACCTGAAACAGGGCCCCGTGATTGGAGCACTGGATAAACTTACCATCCAGATCCACGAAGACATCCGGCTGAAAGTTCAGATCAATACCCAGGTGAGGGCAGTAATTCTTGTAGGCATAAACCTGACCATCCCGCTGCAACACGACAACTTCACCAGCATTTGTCTGGATGCCGATACCTTCCTGTTCGGGAATGTCACGTAATTCACAGAGTTTGATCATGGTCGGGCCTCCGCCAGGGCGAGGCATTATAGGGATGCCCCGCCTGGATGCTAGTGCTCTTTTTGTGGAGGGCTCAAGTGGCGTTGAATTCGCGGAGCAAGGCCGCGTGAGCATCAAGCGGTAATCGAGGGCCAAACTGGCCGACGACGGCGGCTGCAGCCTTGCTGGCCAGTGCGCCGGCACGTTCAGGGTTCCAGCCTCGGGTCAGGCCGAACAGATAGGCTCCGGCAAACATATCACCCGCTCCGTTGGTGTCGAGTGGTGTAGCAGGGTTAGGGGCAATAGTAATGTCCTTCTCGCCGTCCCAAACCAGAGCACCGGCTTTGCCGCGAGTAATCACGACCTGCCGCGCGACCTGCTTTAGGCTGTCCAGTGCGTGCCCCGCGGTGAGTGCATCGGCCCAGAGGCAGGCCTCCTCTTCGTTACAGAAGAGCAGGTCTACGCCGTCGTCCAGCATTTCTGCTAGGCCAGGCTTGAAAAAGCGCACCATGGCAGGGTCAGAAAACGTCATGGCAATCGGCGTTCCGTTGGCACGAGCAATTTGTCGCGCCTCCTTTACAGCAGCTCGAGCAGAGTCGGAGCTAACCAGATAGCCTTCGATATAGAGCCAGCTTGAGGCAGCCAATGCTTCTGGTTGCAGCTCCTGCACTGAGACATCAGCGGTAATGCCAAGGTAGGTGTGCATGGTGCGCTCGGCATCAGGCGTCACCATCACCACGCAAGTCCCCGTCGTGCCAGTATCACGATCGGCCTTGAGATTGCTGGACACCCCTGCGGCATGCAGGTCGTGGACGTAAAAGTCGCCGGTGCCATCACTGGCTACTTTGCAGGAGTAAAAGCTCTGCCCACCAAAAGCAGCCAGAGCAATGATGGTATTGGCCGCCGAGCCGCCACTGGCACGCTTTTCCATGCCAAATTCGCTATCGAGTGCGGACAGCAACTTTTGCTGCTGCGGCTCATCAATCAGGGTCATCATGCCCTTGGCAATGCCCTGACGGCTGAGGAAGTCGTCAGTGACACGGTACTCAGTGTCCACCAGCGCATTGCCAATGGCATAAACATCAAAATGAGACATGACGCGCTCCGTTACGAAATTGCGCTGATTATAGGGGCAGCAGGCCTGCCTGCCAGCGGTTAGAATGCAGCTAATTTACTCTGACCAGACAGTCCATGCCGGTATCACGATCCCCATCACGCGGTTTTATTCTCACCACATTGCTTATCCTGCTAGTGCTGGCCTTGGGCGGCATTATTGCACTTGGCTTCTGGCTATTGCGGCTGGACGGGGTCGTGCAGGAAAAATTCGAGGGTAAACGTTGGGCGATACCAGCACGAGTCTATGCCCGCCCTCTTGAATTATATTCAGGGGCTCCGCTGTCCCAACGGGATGTGATGGAAGAGTTGGCAATACTCAATTACCGGCAGCAACCGACGACGACTCCCGGTACTTGGCAGCAAAAAGGCACTGAAGTCTATGTGCACACGCGTGGTTTTCAGTTTAGCGACGACACAGAGAAAGCACAGGTATTGCGTCTACGCTTTAACGGCAATTCGCTAGAAGATGTTGCCAGCACTATTCGAAGTGATCGTGGCGTAGTGAGATTAGAGCCGTTAACGATTGGCGGCATTTATCCTAAGCACAAAGAAGATCGTATTCTAATTCAGCTGAAAGAAGTGCCGGCACTTTTGGTGCCGACGCTGCTGGCAACAGAGGATCGTTCCTTCTATCGCCATCATGGCGTATCGGTGCGCGGCATTTTGCGCGCCATTTGGGTTAACGTAACGGAAGGTGGTTTGCGTCAGGGCGGCAGTACCCTGACGCAGCAGCTGGTCAAAAACTTCTATCTTAGTGATGAGCGCACTCTGTCGCGCAAGCTCAATGAAGCAGCGATGGCTATTTTGTTGGAGCTGCATTATGGCAAGAATGAAATTCTGGAAACGTATCTCAATGAGGTAAATATCGGGCAGAGTGGCCAGCACTCGGTGAACGGATTTGGTCTCGCGTCACAGTTTTATTTCGGCCAGCCGATTTCTGAATTGCAACTGCACCAGGTGGCGCTGTTAGTCGGGATGGTGCAAGGCCCCTCTTTCTACAACCCCAGGCGCAATCCTGAGCGAGCAAAGTCACGTCGCAATACGGTTATTGATAATCTGTTCAATGAAAAAAAAATCACGGCAGCCGAGCGAGATGCGGCTAAGAAGCGTCCATTGGGTGTAATTGCTAAGCCTACGGCAGCGAGTACGGTGTATCCGGCATTTTTGGATCTTGTGAAACGGCAATTAAAAACCGAATACAAAGATGAAGATCTTTCTTCGGAAGGGCTGCGCGTATTCACAACACTAGATCCGCGCGTACAGAATGCGGCGGATGCTGCATTTTCGGCGTCAATGAATCAGCTGCAGAAAACATACGGCAAGCGCATGAATGGTTTGCAGGGTGCAGTGCTGGTGTCTAATCCGGAGAATGGTGAGTTACTGGGAATTGTCGGTGGACGTGGTGCTTTTACCGGCTATAACCGGGCACTGGATGCGGATCGCCAGATTGGTTCTCTTATTAAGCCGGCCGCCTACCTGACAGCGTTGGAGTCCGGCATGTATACGCTGGCAACGCCGCTGGATGATGGTCCGGTGCAGCTGCTTAGTCAGAGTGGCAAAGTTTGGGAGCCAAAAAATTATGATCAGCAAGATCACGGCATGGTTCCACTTTATTCGGCACTTGCAAATTCGTATAACCAAGCAACCATCCGACTTGGTATGACCGTCGGAGTGCCGGCTGTCATCAATACACTTAAGCGGTTAGGCGTCGAACAAAAGCTAGCAAATTATCCGTCATTGTTGCTCGGTGCCGTTAACATGCGCCCGATTGAAGTGTTGACGCTTTACCAGACCCTTGCTACAGGTGGCTTCCGCTCTCCTCCACGCAGTATTCGCGAGGTCGTAGACAGCAAAGGTGCGTCCCTCAAGCGCTATGGTCTCGAAGTGCAACAGGTGTTTGATCCAACGCCTTTGTACCTGCTGAATTTCGCGATGCAAGCCACGATGCGCGAAGGAACAGGAGCGAGTGCTTATCGGCGCTTGCCCTCTAATATGTTGATGGCAGGTAAGACCGGCACCACAAATGATCTACGCGACGCATGGTTTGCCGGTTACACCGGTAATTATTTGGCAGTGGTGTGGTTGGGGCATGACGATAACCACCCGACAGGCTTGTCAGGTGGAACCGGCGCATTGCCGGTGTGGACCGATTTGATGGTGCGGCTACACCCCACTTCATTGGCGCCGGTGCAGCCTGAAAACGTGCAGTGGCAGTGGGTAGACCGTGCCAGTGGTCTGCTTTCGGCGGAAGAGTGTCCAGGAGCTGTGTACATGCCGTTCAGGATTGATACGGTGCCGCAGGAAAGTATTCCGTGTGCTCAGGGCGCAATCCCAGCCATGCTGGATCGTGTCATTGATCGTGTAAAAGGATGGTTTTAAGTGATGCGTTGTCTGGCAGTGTTATTGGCAGTGACATTGCTCTGTGGTTGTGTCACGCAGCATGCTCGGCCAATTATCGTACAGCCCTTTCCTGGTCCAGTATTAAATGTGCCTGCAAATACGGAAAAAATGACAACACCAGGCTCTTCTCTGCCATCACCAAACCCATCAGTCCCTCCTATTTTGCGGCCAGCGCCTGCGCAGCCGGCGAGGCAGCTGGTAGATGGTAGCCGTATGCCAGCGGTGCAGGGGCTTCTGGCAACAGCAGAACGAGACCGTCGAGCAGGCAAGCTGGAGGCGGCATCAATAAGTCTTGAACGTGCGCAGCGTCTTGCTCCCCAATCGGTGCTGGTCTATCAGCGTTTGGCAGCGATTCGCTTGCAACAAAAGCGTGCGGCGGAGGCAGAACAGTTTGCCCGTAAAGGCATGGGCTTTGCGACAGCACCTGCAGCGCAAGCGGCGCTATGGTATTTGATTGCGGAAGCCAGCAGACAGCAGGGGCGATCTTCTGCAGCGCAGGCTGCCACAGCGCGTGCGGTGGAGCTGGAAGCGATTACTGCAGAATAATGTCAGCTTTATGGCAAAGTGGTAGGCTCCATCTTAATCGGGTCGGTGGAGTCCCCAGAGGTTTCCTTCACACGGTTTTTCAACCACTCAGGAATGTCATCGTCGGCTGGCGTTAGTATATGGTCGGCCGGATCACCGAGAACGTTCTTGCCTTCTATTTCCAGTCGTCGGACACGGTACTCAACAGAGTCTCCATTGCCTGTGCGGCCGATGAACTTCACTGGATAGTTTAGGTAGTCCGGTGCGAGCCAAACCTCATACCCCGCGATCAACGAGCCATCTTCAGGATTATAGCGCTCACCGCGCAGGTGAAGAGTGCGCAGTGTGCCAACCGGAAGTTTTAGGGTTTCCTCCGCATCCAGCACCAGCCGTACCTCATAGAGACTTTTACCTGTCGTCACCTTGATGGTTTGTGGTGACCCGTTAAATGTGACGGCAACGTGAAAGGGAAGACTGGCCATATCCTGCGGAGGTGTCGCCATAATTTCCGTTTTCAACATGGAAGACTTGCCGTAGGTCAGTGCACCATTCCGGTAGTCTGCAGAATTGCGCACTTTGTTATTCACACTCATGCGGAATTTATCAGGGCGCAGTCCGCCATCGCTATCAATTTCGCCTTCGCTTTCGAGTTGAACTTTAACGCCAAACTTTCGGGCATTTACCGATATTGAGTAGCGAAATCCTTCCATGCCCCAGTGCTGTTCCGCGATGGTGGTCAAGCTGTTAACGCGCAACTCCAAGTCAGCGCGTACTTGCACGGGGAAGGCTGGCGCGGGCTCTGCTGCCGGAGCGATAGGGGCGCCTGCGTCAACGGCGTTTTCAGTCGCCAGTCCAGCGGTGGTGCTATCACTGGAATCATCAGAAGCAGCAGTTGCATCGGCTTCGATAGGTGATATATCTGACTTTTCTTCTGCGGGTTTTGGTGCCGGCTCCTTGGATTTTTCTATTTTCGGGGCCGATGAAATAAATCGAGGGCCAAGGCTTACGGGCTTAGGTTTGGGTGCAACAGCAATTCGTACACGCTGAACGTGCTCGGGTTGCTTTCTATTCAGAATTTCGTCAGGAGGGGTATAGAAGTCCGGTAGCGTTAGCTCACTACCGATCACGGCGACCAAATGCAGGACAATAGACAGCGCTATCGCACGCCCCAAGGTCAGGCGGCTGAAAAATCCCTTTTTCGTCCTGCGATCCGGCATGGTGAGGCCTTAGGCTTGGAGTGCTTTCAGTGCTGCACGCTGTGTGGCCGCAATATCATCTGCAGTATGTGCTGCTGAAACAAAGCCAGCCTCGAATGCCGACGGTGCCAGATAAATTCCTTCCTGCAACATGGCATGGAAAAACTTTTTGAAGGTTTCGGTATCGCAAGCGATAGCCTCCGCATAGCTACCGACTTTCCCGTCCCGAAAGAAAATACCAAACATGCCGCCGACCTGATTGGTGGTGAGCGGAACACCTGCTTCACGGGCAGCAGATTCCAGTGCGGAGCACAAGAGCGTCGTTTGTGCGGTGAGTCGATCAAAAAAACCTGGTACAGAAATTAACTCCAGTGTTTTTAATCCGGCACGCATGGCAATTGGGTTGCCAGAGAGCGTACCCGCTTGATAAACAGGGCCTAGCGGCGCAATTTCTTCCATGATGGCGCGCTTGCCACCAAATGCGCCAACTGGCATACCACCGCCGATGACCTTGCCCAGTGTTGTCAGGTCTGGTGTGACACCATAGTGAGCCTGCGCACCGCCGAGAGCCACGCGAAAGCCGGTCATGACTTCGTCAAAAATAAGCACCGTACCGTATTGATCACAAAGTTGGCGCAACCCTTCCAAAAAGCCTGGAGCGGGAGGAATACAGTTCATGTTGCCCGCAACCGGCTCTACGATAATGCACGCCACTTGTTCGCCGTGCTGACGAAAATATTCCTGCGTTTGCTCAAGATTATTAAACTCCAGTGTGATGGTGTGCTGCGCCAAACTGGCAGGCACTCCCGCTGAGCTGGGAACTCCTAGTGTCAGGGCGCCGGAGCCTGCTTTCACTAGCAGCGAGTCAGCATGGCCGTGGTAGCAGCCTTCAAATTTCACCAATACATCACGGCCGGTGTAGCCTCGAGCAAGGCGGATGGCGCTCATGGTGGCTTCTGTGCCTGAGCTCACCATACGCACCATTTCCATGGAGGGAACCAATGCACATACAGTATCTGCCATGCGCACTTCCAGTTCGGTGGGCGCGCCAAACGTCAGGCCATTAACAGCCGCCTCCTGAACTTCGCGAATCACATCCGGATGCGCGTGACCAAGAATGGCCGGGCCCCAAGAGCCAACGTAGTCGATGTATTGTCGGTCATCGACATCATAAAGATAGGCGCCCTTTGCGCGAGAAAAAAACACAGGAGTTCCGCCTACGCCACGAAAGGCGCGTACCGGCGAATTGACGCCCCCAGGGATATGGCGGCAGGCGGCGGAGAAAAGCTCGTCGGATCGGCTCATGACAGACTCGGTAATAAAAGAATTCAAAAAAGGCGTGAGATGGCCTGCGCCTGTGCGGCGATGTCTGCTGCACTCCACAGATCACTGATGACGGCGACACAATCAGCACCTGCCGCAATCAGGGGAGCGGCATTATCTGCGTTAATGCCCCCTATCGCCACTACAGGACACCCAAGGTGGCGGGCGGAGCTCAGGATTGATAAAGCCGCCGGTTTGGCGGTGGGCTTGGTTGACGAAGCATAAAAGGCTCCGAAGGCGATATAGCTTGCACCCGCCCCGACAGCTGCTTCGGCCAGTGCGAGGGAGTCGTGGCAAGTCACGCCGATAATGGCATCCGAGCCTAGTCGCTTGCGGGCCAGCTGCAGCGAGTCATCTTGTTGGCCTAAATGAACGCCATCTGCGCCGACAGCAACACAGAGCTCGATATCGTCATTAATCAGTAGTGGCACCCGATAGCGCAGACACAGCATGCGCAGTGCCAGCGCTTCCTCCATTCGCCGAGCAGTATCATTCGACTTGTCTCGGTATTGCACGACGACGGCACCGCCCTTCAGTGCAGCCTCCACCGCAGCCAGCATGCGCCCAGCTAACAGTGGTGTGTCGGTAATGGCGTAGAGCCCCCGCTTCATGATGCCGACGACTCATTAGGTAATATACGCACGGGAAGATACTGCCCACTGTCATGAGGCCGATCCGCTCGCGCCAGCACGGTTTGCACGTAACTTTCTGCTTGAATAACGGCTGCTTTCAGCGAGAGCCCGCGGGCAAGACCGGCAGCCAACGCCGATGCCAGTGTGCATCCAGAACCGTGATATTCGCCCGGTAGGCGTGTGCTTTGGCTTTCGTGCAGTAGGCCGTCCGTGCAGTGCAGTTGATTAATAATTGTCGTGCCGGCCTCGTGCCCACCTTTCAAAAGAATATGACGAGCGCCAAGGTCTTGCAGTCGCTGAACGGTGGAGGGCAGGTTCTGAAGCTCCGCCAATCGACGCGCTTCAATTGAATTGGGCGTAATGACGGTAGTAAGTGGAAATAAGCCCAGCAGTCCTTGAGCCAGATCATCATCAGCTAGGCTGCCACCAGAGTTAGCCGTCAGTACCGGGTCCAGCACGACAGGAATGTCCGGATGCGCTGCCAGAATGAGAGCGATTTCACGAGCAATAGCGCCAGAGCCCAGCATGCCGAGCTTAATGGCAGCAACCCGCAGATCTGCCAGCACAGCATTGGCCTGCTGACGTATCAGCATCGGCGAGACCGCCTCAAACCCGTATACCTGCTGCGAGTCCTGTACGGTAAGTGCCGTACACACCACGGCAGCATGGCAACCCAATGCGGCGATCGACTCAATATCCGCTTGCAGGCCAGCGCCACCAGAAGGGTCCAGCCCAGAGAAACACAGCACAACAGGACGCATCAGAAAGGCCTCACAATAACCAGAATGACAATAGCCACCAGCCCCAGCACAGGCAGCTCATTGAAAACACGGTAAAAAACATGACTGCGTGCGCTGCGACCATCACGTAGGTCCCGCAGGAACTTGCCACACCAGAAGTGGTAAACGATCAGCAAGGTAGCCAGTGTCAGTTTCGCATGCATCCAGCCATGCGTGCGGTAGACGTCCCAGTTCAGGAAAAGCATCCATAGCCCCAGTACGACGACAACAATCATCGATGGCCACATGATGCCGCGATAGAGCTTGCGCTCCATGACCACAAAGCGTTCACGGCCAATCGCGTCTTCGGCCATTGCGTGATACACAAACAAACGCGGCAGATAAAAAAGACCGGCAAACCAGGTCACTACGGCAATCATGTGCCAAGCCTTTAACCACAGCATGGTCGGTTACTCCTCAATGGATTTTGCAAGTCTGCCAAATACTTGGGTTACATTGCTACATAACGACATGATTTGCCCCATGTCAGGTCATGGCCGATAATCACGCACCATCATTCCTTCACTAGACAGGTAGATAGGCTCGTGATCAAGGTAGGTATTGTCGGCGGCACCGGTTATACAGGGGTAGAGCTGTTACGTCTGCTGGCGCAGCATCCGAATGTGCAGCTTCAAGCCATTACGTCGCGTTCTGAGGCGGGCATGCCTGTCGCCCAGATGTTTCCCAGCCTCCGTGGCCGGGTGGACTTGGCGTTCAGCGAGCCAAGCCTTGATGTGCTTAGTGCCTGTGATGTCGTTTTCTTCGCGACCCCTCATGGTGTCGCCATGAAGCAAGCGCCCGAGCTGCTGGCGAATGGAGTCAAGGTTATTGACCTCGGCGCAGACTTTCGCCTTACCGATCTACCTACCTTTGAGAAATGGTACGGCATGCCACATAGCTGCCCAGATATTCTTGCCGAGGCCGTCTACGGTCTGCCGGAGGTGAACCGGGATGCGATTCGCAAGGCTCGCATTGTCGGAAATCCCGGTTGTTATCCCACTGCAGTTCAGCTGGGCTTCCTGCCTCTACTCCGGGCCGGTCTGATTGACCCGGCGCATCTGATTGCCGATGCCAAGTCAGGAGTATCGGGTGCTGGACGTAAGGCAGAGGTTTCCTCCTTGTTCGCGGAGGCCGGTGAATCCTTCAAGGCCTATGGCGTAAACGGTCACCGTCACCTTCCCGAGATCTCCCAAGGTCTAACCGGAATGACCGCAGATAAAATCGGTCTGACATTTGTGCCGCATCTGCTGCCCATGATTCGCGGCATCCATACCACGTTGTATGGCAGGCTGACGCGCGACCCAGGCAACCTGCAGGCATTGTTCGAATCTACCTATGCCAACGAGCCCTTTGTCGATGTGATGCCGGCAGGGTCCACGCCGGAAACTCGCAGCGTCAAGGGTGCCAACACCTGCCGTATTGCGGTTTACCGCCCGCAAGGGGGCGATACCGTAGTCGTGCTGTCGGTCATCGACAATCTGGTCAAGGGGGCTGCAGGGCAGGCAATCCAGAACATGAATCTGATGTGTGGCCTCCCGGAAACGGCAGGCCTCACCCAGATCGCCCTGTTGCCTTGAGGATCGCCCATGTTCCGACGTGAACGAGAGACATTGCAAAAGCTGGTGCTGGTGCCTTACCGCCCCTTTCGCAATCTCTCGCTCGGCATCGGTGGCGTTGTCTTGATCGCGGCCATTGGTGTCGGTGGTTTTTATGCGGGCTCGCGTTACGGGATTAAGACAACAGGTGCCACACCGGAGGAGGTTCAGCGGTTACGCCAAACGGTTCGTATGTTTGCGGATCGCTCCCAGGCTCTGCGTGACGAAGCGGCAGTTGCTCTGCATGATCGCGAAATCGTGCTCGATGCAACTGAGCAACTGCGGCAGGACAACAAGAATCTCATCGCCAGTATGGCGGCATTGGAAGAGCAGGTTGCACTCTACAAGCGGCTGCTGTCACCGCAAGGGGTTTCGCAAGGGCTGAGTGTCGAGCGTTTTGAATTGCAATCAACCGGAAAGTCCGGACAAGTGCAGTACCGCTTATTACTGACGCAGGTGGGCAGTAAAACGACGGATATCAAGGGTAAGATTGAGGCTCGGCTAGTAGCCGGCGGCAAAACCATTAGCATGCCAGTTGGCGATGGAGGCTTTACCTTTCAGTATTTTCAAAGCCTTACGGGAGAATGGCAACTGCCTGCAGGCATGGCACCAGAGCGCGTAGATATCGTGCTGATCTCTAGTAAGGGTCAGCGAATTCAGAAAAGCTTCAAGTGGGAAGTGAAAGGCCAGGGTTAGGCCACGATCCGATTATTCAAAAGAGGCTCCGTATGCTCGGCAAGAAAAAAGCTGGTAGTGCCTACAAGGCAAATAACTACAAGGACCACAGTTATGTGGCCCGCAATACCTGTGTAACGGGTGATATAAATTTTGTGGGGGGGCTGCATGTGGAAGGGCAGGTCAATGGCAATATCCTGTCCGAAGATGGCTGCCTTCATGTACATGGTGAGGTGACAGGTGAAGTGCATGTCCCTCATATCATCATTAATGGATTGGTGAATGGAAACGTCTACGCCAGCGAGCATGTCGAACTAGCGGCCAAGGCTCGCATCAATGGCAGTGTTTATTACAAGACCATGGAGATGGTCATGGGGGCTCAGGTCAACGGCAGCCTGCTGCACAGCGAAAATACCATTCCCCGTATTGAGCACAAGCCAGTCGGGCCCCAAGAAGAAGTGTCAGGGGCTGAATCTAATAGTTGACCATTTTTGTCGGTCTTTAGGATAATATAGCCAGTCAACCGTCCAGTATCCGGTGATCCACATGAATGACATGGCACAAGCCATGACCCTGACCGACAGCGCCGCCAGCAAAGTTCGCAAGCTGCGCGAAAGCGAAGGCAGTCCTGATCTCAAGCTCCGCGTCTATATCACAGGGGGAGGCTGTTCCGGCTTTTCCTATGGTTTTACCTTTGACGAGGAAACCAAGGAAGGTGACTCCACCTTTATTAACGGTGATGTCACCATGCTGGTCGATCCGATGAGCTTCCAATATTTGGCGGGCTCCGAGGTTGACTATACGGAGGGCCTGCAAGGTTCCCAGTTCGTCATCAATAACCCCAATGCCACCAGCACCTGTGGCTGCGGCTCATCGTTCTCTGTATGACATCAGGGGACATAAAGTCCCCCTAGTACCCGCTCTCCTCGTGCACCGGTGACAGCTGGCATGTTGCCAGTCTGCTGCTTCATCCTCTGTCGTGCCAGCCACGCAAACGCAGTTGCCTCTACCCAGTCAGGTGCCAGACCTAGCGCGCTGGTGCTAGCGATTGCCCAGTTCGGCAGCAGGTAACTCAGACGCTGCCTAAGCGCCACGTTATGAGCGCCACCGCCACACAGAAACAGATCTCCAGATGGTAATTGCAGTTTGCGGATGGCTTGCACCACAGTTTCAGCGGTGAACTCGAGCAGTGTCGCCTGAACATCCGCATCATTCAGTGGCTCTGTCAGGTCATTCAACTGTGCTCGAAGCCATTCGATATTGAAGTCCTCACGCCCGGTGCTTTTCGGGGCAGGCAGCGTCAGAAAGGGATGTGCCAAAAGTCGCTTCAATAAAGGAGCACTGACTTCTCCCGTAGCAGCCCATTCGCCGCCAGCATCATAAGCACGCCCCCGGCAGGCCATGCTCCAAGCATCCATAAGCAAGTTGGCAGGTCCGGTATCAAAGCCGGTAATAGCTGCAGAAGAGTTAGCAGGTAACACCGTAATATTAGCAATGCCGCCCAAGTTCAGGATGATCCGATGGCGCTCAGGATGGCTAAATACCGCTGCATGAAAGGCAGGAACAAGAGGAGCACCTTGACCTGCTGCGGCCATGTCACGACGCCGAAAGTCTGCCACCACGGCAATTCCGGTCCGCTCGGCAATTATATTTGGATCGCCAATCTGCAACGTAAATCCGGGCACCGCATGCGGGCGGTGGCGAATAGTTTGCCCGTGGCTACCGATGGCGCAGATGTCCGCCGCGGTATGCTCCGTGCCCGCCAGAGCACCAAGTGCCGCCTTAGCAAACAACTCGGCCATCTCTACATCCAGCCGGCCCATGCGCTCAATCTCGTCAGGCCCACTCTGACAAAGGGCAGTCAGTCTGCTGCGAAGCTCGGGTTCCAGTGGAATGCTATGTGTCCCAACAAGGCGCAGCTCTCCGCTAAAGTCCACCAAAACAGCATCAATGGCGTCTAGGCTAGTTCCCGACATCAGTCCGATATACAGCTCACTCATGAGGCACTCCCTTCGTCTCCGGCTAGGGTTGGGGCTAGGGTAGCGTAAGCTCGAGTGGGATAGTGATAGAATCCGCAGCTTTCCACGCTTTGGGTCCCGCCATGATGACGCCTGAACAACAACTTGCCCTTATCAAACGGGGCTGCGAAGAACTTATTCAGGAAGAGGAGCTCTTGGAGCGACTGAAAGAAGGGCGTCCCCTGCGCATCAAGGCAGGATTCGATCCGACAGCACCAGATCTTCATCTCGGCCACACGGTGCTCATGAACAAGTTGCGAACATTCCAGCAGCTCGGCCACGAAGTGATTTTCCTGATCGGTGATTTTACCGGAATGATCGGCGATCCCACCGGCAAAAATGTCACGCGCAAGCCACTGACTCAGGAACAAGTGCTGGAAAACGCTAAAAGCTATAAAGAGCAGGTTTTCAAGATTCTCGACCCTGCTCGCACCCGCGTTGTCTTCAATTCCGAATGGATGGGCAAGAAGACTGCAGCGGACCTGATTAGCCTTGCTGCCCAGTACACCGTTACCCGCATGATGGAGCGTGATGACTTCACCAAGCGCTTCCAAAGCCAACAGCCCATCGCCATTCATGAGTTCCTCTACCCATTACTGCAAGGGTATGACTCCGTGGAGCTTCAGTCAGATGTCGAGCTGGGGGGAACAGATCAAAAGTTCAATCTGCTGATGGGGCGTACCCTGCAGTCCCGTTACGGCCAGCCTCCGCAAGTCATCTTGACCATGCCTATTCTCGAAGGACTGGATGGCGAGCAAAAGATGTCCAAGTCACTCAATAACTATATAGGAGTGGCAGATGCCCCCGGCGAGATGTATCAAAAGCTCATCTCAATGCCCGATACCCTGGTCTGGCGCTACTTCGAGCTGTTGAGCTTCCGTGAGGCAGAGGAAGTTGAAGGCTTCCGCAAGGAAGTAGAGGCAGGGCGCAACCCGCAGGACATTAAAAAGCTATTGGCCGAGGAGATCATTACGCGCTTCCATGGTGCCGATGCTGCTTCCAGTGCTCACAAGGCCGCAGGAAATGTGCTGGGTAAGGGTGAAATCCCTGATGATGCTCCAGAGATTACGATCTCGGCCGACGGTCAGGAGGAGCTACCGCTCATGGCAGTGCTTAATCGCGCCGGGTTGACAAAGAACTCTGCGGCAGCAAAAGATGTCATATCACGTGGTGGTGTCTATATAGACGGGCAGCAGGCATCGGCAGACTTCCGCATGGCAGTAGGCAGTAGTCATGTGATCCAGGCAGGAAAGAAAGCAATTGCACGTGTATTGCTCAGTAAATGAGCGCTTTTGGCCGTTTTTGCACAAAAAAACAACGGTTGAGCATGTATACACTGGAATATGTGAAAAAGGGTTTGACTCCTCTCTGCTACTCCCTATAATGCGGCCCTCAACGACGCGCTGGTGCGGATTGAAGTTAAAAACTTCA